>OFHJ01000567.1_pt1 | contig 13523 bp, 9 predicted proteins | sample 1522001 | NCBI WGS metagenome assembly OFHJ01 (sample SAMEA2464838, study PRJEB22497) | soil metagenome | biome: Grassland; feature: Farmland; material: Clay | place: Australia | collected 2013-02-01 | depth 1.2 m | reverse complement strand
GCTCTCGATCGGGGGGCTTGCCCGGGTGGTTCGGAACCCCGGATGACGCGCATGGGCGATCTGGCAGGCCTCGGTCAGAGCAGCAGGGGAAAACCGTCCCGACTGGCGCTATAGTAGCCGCGCGGCTCGCGCATCATCGTCAGCATCGTTTCCGCGTCGATGGGCGCGATTGCGCTGCACAGACCTGGAGTCTCGCGGAAGCTCTCTCATCTCAATGGAGGCATCGCAGGTGACGAGCACGGCCTTGAGGGGAATTCGAGCGCATCACGAAGGCCGCGATGACTTGGGTACCGGTCTTTGTATGGCTGCGGGAAACCCCCATTTGCGAATCTGGCGCCGGGATCCGCAGGCTGACCGAGCGTGATCCGCCGGATTCTCGCCGCGTTCTGGCGCAAACCTGCCCTTGTTGCGGGGCCTCTGCTCTGTTGCGTGTCGGGCCCCGCGCTGGCGCAAATCTCACCGACTCAGGCGGCGCTCATCCAGAATGTCATCGGACCGCGCGTGGAAGCATTGACCATTCTGGGCGGTGACTTCGGGCTCTCTGACGGTGAATTCCATTCGAGCGAGCCACGCGGGTCAGGATCCAACCTACCCGTGGACACGAGTGTCACCAAGTTCGGAGGCGATGGGGAGGTGGGCTCCCCCGAACCCCTGGGCGTGCTGCACATCGCCTGGCAGCCGCTGGTGCAGGGCAACATGGGCTATCTGGAATCGCGCACCGAGCTGCCCGGGCAGAGTTTCGGCGGTGCCACGAACGAGTTCAGGACCGTTGCGGTGGAGCTCGGCGGCGGGGCTCGGCTGTGGACCACCGACCGGCTCAGCTTTGCGCCCACCGTGACGGTGCTGTATGGCCGCACGGACGACGATTACGTGGTGTCGGGCGGTTCGGGACGCGCCGGCGTCGCGCAGTTGCGCCAACTCGGGCTGATCGACTGGAGCATCCAGACCTGGTCATTGCGGCCGGCGCTGAACATTCAATACGTCCTTCCCGTGTCGCGCGCACGGGTCACCTTTTCCTCCGATGCCGTCGGGTTCTTTACCCATGGATTTTCCCGCTCGAACGTCCACCTGCGCGTCGGCGGTGACTCGGGCTTCGTGACGAACAAGATCGATCTGGATATTCCCCTCGGCGTGGAGCTCTACGGCCATGAGCTGCACACCGGCGGCTATCTGAGCCGCACGGACCTGTTGGGCGATCTGCGTCGGGGGCTCGACGTACAGCATCTCAATGAGCTGCACGGACGGCTGGTGCTCGAGTTCCTGAACCAGGTCTGGGGGCTGCAGTGGGTCGGTCTGGGAGCCTCCTATATCTGGGGAACCAATCTCACCGGGTGGACGGTTGGGGCGGACGTGGAATTTCATTTCTGAGGGTATCAGGGCTGCCTCGCGGCGCGTGTCGCGTGCGGCGCCCAGCGCCGGGAGATTCGCAAATCCCATCCGGGGGCTCGCGCTAGGTCTTTTCGCGTATGTCGCGCCCGACCCGTACGGTCTAAGGTGATCAGGCTCGCGGAGGTACCATGGCTCAGACGCACGAGTTTCGCGTGAACGGGCGGAGCGTGAGGCTTGACCTCGACCCGAAGCAGGCGCTGCTCGGGGTGCTGCGAGGCCCGCTTGCGTTGACGGGGACGAAGTACGGGTGCGGAGAAGGGCTCTGCGGCGCGTGTGCCGTCCTTCTCGACGGTCACGCCGTCCGCTCCTGCGTGACCCCGGTCGCGGCCGTCGAAGGCAAGGATGTCGTGACGATCGAAGGACTCGCGCGCGAGGGCAGACTGCACGCGCTGCAACAGGCATTCCTCGAGCACGGCGCGCTGCAATGCGGCTACTGCACCTCCGGGATGATCCTCACCGCCGAGGCGCTGCTGCGCGCCACGCCGCATCCCTCGCGCGAGGCGATTCGGCAGGCTCTCGAGCACAATCTTTGCCGCTGCGCGGCGCATCAGCGCATCCTCGATGCGGTGATGGCCGCATCGGCCGCCGGAGTGGGGCCATGAGCGCGTCCACAAAGGTGAGCCGCCGACAGTTCATCGAAATCGCCGCCGGCGGCATCGTGGTCCTCGTAGGCTCGCGCGCACTCGATGCGGTGGCGGCGCAGCGGCGTTTCTCCTATCCCACGGATCCCAACTCGTATCTGCTGATCGGCGACGACGGCCGGGTCACCGTCCTCACCGGTAAGATCGAAATGGGGCAGGGCGTGATGACCTCGCTCGCGCAGATGGCCGCCGAGGAGCTTGGGGTCGAGCTCACGGCGATCGACATGGTGATGGGCGATACCGCCCGCTGCCCCTGGGACATGGGCACATTCGGATCGCTCACCACACGCATGTTCGGCCCGGCGTTGCGGGCGGCGGCGGCCGAAGCACGCGCGATACTGATGAGTCTCGCCGCCGCGCGACTCAAAGTGTCGAAGAGAAGACTCGCGGTCCGCTCCGGGACCGTCTCTGTGATCGGCGAGCCCTCGCGCAGCGTCACGTACGCCGAGCTCGCGCGCGGCAGACGCCTAAGGAAGGTCGTCGGTGCGCGCGCGGTACTGCGCAGCGCAGCGCAGTTTCACATCATGGGCCGCTCGACTCAGCGGCTCGATGGACGCGAGAAGGTGACCGGTGAGGCGCGCTATGCCGCGGACATCCGCCTTCCCGGGATGTTATACGCGCGCATCCTGCGCCCTCCCGCGCATGGCGCAAAGCTGCTGCATCTCGACACCTCCGCCGCGGAGGCGATGCCCGGTGTCATCGTCATCCACAAGGACGGCCTGGTGGCGGCGCTGCACGAGGATGAGCGCGCCGCCGACCTTGCGCGCGGGAAGATACGCGCCGAATGGTCGAGCGTGCCTGCTCAGCCCGACACCGAAAGCATCTTCGAGCATCTGGTGAATGCGACGAAAACGCTGCGGGAGGTGGCGGTGCGCGGCACGCCCTCCTCGGGGCGCCGCCGGGCCGCGCGGATCTTCGAGGCCGAATACCGCAAGGGATACGTCGCTCACGCACCGATCGAGCCGCATGCGGCGATCGCGCAGGTCACCTCCGCCGGCGCGACGGTGTGGGCCTCGACACAGACGCCGTTCCCGACCCGTGATCGCGTCGCGCAGACACTCGGCCTCGAGCCGAGACATGTGCGAGTCATCACGCCGTTCCTGGGTGGGGGATTCGGCGGCAAGAGCGCGGACCGGCAGGCGCTCGAGGCGGCGCGGCTCGCCGCGAGCTGCGGGCGCCCGGTGCAGGTCGCCTGGGACCGCAGCGAAGAATTCTTCTACGACCGGTTCGATCCGGCCGCCGTGGTGAAGCTCGTCTCGGGGCTCGACGCCGACGGCCGCATCGTGCTCTGGGACTATTCCGTGTACGGCGCCGGAGAGCGCGGCGCGATCCATCTTTACCACGTGCCGAATCTCCTGATCCGGGCGGGTGTGGCTCCGGTCTACGGCGACGCGGCGCAGTCGCCGCGCCTGCACCCGTTCGAAGTCGGACCGTGGCGGGCACCCGGCGCCAACATGAACGTGTTCGCCGTCGAGTCGCAGATGGACCTCATGGCGGCCGCAGTGGGAGTGGATCCGGTGACCTTCCGCTTGCGTCACCTCAAGGATGCGCGCATGCGCCAAGTGCTGCAGCAGGCCGTGGCGAGCTTCGGCTGGCGTCCCGCCGCCGCTCCGAGCGGGCGGGGGCTTGGCATTGCGTGCAGCACCGATGCCGGCAGCTATGTCGCAAGCGTCGGCCAGGTCGCGGTGGAGCCTGCCAGCGGCCGGGTGAGCGTCTCGCGCGTCGTATGCGCCGAGGACCTCGGCCTGGTGGTGAACCCGGACGGCGCGCGCATGCAGATCGAGGGAGCGACCACCATGGGCATCGGCTATACGCTGACGGAGGAGGTGAGGTTCCGCGGCGGCGAGATTCTCGATCGCAGCTTTGCGAGCTATCAGATCCCGACTTTCTCCGCCGCCCCCAAGGTGGAAGCGGTACTGGTGCCACATCAGGATCTTCCGGCCCAGGGAGGCGGGGAGCCGCCCATCACCACGGTGGGAGCCATGGTGGCCAATGCCGTCTTCGATTCGACCGGCGCGCGATTGTCACAGCTGCCCATGACGCCCGAGCGCATCGCAGCGGCGCTCGCGAAGGCGGCGGCGCCCGAGCGCCGCGCAGGCTAGAGCGTGCTCAGCGCAGGAGCATCATCCCGATCGACCTCGACTACGCACATCGAAGACGTTGGCTACTGGTCTGGGTTGGTCGCATTTGGAGCGGCGATATCGTAAGACATTGCCCAAGTCCTGCAGGTCGTCGGCGCTACTCGTTTTCCCGCCGACGAGATCCTGGTCTACGGAACCTCGCTCTGCATCGTCGTGCCACTGCTTCTGGAGATGCTGGCCTTCCATTACCACACCGGAATCGACAGCCGCTTCTGGACACATGCATCTTTGACGTTCACCGTAATCTACGCCGTCTTTGTAACTGCGAATTATACGGTTCAACTTGCGACGGTCCTTCCCGCCAAGCTTCGAGGAATGTCCGAGGCGATTCGTCTTCTCGAACAGACGCCACACTCTCTAATCTGGGATTTTGACGCAGTCGGCTACATATCCATGGGCCTCGCCTGCCTGTTCGCCGTCCCCGCGCTCGGCGATACGGGGCTCGAACGCTGGGTCAGGCTGTCGCTCATCGCCAATGCGCTGACGACCCCGCTCATCAGCATCGTCTACTTCTATCCGAGCTACTCGACCAGGCTGTTGTACCTCGGCTTTCCGTGGGCAGTCACGGCGCCGACGTTCATGCTGCTGCTCGCGATCATGATGCGCAAAAGCAAGGCGGCGCAACGCCCCCTCTGATTCCCATGCGCGTCTGCTGGCCTGGGAGGGGCTTGGGCAGGCTGGTGGCGTGAGGACTGATCACCGATGTCACCAGCGCGAGGGCTCTCGTTCAGGTTCCTGCGCCGGAAGCGCTCAACGAACGGCGGAACAGCGCAAGAGCCAGGGCGAAGAAGATCGCCCCAATGCCCGCAATCGCGAGCAGACTCGGCCAGACGATGTCGAGCCCGGCCCCTCGATAGAGAATGGCCTGCGCCGCCGCGACGAAGTGGGTCGTGGGCGCGCCCTCCATGAGTATCCGCACGAACCGCGGCATGCTCTCTCTCGGGGTCAGCCCGCCCGAGAGCATGTTGAGCGGCATGAGCGTGAGAATCACGAGAAGGCCGAACTGGGACATGCTGCGCGCCACCGTCGCCAGGAAGATGCCCATGGAAGTGGTGGCGAACAGCTCGAGCGCCGCGGCGAGCAGAAACAGCAGCGCCGAGCCCTGAATCTGCACCTGCAGCGCACCCTCGACCACGAACCGCAGCGAGAGCGCCGTCGCCACGAGCACGATCAGGCCCATCGACCACACCTTGGCGATCATGATTTCGGCGGGTGTCACGGGCATGACGAGCAGGTGATCGACTGTGCCGTGCTCCCGCTCCCGAAGCAGCGCCGCGCCGGTCAGAATGATCGACAACATCGTCACGTTGTTCACGATCTCCATGACCCCGGCGAACCATGAATTGGCGAGCGTCGGGTTGAACCGCATGCGCATCGCGAGCTCGACCGGCGGCGGCGTCGTGCCACCGGAGCGGCGAACGAATCCGGTCACTTCGCGCGTCACGATCTGCTGCGCAGCCTCGGCACCGGCGAACGCCTGGCTCTCACGGGTGGCGTCGACGTTGAGCTGGACTGTGGGACTTTGGCTGCGCAGGATGTCTCGCTCGAAATTCGGCGGGATCACGAGCGCCAGCGTGAAGTCGCCTTGATCCATCCCCCGATCCATCCCTGGAAGGGTCACCATCTGCGGGGCGCCGAAGTACGGTGGATTGAATGCAGACTCGATTCGGGCCGACAGGGGAGAGTGGTCCTCGTCGACGATGGCGACCGGCACTTTGTGCAAGATCTCCGGCACGGCGGTTGCCGCAGTGTAGATGGAGACGGTGAATGCGAATACGATCAGCGCGCTCATCATCCGGTCGCGCCGCAGGCTCCAGAGCTCCTTGACGCCGAGCCGATAGACGTTCGAGATCCGGGCCACCTCATCGCTCCTGCTTGCGCAGCAGCGCCACGGCCGCTCCCATGATGATCGGCACGGACAGCAACAGCGGCAGGAACGATCCGCGAAGATCGGCGAATCCGAGCGCCTTGTTGAATACCCCACGGCTGATGACGAGCATGGAAGTCGCCGGATATATGCGCCCGACGAAGGCCGCCGAACCCTCCAGGGAGGACACCGGGTTGATCAATCCCGAGAACTGCACCGCGGGCAGCATGGTGAACAGCATCGTCACGAAGATCGCCGCGATCTGCGTGCGGGTGAAGGTCGAGCACAGCAGGCCGAAACCGGTGGCAAAGAGAATGAAAACCAGCGATGCGGCCGCGAGAGTGATGAAGCTCCCCTTCACGGGAATGTCGAACACGGTGACGGCAAGCAGGACGAGCAGCAGGAAATTCAATGTGGCGAGCGCGACGTAGGGAATCTGCTTGCCGACCAGGAACTCCGTACGCGTCACTGGGGTGACGTAGAAGTTGGTGATCGATCCGAGCTCCTTCTCCCGCACGACCGCGAGTGCGGTCAGCATCGCGGGAATCATCAAAATCAGCAGCGGAATCACCGCCGGCACCATGGCCGGCAAGCTCTCCACCTCCGGGTTGTAGCGGAAGCGGGTCTGGATGTCGACCAGGGACTGCGGCGGATGACCGAGCGTGCGGGTTGCCCTGACGATGAGCCACGACTGGGTGATGCCCTGGAGGTAGCCGCCGATGGTTTCGGCGCGCTGCGGCATCGCACCATCGATCCACGCTCCGATCTGCACGGGTTCCCGGCGCGCGACACGGCGGGCGAAGCCGGGAGGGATCTCGATGGCAAGGGAGAGTTCACCGTCGCGCATGCGTCGATCGAGATCGCGGTAGCTCCTGATCGGCGATTGCTCGGTGAAGTACCGCGAGCCTGCGAGGTGCATGATGTAGTCTCGGCTGAGCCCCGTCTTGTCGCGGTCGAGCACCGCGAACGTCAGATGCTCGACGTCCATCGTGATTCCGTAGGCCATCACGACCATGAGCAGGACGCTGCCGAGCAGGGCGAGCACGGCGCGCACCGGATCCCGACGCAGCTCCAGCGTTTCTTTGCGGGAGTAGCTGAGCGCGCGCCCCCAGCTGAACCTGCGCGTGCGGGCGCGGCGCTCGAGGAGGGCCGGCGGAGCGGCGGCCGGCGGCGCCGAAGCCACGGGCGCCTCGCCGGCGGCCTCCCGCAGGTAGCCGATGAAGGCGTCCTCCAGGCTCGCGACCCCGCGCCTGCGCGTGATTTCAGCCGGCTCGTCGCTGACGAGCACGCGTCCCGCGTGCATCAGCGAGACCCGGTCACAGCGTTCGCCCTCATTCATAAAATGCGTCGAGATGAAGATGGTGACACCGTCTCGGCGCGACAGGTTGAACAGCAGCTGCCAGAAGCCGTCCCGGGCGATGGGGTCCACCCCCGATGTCGGCTCGTCGAGAATCAGCAGCTCCGGCCCGTGCACCAGCGCCACCGCCAGGGACAGCCGCTGGCGCAGCCCGAGCGGCAGGCTGTCCGGGAGCCGGTCGGCGTGCGCGCGCAGCCCGAAGCGGTCCGACATCTCCGCCACGCGCGCCGCGATCCGTTCCTTCGGAACATGAAACAGCCGCGCATGCAGCTCGAGGTTCTGGCGCACGGTGAGCTCGCTGTAGAGCGAGAATCCCTGGGACATGTAGCCCACCCGGTGCCGGGTCGCGAGGTCTCGGGGATCGACCGTCTGCCCGAACAGGTGGGCCTGCCCGTCCGTGGGCGTGAGCAGGCCGGTGAGCATTTTCATGGTCGTCGTCTTGCCGCAGCCGTTCGACCCGAGGAACCCGAAGATCTCTCCCCGCCGGATGCGGAAGCTCACCCGATCGACGGCCACGAAGTCTCCGAATCGCATGGTGAGATCCCTCGCCTCGATCGCAGTCTCGTCGCTGCGGCCGGTGGGCAGCGGCGGGATGGCGAGTGCTGCGTGCTCGCGACGTTTCTCCTCCGGGAGCACCGCGATGAACGCCGCCTCGAGCGATTGCGTGCCGGTGCGTTGGTAGAGGTCTTGCGGAGTCCCGGCGGCGAGGATCCTCCCGGCGTCCATCGCGACCAGAATGTCGAAACGGCTCGCCTCATCCATGTAGGCGGTAGCGACGATCATGGACATGCCGGGGCGCGCACGGCGAATCCCGTCGATCAGATCCCAGAACTGACGGCGCGCGAGCGGATCGACGCCGGTCGTCGGCTCGTCCAATATCAGCAGCGTTGGATCGTGCACGAGTGAGCAACACAGACCGAGCTTCTGCTTCATGCCACCGGACAGCTTGCCGGCCGGCCGCTGCAGGAAGGGAGCCAGCCCCGTCGCATGGGTCAGCTCGTCAATGCGACGGCGGCGCTCGTCAGCGTCATGGCCGAACAGCCGGCCAAAGAACTGCAGGTTCTCCTCCACCGACAAGGTCGGATACAGGTTCCGTCCCAGACCCTGGGGCATGTAGGCGATATCCGGGCACACGCGGCGGCGGTGCCCGGCATCGGCCATTGAGCCCCCCAGAACGGTCACCTCGCCGTCCTGTATGCGGCGCGCCCCGGCGATGAGGCCGAGCAAGCTCGACTTGCCCACGCCGTCGGGCCCGATCAGTCCGATCGTCCGGCCGGCTGGGATCACGAGCGAAACGCGGTCCAATGCCACCGTTTGACCGTAACGTAAGCCCACTGCCGCGAGACTTGCGACAGGCTGGTCTGCGCCGTGGTGATCGGCGGTCATTGGGGAACCCGGATCCTCAGCCTTTCCGGCCACGGTGCTCCCGGGTCGAGCTTGACCCAGGCGACGCCGGGCAATCCCGCCTTGACCTGCGCAAGGTGTTTTCGCAGGAGATCCGGATCGATCCGTGCCTTGACCCGAAACATGAGCTTCTCGCGCTCACTCGCCGTCTCGACGCTCTTTGGGGTGAACTGCGCGACCGCCGATACGTAGGTCACCTTAGCCGGAATCACGTAGATCGGCGCCGCATCGAGTATGACGTGCACGTCGCTGCCCAGCGCGACTCTTCCGGCAACCGCCTCCGGCAGAAAGAAGGTCATGTACACATCGGCAAGGTCCACGACATTGAGAACCGGTGCGCCGGGTCCGAGCACCTCGCCGGGCTCGGCGATGCGGTATTGAACGCGTCCGTCCCGGGGGGAAGTGAGCGTGCCGTCACGAATGTCCGCCTCGATACGCGCCACAGTCGCCGCTGCGGCAGCGACTGTTGCTTTCGCACCGGCGACCTGGGCACGCGCGGCAGCCACGGCCGCTTGTGCGCTCACGGCTTGGGCTCGGGCGGCATTGAGCGCGGCGTGACTCGCCTTCACTCTGGCTCGATCGTCATCGAGCGCCTGGAGCGAATAAGCGCCAGTCCTCACAAGAGGCGTCGTGCGGGCCAGGTGCCGCTGCGCGGCGTCCAAATCAGTTTCTGCTCGCACCACGCCTGCCTTCTCGGCCGCCACCTCGCTCTGGCGCATCGCCACCTGTGCCCGAGCGGTCGCCACGGAGGTGATCGCCTGTCTCAACCGCTCCTGGGCTTCGTTGCGTTGCGCCTCGAGCACGTCCGTGTTCATGACCGCCAGCGGGGCGCCGGCTTTGACAAACTCCCCCTCGCGGACCAGGATCTTGCTCACCCGGCCGCCAAGCGTCGTCGACACGTTGATCTCGGTGGCCTCGAGCCGGCCGTTGCCGCTGACGAGATCCGCCTCGCCTCCCGATGGCCGCAGAAGCCACCAGGCCGCAAGGGCACACAGCGCCACCACGGCGAGCCCTGCCGCGAGGCGAGTCAGGTTTTGGCTTGACAGGTGCAGTCTCACGTTTGCGCAGCTCCACCGCGGACGGCCGCCACGAGTATGCGAGGGTCGGGCTGCGCTACCTGCCGTTCGACGCGTTCCATGGATGCGAATCGGGCGCCGCTCGCGCGCCGGCTCAGATGCAATATACGGGGGACAGGGGTGTTCGCAACTACGTACTTTCCCGCCGAGCGAATTGCAATGACGTTTCCCCTACTCCTCTTCGTGATTTCGATATTTCTCAGTGTCCGTTCCGGGAGCAAACTGGCGCATGAGCACGGCGAGGCTCCCATGGGCGCGCGCGGCTTCTGTCCAGATCTCATACCCATGTCAGGCGGTGCATGAGAAGACGGCCACAGGGCGGTCACCGATTCGACAGGCGCGAATCGTCCCCGAACCGAGCACGCAGCACTGCTTCGTCTCCGCTCCCGGCCGACGCGGACGCTCAGCGGCGCGACCTGCAAGGGGCAGGCGGGACCTCGAGGATCCACCCGGATGTGATTTGGCTCGGAGTGGTCAGTCTCCTGACCGATCTGAGCTCCGAGATGATCTTCTCGGTGTTCGCGGTCTTCTTCACGACCGTCGCCGGCGGTTCCGCCGCCTTGCTCGGCGTGGTAGAGGGTGTTGCCGACCTGTCGTCATGTTCGCTGGACTATTTCGCCGGGTGGCTTTCCGATCGCACGGGCCGCCGCAAGACCCTGGCGGTCTTCGGGTATGGATTCTCGACTTTGGCAAAGACCATCCTCCTGGGCGCAAGCTCCACTTGGAGCCTGGGCACTTTTCGGATCGTCGAGCGGCTGGGAAAGAGCTTTCGCGGCCCGCCGCGGGATGCCTGGCTTGCCTGTGTTGCCGAGCAGCGCGTTCGCGGCTATTCCTTTGGAATACACAAAGCGCTCGATAAGGCCGGTGCGATTCTCGGGCCCCTCATGGCCTATGGACTCCTTACCACTCTCGGTGCAACTTCTGAAACGTATCGCACGCTGTTTCGACTTGCCTTTATTCCCGCTCTTCTCGCGGTCACGCTGCTGATGTTCATGGGAGAGAGGATGGGTCCGCAGCACTCGCGCGAGCGCCTGCTCACGGCCTGGAAATCGCTCAGCGCGGACTTCAGGCGCTACCTGGTGGCGGCCGGTATCTTCTCCCTCGGTTACTTCAGCTTCGGCTTCCTGCTGCTGCGCGCCTACAACGTGGGATTTTCGATCCCGGAGACGGTGCTGCTCTACGCGCTGTTCAACGCAGCGTTCGTCGTCGCGGCACCCCTGTTCGGCAGGCTCGGCGACAGGATCGGTCGGACATGGATCGTACTTCTGGGCTACTTGTGCTATGCGCTGATGAGTCTTGGTTTTGCCTCGGCGAATACGAAATGGGAGATCGTCGCTCTGTTTGTCCTCTACGGGATATTCTTTTCCATCGATGAGGCTCAGAGCCGTGCATTCATCGCGGACGTGGAGCCGCAGCGGCGCGCAACCGCCGTTGGCGCGTACAACTTCGTTACGGGAGGACTGTATCTGCTCGCCTCGATCATAGCTGGCGCGCTTTGGGCGACCGGGCCGGGAATCGTGTTTACGCTTGCGGCGTCCACGTCGATCGTTGCGGCCAGCAGTTTTCTGTGGATGCGCCTGCGAGGCGCGCGCACCCAGGGCGGCGATGGCGGGGGGAATGCGCAGGCATAAATGGCATCGCCCGGGTGGCGAAGCCAGCGACTCGGTCACTCACCGGCCGAGGCCGGAACAGGACATTGGGGAACCTTCTCGGGCGAACCGGCCCGATGGCGTGCGACCCGGTTGAGAACCGCGAGCGCGTCGTCCCACACTCGCCGCTCCCTGGCACAGCGTTTGCCGTAGGCGAACAGAGCCTTCATTCTGGCCGGCTTCAGGGCGGTAGTGAATCCGCCAAGGTGATAACTCGATGGGATCTCGGTGACGTGCAACGTCATTCCCTGGCGCAGCGCAAATGAATAGACGAGCTCTATGCGGGTTCGCGAGTCGTTGGTAAGTTCTGTGTCAATGCTGCGCATGAGGATGGAGGTCGTGCGATTGCGCGTGGTTTTCGTCCGCATGCGCAAGTGGCCGTTGATGACGAGATACACGTTGGCGCCCCGCAAAGGCTTTATCTCTTGCGGAAGAATCGAGACAATCCCGGGCGCGAACAGGAACGAGGAGCTCGCCGAGCCATCGACGTGCATTTCATCGAATGTCTCGCCGGAGGCTTCTACGGGGATCAGCGCCGGTGGGAAAACGCCTGGGATGCTTACCGAAGCGATCAGCACCCGCCGAAAGAGCCTCAATGCACCTTCGCTTCCCCGCGACGCGATTGCACCCATGTTCCAGACGACAATTCTGCCATTGTCGAGATCGGTCGTGGCAATGAGCAACAAGCGCCCGCTCGCGGCCTGAGCCGCGATGGCACGCAGCAGGGCGGGGGTTACGTTTCGGTCCACCAGCGCCCTGAGCGGTGCGCCTCGGAATGCGCTCCAGCCAAACAGCGCGCCAAGCCAGCCAAAGAACCTATGCTGAAGCAGCGAGCGTCCTTTCTCGCCTTCGAAAGCGGTGGACAGTTGACGGTACGAGTGCGGACCGAGGAAGGCGAACGGCGCGATGAGCGCCCCAACGCTGACGCCGGTGACGATCTGAAAGCGGGGAAGGGTGCCGAGCTGCTCCCATCCCGCGAGCACACCGGCCCCGAATGCGCCCGCGCCGCCGCCGCCGGACAAGACCAGGACATTGACCGGAGGGCCGTGAGCCGGGCGGGCAATCCCTTCGAGGTGCGTGGCCGCCCAAACCCGAAATTCCCGCTCGGTCAATTCTCCGGACCATCGGATGGCCGGCGAAAACCCCGGAAGGTGGGGGTTCGAGTACTCAGGGGGCGGGGCTGGACGGCGGCTCAGCGCTGCGCACCCGACGATCAGCGGGGCACAACAGAGGCTCACGCAGATCAGCTTCACAACGGAGCGGGGACGGCGCTTCGCCGGCCGCTTCGTGGATACATCCGGCGGCTCGAGGCACGTGGGGAAACTTGAGACCATGAGCGGATGTATGGCTTCGCGCCTTGACCTCGGCAATACGTAAAAGTCCTCAGAGCTTCTTTGGCGTGCTGTTCGAGACGGTGCAGGGATTGCGGTATCCGTCGGCAAAGCCGCGTGAGAACCCGATGCCGCGTGCTCCGGATGAGTGTGCCACTCGCAGCACCAGCCCCGGCCGGGCGGGCACGCTCTTTGACGATCCGGAGTAGAATCAGGCGTCAGGCAAGACGCGGGTTATCGGCGGATTCGGGCCTTGAGCTTAAAGCCGTTTGAAGTTCCATATCGGAACAGACCGAGCGAGCGGATGTCAGCATCGGAGCATTGCAGATGATGGAAATCATGAACCAGAGCGCGGAAAACGTGATCGGGATCCGGGCGACCGGAATGCTGACAACCGACGACTACGATCGCGTGCTCGTTCCGAAGCTCGCGCAGCTCTCGCAGAAATTCGAGACCGTACGGGCATTGTTCTACATGGATCAGGATTTTCGAGGGTGGGATCTGTCGGCGGCCTGGGCAAACACGAAGCTCGACTTCCGGTTCCGCGGCCACCTGGAGAGGATCGCCATCGTCGGAGCGCCGGCGTGGGAGGAGTGGTGTGTGAGGCTCGCCGGTGTGGTGATGAAGGGCGAAATGCGTACGTTCAAGGCCGACCAGCTAAAGGATGC
>OFHJ01000566.1_pt1 | contig 13549 bp, 9 predicted proteins | sample 1522001 | NCBI WGS metagenome assembly OFHJ01 (sample SAMEA2464838, study PRJEB22497) | soil metagenome | biome: Grassland; feature: Farmland; material: Clay | place: Australia | collected 2013-02-01 | depth 1.2 m | reverse complement strand
TTCTTTTCGCCGTGCATGACTGGGGACTTGGGCACGCCACACGCGACCTCCTTTTGATCCGGGCGTTACTGGGCAATGGGCACACCGTTCATATCCTTTCCCATGGGAGAGCTTTGAACCTGCTTCAGGATGAACTCGGCACACGCTGCAGCTACACCAGCCTTCCCGATATTCCAAAGCCCTTGGGCCGACATGCATCGACCTTCTACATCAAGATGAGTCTATCGATGCCCGCAGTATTCTGGACCTTCCGACAGGAACACCAGTGCGCGCGAAAACTGCACCATCGTCACAACTTCGACTGTGTGATCTCAGACAGCCGCTTCGGCGTAGCCCTACGCGAGATCCCCAGCTATCACCTGTTTCATTCGTTGCGACAGATCATTCCTGGCCGCCCTCGTCGCCTTGAGCAGTTTGTCGAGTCATCGCAAAAGCGCCTGCTTGCACCGGCACGTAGGCTTTTGATTCCGGATCAACGCGAAAACGGCCTCGCAGGAGATCTTTGCCACAACCTAGGGTGCGACTGGGGGAATCGACTTGTGTACCTGGGCATACTTGCCAGCGTGAAGCGCGTGTCCGTCGCGCAGGATATCGATCGCTTTATCAGCATCTCTGGCGCCGAACCCCAGCGAACGTATCTGGAGCAGATCGTGCTTCGGCAGGTCGGCCACCTCACAGGCAAAACAGTCATTGCACTGGGCCGCCCAGAACAACGTGGCTCGGTGGCAACGAAAGGTCAGGTGACGATACATGGCTATATGGACCGGAGACAGCAGGAAGAGATGCTGAACCGCGCACGCCTTGTTATTACGCGACCGGGATACACCACGCTCATGGAACTAGCCGAACTAGGACGCCGCGCCCTGCTTATCCCCACTGTCGGCCAAAGTGAGCAGGAGTATCTTGCCGATTACCATCGGAATCTGGGCCATCTATATGCAATACGCCAACATGAGGTCGATCTGGTTCGCGATGTGGCGATCGCTGAATCCTATCCCGGATTGCCCAGAATGAACCCATCAGCACAATCAGTGGCACGTTTTCTCGACGTGGTCACCGGTGGCATTTCGTCGTCGTAGTTCCCGGAGTGACCAGAGCAGGAGAATTCCGTTTAAAAACCACATTGCTCCCGTCCAGACGATACGGAATCCCAGCAGCATGGCGAGTCCCTCGTTAAGGCCGTAACCCCATGCTTGGGCCGCGCTCAAACCAACGACCTCAATGATGCCTACCTGGGTCAGTACACTTCCTACCGTCATCGTCGCACCCAGCGCAAAGAAGTAGATCGTGGCAGCTTGAAAAAAGGTCAGGTGTGATGCGCCGACTCCATGTGCAACCGTCACAAACGCTGCAAGCAAGGCAAAAAGATACCCCGCAGTGAGAACGAGAGCGGGAGCCAGGGTGCGCAGAGCCCATAGATGACGCAGTTCGCTGATCATTTTCAGCAGTCCCAGGCTAAAAACATGCATCCAGTGTCGCGGCCTAAGAGGGACGTGGAGCGTCTTCATCCAGTCGATGCGGCCCAACGTCGCAAGAAGCACGAAGGCAACCGCAAATATTGCCAAGATCAACGGGCGTAACCACCCCCAGCCGGGAATTCCGAGAATCACCAGCGTGATCAACACGAAGGCCCCTTCAACAATCAGCATCGCCGTCGTCGCAGCCGCGGAACGCGAAAACGACGTCGTATCGATTTTGTTGAGAACATAGTTCTGCGCGTAGATCCCGGAAGGGATCGTTATACATAATTCCCCGATAGCATAAGCGAAAATCAGCTGTCGCCAGCTGATCGAGAATCCGAGGCTCCGGAGAAATAATCCGAATTCGAGACCCTTGAGTGCCAGATATAGTGCGGCAAATCCGAGCGCTGCCAGCCACGTATAAACTGGGATTGCCCGGATGCTGCCCATCACATCTGGCACATCCGTAATGCTGAATGCAAAAAGAAGGAAGGCCGCCGCCAAAAGAATTGGAATCAGCACCTTGGGACGCAATACCCGTCGGGCTAGTCGCTGGCTACGCGACCTCATTATCTCCCCCGTCTACATTCAATCCATAGGTCACGATACCGGAAAAAGGTAACCAGCCTCTCTTTCAAAGAGATTCAGGACAGCTTTTGATTGCCACGATTACCCAAACTGCTCTGATCGCCCCGAAACCGGAACCGTTTCTTCTGGCGACAGAGGATCCAAAACCGGCGTTGTGAGCTCGTTGTTCATGTAGCGGATAATAGCTTCGGATGCGGGGAGGCAAGGCTGCGCGCCCTCTTTGCCATTGCGAAGCCGATACCTCCTTTCGCCGTCTTGGAGCAGAATCCCTTGCCGGAGACAGCTTGTAACATAACTCGAAAGCCGCGCCTTCCGTTGATCCCCATCCAGAAGCCGGTGATCCACATGATACCCTTGGCGGGAATACCATATCGCCCGATGCGATAAATAGGTGTCCAGCTCCCTATCGGTCACCGAATGACCTCCGTTGTTGCTGATGGTAAAGAGAAGCTGACTAGCGATCTGGCTGCAGGTCACGGTCAGTTGGGAGCGGATCGCGTCGGAAACGCGCGTATTGGTCTCTCGTCGGCTTAAGCCTCGAAGGTCGGTCAGTTCTGGGCCGATATTAACGAAGATCCGCTCGCGGCCTTTGCTCATTGCGTCATAGGTAATGCCGACTGGCAAAACTCGCGGCGTAATGTGCGGGCGGTTGAGCAGAGCGTGCAATGCACCACGAAGTCGAGCAAATCGACCATCTACCGAAACAACACCTTCCGGTTCAAGAAGCAACGTTGCGCCCTGATCGATACGTTGCGTGAGCTCTTGAAGCTGCGATTCGATAACCGAGCGTTCGTAGGGCAGAAGTGCACGAAAGCGGGATAGCGTTAGCCGGTAGAGTCCGTGGCGCTGAACCAATAAGTGTCGATAGCGTTTTGAAAGAGCCTCCTCGACACACAGCAGAGGCCCGGCTTTCGTTGAAAGCTGTTCGAACTGCCTGACCCAGGCAGGTCGAAGCACTTCACTCAGTGGAAGATTCCCGAACAGTGCAAGAACCTCTTCAAGAACCTCACGCAGTGAGCGTTCAGGGACACGACGCATCGGATGCGCATCCATGAATGTCAGAAGCGCACGAAGATTTATAAGTGACAAACAAGCGCGAGCGGGCGATGGCCACTGTTCAAGGTATTCGCCTAGGAAGCCGCGACAAAACAAATCTTCCCGGGCTATGAAGTCAGGCCGAACGCCACAACTGTGAAAACGGTATCGCTGGAACAACACGCTGGCGATAACTGGCCCATCGCTATCACGGCGATGGTTGGAAACCACAAGGGTTGACGGCGATTGCGAGAAATGATCGAGGCCCTGAACGCTGATTGAATAGATACGTCTTATACCTATATCGAACAGCACAGACAACCCCTCGGAAACATGTCGTTCCCATGGAGACTTCATCTCGCTGAGATGAGCCATCTGTCCCATAGCGATCTCCATAAACGTTATGGACACTGCGGTGACGTGACCACCCAGAAGCCACACTCATCAGCACATTGGCTTAAACGCTATTCTTTTCAATGAGCCAACGCAATGATACAAGTTGATGATAACGCAAATCCGACTTTCCGCAGATGGATAGCGGCTGTTCCTGCTTCGCGCGTATCCCACGAAGGGAATTCTTCGGGGTGCCAGCAGTTAGACCGAATTTTTAGGGTGTGCAGTAAACAGCCGGTGAAATGGCTGCTGCCTCCTGCTCTCACGCAAAAGCGATAAATTGTTGCGAAAAATCGTACTCACAAAATCGCGGCAAAAGAAAAGGCAATGTGCAATGAACGATGTAGCATTGAGTTTTGGCGAAGCGCTAATCGACTTTCGCAGGGGAGATCCAGATCACCCGGCAGAACTACCCGCGTTTGTTGCTCATCCGGGTGGAGCGCCTGCCAATGTCGCGGTTGCTATTGCCAAGCTTGGCGCCCATTCAGCGTTTATTGGCATGCTTTCTACGGATCTTTTCGGTAACCTGCTATGCGACCAAATGTCGCGAGCCGGAGTTGACCTAAGCTACGCTATCCGAACCGTGCACGCTCGAACCGCACTGGCCTTTGTCAACCATGATTCCATGGGTGAGCGGGATTTCACGTTTTACCGCCAGTCTTCTGCTGACTTGCTGTTCCGCACGCGACACTTTCGAGAAAAGGCATTCGCTAGAGCTTCCGTGTTTCACGCGTGCTCGAATAGCCTGACGGAGTCCAGGATAGCAAAAGCAACTTTCTCGGGCATGTTGCGGGCACGAGATAAAGGGATCCTAGTCAGTTTCGATATGAACCTGCGCCCCGCGCTCTGGAATTCGCGAGAAGACCCGATGCCGAGGCTCTTGGAAGCCATGGCAATTTCCGACCTTATCAAACTAAGCGCCGAGGAGTTCGACTTTGCCTGTTCGGCAGCAGGTGGTCACGAGGCCTTCGTTAAGCATCTATGGCAATACGCACCCCGTCTGCTCATTGTTACGGATGGCTCGAATCCCGTTCGTTGGTTTACACCAACAGGACATGGTTTCCTTCCGGTTATCTCCAGGACACCTGTTGACCCCACCGGCGCTGGCGATGCCTTTATGGGAGGGATTCTCTATCGCTTTATTGCGGACAAGCTGTCGGTGCAAGCGCTGACAGCGTTAAGCAACAATCCTGAGTACCGGAACGATTTACTGCGATTTGCCTCCGCTTGCGGTACTGCAAGCGTAATGCAGACCGGCTCGTTTTCAGCCATGCCCGCCCTTGGAACCGTCCGGTCGCTGCTAACATCCCGACTATAAAGGAACAAGTTCGATCACTTCATCCGGAACACGCAATCGAATCGTCACGGCCATGGGCATTCACCACTCCAGACAAATCTTGCCAAAGTGTTTCCCAGACCCCTCATACCGGAACGCTTCTGCAATGTCGTCGATCGAGAAGGATCGATCGATTACCGGCCGCACGCCAGTTGCTTCGATGGCCTGAACCATTTCCATTTGCTGGGCACGGCTACCAACCAGAATTCCCTGCAGCCGTACCTGTCTGGCCATTAGTTTGCTGGTCGGAACCTCACCAGATCGACCCGTCAATACTCCGATCAGCGAGATAAGCCCACCGACGCGTACCGCGTCGATTGACTGCGGCAAGGTACCCGGGCCACCTACCTCGATTACATGATCGACACCCTGCCCACCGGTCATCTCCCGAACAACCCGGCCCCAATTTACCTGCTTCTTGTAGTTGATTGTTTGATACGCCCCTAGCTTTCGAAGACGTTCGATCTTGCCATCCGACGACGAAGTGGCGATAACATTCGCCCCCATCATTCGCGCAAACTGTAACGCAAAGATCGAGACACCCCCCGTGCCCAGTGTTAACACGGTGTCTCCGGCCTTAAGCCGACCATCTACCACCAGGGCGCGCCAGGCCGTAAGCCCGGCGGTGGTCAGAGTCGCGGCTTCTGCATAGCGAAAGCCTCGCGGGGCCCGAGTGAACCAGTGGGCAGGACGAACGACTAATTCCGTCGCATATCCATCGACCCCATCGCCCGGCGTCGTCACGAAATTTCCGATTCTCGGAGGGCCTTCCTGCCAGCCTGGGAAAAAGACCGACACCACCGAGTCGCCCACCTGGAAATCATCGACTCCGTCTCCTAACGCCTCGACCACTCCCGCTCCATCGGAAAGTAAAATGCGCCCGTCGCAGGTGGGCAGATACCCTAATGCGATGGCGTAGTCATGGTAATTCAACGAGCTGGCGTGAATTCGCACCAGGATTTCCCCGGTACCTGGGCTTCCTGGTTCAGGCCCGTCAGATAGTTGCAGGTTGTCGAGCCCGCCTGGCTGTCGCAGCACTGCCATTCTCATCGTCACTCCTCCCTGCGATAGTTTTCTGGCCGGCCAAATCGCAACTCGATTCCGCCTTGGCTTAATCTTTGCAGATAAACAAAAGCACCGCACTGGCTACAGCTCGGGTCGGTCCGACTGAACATGCTGTGATTCGGCGGAACCGCATCTCACGCCCCACCTAATCCACATCCGCTGAATACAATGTTACTGCAACCCAGATGAGAACCGGTTGATAGCATCCATTAGTGCAAAAAATAGCGATAAAAATAAACTGCGCTCTGCTTATCCCTGTAGCACGGCATTCTTTCCGATAGAAACGGAATCCAGAGCCCTATTTGCTCCGCTTTCCGAATCGACCTGAAACAAGAATGATCCGTTTTTCCGGCACAAGAATCTCGCTGTGCTTATCTTCATGTGCAGACATTTTTGAACAAGCCCACTGACGATTTCTCGCTCCGTCCGAGAAATTGCCGAAGTCCCCCAGACCTGGTCGTAGAAGGTACGTCGCCAAGCCTGACCGTATCGGCCGGTTTCGACACGGCATAGGCGTCGTAAGGCGGGTCCGTCGCCAAGCCAAACGAAGCAGGCGGAACGAAAGCCGCCCCGCCTGCTCCACCAACCAAGCTACTGCTGTGTTTATTGATCTTTCTTGAGGCTCTGCAAACGACCCGCAAAAATATTAATCATGATCATCGCCAAGGGGAACGTGTAGGTGATGGCGTTGCCAATGACATTACCGTTACAACCGGTTCCCTGAGATCCGTAGGGACCGCCAAAGGTTTCCACTGAAGCCCATATGAAAACACAATACACAAAGGCTAGCGGCATGATTATCTTCATTCCGCGACGGGAAAGTATCGACACGCCGACTGACAGTTCGATGATCCCAACGCAAACCGCCACAAAGACGGGACCGATAGCTTTCACGACGTCCTCGATGAATGTCAGCCAAGCAACAATCCAAGACGGGTTGCCGCCCATTGGCCCGGTTATCTGGTCCACAAAGTGGAACATGAAACCCGGGAAGAACTTGAGGATGCCGATAAATATCCAGAGCAGGCCAAACACCAACACTGCAAAATTCCACGCAGGGTTAGGAAAGGATGACGCGTCCGCGTTTTCATCCAGGGCAGGAAGTACACCCAGGATAAAAAGGAAGATGATCGTGTAAAGCGGCACTGTGCCCGGATCAGTTTGGCCACCCGAGTACGGGAATCCGAGTCCAGATAGAAAGAGCCAATAGAGCAGCGTATATACCACCCCAAATATGCATACCGCTCGAAGCGCCTTGCGTGTCAATAAGGCAATACCCATCACGGTAGCGATCACGACCATCACTACGGCGACTCCGTGCGGACCTGCGGCTGCGACGGTGTGCTTCATGCCGAGCTCTAACGAGTTCAACCAGTCTGGGGACTGCAGCCAACCCGAAACGTGATGCGCTGAACCCGCAAAGCGGTGCAATAGGTTATCCGCCGTGGTTTTCGACGGTCCAATCAGCCATGCACGCACTTCAAATGCCGCATTCACTAGCCAAAGCAAGCCATAGGTACTAATGACCCACTTGAAAGCCGCGACCTTTGCTTTAAAGCCAGCGGCTTCTCCTCCAATGTCTCCACTGCCGGCTACAGACACCGCGCCGACATTTTCATTATTAGTCCATTCCATTTGTTCGTCCCATTAGTCGATTGTTTAAAAAAGGGATGTAAACACAGATTAAGGGGTACAACGACAAACTGAGGGACTATGCCCGAAGTTTGACACCACTGTCTACCTCTCCCTGTTTAATGGTCTGGAGCGTTTCCAACAACATCGAACGTAGATTTCGCGCCATGCAGCACTGTTCTCCGTCAAGCTGCCCGGAAAATTTCGTTACCCATCGCCGCGGCTGACATGACATTGCCAAGGCTGTTGATCGAGAGGAGGCGACATGAGGCCAACCGCCCGGCATCATCGGAATTGGTAAGTTATCCCTCGATGCCCGGCACCCAACAAAATGGATCGTTGGTGACCTGCATGCAATCTGATGTGAATCAATGATTGAATTGTGTCAGCATATATAGACTGAAAAATCGTGGTAACAGGTCTGTGGGGGGATGACTATGAACGCAAAGGGCGAATTTCGACTGCTGCGATGGATCGCGGCAGGTGTTTTCGTTCTATGTGCATGGGGGGTCGCCACACCCACTCGGGCCGCTGGCTACGCTTACGTCAACGCCGCGGTTTACCTGCGAGCGGGGCCGCGAATTGGCTTTCCCATCCTCACCACTCTGTACCCTGGATCCGGCGTGTATGTTTATGGGTGCTTATCGGATTACGCCTGGTGTGACGTCACATTTTCAGGAGAACGTGGATGGGTAGATGCGGCGTACCTAGACTATCCCTACAACAACGGATTTGCACCAATCATCGACTATGGCCCGTATCTCGGTCTTGCCATATTTTCCTTTAATATTGGTGGCTATTGGAGAGACCATTATTTTCATCGGCCTTGGTATCACAATCGCGACCGATTTCGAACCCGGTTCGGCCCTAATGCGAGGCGTGGGTTGCCGATGCGTCAAAGGTACTTTCAACAACGCCGAAATTGGCAACCACGACCGCAGCAGCGTAATTTCCGGAGAAGACCGGAATCAAACCGCCGGTTCCGCATACCGGGTCGGCGGAACCAAGCAGTAAGATCGCAGCGCCGTATGCAGCAGCGCCATCGGAACGATAATCGCCAGCAAGATAAAAAGCGCTCTATGCAACAGAACTAAGTAGAACTAAGTCCGCGCCCCTATGTTTCACACATGGATCGGCGGTCTCGTAACACGGCGGGTTAGCGGCGCTTCTGCCAGCAGGTCAGGGCCTGATGGCAGGCTTTATTCTTATGCCGCGTCTTTTCGCTCTACTGACTGGTTGTACTGCTCGGCAAGCATCGCCGTGTTTCTACCAAAAAAGGTCACCTGACTGTTGCTGTCGAGGAACTGTTCCAGTTCCGCGATAAGCACGCACCAAGTTTCTACTTCGCGGCGGCTATGTTTCGGGTGTCCACGGAAAAAAAACGATCCGCTGCGCACCCACATCATCTCGCCACGCATTTCAAAAATATCGTTGCGCTCCCAATCGAGCGCGTGGTATTCGAGCGCAAAAGCCAAACCATGGGTTTCCACCAGTAAACTTCGACGCCTCACATGACGGAGAAATTCCGGTGTGACTTCAAGCACCGCAAAAGCCGGGCAATCGCCGAACCGTCCACTGGCTTCGAGGACGGCTTTCTTACATGAACGACTTGACATGAGCTCTCCAAACTACTTTCGGCATAAAATGGACGGGTCGCTTCAGCCTACCCAAGGGTATTGCCCTCCAAGCACCGCTCAAAGGCGATCACGTTCAACCACCATCCTTATGCTGCCGTATCGGCTACAATTCAAGGCCACTGGCGATGCGGATCCATTGTTTTTCGGAACGTAAAGTTGTGTAGACAGTCGATGGCAAAGCATTACAATCTAACAGTCTACCAGCTTAAACGCCAAAGAACCGAGCCGCACTCCATAAAATTTCCCTTCTAAGAAAATTTTCCTGAAAGAAGCGCTGTGCAGCCGCTTGAGCTACTCTGAGCCTGCGGAAGCAACGGGGCATTAACCTCTCTCGCGATTCTATCGTTCTCGCCAGGATACTGAGAAACAAAAAAAACCCGCATTTTTTGCGGGCGTATAAGCTGGCGCGCCCGGAGAGATTCGAACTCCCGACCCCCAAGTTCGTAGCCTGGTACTCTATCCAACTGAGCTACGGGCGCGCAAAAAAACTGTTTCTAAATACCCAACCTTTCTGGCGGAGAGAGAGGGATTCGAACCCTCGATAAGGCTATAAACCCTATACTCCCTTAGCAGGGGAGCGCCTTCGTCCACTCGGCCATCTCTCCTGTTCGCCGAAAGTCTCCGTTTGAAGCGTTTATAGGATACCGACTTCACTAAATCGGGTAAAGCCAGCCAACCTACACGATACAGAGATGGTTCAGCACGGTTAACTGTCGTTACGAGGTGCTGCATGGAGTTCAAACGCCTTGTGCAACGTTCGAACTGCCAACTCCAAATACTTATCTTCTATTACAACCGAAATCTTGATCTCCGAGGTTGAAATCGTAAGGATATTAATGCCTTCTGCGGCAAGCGCTGCAAACATTTTCGATGCGATGCCGGCGTGACTTCGCATGCCAACACCAACCAGCGACACCTTTGCAACGTCGCTGGCAGCCCGAACCCCTTCGGCGCCAAGCTGTTTGCCGATCCCCTGAACAATTTCAAGTGCTCGCTCGAAATCGTTGTGGTGAACCGTAAAGGTGAAATCGGTTGCTCCATCCGCGCTGACATTCTGCACAATCATGTCAACCTCTATATTGGCAGCACCGACAGGTTCCAGAATCGCCGCGGCAATCCCGGGACGATCCGGAACGCCGGTAACGGTTAGTTGTGCTTCATCGCGATTAAATGCGATCCCGGAGATCAGTACGTCTTCCATCTTGTGTTCCTCGAAGGTGATCAACGTGCCCGGCCCTTCCTCGAAAGTCGACAAAACCCGAAGGGGAACTTTGTATTTACCCGCAAACTCCACCGCACGGATTTGCAGAACCTTGGAACCAAGGCTCGCCATCTCCAGCATTTCCTCAAAAGTTATACGGTCAAGACGACGTGCTTTTGACTCCACCCTCGGATCAGTGGTGTACACACCGTCGACAGCGGTGTAGATCTGGCACTCACCCGCATTTAAGGCAGCGGCAAGAGCAACCCCCGTCGTGTCTGAACCGCCACGACCGAGCGTTGTTACGTTGCCCGCATCGTCAACGCCCTGAAAACCCGCTACAACAGGAACAATGCCCTGATCACAATCGGCACGAAGCCGCTCCGTATCGATCGAACGGATGCGTGCCTTGTTGTGTATCCTGTCAGTATGAATCGCTACCTGCGATCCAACGTATGATCGGGCTTGCACCCCTCGTTTCTCCAGCGCCATCGCCAAAAGTGCGATAGAAACCTGTTCACCGGTGGCAAGGATCTGATCAAACTCTCGCGGAGTGGGCTTCGAGGAGATGGCGCGAGCCAAGCCCACCAAGCGGTCGGTCTCACCCGACATCGCCGAGACGACAGCCACGACCTGATTCCCGGACTCTCGACAGCGAGTAATCTTATCGGCGACGAGCTGAATACGCTCAGTCGAGCCCATTGATGTACCGCCGAATTTCTGCACCAGCAACGCCATCGATTACCTCGCTTTTATCGGGATAAAGCCACTAATTCCTGATGCATGCATGTTAACGGCGCGGTTCTAGCGGAGATGCTCTGCAAGCCAGATTCGGGCGGCATCCAAGGCTTCCTGCAACTTTTCCGGGCAATTTCCTCCCGCTTGAGCCATATCAGGCCGTCCGCCACCTTTGCCGCCAACTCGCGCTGCTGCTTGATTGACCACTTCCGTCGCCGTGACACGACTCGTCAAATCCAGTGTTACACCGGCGATAAGATTTACCTTTCTTTCATTCGCCGAGCCCAACAGAATAACGGCCGAGTGCAGACGCTGCTTAAACTGGTCGATCAAGCCCCGAAGCTCTCCGCCCGACATTTCGTCAACACGCGCCACGAGAACCTTGATGCCGCCGATTGCAATTGCTTGGGATATCAAGTCGTCGCCGCCGCTCGATACAAGCCGCATTTTCAGCTGCCTTATATCCTGGTCTTGTCTTTGCGCGCGTTCGGTCAGCTGGATAATTTTCTTTTCAAGTTCGTTTGGTTGACAGTGGAGCAGCACCGCAGCTTCGTGCAGAGTCGCTTCCACCTGCCGCAGGTAGGCCAAGGCAATTTCCCCGGTCACTGCTTCGACCCGACGGATACCTGCTGCGACCCCCGTTTCCGATAAAATCTTGAACAAACCGATGTCTCCGGTCCGCATCACATGCGTGCCGCCACATAACTCGGTGGAATAATTTTTCTCTCTGGTACCCATGGTCAGCACCCGAACCTGATCACCGTATTTTTCACCGAACAGCGCCATGGCGCCCGCATCAATGGCATCAGCGTAGTTCATCTGAACTGCAGTGACTGGTGCGTTTGCCAAAATGGCTCGGTTAACCCAATCCTCGACCTCCCTGATCTCAGCACTGCTGACTGATTGGCCATGTGAAAAATCAAAACGTGTTCGGTGATCGTCGACCAGCGACCCTCGTTGAGAGACATGCTCCCCAAGCACCTCACGCAGCGCACGGTGCAGGAGATGGGTCGCTGAGTGATTGCGGGCTGTCGCGCGGCGTCGGCTTTCGGTAACTTCAGTCGTAATAGGGTCCCCAACCGCCAAACGACCGGTTTCCAGAAAGCCATAGTGCCCATAAACGCCTTTACGAATCGTCTGGGTATCGTCAACCGCGAAAATGGCTTCTTTGCCAATCAGGCGCCCACTGTCGCCAACCTGCCCACCGGATTCACTGTAAAAGGGTGTCCGATCCAGTATTACGATTCCCCTGCTGCCGGCTTCTAAAACCTCTACAGCACGGTCGTCCTGATAAAGGGCAAGCACATGCGCTGGTCCGCCCAGGTATTCGTAGCCAATAAAACGCGTTTCGTCACCGCTGTACGCCAGTGCAGTGGCTGCATGGAACTGGCTGGCAGCGCGGGCGCGCTGCCGCTGGGCCTCCATTTCCCGCTCGTAGCCGTTCACGTCTAGCTGAAGGCCGCGCTCGCGAGCAATGTCAGCGGTCAAGTCTGTTGGGAATCCATAAGTGTCATAGAGCCTGAATACCAAATCGCCAGGAATTACCCCATCGACTAGACGACGGATGGCGTCGTCAAGAACCGCCATGCCTTTTTCTAGTGTCAGCGCAAAGCCATCCTCTTCTGCCCGAATGGTCCGTTCGATCGTCGTCCTTTTTTCTAGTAGTTCTGGGTACGCATTACCCATTATTTCAGCTAGCGGCCCCACCAGAGCATGAAAGAATGGCTGGTCCAAGCCAAGCTTGTAGCCGTGACGGATGGCGCGGCGCATGATCCGTCGCAGTACATAGCCGCGACCTTCGTTGGAAGGCACAACACCGTCCGCGATCAGGAACGCGGTGGCACGGATATGATCAGCGATGACTTTTTGCGACGCATCCTGATAAGGTTCCTGCCCCACAAGCTTTGCAACATTCGCGATCAGGTGCTCGAAGATATCAATTCGATAGTTATCATGGGTCCCCTGCATTAGCGCACTGATACGCTCCAGACCCATGCCGGTGTCAACACTCGGCCTTGGCAAATCGACCAAAGTACCGTCCCGCTGGCGCTCAAACTGCATGAACACGACGTTCCAGATTTCGATCCAGCGGTCACCTTCCTCGTCGGCTGAACCCGGAGGCCCACCGGTTATGTGCCGCGACCCGTCTGGATCATGGTCGTAGAAGATCTCCGTACAGGGACCGCAGGGCCCGGTATCACCCATGGACCAGAAGTTGTCCGAGGCATACGGTTCCCCCTTGTTGTCACCAATCCGGATAATGCGATTTTCCGGGAGGCCGATCTCTTTACTCCATATTGCGTAGGCCTCCTTGTCACTTTCATAGACCGTAACTAACAGGCGTCTGGCATCGATGCCGAGCCATTGGGGCGACGTAATGAACTCCCAAGCGTACTGGATGGCCTCGCGTTTGAAATAGTCGCCGAAACTGAAATTCCCGAGCATCTCGAAAAAAGTATGATGC
>OFHJ01000565.1_pt1 | contig 13561 bp, 13 predicted proteins | sample 1522001 | NCBI WGS metagenome assembly OFHJ01 (sample SAMEA2464838, study PRJEB22497) | soil metagenome | biome: Grassland; feature: Farmland; material: Clay | place: Australia | collected 2013-02-01 | depth 1.2 m | reverse complement strand
TTCCTCGTCTGTGCGCGGCGGCCAGCGTGAGGCCGGCGGGCGGGTCGGTGTTTCGAAGGCCGGGAAAGGGTCGAGCGAGGTTTCGCGGGTTTAGGACCTGAGCACTCGGCGCTTTTCCTCGAACTCTTCCTTGTCGATCTCGCCTTTGGCGAAGCGTTGCTCAAGCGTGTCGAGCGCCCCGTGGCGACCGCCGAAGCCGCATCGCGGGCAGACGCCATGGCCATGGCCGATGCCGCGCATCAGCCAGACAAGGAGGACAATCGTCGCGACCACGACGATCAACATCATCAGCGGCCCGAAGATCATGCCGGGGAACCAGCCCCAACCGCCGCCCCAGCCGTGGCGCCACATTGGCCCGTAGTCATAGACGGGGCCATTGGCAGTTCCCGTCTGCGCCAAGGCGGGCAAGGCCGCGAGAGCCATCGCGCCAGCGAGAGCAAGGAGCGAAAGTCGTTTTGTCACACGGCTCTCCTTCGGTATCCGTTCCGAAGGCTAGCCGCGCCGGGGCGTCGGGCATTGACCTGGATCAAGGGGCCGCGAGCGCCGCCCGATCAAGCCGCTGTTCAAGGCATTCGGCCGTCAGGATATCTCGATCACCACCTTGCCGACATGGGCTTGGGAGTCGAGATGGCGATAGGCGGCTTTCGCGTCGTCGAAGGGAAAGACGCGATCGATCGCCGGCTTTAGGCCATGCCAGGAAATTGCCCGGTTCATCGCCTCGAAGGTCTCGCGCGATCCGACATAGACGCCGCGCAGCGTGATGTTCCGCCGGAGTATCGGCGCGGGATCGATCTCGCCGCCGGTGCGGGCGCTGATCAGGTGGATTGCGCCGCCGAGGCGGGCGGCTGCGATCGAGCGCGGCAAGGTGCCGGCGCCGGCGACCTCGATCACGTGGTCGACGCCGCGCCCGCCGGTCAGGCTCAGGATCTCGTGCTGCCATTCGGGCGTCGCGCGGTAGTTGATGCCGTCCGAGGCGCCGAGGGACTTGGCGCGTGCCAGCTTCGCGTCGCTGGACGAGGTGGCGATCGCGCGGGCGCCGGCGGCCTCCGCGAATTGCAGCGCGAAAATCGCGACCCCGCCGGTGCCAAGCGCCAGAATGGATTGCCCGCTTTGCAGCGGCCGCAGGCCATAGAGGGCGTTCCAGGCGGTGACGGCGGCGCATGGCAGCGTCGCGCCCTCCTCGAACGAGAGATGGTCCGGAATCCGCACCAGCCCGTTGTGGTCGAAGACCACATATTGCGCAAGCACGCCGTGGCGGGAGCCGCCAAGCGCGCTTTCGCCGTCGATGTCGCTGGCCTCGCCGCCGAGCCAGCTTTGCAGGAAAATGCCGGCGACGCGGTCGCCCGGCTTGACGCGCGTGACGTCGTCCCCGACCTCGACCACTTCGCCGGCGCCGTCCGAAAGCGGCACCAGGTTGTCGCGCAGCCCGCCGCGCGCGTAGCGGCCCATCGCGATCATGATGTCGCGGTAATTGAGTGAGGCGGCGCGCATGCGCACGAGAACCTGCCCGCGTCCGGGGCGCGGGATTTCCTCTTCGACGAGCGCCAGCGCGTCGATACTTCCGGTCTTCGGCAGTCGGTAAAGGCGCATTTTCGTCACTGGTCTTTGACCTTCCTGGATTGAGGGTCGCTCCTGCGATCGCCGACATCGGGTCACGTTCGGCCGCGCCCGCCCGTTGATCTGGGTCAATGATAGATATTCGAGGAGGGCTTACTAGCAAAAACATCAAGTTAAGGCCTGTCTTGCCCGCGTTCGGCTATGACCGCCGAAGACCAGAGGCCGGCCTGCGCGACGGCGGGCCGATACGGAGCGATGAGGGCATGCCGCAATCCGCCGCCGCGACGGGCCGGAAGCCGATCCCCGGGCAGATGCCAAGGCACCTTGCATCCGTTGAGGAGGGGATGACCGTGTGGACTTTTGCAAAACCAAACAGGTTGACCGCCGCGGCCGTCGGGGCCGTGGCCATGTCCGTTGGCCTCGGATTTGGCGCCTTTTCGCCGACGGCCTGGTCGCAGCCCGCGCCAACCAGCTTTCAAAACGAGGTCCTGCCGATCTTGGCCGCGCGTTGCGTGTCCTGCCACAATCCGGAAGGCGTCGGGTTCAAGGCGATCGGTCTCGATCTCAGAAGCTACAAGCTGCTGATGTCGGGCTCGACCTTCGGCGTCGCCGTCGTGCCGCTTCATCCCGAACTCAGTCCGCTGGTCGCGGTGCTCGAACCCGACACGCCGTCGTTCAAGAATCTCAAGATGCCGCCGGAGCACCCGACGCTGCCGCCGAATCAGATTCAGGTGATCAGCCGCTGGATCCAGGAAGGCGCGAAGGACAATTAGCATCGTCGCCGCGCCCGGTCTCCTCGCCGTTGCCGTAGCGCCCTTTAAGACGCGCCAGGGCCCGCGGCGAGGCGGCCGGCGGGCATTCTTATGGACGGTCATCCGGCTTCCTCTGGGTCTTCCGAAGTCCCGGTAACGGCGCCTTCCCCGGTTCCCGCCAGGCCTTGGCAGGGGGCAAGCCGGCTTTCGGGTGGGTGGCGGGACAGCGAGTTCCGGTGTCATAAAACGGTCGCTATGCGTGGTGTATCGGGGGAAACGCCGATCGTGATGGGGCTGGTGCAGATTGTCTGCAACGTCGCGATCGTGACGCTGCTGCAAGTCGTTTTCAATCAGTTGAGCCTGAAGGAGGTCCTGCGGGAAAATGCCCTGTCGCCGACACTGTGGCGGCCCCTCGCGCCACCGCTTCGAGGTCACATGATTCTTGCTCAGATCACCGATTTTCATGTCAAAACTGGCGGTCGGCGGGCCTATGGCGTGGTCGATACCGCAACTCGTCTTGCCGCCGCCGTGACCTGTCTGTCAGCCCTCGATCCGCAGCCCGACTTGGTCGTCGCGACCGGCGACCTGACCGACTCCGGACAGCCGGAGGAATACGACCTCCTGCGCGAGATCTTGCGGCCGCTCGCGGTGCCGGTTTATCTCATGCCCGGCAATCACGACGACCGCGAAACTTTGCGCCAGGCCTTCCGTGGCGACGGCTATTTCCCCGCCAACGGGTTTCTGAATTACGTCGTCGAGGTCCCCGATCTCCGTCTGGTCGCGCTCGATACGGTGGTGACGGGCGAAGGGGGCGGCATGCTCTGCGCCACGCGGCTCGATTGGCTTGAGCGGCAGCTTCGCGCCGCCCCCGACCGGGCGACCGCGATCGCCATGCATCACCCGCCGTTTCGAAGCGGCATCGCGCATATGGACGCCATCGGCCTCGACGGCGCCGACGCCTTCGCGGCTGTGCTTGGCCGGTATCCGCAGGTGAAGCGGGTTTTTTGCGGCCATCTTCACCGCGCCATTCAGACCGGGTTCGGAGGGGATATCGTCGCCAGCACGGCGCCGAGTACGGCGCACCAAGTCAGCCTGGACCTGCGGGCCGACGGCCCGGCCGCCTTCGTGATGGAGCCGCCGGGTTATCAACTGCATGTTTGGGACGCGCGCGGGGCTTGCGTCAGTCACACCGGTTTTGTCGGCACTTATGACGGGCCCTATCCGTTCCGGGAGGGCGGCACCGCGAACGCTCGCTGAGACGCGATCGGCGCTCGCGGTCAGGATACCGGCATGGCGGCCCGCGCCGCGGTGTTCTGAAGCAGATTCGCGACCACGAAGTCGGCCAGGCAGCCGGCCGCGGCGCTCGATTGGCCGGCGCTTCGGTGCAGCACCAGGTCGATTTCCGGAAGCTCGGGAAAGCATTCCTGGCGGCCGAGGACGCGCATCCCCGGCACCAGCGCGCTTTTCGCCACGACGCTGATGGCGAAGCCGGAGAACACCGCCGCTTGCAGACCGCTGATGCTCTCGCTGATGCAGGCGAGGCGCCACGGCCGGCCCATGCGGTCGAGCGCTTCGAGAGCGACGTCGCGATAGAGATTGCCCGGCGGCAAAAGGGCAAGCGGCACCGGGTTCTCGTTGTAGGCGGCATGGTCCTGTCCGCTGACCCAGACCAGCGGCTCCTTGCGCACGAACTCGCCGGCGCGAATTCCCGGCATGGCGGTGACCAGGGCGATGTCGATTTCCTTGGCATCGAGCGCGCCCATCAAGGTGCGGCTTAGGGCGCAACGCAGATCGACCTCGATGCTGGGATAGGCGGCGCGGAAGCCGGTAAGGATCTGCGGCAGGAGATAGGCCGCATAAAGATCGGGCGTGCCAAGGACGACGCGTCCCTCGATGTGCTGGGTCTGCATGCGCCGCCACAATTCGTCGTGCATCTGAAGAATGGCGCGGGCGTAGCCGAGCAGAATCTCGCCGTCCGGAGTGATCTGCGGGCGTCGCGCGGCGGGCTCGAAGAGAGGCTTGCCGACCTGCTCCTCGAGGCGGCGGATTTGCAAGGTGATCGCCGGCTGTGTCCGCCACATCCGCCGTGCCGCGGCGGTGACGCTGCCGGTGTCGACGACGGTCACGAAGGCGCGCAGCGACCGCATGTCCAGATGCCGGTTGACCATGGGCCATAACCCTTCCTTATGTGGCCCATTAATACTTGCAATTTCTATACCGTCCCGCGCGTCGATATGGTGGATGGAAATCAAGACCGCCGTGCATCAAGAGATGCTCGGAATTTTGCCGACGTGCCTAAGAAATAGACGCGCCTACTATACACCCGAGAACCGGAGGGTCGGATGAGCCAGCGCAGCAAAGACGATGCAAAACTTGGACGTGGCGTAAAAAATACTGCCGTTTCGCGCCGCAACATCTTGAAAGTGGCCGCGGCGACCGTCGGTGCGGCGGCGGGCAGCCGAATCATCGGCGCGCCGATGATTTGGGCGCAGGAGATCAAGAACATCGAATTGCGCCACGTCGGCGTATCGTATTCGGTAGTGCCGGCGATCGGCGAGCAAGCGTCGAAGGACCTTGGCTTCAAGGTCGTGATGCAGAATCTCGACACCTCGGCGGCCATCACCCGATTCATCACCCAACCGCAAAGCGTCGATATCCCGGATCTGGAGAGTTGGCAGACCAAGGTGGCCATTCCGCGCGGCATCCTGCAGGGCATCGAAATCAAGCGGATCAAGGAGTTCGACAACATCCTGCCGATCTTCACCAAGGGCGAGTACAAGGGCGACAAGGTCTCGCGCCAGGGCATTTCGCCCTACCCGGTGATGTATATCGAGAGCAAGGACTCGACCAAGATCGTGCCGGGCGTCCACGACTGGATGACATTCCTGCCGCAAGTCTACAACGCCGATTCGATCGGCTATCGTCCGGACATCGTCGGCCACAAGGTCACCCAGTGGAAGGAGCTGATCAACCCGAAATACAAGGGCCGGTCGGCAATTCTCGACGTCCCGAACATCGGCATCATGGACGCGGCGCTGGCGCTCGAATCGAACGGCCAGGTGACCTACAAGGACAAAGGCAACATGACGCGCAAGGAGATCGACGCCACGATCGACGCGCTCATCAAGCTCAAGAAGCAGGGACAATTCCGCGCCACCTGGACTACCTTCGAGCAGTCGGTGGAGTTGATGGCCTCGGGCGAGGTGGTGATCCAGTCGATGTGGTCGCCGGCGGTAACCGCCGTTCTCGCCAAGGGCATTCCTTGCGTCTACGCGCCGGTCAATAAACGGCCCGACGGCAAGGGCGGCTATGTCGACGGCTATCGCGGCTGGTGCAACGGCCTCGGCCTGATGCGCCATCTCAAGGGCAAGAAGCTGGAGGCCGCTTACGAGTACCTCAATTGGTACTACGCGGGTTGGCAGGGGGCCTTTGTCGCGCGCCACGGCTATTACAGCCCGGTGCCGAAGACGGCCGAGAAATTCATGACGCCGAACGAATACGGCTACTGGTATCTTGGCAAGCCGGCTACGGCCGTCATCAAGGACCCTTACGGCCACCCCATCGCCAAGGCGGGCGCCGTGCGCGACGGCGGCTCCTTCATCGAGCGTTTCAGCAATATCTCGTGTTGGAACACGGTGATGGATCAGAACCAATACATGATTCAGCGCTGGAACGAGTTCAAGGCCGCGTGACCCCGAACCGGGCGGGGCACGGACCGGAAACGGCCGCGCCCCGCTGTTCGGCTCCCGCGAATAGAGACTTTGGAGGCCGCCGATGACATGGACCCGACTGAGACCCTATCTCCTGGTCGCTCCGTTGGTTGCCGTGCTGCTGCTCTTCGTGGTGGTGCCGCTTGGCTTCGTCGTGGTGGTGAGCTTCTTCCACTACGACAACTTCGCCATAATTCCGGCCTTCAGACTCGAAAACTACATCAGCGTGCTAACCTCGAGCCTGACCTATTCGTTGTATCTCACGATGCTCGGGTTCTCGCTGGTCACTTGGTTCTTCTCGCTGATCATCGGTTTCGCCGTCGCCTATTTCCTGGTCTTTCACGTCCGCAGCCAAGTCATCGCCATCGGCCTTTTCCTCGTCTGCACGATCCCGTTCTGGACCTCGAACATCATCCGGATGATCGCCTGGCTGCCGCTTCTCGGGAAACAAGGGCTGATCAACAGCGCCTTGATGGCCCTTGGGCTCATCCACCATCCGCTCGGATTCCTCTTGTTCTCCGATTTCTCGGTGATCGTGTCCTATGTCAATCTGTTCACCATCTTCATGATCGTGCCGATCTTCAATTCGATGAGCCGCATCGATCGCGCGCTGTTCGAGGCGGCGGCGGACGCCGGCACGAGCCGCTGGCAGACTTTGCTCTATGTTGTCGTGCCGTTGTGCAAGAACGGCATTGCGCTGGGCTCGATCTTCGTCGTGACCCTGGTGATGGGCGACTTCTACGTCGTCAAGGTCATGAGCGGCGGCAACAGCGCCTCAGTGGTTTCGGCGATGTACGACGACATCTCGACGCTGCTGTTTCCGCACGCCGCCGCCAACGCCGTGATTCTCGTGACCATTCTGGTGGTAATGGTGGCCCTTATCCTGCGCGTCGTCGATGTGCGCAAGGAACTGGTGTCGCAGCGCTAGGGCCCCGAGACAGGCAGGAACCCCGACATGCTCACGCCGACCGGCCGCCGTCCTTGGACCTTTTACGCGCTCGCCACGGTCTTCGCCCTTTACGTGCTGTTTCTTTACGGGCCGATGATTTGCATCTTCATCCTATCGTTTCAAGGCACCCAGGGCGCGCTGGTTTTCCCCATGCGGGGCGAGAGCCTGTATTGGTTCTCGCAACTCTTGTCGCAAAACTCGGGAGATCTAATCGGCGCCTTCGGGCGATCCATTCCGCTGGCGCTCATCGTCATGGCCTTGACGGTAGCGGTTTCGGTGGCCGCCGGCCTCGCCTTTCGAAATCGATTTCGCGGCAGCGGTTCGCTTTTCTACGCGGTCATCATCAGTTTGGTCGCGCCCGGTTATGTCCTGGGGATCGGCATCGGATTGATGTTCCAGCTGCTCGATCTGCCGGCTCACTGGTACACCTCGGCGCTCGGCGCCCAGCTAACCTGGACCATACCGTTCGGGCTATTGATTATGTTCGCCGTCTTCGGCCGCTTCAATCGCGCCTACGAGGAGGCGGCGCGCGACCTCGGCGCCAGCGGCGGACAGATCCTTCGCCTTATCGTGATTCCGATCATCGTGCCCGGAATCATCGCCGTTGCCCTGTTTGGGTTCACCCTGTCGTACGACGAATTCGCGCGTACCCTGCTCACCTCGGGATCGACCAATACGCTGCCCGTACAGATCTGGAGCATGACCATGAACGTGACCTCGCCCGTGATTTACGCACTCGGGACCGCGACCACCATCTTCTCGTTCGCCGTCATCGGCATTGCATTGTCGTCCATCGCGCTGATCCAGCGTCGCCGCTCCAGCCGCGCCGCGGCCAGCGGCGCCGAATGAGGGTGCGAACGGAAGGAGCATGAAAATGCAGAACGGCTACGGAAAGAAAGAGCGGGTCGGCGCCGGGTGGATCGAGCTCGCCGGAATCTATAAGCGCTATCCGGACGGCACAGTCGCGGTCGATGGCGTCAACTTGACGATCGAGGATGGCACCTATTGCTGCCTGCTCGGCCCGAGCGGTTGCGGCAAGACGACCATTTTGCGCATGATCGCCGGCCACGAGAGCCCGACCGAGGGCGAGATCGTCATCGGCGGCGAGAACGTGGTCGGGCTGGCGCCGCGCCAACGCGGCACCGCGATGATGTTCCAAAGTTATGCGCTTTTTCCCCATCTTTCGGTGCGCGACAACATTGCCTTCAGCCTGCGCGTTCGCGGTGTCGGAAAGGCGGCACGCTACCGCGAAGCCGACCGCGTCATTGAGCAGGTGCAACTCACGGCGCTCGCCAATCGGCTGCCGGCGCAACTGTCGGGCGGCCAGCAGCAGCGCGTCGCGCTGGCGCGCGCGATTATCACCCGGCCGCGCGTCCTGCTCCTGGACGAGCCGCTTTCGGCCCTCGACGAGTTTCTGCGTCTGCAGATGCGAAGCGAGCTTCGCCAGATGCAAAAGCAGCTCGGCATTACCTTCATCCACGTCACCCATACGCAGCTCGAGGCGGTTGCGGTGGCCGATCAGGTGGTGGTCATGGACAAGGGGCGGATCGAGCAGTCGGCCAGCGCGCGCGGCATCTATTCGGCGCCGTTGAGCCCCTATGTCGCGCGCTTCATGGGCGGCCAGAACGTGCTTTCCGGCACGGTCGAGACGCTGGCGGGCGGCGTCGCGACGCTGCGCGGCCCGGGCGGCCTGCGCTTTGCCCTCGCCATGCCGGAGGACGCTCACGCGGTCGGCCGCGAGGTCTTCTTCGCCGTGCGGCGCGATCACGTCCGCCTTGCCCGGGCGGGCGCGGCGCCGGGCGTCAACGCGGTGACCGGCCAGGTCCGCGCCGTCGAATACCAAGGGACCTACGTCAAGGTCACGCTCGACCTGCCGGGCGCGGACGGCGAGGAGTTCGTCGCCTATATGGAGGACGGGGCCTATTTCGGGGATCCCGTGCTGCCGGGCCAAACCGTCGTCGGCTCCTGGCAGGTCGACCAGGTGCATGTGCTCTCGGGCGGCCCCGGCGCGCTCTTGGCGCAAAAGCGGCTCGGCCGCGCAGAGAAGGAGGCGATGACGCTATGAACATCACGGTGACGGTGAACGGCAAGCCGGTAACGGCCGAGGTCGAGCCCGATATGCTGCTTTCGAGCTGGCTGCGAGAGACCCTGGCGCTGACCGGAACGCATGTCGGTTGCGACACCAGCCAATGCGGCGCGTGCACGATCCATGTCGACGGCCGCTCGGTGAAGAGCTGCACCATGCTCGCGGTCGAGGCCGACGGCACGACCGTTCTGACCATTGAAGGGTTGGCGGGCAAGGAGGTGCTGCATCCGATGCAGCAGGCCTTTCACGAGTATCACGGCCTGCAGTGCGGCTTCTGCACGCCGGGCATGGTGATGAGCGCGGTCGAGCTCGCGCAAGTCGCGCCCGAAGCTTCGGAGGCTGAAGTGCGCGCCTGGCTCAAAGGCAATATTTGCCGCTGCACGGGCTATCAGAACATCGTCGAGGCGGTTCGCGCCGGCGCCGTCGCCATGCGCACCCCCTAAACAGGAGACGACCATGACCCAAGATGGCATCGGCGCCTCGGTGCGCCGCAGAGAGGACCGCCGCTTCCTGACCGGCCGCGGCAGGTACGTCCCCGATATCGTGCTGCCGCGTCAGCTTCATGCCGTGTTCTTGCGCTCGCCCCACGCCCATGCCGAAATCGTCTCGGTCGACAAGGCGGCAGCCGAGGCGAGCCCCGGCGTCGTCGCCGTCTTCACCGGCGACGACGTGGCCGGGCTCAGCGGCGTACCCTGCGCGTGGGGCATCGCCGGCAAGGACGGCCAGCCGATGAAGGAGCCGAAGCACCCCTTGCTGGCGGTGGGCAAGGTGCGCCATGTCGGTGATCCGGTGGCGATGGTGGTGGCCGAGACGGTCGCTGCCGCCAAGAACGCGGCCGAGGCGATCGGCGTCGACTATCGCATCCTGTCGGCGGTCACCGGCGTCGCCGAGGCCGTGAAGCCGGGCGCGCCGCAGCTCTATGACGACGTGCCCGGAAACCTCTGCTGCGACTGGGCCGTGGGCAACGAGGCGGCGACCGCGGCCGCCTTCGCCACCGCGCATCATGTGGCGAAAATCGATCTGATCAACACCCGCCTCGTTCCCAATGCCATGGAAACCCGGGCCGCGTTGGCCGACTACGAGCCCGCGACCGGCGACTTCACGCTCTATACCTCGACCCAATTACCGCATGTCGCCCGCGTCCTGATCGGCGTGCTCATGCTCGGGATTCCGGAGCGCAAGCTTCGCGTCGTGGCACCCGATGTCGGGGGCGGCTTCGGCAGCAAGCAGGTGGTCTATTGCGAGGAAGGGCTGGTGACCTGGGCCGCCGGCAAGCTCGAGCGGCCGGTGAAATGGGTGGCGGAGCGGAGCGAGGCCTTTCTCTCCGACGCGCAAGGCCGCGACCATGTCACCCACGCCGAACTCGCGCTCGACCGCGACGGCAAGTTCCTGGGCCTTCGGGTTTCCACCTTGGCCAATCTCGGCGGCTACATCTCGACCTTCGGGCCCAATATCCCGACCAATCTCTATGGCCCGCTGCTGGCCGGCCCCTATGCCACGCCGGCGATCTATTGCGAGGTCAAGGTGGTGTTCACCAACACCGTGCCGACCGATGCCTATCGCGGCGCCGGCCGGCCGGAAGCGACCTACGTTCTGGAGCGCCTGGTCGATGTCGCGGCCCGGGACCTAGGCCTCGATCGGGTCGAGATCCGGCGGCGCAACTTCATCCCCGTCGAGGCCTTCCCCTATCAGACGCCGGTCCTGCTGCAATATGACAGCGGCGATCACGAGGCGACGCTCGCCAAGGCGCTCGAACTCTCAGACTGGGCGGGCTTCGCCGCGCGGCGCCAGGCGGCGGCGGAGAAAGGCCGGCTGCGCGGCATCGGCATGACTACCTATATTGAGGCCTGCGGGCTGGCGCCCTCGCGCATCGCGCAGCAGATGGGGGCGCGCGGCGGGCTTTTCGAAAGCGCCAATGTCCGCGTCAATCCGTCCGGCGATATCACCGTCTTCACCGGCGCCCACAGCCATGGACAGGGCCACGAGACCGTGTTCGCCCAGATCGTCGGCGACATGCTGGGCGTGCCGAGCCGCAATGTCGAGGTCGTCCACGGCGACACCGCGCGGAGCCCGTTCGGCCTCGGCACCTATGGCTCGCGCTCGGCGGCGGTCGGCGGCGCGGCCCTCGCCAAGGCGGTGGGCAAGATCATCGACAAGGGCAAGAAAATCGCGAGCTACCTGCTCGAAGCCAGCGAACAGGACATTGAGTTCAAGGACGGCAACTTCAGCGTCGCAGGCACCGACCGCAAGATGAGCTTCGGCGAGATCGCCGGCGCCGCCTATACGCCGCCGCCCAACTATCCGCTCGAAACCCTGGAGCCCGGCCTCGAGGAGACGGCGTTCTACGATCCGGTCAACTTCACCTTTCCCGGCGGCTGCCATGTGGCCGAGGTCGAGATCGATCCCGAAACCGGCACGCTGCAGGTGATTTCCTACGTCGCTGTCGACGACGTCGGCACCGTGCTCAATCCGATGATCGTCGAAGGCCAGATTCATGGCGGCGTGGTTCAGGGGCTCGGCCAGGCGCTCGGCGAAAATTGCGAATACGACCCGGTGAGCGGCCAGCTCTTGACCGGTTCGTTCATGGATTACCGCATGCCGCGTGCCGACGACATCCCGAAGATCAGCGTCGCGACGCAAAGCACGCTTTGCCGGCACAACCCGATCGGCGTCAAGGGCTGCGGCGAGGTCGGAACCATCGCCTCGCCGGCGACGATGATGAACGCCGTGGTCGACGCGCTGGCCGATTACGGCGTCAGCCATGTCGACATGCCGGCCTCGCCGAAGCGCATCTGGCAGGTGATTCAGGCGGCGACGACCCGCCGCGCCGCCGAATAGGGGGAGAGTTTCCGCTATGTATTCCTTTGCCTATCATCGCCCGACGACGCTGGCGGAAGCCGCCGCCCACTTGAGCGAGGGCGACGACGCCCGGCTTCTCGCCGGCGGCCAGACCTTGATCCCGACCATGAAACAGCGTCTCGCCAGCCCCGACGCCCTGATCGACTTGAAGGCCATTACCGGCCTCGACGAGATCAAGACCGAGGGCGGCGGGCTGTTCGTCGGCGCCTTGGTGCGCCATGCGGCGGTCGCCGCGTCGCCGATCGTGCGCCAGGCCATCCCCGCGCTCGCCGCCTTGGCGGACGGCATCGGCGATCCGCAGGTGCGCAACCGCGGCACGCTCGGCGGCTCGATCGCCAATAACGATCCGGCGGCGGATTATCCCGCGGCCGTTCTCGGGCTCGGCGCCACGATCGTCACCAGCGGGCGGCAAATCGCCGCGGACGACTTCTTTATCGGCCTGTTCGATACCGATCTGGAGCGGGGGGAAATCGTCACCGGCGTGTCGTTTCCGACGCCGCGCCGCGCCGCTTATGCCAAGTTCGCCAATCCTGCCTCGCGTTATGCGATTGTCGGCGTCTTCGTCGCCGAGACGGCGGCGGGCGTGCGGGTCGCGGTCACGGGGGCGGCCGGCTGCGTCTATCGCCTGACGGCGGCGGAGGCGCTGTTGTCGGGCGCGTTCACGCCGGCGGCCTTGGACGACTTCCGCGTGCCGGCGCTCGGGCTCAACGCCGACATTCATGCCGACGCCGCCTATCGGGCGCATCTTGTCGCCGTGATGGCGCGTCGCGCCGTGGCGGCGGCGTTGCGCTAGGGCGGACAGGAAGGGGCGAGCGGCAAGGAAGCAAACATGAGTCTTTATCGCGCCATGGATCGCCGCGCGCTCGATGCGGCTTATAATAATTCCGCCGCGGTCGCCGACAGTGCCGCCTATATTGCCGATTGGCTGACGCGGAGCGCCGCGGTGCGTGCGCGTCTGCCCCAGCATCTCGACCTTGCGTTCGGCGAAACCGCGGCGGCGCGGCTGGACTTTTTCTCGTGCGGCCGGCGGGGCGCGCCGACGCTACTGTTCTTTCATGGCGGCTATTGGCAGCGCAACGCGAAGGAGGGCTTCGCCTTCGTCGCCGAGGGACTGCTGGCGCACGGCTTTCATGTCGCCGTCGCCGGCTATACCCTGGCGCCGGAGGCCCGAATGGACGCCATCGTCGGTGAAGCGCGGCGTGCCCTGCACTGGTTGCATGGCACGTTGGCAGCGCTCGGCGGCAATCCGGCACGCATCTATCTTTCCGGCTGGTCGGCGGGGGGGCAGCTTGCCCCGACGCTGATGGGCGAGCCCGCCGCGCGGGCGCAACCGCGGCGTCCATGGCGCGGGCGCCGGCGCCTGCCACTGATGTGGGGTGTGCCTCTGCTGCTGCTCGGCGCCGGGCTGTATTTCTACCTGACCAGCGGGCGCTATCAATCGACCGATGATGCTTACGTGCGGGCGGCTCAGGAGGCGATCAGCGCCGACGTGTCGGGCAGGGTCAGCGAAGTCGATGTGCATGACAACCAGGCCGTGCGCCGTGGCCAGGTGCTTTTCTGTCTGGATGACCGGCGGTTTCGCCTCCCCGTGCAGGCCGCCTAGGCGCGGGCGGCGGGCCCGAGCCTGGCGCCTGAGGCGGACGAAGCG
>OFHJ01000562.1_pt1 | contig 13636 bp, 8 predicted proteins | sample 1522001 | NCBI WGS metagenome assembly OFHJ01 (sample SAMEA2464838, study PRJEB22497) | soil metagenome | biome: Grassland; feature: Farmland; material: Clay | place: Australia | collected 2013-02-01 | depth 1.2 m | reverse complement strand
GGGTCACAGTAGCGTGCGGACCGGCCCGACGCCTCCCCCCGCCCCCCCGGCCGCCGCTCACGGGGGCCCCGCCCCGCCTCTCGGGCCTGCGGCACGCCCCGCCGCCGGCGGGGCTGGGGCCCGCGCCCATCAATTGCGCTATTTGCCGGCGCCAGCGCCCTTGGCCTGGTCGCCGTGGTGTTTCTTGCGCGGCCAGAAGCCGATGGTGAAGCCCCCGCCGAAAATGGTCAGGCCCACGCCGCCCCAAAAGCTGGCGTGGACCCGCGCCAGCACGGTGTGTGGCGGATGCCAAAACTGGTAGATGCCCGCGCCCAGAATGATCACTCCATAGAGCAGCAGCAACGCGCCGACAAAAAACCAAATCGGCGGCGCCTCGGGCTCCTTCGGGCGCTCGCCGCCGGTGGCGGCCGGTTCCGGCGCGGATTGTGGTGGCGTCATCGCCATTCACCGACTCCCTTCTCCTGTTTCCTCATTGCGTTATTGTGCCGCCTGCGCGTTTACCGGAACACCCAGTTCAGCCAGACCAAAATGACGATGGCCGCGATGCCCCAGAACGCCGGACGCTGCACCCAAGGATAATGGCCCTCATCGGGCAGTTCGGTGCAGCCGTAGACCAATCCGGTCAAATCCTTTTCCGCTCGCGGCTGGGTGACAAAGGTCACGGCGATGGTGACGGACACGCAGATCAGCCAGGACCACAGCGCCTGGTACATGTCCTGGGCCATGGGCTTGGCGTCCGGGCTCATGGCGATAATCGCCAGCGCATGGGGATTGGCTTTGACCCACAGCCACATGCCGATCGAGGACACCGTGCCGCAGAGCAAGCCCCAGAAGGCGCCGGCGTTGGTGATCCGCTTCCACAGCATGCCCAGCACCACCGTGCCAAACAGCGGCGCCACGAAAAAGCTGAATAGCGCCTGCACGTAGTCCATGATGCTGGCGGCGTGCATCACCAAATAGGCGGTGCCGATGCTGACCAGCACGCCAATGATGGTGCTCCAGCGGCCCATTTGCAGGTAGTGCTTGTCGCTGGCGTTCTTGTTCATCAGCGGGCGGTAGATGTCGTACGTCCAGACCGTGGCGAAGGCGCTGACATTGCCCGCCATGCCGGACATGAAGCCGGCGATCAGCGCCGTTACGCCCAAGCCCAGCAAGCCGGGCGGAGCGTAGCGCACCAATAGCAGCGGCAGCACTTCGTTGTAGGTCTGCTGTCCCGGTTTGGCCAGCGCCTGGGACACCAGATGGATGGGGTGGGCGCCCGTGGCCAGCACCCCCAAGCCGATCAGCCCGGGCAGGATGACGATCAGCGGGATGGCCATCTTGAAGAAGGCGCCGATGATCGGGGCCATCTTGGCGGCGCGGACGTCCTTGGAAGCCAGCACGCGCTGCACCACCAGGAAATCGGTAGTCCAGTAGCCGAAGCTGATCACGAAGCCCAGCCCGAAGACGATGCCCGTCCACTGGATGCCCATCGGATTGGAGCTGAAATGGCCGAGCGTGGTCCAGGCGTGGAGATAGGTGGCGCCATGGGCGATGTTGTCCACGATGCGCGCCTTCAGGGCGCCCCAACCGCCGGTCTCCATCAAGCCGAGAATGGGGATGACCAGCGCGCCGGCCCAGATCAAGAAGAACTGGAGCACCTCGTTCAAGATCGCCGAGGTCAGCCCGCCCAGCGCAACGTAGACGGCGACGGTGATGGAGGAAACCCAGATGGAAAAATGCAGGTTCCAGCCCAGCACCACCTGCATCACCGCCGCCATGGCGAACATGTTGACGCCCGACATCAGCACCGTCATGGCCGCGAAGCTGAAGGCGCTCAGCGCGCGCGTGCTCTCGCCGAAGCGCAGCTTCAAGTAGCCCGGCACCGAGTGCGTGCGGCTGATGTAGTAGAACGGCATCATCACCAGCGCCAGGAAGACCATGGCGGGGATGGCGCCGATCCAGTACCAGTGCACCGCCAGGATGCCGTACTCATAGGCGCTGGCCGCCCAGCCCATCAGCTCCAGCGCGCCGAGATTCGCGGCCAGAAAGCTAAGTCCGGCGATCCAGGCGCCCATGCTGCGGCCGGCGAGAAAGAAATCCTCGCTGCTTTCGGTGTGGCGCTTGAGGTAGAAGCCCAGCCCCAGCACCGCCGCAAAATAGAGGACGATGATGGCCATATCCACCGGTGCTAGGCGGACCAGGCCGCTGGCCAGTAATGGAAGCGTTCCCATGTTTTGGCTATGATCGTATGCGGAATCGGCTCTGGAGCCAAGCATTTCTTTGCCGCCTGGACGCGCGCCGAAAACCCCTTACGCCGGCGACTGAGACCCCCGGGGCCAGCCCGTAAATCTCCTCTCCGCGATCCGCCCCCACCACCCATGTCTGTGAACCGCCGTACATTTCTGCAATGGCTGGCAGCGGCGCCGGCGCTCACCTCGCCGCTAGCCGCGGGGTTGGGGCTAGCGCCGGAAATCGCCCCGCCGCTGGCGGCGGCAGGAATGGCCTCGCCCCACGCTGCGGCGCCGCCCGGCGCCTTTGCCTCCGTACCCGCGGCGGCCAGCGGCATCCACTGGCGGCATGTGGCCGGACTGTCGCCGCAAAAGTTCGAGCCGGAAACCAACGGCCCCGGCTGCGCCTTCGTGGATTACGACAACGACGGCTGGCCGGACATCTATTTGGTGAACAGCGGCCCCTGCTCCTTCTACCAGCCGCCGCATCCGCTGCGCAACGCGCTCTACCACAACAACCGCGACGGCACCTTCACGGACGTCACCGCGCGCGCCGGCGTCGCCGGCGGCGGCTACGGCATGGGCGTTGCCGTGGGGGATTATGACGGCGACGGCTATCCCGATCTCTACGTGACCCAGGTCGGACGCGCCATCCTGTACCACAACAACGGCGACGGTACCTTCACCGACGTCACCGAACGCGCCGGCGTCGCCGCGCCGGGCTGGACCACTAGCGCGGTGTGGTTCGATTACGACCAGGACGGCAAGCTGGACCTTTTCGTCGGGCAGTTCGCGTTGTTCGGCCCGGAGCAGCAAAAGATCCACTGCGGCAACGCCGAGGTGGGGCGGCTGTACTGCCGGCCCAGCGTCTATCCGCCGGCGCCGAGCTGGCTGTTCCACAACAACGGCGACGGCACCTTCACCGACGTCAGCAGGGAAAGCGGCATAGCCGCCGTGCCCGGCAAGGTCTGGGGCGTGGTCGCCGCCGACGTGGACGGCGACGGCTGGCTGGACCTGTTCGTGGCCAACGACACGGTGCGGAACTTCTTGTTCTTGAACCGCCCCGCGCCCGGCGGCGGGCGGCGGTTCGTCGAAATCGGTTCGCTGGCCGGCGTGGGCTACAGCGCCTTCGGCCTGGCCCGCTCGGGCATGGGCGTGGACGCGGCGGACTACAACCAGGACGGCAAAATTGACCTCTGCGTCGGCAACCTGGACCATGAAAACTTTTCGCTCTACCGCAACGACGGCGGCAACGTCTTCACTGACGTGGCGCCCACCGACGGCCTGGCCACGGCCACGTTTTTGATTAGCACCTGGGGCGTCAAGTTTTTGGACTTCGACAATGACGGCGTCCTGGACCTGCTGCTGGTCAACGGCCATCCGGAAACCAGCATCGCCAAAATTGACCCCGGCGTGACCTACCGCGAGCCGATGCAGTTGTTTCGCGGCAGCGCCGCCGCCGGCCATCCCTTCCACGAAATGGGCGCCGCCGCCGGTTCGGCCTTTACCCGCCGCTACGCCGCCCGCGGGCTGGCCCTGGGCGATTACGACAACGACGGCGCGGTGGACGCGCTGGTCGCCGTCAACAACGCCGCGCCGTTGCTGCTGCACAACCAGGCGGCGCGCGGCCAGCATTGGCTGGGCCTGCGCCTGCGCGGGCCGGAGGGAAATCCCGACGCCCTCGGCGCCAAGGTCACCGTCGCCAGCGGCGCCTGGCGGTTGCACCGCTTCCAGGTCGGCGGCGGCAGCTTCCTCTCCAGTTGCGATCCCCGCATCGTGCTGGGATTAGGCCCGCGCGCCAAGCTGGATTGGCTGGAGATCCGCTGGCCCGGCCCGCATGGCGCGGTGCAGCGCATCGCCCACCCGCCCGTGGACCGGTATATCACCCTCACCCACGGCCACGCCGGCTGGAAATAATGCCGGCGCGGGCACCAGCCCCGCCTACGGCAGGACGTCGCGCTTTCCGTCGAAGCGGGGCTGAGCCCCGCTTACGCGTCGGGCTGGGCCGGGCGCCGCGCCGCTTCTCTGGCCGGGGCGGCTGGTCGGCGATCGGCCCCGCCGGAAACCGTGCGGACAGGAATTACGGCGCCCCGGGAATCGCCCTGCCCGCCCCGGCTACAATGACTGGCAGCCGCATGCCGCAGCACACTGCCATCCCGTTCCGCCGCATCGCTCGCCGCGCGGGGCTGTTCGCCGCCCTGGCCGCCGCCGCTTCCCTGGCCTGGGCCGCGCCGCCGGCAACTCCGCCCACGCCGCTAGCCCGCGCCATGCGCCGCGCCGCGCAGGGCGACTGCGCCGCCGCCACGCCGGTCCTGCGCCGCGACCTGGGGCATGCGCCTAAGGCGGCACGATACAACGCCGCGCGTTTGCTGGCGCAGTGCGGCATGGCGCTGCACGACGATGCCGCCACCGACCAAGGCCTCAATTACCTGAACCAGCATTTCCCCAACAATCCGCGCGTGCTGTACATCACCAGCCATTTCTATTCGCAGATGGCCAACCGCGCCGCGCACCAGCTGCTGCGCAAGGCGCCGAAATCGGCGGCGGCGCAGGAGCTGCTGGCGGAGGCGATGGAAGCGCGGGGGCAGTGGAAACAAGCCGAGGCCACCTACAAGGCCATTCTCAAGGCCCATCCCCACCAGGCCGGTGTGCATTACCAGCTCGGCCGCATCCTGCTGACCCATCCCTTCAGCGCCAAGATCGCCGCCGCCGCGAAAGCGGAGTTCGAGGCGGAGCTGAAGCTGGATCCGCACAGCGCCTCGACCGAATTCATGCTCGGCGAGCTGGCGCTGCGGTCGCGCCAATGGCCCGCGGCGATCGGTCATTTCCGCGCCGCGGTGCATGACGACGGGACGTTCACCGAAGCCGACCTGGGCCTGGGCATGGCGCTGAACAACGCCCGCAAGTACAAGGCGGCGCTGGCGCCGCTGCGCCGCTACGTGGCCTCCACGCCCCAAGACCCCGCCGGCCACTACCAGTTGGCGCTGGCGCTGGGCAGAAGCGGGCACATGGCGGCGGCGGCCAAGGAAATGGCCGAAGTCCGCAAGCTGGCCGCGGCCGGCGCGCGGCCGGGGGCTACGGCCGCCGAGAACCAGGCCCAACCCCATTAAGGCGGGGAGGCAGGCAGGGGGCGAGGAAAGGGGGGGGGGAAAGGCCCTTGGCGGTGATGCTGGCGGATATGGCCATAGCCGAGCAGGTTTGCCAACTGGGCGCGGCGGAGCGGGAAGCGCTCGTGGGCTGGCGGCAGCCGATCGTGCTGGCGGCGCGGCGGGAGGGCGGCGGGCCGAGCCCCGACTTAGCGCCGGGCCAAGGCGAGCTGGGGATTTTTCTGCCCTATACGCCGCTGCATCATTTGCTGTTCGCGGCGGGAGCATTCCGCGCGCTGGTGATGACCAGCGGGAACTGGAGCGACGAACCGATGGCGACGGAGAATGCCGAGGCGGCAGCGCGGCTAGGCGGGATCGCCGACGCGTTTCTAGTCCATGACCGGGAGATCGTGCAGGGCTGCGACGACAGCGTGGTGCGGCCGATCGGCGGCGACTTGCGGCCGGTGCGGCGGTCGCGGGGCTGGGCGCCCGCGCCGGTGCGGTTGGGGCGGGAGGTTCCCGCAGTGCTGGCGGTGGGCGGCGAACTGAAGAATACGGTCTGCCTGGCGCGGGGACGCGAGGCGTTTTTGAGCCAGCACATTGGTTCGGTGGACAACCTCGCGGCGGAAACCTTCTTCGCGGGGACGATCCGGCATTTGCGACGCATTCTGGAGATCGAGCCGGAGGTGGTGGCGCACGATCTGCATCCGGATTACCGCTCCACGCGGTGGGCATTGGCGCAAACGCACTGGCGGGCGGTGGCAGTGCAACATCATCACGCCCACATCGCGGCGTGCATGGCGGAGAACGGATTGGAAGGGGAGGTGATCGGGCTGGCGCTGGACGGCACGGGATACGGCGCGGACGGGGCGATTTGGGGCGGCGAGGCGCTGGTGGCGAGTTACGCGGGCTTCCGCCGGGTTGGGCAAATCGAATATTTGCCGCTGCCCGGCGGCGCGGCGGCGATTCGGGAACCGTGGCGCATGGGACTAGCCTGGCTGCTGCACGCTTTCGGGCCGGGGTGGCAGCGGCTGGACGTACCATTTGTCCGCGGATTGGAGCCGGAAAAGGCGCGGGTGGTGGCGCGAATGATCGCGCGGAAGATCCACTGCCCGCAAACTTCGAGCTGCGGACGGCTGTTCGACGCCGTGGCCGCGCTGACCGGCGTCTGCCAGCGCGTCAGCTATGAAGCCCAGGCGGCGATGGAACTGGAGACGCTGGCCAGCCGCGCGGCCGCAGGGAGCGGCGCGCCCCGCGCCGGGCCGGGCTATCCGATGGCGTTGGAACGGCACGACGGCCGGTGGCAGATGGGCATTACGCCGCTGGTGCGGGCGGTGGTCGCGGACCTGCAAAAGGGCACGGAAGCAGGAGCCGTTGCCTGGCGGTTCCACGCGGGATTGGCCGAAAGCTGGATCGCAATGGCGGAGGCGGTGCGGCGGGACACAGGACTGGGACGCGTGTGCTTGAGCGGCGGAAGCTGCAACAATCGGCTGCTGGCGGAGCGGATGGAGACCGGACTCCAGGAGCGGGGATTTGAAGTATTCGTGCACCGGCAAGTCCCGCCGGGCGACGGCGGCTTATGCCTGGGACAGGCTCTAGTAGCGGCGGCGCAGGCGCGGACTGGACAGTAAGCGGGGCCGGGGCCGGACCGCGGGGCATGGCCGCCGCCCTGGAGGGCGACGGTACGCAGGGCAGGAGCCCTACCCCACGCAGCTGCGACGGAACACAGACCTGGGGGCGTGCGCCACCGTCTCCGTCGCCTTAGCGGTGGACGACGGGCAGGCGGGGGTCGGCGGGCGGCCACTGGCGGAGGTGGACGTATTGGGGATCGTCGCTAGCGGCCATGGAGCGGGCCGAGCCAGCGAGGACGTTCAGGTAATAGGAGGAATAGCCGTAGGCGGTGACGACGGGATGGTAGCCATCGCGGATGATGACCAGGTCGCCGTCGGTGGTGCGGACCGTCTGGTCGTGGCCGTGGTGGTCGTAGAGGCGCTGGAAGGCGTAGCCCTCGGGATGGTCGAAGCGGTAGTAATAGACCTCGTCCAGATCCACCTCACCTGGCGGGTGATGGACATCGTGTTTGTGGGGCGGATAGCTGGACCAATTGCCGCTGGGGGCGTAGACCTCACAGACCATCAGGCGATCGGCGGGAAAGGCCGGCGGGATGATGTCCAAAATTTGCCGCGTGGCGTTGCCGCCGCCGCGGATCTCGCAGGTGACGTCGTCGGGGCGAATCAGGCGGGGGGTGAAGGCGCGGGCGACGGACGGCGCCGAGGCGTGGGCGAACTCGCCGGTGGTGATGGCGGTAAGGGCGAATGCGGTTCCCGGGGGCAGATAGGCGGCATGGGGATAGCCGGCGAAGACGTGGTCGCGGCCGCCGATTTCTTGCGGACCGGAGCCGAAGTCGAGGGTGAAACGGCCGCCGAGAATGACGAAGACGGCTTCTTCGTCGCGGGTGTTGTCCTGCCAGCTTTGGCCGGCGACCAGGCGGCGGACCTCGAAATCCATGGTCTTCCAGCCCGCCTGGCGGCGGCGCAGGGAAACCAGCACGCCGGATTTATCGGGAGGCAGCGAGGCGGACGGGAGCAACAAATCGGTGGGCATAAATTAGTGGACTTTGGCCTTGGCCTTGGCGTCGCTGGCGGGGGGAGCTTTGGCTGGGGCGGCGCCAGCTACGGCCGGGGCCGGTTCAGCTGGCTCCAAATGGGACCGTTCCTTGGCCCGCATGGCGGCGTAAGCGGGATAAACGGCCTGGGCGTGGGGGGTGGCGGCGACCTCGGCAATGGGCACGTCCCACCAGCTTTCATAGGCGGGGACACGAACGTCCAAGGCGGTTTCGACCACGATGGCCAGGGGGCCGGCGGCGGCGCGGGCGTCGGCTAGGGCCTGCACCAGTTCCTGGTGGCTGCGAACGCGGACGGCCGGAACGCCGAGGCTGGCGGCGTTGGCGGCAAAATCCACCGGCACGGGCGGGCCCTGGAGCTGGCCATCTTGCCGCCGGCGGTAGAGCGTGCCGTAACCGGCGGCGCCGACCGCTTGGCTGAGGCCGTTGATGCTGGCATGGCCGTGGTTGTCCAGCACGACAACGATGATCTTGACGCCTTCCTGCACGGCGGTGGCCAGCTCCTGCGCCATCATCAGATAGGAGCCGTCGCCGACCAGGACGTAGACTTCCCGGTCGGGGGCGGCCATCTTGGCGCCGATGCCGCCGGCGATCTCATAGCCCATGCAGGAGTAGCCGTACTCCATGTGGTAGCTTTCCGGGTCGCGGGCGCGCCACAGCTTGTGCAGGTCGCCGGGCATGCTGCCGGCGGCGCAGATCATCACATCGCGCGGCTGGGCGCTGGCGTTGACCGCGCCCAGGACCTCGCCTTGGCTGAGCGGCGGGCCGTGGCGGAGGGCGTAGATGCGGCCGACCTCCTGGTCCCATTCCGCCTGGAACCGCGCCGCGCGCTCGCGGTAGGCGGCAGCGGTTTGATACCCAGCCAGCGCCGCGCCCAACTCCTCGATGGCGGCGCGGGCGTCGGCGATAAGGGCGATGCCGGAGTGCTTGTAGGCGTCGAACTCCGCCACGTTGATATTGACGAAGCGCACGGCGGGATTCTGGAAGGCGGTCTTGGACTGGGTGGTGAAGTCGGTGTAGCGGGTGCCGATGCCGAGGATCAAATCGGCTTCCCGCGCCAGGATATTGGCGCCGGGGGTGCCGGTGACGCCCATGGCGCCGAGGGCGAGGGGATGGTCAAAGGGCAGGGCGCCTTTCCCGGCCTGGGTTTCGGAGACGGGAATGCCGGTGCGGCGGGCGAAATCCGCCAGGGCAGCGCTGGCGCCGGAGTAGCGGACCCCGCCGCCGGCGACGATCAGCGGCTGGCGGGCGGCGCGGATGGCGTCGGCGGCGCGGCGCAGGGAGTCGGCGTCGCCGCGCGGGCGCTGCACGCGCCACACGCGGGGGGCGAAGAATTCGGCGGGAAAGTCGTAAGCTTCCGCCTGCACGTCCTGGGGCAGGGCAATCGTCACGGCGCCGGTCTCCGCCGGCGAGGTGAGGACGCGCATCGCCTCCGGCAAGGCGGTGAGGAGCTGCTCGGGCCGCTGGATGCGGTCCCAATACCGGGAGACGGGACGGAAGCAGTCGTTAACGGAGATGTCCTGGGTCGAAGGCAGCTCCAACTGCTGCAATACGGGCGCGACGTTGCGGCGGGCGAAAAGATCGCCGGGCAGCAGCAGCACCGGGAGCCGGTTGATGGTGGCCAGCGCCGCGCCGGTGATCATGTTGGTAGCGCCGGGACCGATGGAGCTGGTGCAGGCGAAGGCGCGGAGGCGCTGGCTTTGCTTGGCGAACGCAGCCGCGGTGTGCACCATGGCCTGCTCATTGCGCGCCAGGTAGTAAGGAAACTCCGGAGTTTGCTCGAGGGCCTGGCCCAGCCCGGCGACGTTGCCATGGCCAAAGATGCCCAGGCAGCCGGCGAAAAAGGGATGCGCTTCGCCGTCGCGGGCCACGAACTGGCGGCGGAGAAAGGCCACCAAGGCCTGGGCGGCGGTCAGCCGTTGCGTGCTCATGAAAACCCGAGATGAACGCCGCCGAGGCTGGAGATGCCAGCCGCGGCGGCGCGGGGAAGAGGCTTAGAAGTAGAACTTCGCGGCCAGCTGGATAATGCGCGGAGGCGTGGACAGGGAAGTGAACTGGCCAAAGCTGCCGCTGCTGATGTTGCCGTTGGGGTTGGCGAAATTGGCGTGGTTGAGCAGGTTGAAGAACTCGGCGCGGAGCTGCAAACGCTTGGCCTCTCCCACGCGGAAGTTCTTGAACAGGCTGAAGTCGGTGTCCTCGATGCCCGGACCGTGGAACATGCGCGGCGCGCAGCTGCCGAACTGGCCCACCCCCGGCTGGCTGAAGGCGGCGGGGTTGAGGAAGGTGCCGCTGCCGCCGATCCAGAGCTGGCTGGGACTTTGCGTGGTTCCGGAGTAAAAGTTGCCGGAGCACATGGGCCGGTTGCCGCCGGCGCCGGCGGTGTAGGTCAAGTTGCGGGCGCCGCCCACGCTGAAGGGCACGCCGGTCTGCAAAGTGACGATGGCATTCATCTGCCAGCCGCCCAGAATCGCCTGGCCGGCGCCGCCCATGTTGCGGAAGAACGTGCGGCCGCGGCCGATGGGCACATCGTAGATGACGTTGCCGACGAAGCGATGGGTGACATCGAACGGCGAGTTGCCCATCTCGAGACCGTAGTTGTAGGAATTGAGCGGCTCGGCGCCGCCGGTCAGGTTGTCCACGTAGTTGGACATGCCGTGGCTGTAGGTGTAGTCCAGCGAGTAGCTGAACCCGTTTTGATATTCGCGGCGCAACGTGGCCTCGAAGGCGGCGTAATCGGTGTTGCCGTCGTTGGTGGACATTTCCAGGAAGGCATGACGGCCGGTCGCGCCCGCTTCCACGCCGCTCAGCACGGTGTTGAGGTTGGCGTAGGGGAAGGTCACGATCGGCTGGCCGGAGGTGGTGTAGCCGGTGATCAGGCCCTGGTTGGCGTCGCGCAGGCGGTTCATATGCCGCGCCCAAGTGCCGACCGCGGTTAGATCGAGCACGGTGTTGTGGTCAATCTGGATCTGCGGGCCGAAGCTGGTTTGGGTGACGTCGGGGTTTTGCTGGTTAGGATCCTGCGCGCGGATTTGCAGCGAACTCAGCGGCGGATTGTGGAATTGGGTGATGGGGAAGCCGGTGGACAACTGGAACACCGGCGTGGTGCTGCCCAGCGACTGGCTGAGACTGCCGTTGACCAGGAACGGCGGGTTGAGGTTCAGCATGCTCTCCGAGCCCTGCCGCGCGCGGTGGTTGTAATACATGCCGATGCCGCCGCGCCAGACCAGGGACGGCATCATGTGGTAGGCGAAGCCGAAGCGGGGCGCGAAGTTGTCCAGGTCGGGATGAATGGTGGAGCGGGAGAACATGCCGGAGGCGTTGGACGCCACGGGAATGACCTGACCGCCGTTGATGGGATAGAAATTGGAGAGCTGGTTGTTGCGCGCCAGCAGCGGGGAGAACAGCTCATAGCGCAGGCCGTAGGTGACGGTCAGCGCATTGGTGACGCGCCAGGTGTCCTGGGCGTACCAGGCCTGGCCGGGATAATAGTTGTAGGCGACCAGCGGCGTGTCGAAGACCGCCGTGGACATATCGCCGAGCAAGAAGTCCGGTATGCCGTAGTTGCTGTTGCCAGTGGAGTAGATGCCGCTGGCATCCATGTATCCCTGCGGCGCCTGGATGTCGAGGAAGGTGTCCGAGGCGCGGTGGTATTCGTAGCCGAACTGGAAGTTGTGGTTGCCGCGGATCATGCTCAGGTTGTCGGTGTACTCCCATACCTGGCCAACTTGAAACTGGGGCCGCCACTGGGAGGTGCCAATGTTGGTCAAGCCGTTGATGGAGATCGCCGGCAAACCGGAGCTATTGGGACCGACGGGGATTCCCTTCAATCCGTACTGGGCGGCCGCTGACTGACCTAACGTGAGGCCGTAGGGATTGCTGTAGTCGTGCTCGCGGCTGAAACCGAAGTGAAACTCGTTGACCACGGTGGGGCTGAGGGTACTGGTCCAGCCGATGGCCACGGACTGGTCATGGATGGCGAAGTCGGTAGCGAAGTTGCCGTTGCCGACCAAGGGGTTCGAGGTCCAGGGCCCGTCCACGTAGTTTTGGTGCTCGTAGCTGTAGCGGGCGAAGACCTGGTTGGCGGCGTTGATGCTGTGATCCACGCGCACGTCGGTAGACCAGGTGTGATTGGGCGCGTAGGTGGTGTACTGATAATTGCTGCCGTGATACATGCCCGAGGCGTTGTCGCTGGGCAGGTTGGGCAGGGGATACAGATCCAGCAGCTTTTGCCCCACGGAGTCAATGCAGTTGGGCGCGATGGTGTCCATGGCGCCGGATCCGTTGGAATCGGCCACGATGCAGCCCGCCTGCGATGGCACGGTGGTCGAAAGAGGGCTATAGCCCGCGCTGCCGGGCACGCCGGTGATTTCGCGGAAGTTGCCGGAGCGCATCAGCGGCGTGGGCACGGAGGAGATGATGGTGCTGTTCTGGTCGGTGCGCAGGCCCTGGAAGTCCACGAAGAAGAACGTATTGTTGCGGACGATGGGACCGCCCAAAGTGCCGCCGAACTGATTCATGGAGAACGGACTGCGGCCCACGCCGGTGGCGTTGTTGGCGTAGGTGTTGGCGTCCAGGCCGCTGTGGCTGTTGAACTCCCACAGATCGCCGTGGAAGTGATTGGTGCCGGACTTAATGGAGGCGTTGATGACGGCGCCGGCGGAAGTGCCGATCTTGGCGTTATAGGTGCGGGTCTGAATGCGGAACTCGCTGAGCGCGTCGGGCGGCGGGTGCACCGCCTGGACGGAGTTTTCCTGCAAATTCTCCGACTGCGAATTGTTGTCGGTGCCGTCCAGAATGAAGTCGTTGTCCAGCGAGCTGTTGCCATTCACGTTGAAGCGGTCGGGCGCCGGGTTGGCCACCTCGGCGGTGGACAAGGAACCGCCGAGCTGATTGCCTTGCGGCGTCTGCGAGACGCCGGCGACTAGGAGGGCCAAATCGGTGTAGCGGCGGCCGTTCAGCGGCAGCGTCTCGATCTCGCGCGAGTGGATCACCACGCCGGCGTTGCCATTTTGGGTGTGCAGCAGCGGCTGGGTGGACACCACCTGCACCTCCTGCGACACCGTGCCGACCTTGAGCGTGAAGTTGACCAACTGGCGCGACTGCACCGAGACCTCGATGTCGTTCGCCTGCTGCGCGGCAAAACCGGTCTTGGTGGCCTTGACGGTGTAGGTATCGGGGATCAGGCCGGGAAAGACAAACTGGCCGGTCTGATCGGTGACGGTGTGTTCAACGATGCCGGTGGCGGTATTGGTGAGCGTGACGGTGGCGCCGGGAATGGCGCCTCCGCTGGCGTCCTTGACCGCACCGACGATGGTGCCCAAACTGGACTGGGCCCAAGCCATCGAAGCCATTGAGGCCAACAAAACGGCGATACCCACACCCCGCAGCAGTTGCTTCATCGCGATTCCTCCCGGGCCAAACGCCCCTGGTCCTGGTCTGACTGCTCGCATTTGCATTGTCCGTTGCACATTAACCCACCGGCGGATCGGGTCCTGCCCCGGCCGCCGTCGCGGTTCGATCCCGAACCGATTCGGCCACAACTCTGATTTCCGGGACTGTACCGACAATGGCGGTAGTGTGTCAAGCGTTTTTTGCTTGCGCGGCGGGTCCACCGGCGCCGCCCGCCGCCGCGGGCGGGGGCCGCACCGGGTTGGGTGCCGAAACGATTCTGGTTGACTTCGACCGCGCGCAGGATTTACGCTGCCGCTGTATTTCGT
>OFHJ01000561.1_pt1 | contig 13638 bp, 9 predicted proteins | sample 1522001 | NCBI WGS metagenome assembly OFHJ01 (sample SAMEA2464838, study PRJEB22497) | soil metagenome | biome: Grassland; feature: Farmland; material: Clay | place: Australia | collected 2013-02-01 | depth 1.2 m | reverse complement strand
ACAACCAGGCCCTGATCGCTCTCGCCCGGCGCCGCTGCGACGTCCTGTTCGCCATGCTGCGTGACGGGACCTTCTACCACCCGGTCACCCCCAAGGCTGCTTGACAGGAACATAGGGGCACCCCCCCGGCGGCGGGGCCGCAACGGCCCGGCCGCTGCTGCGCGCAATGGGCGAGCGTACGGTTCCGGGCGCGCAATGCGCCGCACGATCAGCGCGTCGGACGACCCGTCGAGTCGCGGACCACTATTTCGACACCGGGCGACTCGACTCGCGGCCGGCGCCCGGCAATCAACGCGAGGATGGCGTCTGCGGACCGCTCACCCAGGAGGCGTACCGACTGGCGTACGCAGGTCAGGGGCGGCAGTGTGTACGAGGAAGACGGCAGGTCATCGAATCCAACCACGGAGACGTCGCCCGGCACCGAGAGTCGATGATGAAACAGCGCCAGGTAGACACCGCGGGCAGTCTGGTCGTTGACGCAAAATACGGCGGTGAAGCGGCGAGCGGAGTCGAGCAACTGATTCACGGCACGCATGCCCCCCTCCTCCTGCCAGTCGCCCGCCACCACGAGTTTCGGGTCGAACGTGATGCCCGCCTCCGCCAATCCCTGTTTGTAGCCCTGCAAACGATCGAGCGCGTCTGGATGGTTCTCGGAGCCCGCGATGAACGCGATATGCCGGTGGCCGAGGCCCGTCAGGTGACGCATCGCGAGCAGAGCGCCCAGCCGGTCGTTGATCGGCAGGCTGAACACGTGTGGTGCGCGCAGACTGCGTCCGGTCACGACGATGGGTACGCGGCGGGCAAATTCCTTGACGGCGGCATCGGAGAGGCGCCCCGAGAACATGATGATGCCGTCCACGCCTCGATCGACGAACTCTTGCATGCAGCGCCGTTCGTCGCTCTCGCTCCAGTTGCCGCTCATGAACATCGGGGCATATCCGGCCTCCAGGAGCCGTCGCTCGACGCCGCGCAATCCTTCCGCGTAGAACGGGCTGTCTATGGCTTGGCTCAATACGCCGATGGTCAGCGTACGGCCAAGCGCGAGTCCCCGGGCGGCCGCATCCGGCCGGAAATCGTGCTTGGCGATCGCTGTCTCGACCGCCCGCCTGAGATCGTCACTGACATTGACGGTGCCGTTGATGATGCGCGAGACCGTGCTGGCCGATACACCCGCCTCCCGTGCAATTACCCTCAGCGTCACCGCCCGACGTGGCCGGGGGCCCCGCTTGCTGCGCACACCCGGTCCGTCGGTCACGGGTTATCCCATCCGCGCCGGCCCGCGGGGTTACCGCTGCACAAGCGCTGCGTCGACAGAACTCTGCCGCATGGGCACGACGCCCGATTGTCGAGAAGCAACTGGTCACTCTCCTCCGGGTTGATTGGTCGCTGCGCCCGACGGTAATCACCGCGAAACGCACCCCGGCAATCGACTCGACACCGCTGTCGGCATCGGCGACACCTACGCGTCCAACGGCTGCACCCTCACCAGAAGGCCCAACGGGCCATCGTACGTGCAGTGGATTGCACCCCGTGGTCGCGCAGATCACGGCGCAGCGTACTCGCCCCCGCACGCCGCGGCGCGCAACGACAGTGACAATATCCGCGCCTGCCCAACGCCAGAGTCAAGACGATCCGGATGATGCGCAAGGCGGTGATCATCCGATCGCGAACTCGCAGTGGCGTGCGTCCGGCGGCGAGGCTCTGGAGGGCTGCAACCGGTTTCTGATGCTGCGCTACGTGACAAATGTTGTCAAGCAAGCGCCTTAGATGGAAGTGATGTGCCGACACTCTGTGGGAGCGACCCACAATGTCGTGCTGCCGCCCAGCAGGCGTCGCGCACCAAGCCGGTTGGATCGCCGTTGCAGCTACGCTTCCGGGGCTGGTTGTTTTTAGTATGCGCGTTGCGGACGAGAGGTTTGCGCACGGCACCGATAGCGCGACGGCCTTACGCGACGCGGCTCACGAGAAGCTGAGGGTCGCGGAGCGTCACTCCCCCGCGACCCTCAATTCGAGGCGATCAGTGAAACTCGTGCGCGACCACGTCGGCGATGACGCCGGTGGCGATCGCCGCGAGCACCGCGTTTCCGTTGACGCGTACCCAGTAGTAACCCGGAGGCGGCGGCGCCAGGTGATAGTAGGCCGCATCCGGAATGATATACATGGGTGCACGGTAGGTGATTGGCAGCCGTTCACCGCGACGCCACGCACGGGAGTAGTAACCGCGCGGCCGGCGATAATAGCCATCGTCGAAATCGCCCCAGCGGCGCGCGCGCCACCGCGCCCGCTCGTGATCTCGGCGCCAATCCTGCCGCTCGCGCCAGTCGCGACGCTCCCGCCAATCGCGATGCTCGCCGTCACCACGCCGATCCCGCCAGTCCCGGTGATCCCCACCGTCACGCCGGTCGCCGCGATGATCATCGTGGTGCCGTTCGTGGTGATCGCCGCCATCGTGGTGCCCCGCCCAGGATGGCGGATCGGCGAGCGCCAGGGGGCTGGCGAGAAGGGTCAACACCATGCCGGCGATGATCATTCGTTTCATGGAAAACTCCCGTCATGCGGCTTCGAACCGCCCGGACAGCATTGCGCATGGCCCCTGAGCAGAACCTGAACGAGCCGACGCCCGCGACGGTCCACTTCTTCAGGATGTGATGTGGGGCTCACTTGGCCAGCGCCGGACATAAGGTGGGCGTTGCGGGCGCAGCCGGCCGAACCGCAGCAGCGCGAGCAGCCCAAGGGGAACGGCCGACAAGGCCAAGGCCGCCTCGGTGCCGTGCAGCGTGCCGTAGTCGGCCAACGTGGCCACGGCTGCCCACCCGAAGGTCACGAACAGCCCGCCGAGATTCGCCAGCAACGCCCCCTGTCCGCGCCGACGAAATGCGCTGCGCGGCATAGGCTTGACGTACCACAGCTGAATCAGTGCATTGGACAGCGCGCTCACCGTCGCGCCGAACGTGGCGCAGAGCGCCGCCCAGGGCCTGAACCACGCCACGACCCCGAAGGGCACGGCCAGAATCGCCAGCGGGATCAGCGCCGCGGCCAGCTTGACCCGCTCGGCCGAAGCTGCCGTCAATGGGGCGCTGCGCAACAGCTCCGGCGCGTCTTCGGCCGACAGGGTGAGCCAGGCCAAGTTGCCGCCGAGCTGACCGGCGACCACGGTGAGCAGCACGACTCCGAACAATGTGGCCGGAAAGAGGTGAGCGCTCGAACCGGGGCCCGACATCACGACCAGCAACGGCAAGAGATAGAGTAACTGCAGCAGCACGCGTGAGAGCAGCTGCGGATCGCGCGCGATCAGGCGCAGTTCCTTGCGAATCAGCACCGAACGCGTACCGGTACGGAACGGCCTGGCGCGCCGAGCGGCGCCACGGCGCACGCTCGCGCCGGCTGCGCGGGACGCATATACGGGAAGCAGGGGGCCTGCCCAGTACACGGTCCCGGCGAACAGCAGCGCGGCCCCTGCAACGATGCCGGACAGCGGCCCCGGTGCGCCCAACCCGGCCCGTAATGGCAATGCGAGCACGGAGTGCGCCGCAAACCAGCCGTGCCGCAACGCAGCGTGCATCCACCGGGCAAGCTGGGCGCGGTGCCCGGGCAGGAACTGCGGCACCTGGAGCAACAACACGATGAACGCGCCACTGAGGGCGGCGAGCACTTGACCCACCGTCCGTGCGCGGCGCGGTCCAATCGTCGCGAACAATACAAGCGCCAGCGCGAGACCCGTCGCCGTCGCCGCCAATCCGAGTGCAGCCAGCATCGGCAGCACGCCAAGCAGCGCCCACTGCCCGCGCGCCACGGCGGGCGCGATGAGCGGCAGCGCCAGAACCAGGTACAGCCCGGACGCTGCGAGGGCGATACCGCCGGCACGCACGAACATCAACCGCCGCGGCGACAGCGGACTGGAAAGGAGCAGGTCGAGATCGCCGCGCGCGTAGAAGGCCTGCACGGCGAGCGCGAGGGCTTGCGAGAGCATCAGGCTGAACAACACCGCGAGCATCAGGTCGCCGGCGAGCACTACGCCCGGGTGTGCCAGGAGATCCCGGTGGCGCGCGAGCGCTGCGGCGAGCGGCGCTCCGCCGATCGTTACGGCGCCGAGCAGCAGCACGGCCACGATCAGCAGCAAGCGCCACGATAGGCGGGCCGAAGTGCGAAGCAACAGCCGCATCTCGTGGCGGATCAGCCACGGCAGCGATCCCTGCTGCAGTCGCATCAGACCCGCCCCGGCGCGGTCAGCTGCAGGAACACGTCCTCGAGCGAAGAGCCGCCGAGTCCGGCCTGGCTGCGCAGCGTCTCCAGCGTACCCTCCGCGAGCAGATGGCCCTTGTGGATGATCCCGATGCGCTCGGCGAGCCGCTCGGCCACCTCGAGCACGTGGGTCGTCAGGATCACCGTGGCGCCCTGCCTGACCCGCTCGAGCAGCAGATCCTTCACCTGGCGAGCCATCGCGGCATCGAGGCCCGAGAGCGGCTCATCGAGGATCAGCAACCGCGGATCGTGCAGCAGCGCGCCGGCCAGTGCCGCCTTCTGCTTCATCCCGCGGGAGAACTCCTCGCAGCGCTGATCGCGCTGCTCCCAGAGCCCCAGCCAGCGCAGCAGCTCCTCGGCGCGCTTCGCGGCAAGCGTCCCGTCGACGCCCCACAGGCCGGCAATGAACTCCAGGTACTCCAGCGGCGTGAGCTTGTCGTAGAGCATCGGCTCATCGGGCAACCAGGCGACCAGCCGCTTCGCGCCAATGGGGTCGGAGAGCGCGTCTATGCCGAACACGCGGATCGTGCCGAGGTCCGGGGCCAGCAGGCCGACGATCATGCGCAGAGTAGTGGTTTTGCCGGCGCCGTTGGGCCCGAGCAGCGCGTACAGTTCCCCGGGCGGCAGCGTAAGGTTCAGACTCTCCACGGCAGGTTGGACAAAGCGCTTGCACAACTGCTCGACCTGCAACGCGGGTACCGTCATCTGTGACTCCTTAGCTGCCCTGTCCGCACCGTGAGCACAAGCACGCGCGCGTCCCCCGAAGCGTATGCGTTCTGCCCGCCGGCGGCCAGAGGCCGAGGAGTCCGCTCCGACGATTACGGCTGCGTGCGCGGCGCGATCAATCCGCGGCATCCATAGGGAGACACTGGTACAGTCTGCGCGCAATCGCCAGCCGCGCTGCTTGCCATCGAACGCCGTGCCCATGAACACCTCGTTGAAAGCCGGATCGTTGTCTTTCGTCGAGTCCCTGGTGATGGGCGTCGCCGGCACTGCACCCGGCTACTCGATCGCCGTCAGCACCGCTGCCCTGCTCGCGGCGGCCGGCACGCTCGCCCCCGGCGCACTCATCCTCTTCGCCATACCCATGCTCGGCATCGCCGTGGCCTACAGGGCGCTCAACCGACAAGCGCCGCATGCCGGCGCCGCTTACCGGTGGACATCTGCGATCTTCGGGCCGCTGCTCGGGTACTTCTCCGGCTGGGCCCTGCTGGTCGCTTCCATGGTGTTCATGATCACCGGTTCGCTACCCATCGCGACCGCGACGCTCGACTTCTTCGACCCGGTGCTGGCCGGCAACGTCGTGGCCACCACCGCGGTAGCCACCGTATGGTTTCTGGCCATTGCGCTCGTGCTGATCAAGGGCATCGAGATCACCAGCAAGGTTCAGCTGGTCTTGAGCGTGATTGAACTGGTGATCCTGGTGATCGTCCTGGGGGCCGCGTTCGCGCATACTGGAAGCGCGCCAGTGGCCAACCCGTTCTCGTGGTCCTGGTTCGGACTGCATTACACGCCTGCCAATCTGTCGGCAGCCGCGTTGGTGGTGATCTTCTTCTACTGGGGCTGGGACGTAACCGCCAACCTGTCCGAGGAGACGCGCAACGCCGAGCACACGGCCGGTAACGGCGGATTTGCCTCGGTCGTCGTGACCGTCGGCTTCTACGTGGCCTTCACCCTCGCGGCGCTCTTCCTGTTCTCGCTGCGCGATGCCCAGGGCGTCTCGGACAACATCATTTATGCCATCGCACTGCGCGCCGGCCTCGGGCGAGCCGGCGCGCTGTTCGCGTCCATCGCGGTCATCCTCTCGAGCATCGGCACGCTGGAGACCACCATGCTGCAGTTCTCGCGCACCCTGTTCGCGATGGGTCGAGACGGCTCGATGCCGCATGCCTTCGGCACCTGCAGCGCACACACCCGGACGCCGGTCCGCGCGATGTACCTGTTGATCGGCGTCGGCCTCGCCCTGTTGTGGGCCTCGAGCCTGATGCCGACCGTCAACGACATCATCCAGGACAGCGTGAACGCGATCGGCATACAGGTCGCGTATTACTACGGCCTCGCCGGGCTGGCCGCGGCCTGGACCTTCCGCACGCTGTACCGGCAATCAGTGCTGCGCTGGCTCGGCATCGCGGTGTTCCCCTTCCTGAGCGCGATCTTCCTGATTGGCATGGCCCTGTACGCCATCACCACCTTCAATTCCGTCACCCAATCTGTCGGGATCGGAGGACTGGCGCTCGGCATCCTGTTTTTCCAGCCGCGCAGGCAGATCACGCCGCCGTCTGCAGTCCCGGCGGCGGACTAGTCCCGGACCACCCGGGCGCCCGGGTGGTCCGGAGCCGACCGACGCCCTTGCGCCGGATCTGCGCGATAATGGCGCGGGACCGATCGCATGAGCGCCATGCCCCCTTTTCCGCAGCTCAAACCCGCCACCGCCCGCAGAGTTTTTCTCTCGCAGATGGCGCTCATGGCCATTCTCCTGGCGGCCAGCGCGGTATCCAATGTCTATACCGCCATCGCCAATTCGGCGCGCGCCGGGATCCGCTTACCGCTCTGGGAGCCGATTATCTGGGAGTCGACCAGCGTCGCGTGCGTGGCATTGCTGATACCGGCCGTCGGCTGGTGGCTGACCCGCTTTCCCCTCGGCCCGGGCGCGTGGCGCCGCAGTCTGCCGGCACACATCGCGGCAACCGTACCGTTCTCGCTCGTGCACGTCGGGGCCATGGTGGCTCTGCGCGATCTGGCGTACGGCTGGCTGGGTCGCGAGTACGTGTTCGGCCCCTGGTGGCCCGGCTGGCTCTACGAGTATCGCAAGGACATCATCACCTACGGACTGATCGTGCTCGGAATCATGGCGTTTCGCCTCTACGGGCTTGTCCTCGAGACCCACCGGGACGAGGCGGCACCCGAAGGCAGCACCGTTGCACCGGACACCCCCCTGCCGGAGCGCCTCGTGGTGCGCAAGCTCAACCGTGAATACATTCTCAACGTCGCCGACATCGACCGCATCGAGGCGAACGGGAATTACGTGACGGTCCACGCGCGGGGGAGTACTTACCCGCGCCGCGAGTCCCTGACTGCCCTGGAGAAGCGGCTCGACCCGGGCCGATTCGTGCGGATACACCGTGCGCACCTGGTCAACATCGACCGGATCCGGGAGATCCAGCCCTGGGACCACGGCGATTACCGCATCCTGCTGCAGGACGGCAGCTGCGTGAACCTCAGCCGGCGCTACCGGGACCGGCTGCAGCACCTCCTGCAGTAGTCCCGCCCATCCCCAGAGCGCCGCTCGTCCCGCGATGACTCCGCTCGTCACCTCTGCGCTGGTCGGGCGCGATGCCAACCACTAGCGTCCGCTCGTGGCACGGCCCGCGGCGACAGGGCTCCCGGGCGAGGCCGGCCAACGCACCGTAGACGAGGTTCGAGCAGTCACGAGAGGTTGAACATGCGCAGACGAGAGATCCTCAAGGGCTTGGCGGCCGTCACAGCAGTCCCCCTCTTACCCCGCGTCCGCCTTGGCAGGACCAAACTCCTGCGCCGCATCCGACCGTCCGACCCGGCCTGGCCCAAGACGGCCGACTGGGCAGCGCTGAACCGGCGGGTCGGCGGGCGCCTGAGCGAACCCCATGCGCTATTCGCGGCCTGCGAGGCGCAGCCCCACGGTGCCGAGTGCGACAAAGTGAAGGCAGGCATCCGCAATCCCTTCTACATCGGAGAGCAGCCCGGCGGCACCGAGGTGTCCGGCTGGCTCGAAGCCTGGACTCCTGCGCCCAGCGCATATGCCGTAAGGGCGCACACCGCGGCCGACGTCGCGGCCGCGGTGGATTTCGCGCGCGAACATCGCATTCGGCTGGTGATCAAGGGGGGCGGGCACAGCTACCAAGGGACCTCGAATGCGCCGGACTCGCTGCTCATCTGGACCCGGGCCATGAACCGGATCGAGCTGCACGACGCATTCACGCCACGGGGTGCTGCAAAGCACGTCGCCGCGGTTCCGGCGGTCACCGCCGGCGCAGGCGCAATGTGGATCGATCTGTACCATGCGGTGACCGGTGTGGGAGGGCGCTTCGTACAGGGGGGCGGATGTACATCGGTCGGCTGCGCGGGCCTGGTCCAGAGCGGCGGATTCGGCAGCTTCTCCAAGCGCTTCGGCACGGCCGCCGCTGCACTCCTCGAGGCGCAGATCGTCACCGCCGATGGCCGGATCCGAACCGTCAACGCCTGGCGGGATCCCGAGCTGTACTGGGCACTGAAGGGCGGCGGCGGCGGAAGTTGGGGCGTGGTCACGCAGGTCACGCTGCGGACGTTCGAGCTACCGACGTTCTTCGGCGCAGCCTGGGGGACGATCCGGGCCCGCTCGGCGCGCGACTTCCGCAGTCTCATCGCACACTTCATGGACTTCTATGCCGGACAGCTCTTCAGCCCGCACTGGGGAGAACACGTCACCTTCGGCTCCGACAACACTCTGAAACTCTCGATGGTCAGCCAGGGACTCGATGCCCCCAGAGTCAAGGCCGCTTGGCAGGCGTTTTTCGCGACCGTGCGGGGCGCTACCGGGGCATTTGAAGTGACGGAAGAACTCGGCACCGGGGTGATGCCGGCGCGGTTCTGGTGGAATGATGCGGTCAACCCCGGCATGGTTCGGGACCCCAGGCCTGGCGCCCCCGCCTACCGTGCATGGTGGCAGGGTGACTCCGCCCAGGTGGGCGCATACCTGCACGGCTTCGACTCCCTGTGGCTCCCGGCCTCGCTCCTCGCGACCGCTCGGCGGCCCCAGCTCGTGGACTCGCTGTTCAGTGCGAGCCGTCATCACGGGCTGCAGCTGCATTTCAACAAGGGCCTCGCAGGTGCGCCACCGGAGATCCTCGCCCGCGAGCGTGAGACGGCCATCAACCCCGATGCGCGCTCCGCATTCGCGCTGGCGATCATCGCCGGGGGTGGGCCCTCGGCCTACCCCGGAGAGCCCGGTGGGGTGATCGACAAGCAAAGGGCACATGAGGACGCACGGGCCATCGCCCGGGCAGCGGCCGAGCTGCGCCGCATTGCCCCGGGCGCCGGTTCCTACGTGTCCGAGAGCAATTACTTCAACCGCCATTGGCAAGACGCCTACTGGGGTCACCATTACCCGAGACTGCGCGCCGTCAAGGACCGCTATGATCCCGAGGGCCTGTTTTTCGGACACAACGGTGTCGGCAGTGAAGACTGGAGCCGGGATGGCTTCCAGCGCCTGCGCTGAACCCGACGTCGGCGCGCGGACCCGTATCGGCTGCACGAACGCTTGCACCGAAGATCTGAAACCGCGATAGTTTTTCATTATGGTCTTGCAGCGATCTCGGTCACCTGGTGGGACGCGGCCTCGGCGCAGGACAGTGACGAGGTCTGTGAAGCCATTCGCGTGAGTTCTGGTACCACGGATATCCTGGTCATCGGTGCGGGCATCGCGGGCGCATCCGTGGCCGCTGAGCTTGCGCGCACGCACCGCGTCGTGCTGCTCGAAGGTGAAGCGACGGTCGGGTATCACTCGACGGGCCGTTCTGCGGCCTTGTTCTCCGAGACCTACGGCAGCGCGCCGGTTCGCGCGCTTTCGCGCGCAAGCCGTCCTTTCTTCTTCGGACCTGCGCAAGGGTTCAGCGCCACGCCCCTCGTCGCGCGACGTGGCGTGCTTCATGTGGGCGGCGTCAACCAGGCGGAGGCGTTGAACGCGTTCCTGCTCCAGGAGGACGTACGAGACCGGGCGCAGCGGATCACCGCCGCCGAAGCGCTCGGTCTGTGCCCCGCGCTGCGCCCGCAGACCATCGCCGCCGGGGGCATCTACGAGAGGCAAGCGGCAGACATCGACGTTCACGGGCTGCATCACGGATACCTGAGGCAGCTACGAACGAGCGGCGGCAGCCTGATCAAGAACGCGCCCGTGACGCAGGTGCGACGCCACGGCCAACACTGGCACGTGACCAGCGGGGCCGGGGAATTTCACGCGCCCGTTCTCATCAATGCCGCCGGCGCCTGGGCCGACCCGGTTGCCCGAATGGCGGGCCTGCCTTCGATCGGGATTCAGCCGTGCCGCCGGACGATTGCCGCCGCGGAAATCTCGGGTCGTTCGATGGATGGCGCGTGGCCCATGGTCCTCGACGTGGACGAGTCCTACTACTTCAAACCCGATGCCGGATTGTTGCTCGTCTCGCCGGCCGATGAGACGCCGGTCGACGCGTGTGATGCGCAACCGCTCGATCTGGATGTTGCCATCGCGGTGCATCGAGTCGAAAGCGCCACTGAGTTGACGATCAAGCGGGTTCGCCGCGCCTGGGCCGGGCTGCGCTCCTTCGCGCCCGATCGGTCGCCCGTGATCGGTTTCGACCCCCTCGCACCGACGTTCTTCTGGCTCGCCGGGCAGGGAGGGTACGGGATCCAGACGGCACCGGCAGCGGCCGCGCTCGCGGTGGCACTGGTTCGCGGCGACGGCCTGCCGAGCGTACTGTCCCAGTTCGATCCGGGTTGGGTATCACCCGCACGATTCCCGGAACGCGGCAAGGACTCCCCCGTCACTTCGTGAACCATCGGCAAAGCCCCTGGTGCTCGAACAGGAACAGAACCAACAGACAGCGGAATTCAGCGCCGCCCTCAACGGTCCGACACATGCCTGCGTATTGCAATCGGGATTGAAGGCTGTCGCCGCAGGCACTGCGCGCCCCGATCCGCATCGTACCGATCCGGGCGGCGAGGCCCCGAAACCGACCTGAAATCCCATGGCCTTGCAACCGGCCGCCATGTTGTTTCGGGTGACCAATCCGGGTATCTTGCCCGCAGCGCGACACCGTCGTTCACCGCGCCCCAGGACGGGCCCAGGGGGCTCGGCGCGGTATATCTCGTAGAACCGATGCGCGCCTGAAGGTTCGACCCGATTCAGCGCACTGCCGGGCGCTCGAGGTGGCCACCACCGGCGAATTGACCAAACTGCCCGAGGTTCGCTTGGACAAACGCAACGGTTCGTCACCGTTCGCCAGCCGCTCGTTCCGACTCCTGTTCACGGGCAGCGCGATCTCGGCGATTGGCGATCAATTTACCCTGGTGGCGCTGCCATGGCTGGTACTGCAGCTCACGGGCAATCCGGCGCAGCTCGGCCTGGTGCTGGCGGTCATGGCATTGCCGCGCGCGGTATTCATGCTGCTTGGCGGTGCAATAGTCGACCGAATGTCGCCCCGACGCGTATTGCTCAATGCACGGATCGTCAACGCGGTGCTGGTCGGCGTGCTGGCGGCGCTGGTCCTGGCAGGCGCCATCCGCATGTGGATGCTCTACACCCTTGCCGCCGGGATAGGCCTCTCGACTGCGTTCGCCTACCCGGCCGGCAGCTCGCTGGTCCCGCAGCTGGTGAACCCGGATCAACTGCGTGCGGCGAATTCGATTTTCATGGGCATGCGCCAGCTCAGCCTGCTGATCGGGCCTGCGCTCGCCGGAATCGTCATCAAGGCCGGTGCCGCGGCGACGACAGCGCATGCCGGAAGCGGTACGGGAATCGCATTCGCGGTGGACGCGGTCAGTTTCCTGTTCTCGGTCGCCTCTTTGGCGATGATCCGCGTGGCCAGTGATCGCCACCCGCCGGTTCACTCAGGCGGCATCCTCGTCAATCTCGTCGAAGGCATTCGGGCGCTGTGGCGGGACCGGCAGATGAGGGCATTGGTCGGCTATTTTGCGGCTGGCTCGGTGCTGGTCGGCGGGCCACTGCAAGTGGCGCTACCGGTGCTCGCCAAGACCCGGTTGGCGGAAGGAGCAGCGGCGTACGGAATCCTCATGACCGCCAACGCCTGCGGCATGCTGCTCGGCAGCGTCCTATCGGGCATCGTCACACGTTTGACCCGCGGGTCGCTCGGAATGCTGCTGCTCTGCGGTGACGCAATCGTCGGGCTGACCGTTGCCGCGATGGGCCAGGTGCATGCCCTCGGGGTCGGCGCGGGGATCATGGTGGTGGCGGGCCTGCTGGGCGGCACCATCCAGATTTCCATGATGACCTGGCTGCAGCAGCGCGTTCCCCAGGCATTAATGGGCCGCACGATGAGCATCGTCATGTTCACCTTCCTCGGATTGGCACCGCTCGCCGCTGCGCTCGCCGGCGGCCTGCTCGCGGTGCTCCCGTTGAGCGACCTGTTGTTCGGCGCCGGCCTGTCACTCAGTGCCATCGCACTGATTTCCCTGTCGCGACCGAGCCTGCGTTCCATTCGCTTGGTCAATACCGCCTCGCCGGCAAGCAGCTGATTCGGCAGCAAGGCAAATGTTGCCGCCGCGCTGGCCTGCTGATCCGTGCAACGCGCACAGCGCGTAAGCTCGCCTCGCCCTGATGGATAGAGTCGCCTCAACTCACAGCGCCACATCTCTGCTCTGTGCAGCCCGAGGGGGTCGGGAGGATATTCGCCTTGCGCGCCGCATCGAGGCGTCAATTGGTGCCGGCTGAGGGATTTAAACCCCCGACCAACGGTTTACAAATTTGGGCGGGCAGCGAAACCCCGAAATCGGCCATTCGTAATGCTTTGTTTCTACTGACACTTCTATAAGCCCGCCGCGGGGCGTTCGTTGCACTTGTCACGACAAGGCACTACTGAGCACCACTGATCCCACAAAACTCCCACAGGCCAACGGTTCTCTTCGTGGACGAAATGGACCGAGCGAACGCGCACCGCAACAAAGCGCCTCACTCCCGTTCCCCGCGGCGCGAACCCTTGTCCGCACGTAATCTGGCAGCGCCGGGGCCCGGGCAGAGAGACGGCAGCCGCAATCTGTCGCCGATCAGTCGATTGCCCACGCGCTGGCGCGAGGAAGCACGGCATCGAGCACCGAGCTATCTTCTGAAAAGTGTAATTATCGTAGTTTCGCTACGATAACCTGAATAACTCAAAGCTTGCGCACTTTCGAATTACTTTTATAATCGTAGTATGGCTACGATGAGTAGAGATAAGCTAAAGCGCCTCTACACCCACTTTGCGCCCGGAAGGCCGCTGACTTCCGAGGATCTCGCTGCTCTCGAGATATCGGCGGATCTCGCCGTCCATTACGTCCGGGCGGGCTGGCTGCAGCGGTTGGCGCGTGGCGTGTATTGCCGTCCCAACGACCCGCCCGCCCTGCACCCAAGCGTCGTGCTCCTCCAGCGAGGTTTCGCAGGGTTGCATGTCGGCGGCAAGTCGGCGCTCGATTGGCATGGCATCCGCCAGTACGTGGCGCAACGGCCAGTGCTTCACCTATACGGCTGGCAGGCCGGACGCCTCCCTGGGTGGTTCACCAATCGCTTCCCGGCCGAGTATCACCGCAAACGGCTGTTCGAAGAGCGTCCCGACGCGCTCCTGCACGTTCGGCCCTTCGAGGGCCGCAAGGGCGCGCCTCTTGTCTCCGCGCCAGAACGCGCCCTCCTTG
>OFHJ01000560.1_pt1 | contig 13643 bp, 9 predicted proteins | sample 1522001 | NCBI WGS metagenome assembly OFHJ01 (sample SAMEA2464838, study PRJEB22497) | soil metagenome | biome: Grassland; feature: Farmland; material: Clay | place: Australia | collected 2013-02-01 | depth 1.2 m | reverse complement strand
CGCCGAGGATGCCCAGGCCGATGGCGCCGACGGCAGCTACTGACCCGATGCTCGCCGATGCCGGGGCAGCTGGGCTGGCCGCCGTCCGCAGCCGCTGCCACCTGCTGGCTGCCGGGCCGCCGACAGTCTCGGCGGCCAGGGCTGGCCTCACTGCAGCGGCCGCCTGCCGTGCTGGCGGCTGAGGGACCCGGACGCGCGCGAGGTAACCGGCACCCGCCAGCAGCGCCAGCGGCACCAGAACAAGCCAGGACAGCAGCCCGCGGCGGAGCAGCAGCCCACGTTCCGCGCGTCGACCGCCCTCGTCGAAGTCGACGTCATCGTTCTCGATCGCGACGGCAACTTCGTGCCCGGCCTCAAGCGCGACGACTTCACCATCCTCGAGGATGGGAAGCCGCAACAGATCCAGCAGTTCTACATGGTCACCTACAACACGCCGAGCGGTATGCCGTCGCAGTACGCCGAGGTTGCCGACTACAGGGCACCGCGCGTGTTCGTGCTGGTCTTCGACGAAGCGCACTTGGACAACGAGTCGCTGCTCCGCGTGAAGACCGGCGCCGAACGCCACGCGCCGCGGGGGCAGGGGCAGAGCTTCGGCCTTGTGAAGGGCTATCGCGAGGCGACGATCCTGAGCCTGGTGCTGCGCCTGCGGCCCGACATCTTCCTCGTCGATCATGCGCCGGCCGGGATGAACGGCGAGTTGCTGCCGGCGCTGGCGATGATGTGCCGCGACATGCCGGAGACCTGCGTCATTCTCGGCCTGCGCGACATTCTCGACGATCCGGAGACGGTCCGGAAGACCTGGGCGGCGCAGGAGATCCATCCACTTCTCGAACAGGCCTATGACGAGGTCTTGGTCTACGGCTCGCAGCCGCTGTTCGATGTCGTCGACGCCTATGGCATCGCCGATCCGGTCGCCTCGCGGGTGCGCTATTGCGGCCATGTCGTCGCCGCGGACCTGCTGAAGCCGCATGCGGTCGGTGCCGATGAGCCGCCGTGCTGGGATGTGGCGCAGGCTGCCGGGCGGCAGGTGGTGCTCGTCACCGCCGGGGGCGGCGGCGACGGGTTTGCGATGATGGACGCCTATCTGCGCGGCCTCGACCGCGATGTGTCCGACAGCCGGTATTCGGTGGTGGTCACCGGCCCGCTGATGTCGGAGGAGCAGCGCGCCTGCCTCACCGAGGCCGCCGCCGGCCGCGCCGATGTCGAACTCGTCGATTACACGACCGATCCGCTGCCCAGCCTGCGGGCGGCCGATCTCGTGATCGCCATGGCCGGCTACAATACGAGCGCCGAGATCATCGCTGCCCGCAAGCGCGCGATCCTGGTGCCGCGGCCGGCGCCGCGCGCCGAGCAGCGCCTGCGGGCCGCGTTGCTGGCGCGCCTCGGCGTCGTCACGGCGGTGGAGCAGGGGCCCGATCTGGCCGTCGATCTCGCCCGGCTCGTGCCGCAGGTCCTCGCCGCCGACCCGCCGACCGACGCGGCCTGGGCCCAGCTCGATCTCAACGGCGCAGCCCATGTCGCCGCCTGCCTCGCCGACCTGGTCGAGACGCGCCGCGCCGACGCCGCCCTGCTCGAAGAGGAGATGGCCTGATGCCCTATGATGCCGCCCCGGAGGCGATCCGGGTCGATGCGCCGATCGCCTATGTGATGAAGCGCTATCCGCGCCTGACGGAGACCTTCATCCTCAATGAGATCCGCGCCATGGAGCGGCTCGGCGCGAAGTTGCACATCCTCTCGCTGCTGCCGCCCGAGCCGCCGCCGCATCACCCGATGGTCGCCGAGGTCGAGGCGCCGGTCCATGCCGTGCCGAGTGTCGCCGATGGCGGCTGGAAAGAGATCCTGCGTGCCCATGCAAAAGGGTTCGTGAGGTCGCCGCTGCGCTGGCTCGGCGCCTTCGCCCGCGCCTGCCTCTGGTCGGCGCTGGCGCCGATGCCGCTTTCGGTCTGGAAGCAGTTCGGCCGCGGCGGGGTGATCGCGGCGATCTGCCGGCGCCACGGCATTCGCCACATCCATGCGCATTTCGCCAATGCGCCGGCGGCGGCGGCGCGTTTCGCCAGTCTGATCTCCGGGATTCCGTATAGTTTCACCGCCCACGCCAAGGATCTGTATCTGACGCCGAAGCGGGTGATCCAGCGGCGCGGCCGGGCGGCGGAATTCGTCGCCACCTGCACGGGCTATAACGTCCGTTATCTGGAATCGCTGCTCGGCGACCAGGCGCACAAGATCCATCTCGTCTATCACGGCATCGATCTCGGCTTGTTCGGCGCGCGCAAGGCGTCGAGGACGCCGGCGGAGGGGAAGAAGCTGATCCTGTCGGTCGGCCGGCTCGTGCCGAAAAAGGGCCATGACGACCTGATCGCCGCCTGCGCCGCGCTGCATGAGAGAGGCGTCGATTTCCGCTGCCGGATCGTCGGCGAGGGGCCGCTGCGCGCGGAGCTTCAGGCGCAGATCGAGGCGGCCGGGCTGGCGGAGATCGTGACGCTCGACGGGGCGATGACCCATGCCGACCTGATCGCGCTTTACGGCCACGCCGATCTCTTCGCGCTTGCCCCGCGCATCACCGAGGATGGCGACCGCGACGGCATTCCCAATGTCATCGCCGAAGCGATGGCGATCGGCGTGCCGATCGTCTCCACCAGCGTCTCCGGCATTCCCGAGCTGGTCCGCGACGGTGAGACCGGCCGCCTTGTGCCGCCGCGCGATCCGGACTCGCTGGCGCGCGCGATGGAAGCCGTGCTGGCCGATCCGGAGACGGCGCGGGGCCTTGCCCGGGCCGGGCGCGAGCGGCTCGAAGGCGAATTCGATCTCTGGACGACGACCCGCCGCCTTCACGCGCTGTTCGGCTGCGTCGAGTGCGGCGAACCGGCAGAGGCCGCACGCGCCGGCGGCAGCGGTTTCCGGGCGGATGTCCCTGACGCGCCGGTTCTGGCGGAGACCGGTTCGTGAAGATCCTCTATCTCAATCCGGATCGCGGCATTCCGGTTCTGGGCGACAAGGGGGCGTCGGTCCATGTGCGGGAATTCGTGACCGCGGCAAGCGCGATCGGCCATGAGGTCACGCTCGTTTGCGCCAAGCTTGGCGAGGGCAATCCGCCGCCGCCGGTGCGGCTGATGCATGTCGCGGAGATCGATGATGTCGAGGCGCTTGCCGCCGAGGCGGCGGCGCTGGGTCTCGGCCCGGATGCGCTCGAGGACAAGGTAACGCGGCGTGAACTGGCGCGGCTCGCCTATGACCGCAGCTTCGCCGATCGCGTATCCGCCGAACTCGATGCGGCCGGGATCGTTCCCGATCTCATCTACGAGCGTCATGCGCTGTTCCATTGCGCGGGCGCTGCTCTCGCCAGGCGCCTTGGCGTGCCGCGTCTTCTCGAAGTGAATGCGCCGCTGATCGAGGAGCAGCGCCGTTATCGCGACCTTCGTCTGGAGCGGATCGCGGCGCGCGCGGAGCGTGATTCCTATCGCGGCGCCACGGCGATCGTCGTCGTCTCGCCGGCCGTTGCCGACCATGTCACGTCGGTGCTGGGCAGGCGGGACGGGGTGCATGTCATCGCCAATGGCGTGGATGTCGCCCGTTTCGCCGAGGCGGAGAGGGCGGGCGCCGCGATCCGCGCGCAGCTTGGTATCGGCGACGCGCCGGTCGCGGGTTTCATCGGCAGTTTCAAGGCGTGGCATGGGGTGCCGTTCCTTCTCGATGCCGTCGCCGGGCTGGCGACGCGACTGCCGGATCTGCACCTCCTTGCCGTTGGTGACGGGCCCGAGCGCGAGATGGTCCAGGCACGTGCCGAAGCGCACGGCATCGCCGAGCGGGTGATTCTGCCGGGCCGCGTGCCGCATGGCGACATTCCGGCCTGGCTCGGCGCCATGGACTTCACGGTCGCGCCGTACCACCCGCAGCCGGATTTCTATTTCTCGCCACTGAAGATTTTTGAATCCCTTGCGGCGGGGCGGCCGGTGATCGCCACCGATATCGGCCCGATCCGCGGCATCGTGGCTGATGGCGAGACCGGGCTTCTCTACCCGCCGCTCGACGTCACCTCGCTGAAGCTGGCGCTTGCCATCATGATCCTGGACGAACCGGAGCGACGGGCGATGGCGACGCGGGCGCGATCGCGGCTCGTCGGGCGCGACTGGCGCGACGTGGTCGCCCGCAGCCTTGCCCTGGTCGCAAGCGCGGCACCTTGCGACTGCCTCGCATGATGTCGCGACAGACATCGTCACGGGGATGGCTCGCGGCCTATATCTGGCCGGAATGGCGGGGGCTCACCGCCGGCGCCGCCGTCATGACGGCGCGGGCCGGGGTGCTGCTGATGCTGCCCTGGCCGCTGAAATTCATCATCGACAATGTCATCTTTCAGCGAAAGCTGGAACCCTGGCTGCATGGGATCCTGCCTGATCCACTGACACAACGGATGGACCTGCTCGATACGCTGGGCGTGATCATGCTCGGCCTCGGCATCGCCGACGCGTTGCTCGTCTATATCGGCAACAGGCTGTTTCTCGATGCCGGGCAGCGCATCGTCTTCGCGGTCCGCTTCGACCTGTTTTCGCATCTGCAGCGCCTGTCGCTTGCGTTCCATCGCCGGCAGCGTGGCGGCGAATTGATGGCGCGGCTGACCGGCGATGTCCGGCAGTTGCAGGATTTCATTGCGGCACTCGGCATCGATCTGCTGCCGCATGCGCTGACCATCATCGGCATGGCGACGGTGATGCTGCTGATCGACTGGCGCTATGCGCTGATCGCGCTGTCGGTGGCGCCGCTGCTGTTCTGGATTGCGCGGTTCTATACGGCGCGGCTGCGCCATGCCGTGCGCCAGGTGCGCCGGCATGAAAGCACGCTCTCCGGCGTCACCCAGGAAATTCTTGCGAGCGTGCAGGTGGTGCAGGCTTTCGCCCGCGAACCGCATGAGGATGGCCGGTTCAATACCTATGCCGGGCGCAGCCTCGAAGCCGGGCTACACGCCAACGCGCTACAGTCGCAATTCACGCCGGCGATGAATCTGGCGATCGCGATCGCGACGGGCGCGATCGCCTGGTACGGCGCGGCAAGCGTCATTCGCGGCATCCTCTCGCCCGGCGAGTTGCTGATCTTCCTGGCCTATCTGCGCGGCATCGCGACGCCGGCGCGCCAGCTCGCGAAGACCGGCCGGGTGTTCAGCCGCGCCCAGGTGGCGATCGAGCGGATCGGCGAATATCGCGCCGAGCAGCCGAGTGTCGGCGAGAAGCCGGGCGCGCTGGTGCCGGAAGCGCGCGCGTCGTCGGTGGAATTCCGCGATGTCTGCTTCGGCTACCGGCAAGGCCAGGACGTGCTGCACGACATCTCCTTCAGCCTGACGCCGGGGCGCACCATCGCGCTGGTCGGCCCCACCGGCTCGGGCAAGAGCACGATCGCGAGCCTGATCCCGCGCTTCTACGACCCGACCGCCGGCTCGGTGACCCTCGACGGCCATGACCTCCGCGACCTGAAACTCGCCTGGCTGCGCCGGCAGGTCGCCGTCGTGCTGCAGGACCCGGTGCTGTTCCAGGCGACGATCTGGGAGAACATCGCCTATGGCCGTGACGGCGCCGGCCGCGAAGAGGCCATCGCGGCGGCGCGGGCGGTCGGCATCGAGGACATGGTGGCCGCGCTGCCCGACGGGTTCGACACGCTCGTCGCCGAACGCGGCCAGAGCCTCTCCGGCGGCCAGCGGCAGAGCATCGCCATCGCGCGCGCCATGCTCTGCGACGCACCGATCGTCATTCTCGACGAGCCGAGCAGCAGCCTCGACGCCGGCACAGAGCAGCTTGTGATGCGCTCGCTGGACCGCCTGGCCGAGACCCGCGCGGCGCTGGTCATCGCGCATCGCCTGTCCACCGTCCGCAATGCCGACGAAATCCTCGTGCTCGAGCAGGGCAGGATCGTCCAGCGCGGCACGCATGAAACCCTGCTCGCCGAAGGCGGTCGCTATGCCACGCTCTGGCAGGCGCTGCGCGAGGACGACGCGCCCTCATCCCATCTCCGTCTCGTGGTGTCATGATCCTGAAAACCTGGCGTTTGCGTCGCGCGGCCCTGGCCGGCGCGGCAGGGTGTCTTGTGCTGACATGCGCGCGGCCGGCGGCCGCCGATCCGTGGGTGCCGGCGGCGGGTGATGGCGTGACCAAGCCGCAGATCCGGCTGTTTCGTGGCGATCGCGCCTATCCGTCCGGCGGGTTCACGACGAAGACGGTTCCTGCCTCGACGGAAAGCTATACCCAGTTCCGCGTGGACGGCGTGCAGGGGATCGGCCGCGACCTTTCCATCGAATACGACCTGCGTGTCGGCCATGTCGATCGCAGCGCCACCCATCATGGCGTCACGACGGACTCGATCTCGACCGGGTTTCAGGACCAGGAGATCGGCCTCAATTACGGCCTCGTGCAGACGCCACGCTTCGCGGATTCCGTGGAACTCAACGTCGTCTTCCCGACCGGCACGACCAAGCCCTCGCCGAGCCTGGGCACCGGGCGCTGGGCGCTGGAGCCGGATTTTCAGGCCGGCATCGCGCGCGGCTGGGGCAGTGTCAGTGTGATCGTTGGGCCGCGAATCTTCCTCGACGGCAACGCGACGCAGATCCGCACCACGCTGGATGTGGAGTTCCGGGCCACGCATCGCCTCTCGCTCACCGGCGAGATGTTCTTCGTCCGCACCATCAAGCAGACGAGCACGCTGCCGCCCGGCGCGGCGGGCGAGATCTACAATCTGCTGCGCCTGGGGGCCGGTGCGGAATACCGGCTGACCGAGCGTTTCCGCCCGTTCTTTCTGGATGAAGTGACCATTGCCGGAAGCGGCGTTCATGCAGGCAACCGGTTCGAGTTCGGCCTTGCCATCCATTACTGAGGCGTCGACGGGAAGGACGATTCTCCTCGCGCGCCACGGCCGGACCGACTGGACCGGCACGGGCCGGTATCAGGGACGGACCGACACGCCGCTCAATGCCGAGGGGCTTGCCGATGCCGAGGCGCTGGCCGCGGATCTGGCAGGTGCCGGCGTCAGCCTGGTGCTGACCAGCAAGCTGCGCCGGGCCGAGGCCACCGCCGAACTCGTGGCGCTTTCGCTCGGTTTGGCCGCGCCGATCCGCGATGAGCGGCTTGCCGAAATCGCGTTCGGCGCCTGGGAGGGCAGGACCCAGGCGGAGATCCGCGCCGAAGCCCCGGAGGTGCTACGCTGCTGGAAGCGGAGTCCTGGTACGATGCGGTTTCCCGGCGGCGAGACGCTGGACGAGGCGGCCTCGCGCCTTTGTGCCGTGATCGCCGGGATCGACGCCTTGCCGGAACGCGGCCCGATCCTGCTCGTCACCCATGCCGGCATGATCCGCCTTGCCATTCTCAAGGCATACGGCTTGCCGGCGCAACGGTTCCGGGATGCGGACGTGAGGCCCGGCTCGGTACACCGGTTTCTGCTCGCGGGTGGACGGCTGCTGCCGGCGGAGGACATGGCGTCGATGGTGCTCGAGCCGCCATAGCTTGCTTCGGCCTTACTCTTCGCGTCGCTTGTTCGCCGTTTGCAGTGGCAATGAGTCGAGGGGGCGTCGCTGCCGGAGGCTGTGGGTGAGGGTCGCGCCGAATTCGTAATAGGTGGCGCGCAGGGAGGTGAAGCCTTCGGCGTAGCGCCTGATCGGCGGGATCGGAAGGGCGGCCTCATCGGCGGTCAGAAGCGCGCGTGCCGCCGCGGCGCCGAAGACGGTTCCGGGGCCGATTCCGCGGCCGGAGTAGCCGAAGCAGGCAAGCGCGTCCGGGCCGAAGGCGACGAGTTTCAGGACATGATCCCGCGTCATCGCGATCTTGCCTCGCCAGGCATGGCGGAACGGCGTGCCGGCGAGTTGCGGGAACAGCGCGCTGAGCTTCCGCCTGGCCCAGGCCTGGTGGATCCTGCGTCCGGGGCCTTCGAGATTGCCGATGCCGCCAAGGATCAGCCGCCCCGAAGCGTCGAGGCGGAAGGAACTCATGACCCGCGCGGTGTCCCAGCAGCCTTCGCCGCCTGGGAGGATCCGGGCGAGCGCCGCATCGGGGAGCGTGTCGGTCGCGAATTGCGAGTAGCTGACGGTTACGAATTGCGGCGCGTAAGGGGCGGCCATCAGGCCTTCATGATAGGCGTTCGTTGCGACCAGCAGGGCCTTGGCGTGCACGGCGTGTCGCCCTGAGCGGAGAACCCATTGTTCGCGCTCGCGGCCGATGCTTTGAACCGGCGATGGCGCGAAGAGATGGCTTCCCGCCTCCTGCGCCGCGCGGGCGAGGCCGCGGCAATAGGCGAGCGGATCCAGCGTTCCTGCACGCGGGTCGAAGAGCGCGCCGTGAAGCCCGGCTGCCCCGGTGCGGCGGCGTGTCTCTTGCGCATCGAGCAGCCTTACCGGCGCGCCGTGGCGATTGCCTTGCCGGGCGCGGTTTTCGAGGTCGGTCAGCGCGCCGGGCGCGTGGGCGCAGTGCAGCGTGCCGCTGCGCCTGGCGTCGCAGGCGATTCCGTGCGTTTCGACCAGGGAAAAGACGCGGCTCGGCGCTTCGGCGAGGGCGGAAATCAGGCGTTCTCCCACGGCCTCGCCGAGCCTTGCGACAATGGCATCCGGCGGCAGCCAGAGACCGGCATTGACGAGACCGACATTTCGGCCGGAACCGCCATGGCCAATGCTTCTTGCCTCCAGAACGGCAACCGAGGCGCCGCTGGCGGCCGCTTCCAGGGCCGCCGAACAGCCGGTGAAGCCAGCGCCGACGATGGCAAGGTCGACGCGCAGATCCCGGTCGAGCGACGATATGGCGATCTGCTCGGCCGCGGTCGTGTCCCAGAGACGATCGCCGTAATCGGAACGCACCATCTCCTCCCTGATCGCGTCGCTGCGCCGCCCCGGATCCTGGGCGGAGTCCCGGTCTCCATACGCGCGGCGACCATCACGGCATTCTGCACCGCGTCCCCGGCGGCATCAAAACCTGCCTGCTCGAACGCACCATCGGCCAGTCTCGACAGGTCGCGAATGGAACCGGTCGGCCGATCGTCGTCGTGGCCGGGACGCTGCGGCGCTGGACCTCGCGTCACGGGACCATATGTCGTTTCACTTTGTGAGCGCGGCGTATCGTGGATATAGTTACGAATGAACAACGGACTGTCTCGGTCGCGAATTCGGCCCGCACGCAAACGCTATCCGATCGCAGGCAAGGCGACGAGCAGCCGCTTTTTGGGAGGATGATGGGCATGAAGGAACTGTCTCGGCGCAGTGTCTTGGCGGCTGCCGCCGCCGGTGGGGTCGCTGCGGGTGCCTCGGTCGCCCGAGCGGCGCGTTTCGGGAATCCGGATCAACCCGCGGAAGGCGCCATCAATGTCACCAATCCGAAGGCGCTGACGGTCGCCGGGCCGCATGATCAGGCGCTGGCGAACCAGATGCCCACCTTTCTCAGCCCGCCACCGACCGATATCGGCAGTATGCCGAATTTCTGGGCCTCGTTTAACCTGGCGCCACGGCGCATTCAGGACGGCGGCTGGGGCCGACAGGTGACCCAGGCCGATTTCGCCATCTCCGCCGAAATCGCGGGGGTCAATATGCGGCTCGGGCCCGGCGGCATCCGGGAGTTGCACTGGCACCAGCAGGCGGAGTGGTCGATCATGACCTATGGCCGCTGCCGGGTTACCGTTCTGGACGAGTTGGGGCGCCCCTATGTCGCCGATGTGAAGGAGGGCGACCTGTGGTATTTCCCGGCCGGCCTGCCGCACTCCCTGCAGGGGCTCGGTCCCGACGGTGCGGAATTCGTTCTCGCTTTCGACAACGGCGCTTCGTCCGAGTTCAACACGCTGCTTTCGACCGAATGGATGGCGCATACGCCGCCCGAGGTCCTGGCCAAGAATGTCGGCGTCCCGAAAGAGTCGTTCGACAATATTCCCTGGCATGGAAGATGGATTTTCCAGGGCAAGGAGCCGCCGCCGCTGGAGGAGGTGAAGGCGCAGATCGAAGCCAAGGCGGGCGTGCCCAGGTATCCGTACACGTTCTCCCTGTATGATGCGCCGAAGGTCGCCGATGACCGTGGCGGTACCGTCCAGATTGCCGACAGCACGAATTTTCATGTTTCGAAGACGATTGCGGCCGGGTTGATCAGGCTCAGGCCGGGGGCCGTGCGCGTGATGCACTGGCATCCGAACGCAGACGAGTGGCAGTATTATCTCAAGGGGCAGGCGCGGATGACGGTATTCGATGCTGGCCCGGCCGCGAATACGGCGAATTTCCATCCCGGGGATATTGGTTACGTCAAGAAAGGCCTGGGGCATTATATTGAGAATACCGGCAAGACGGATTTGGTTTTCATTGCGGTGTTCCGGTCACCGCGTTACGAGGAAGTGTCCTTCGCCGACTGGCTCGCTCATTCGCCGCAGCAGATGGTGGCGGAGACGTTCAACCTTTCGCCCGAGACTGTTGCGAAGTTTCCGCGGAACCGACCTGACGTGATGCCGGACACGCCGTCGCGCAAATCATGAAATCGAATGCCGGGGCTGTCCGCTCGACGCGGCGCTCCGGAGCAAGGCCGACGAAATCGATCCGGATGTTTCGGGGCGCGAGCGGACGGAGAGAGATCGGTCGCCCGATTGCTGCGGACAGGGCCTTTGTTCGGAGGTGACCGGACGAATGGGAAGCCCTGTCATGCAACGACTTCTTTTTCTTGACGTGATGCAAAATCTGCCCCAGAGGATCAAAAAAGAATATGACCAAGAATTTAGGTGCCGGTGGCATGCCAACTTGCACGCGGTGAAACTTTAGCGGATCGCACGTGGATCCATGGCCACAGGCCAAATGAATGGGCGTCAAAGCCCTGATTTCCGACAAGACCACCTGTCGACCATACCGAGAGGCTTCGAGCCTGAGGGAACGATGGCTATGCGAACGAGAACCCCGGAGGTGCGACGGTGCCGCCGACAGGAAAGTCGGCTCACCGCCGATGTTTGATCAATCGCCGATCCTGCCGACGGTCCAGACGCTGCAGCTTATCCTGGACTCGGTTCCCAATCCGGTGTTCGTGATCGATCAGAATCACCGTTTCGTTCTCGTTAACGAAGCCATGTGTAGCTTCGCCCATATGCAGCGGCAATGGATCATCGGGCAGACGGGGCGCGGCGTCATTCCGCAGGAACAGCTCGACATCTTCTGGCGCATCAATGAAGAGGTCTTTGCGACCGGCCGGCCGAACGAGAATGAGGAGGTCGTGACCGATCCTCGTGGTGTGACGCATATCGTCGTCACGCGCAAACGTTTGCTCCATCTCGAGACGGCTGCCGGCAAGGCCCGGTTCGTCATCGCGGTGATGTCGGATGTCACGCGGTTTCGTGAAGCGGAAATGCGGGCCCAGCATCTTGCCTCCCACGACATGCTGACCGGACTGCCCAACCGAAGCAGGCTGAACCAGCGCCTTGCCGAAGCCCTGGCTGCGGGGCGTGCCAGTGAGCACGGTGTCGGCGTCCTGCTGTTCGACCTTGACGGCTTCAAGCCGGTCAACGATCGTTTCGGCCATCTCGTTGGCGACAGCGTGCTGCGCGCCGTTGCCAGGCGGCTTTCGAGGCTGGTTCGTCGCGACGACACGGTGGCACGCCTCGGGGGCGACGAATTCTGTATTGTGCAATCTGGTCTCCGGGATCCGGAGCAGGCGCTGATCCTTGGCAGGCGCATTGTCGATGCGATCAGCCGGCCGATCGCGGTCGGTCCCGAACTGCTGCAAATCTCGGCCTCGGTCGGTATCGCCGTGTTCCCCGACGACGGCAACGATCCCGAAAGCCTGCTGGAATATGCGGATCAGGCGCTTTACGCCGTCAAGCGCAACGGACGGTCGGGCTGTTTACGCTACGGTGTCGGAATGGTGAGGCCAAAGCCGCCGGCGATGCTCTCACCATTCTTGATTGGAAGCCCTGCGGTGCAAGCGGACGATCGGTGCGCCTGGCCGGCTCGAGCGGGAGGCTGACGTGAGCGCACGCTGTGACCTGCAGGATTTCGCCGATATTCTCGCCCTTGCCATCGACGGCAGCGGGACCGGCATCTGGGACCGCGACGACGCCAGCGGCGTGATCCGCTACTCGTCCAGTTGGCATGCGATCCTCGGCGATGAGGAGGGGCCGCTGCCGGACACGATCGAGGACAGTTACGCGCGGGTTCATCCCGACGACCTCGCGCGGGTCCGTGCAGCGATCGAGGCCCATTTCGATCGAAAAACCCAAGTTTACGAATCGGAGCATCGGATTCGCTGCCGGGACGGCCGCTACAAATGGGTTCTGTCCCGCGGCCAGGTTGTGAGCCGCGATGAGGTCGGCCGGCCGTTGCGCATGGTCGGCACGACGACCGATATCACCGCAACGCGCGATCTCGCGGAGCAGCTTCGTAAAGAGCACGCGCGGGCCCAGACGACCTATGAGCAACTCGCGTGCGTTGCCGAAGATCTCAAACAGCGAACCGATGAACTCACGGCGGCGCATCGTCTTGCTCAGGTTGGCAGTTGGCGTTGGGATCTTGAAGACGAATGCGTCTGGTTCTCGCAGGAGGCCTGGTGGCTCCTGGGCCGCGCACCAAGCCCGGACCCCGTGACCTACGAGCAGATGCGCACCCTGTTCCATCCGGACGATCAGGTCCGGGCGATCGCTGCCTTTAACGAGGTGGTCCGCACAAAGACGCCGATCACGATCGAATATCGACTTCTGCACCCCGATGGCTCGATCCGTGACGCGCTCACCCATGCCGAACCAATCCTCGAAGTCGACGGCACCGTGCGGCAGGTGAGGGGGACCACTCAAGACATCACGCCATATCGGCGGATCGAGGCGGCGCTCCGGGAGAGCGAGGACCATTACCGGCATATGGTAGACCTGCATCCGCAGATTCCCTGGATAGCCGGTCCGGATGGCGGCAACCTGGAAATTGGACCGCAATGGTTCGCGATGACCGGCATGACCCGAGACGACGCGCTGCCGCATGGCTGGATCTCGGCGGTGCATCCGGACGACCGGCCTGATCTGTGCGTGGCGTGGCAGCGGTGCCTGCAGACCGGCGGCCCGTTGGACGTCGAGTACCGGATATGGCGTGTTTCCGGTGCGTATGGGTGGGTTCGAGCGCGCGCTGCGGCCCGTCGCGGGGAGGACGGCCGGATCATTCGCTGGTACGGGACGACCGAGGACGTCAATGATCGTCGAGAGGCGGAAGCCTTGCGTCGCGCTTCCGAAACGCTTGCCTTCCGTGCGCTCGACGCGACCGGCGATGCTGTCATTGTCTGCAATCGCGCAGGTCGCGTGACTTTTGCAAACCCGCGCACCACGGCAATGCTCGGTCTCGAACAAGATTGCATCGGCCGGACAATCGCCGACCTGTTTTGCGACGCGCATGGTAAGAAAATGCGGACGGCCATCAGTCGTTCGATCGAGACCGATATGGGATCGCAGTTCGAACTCTTCTGGCCGCCGACCGGCCTCTGGCTCGACGCCAATCTCTATGTGGGGCCGGACGATGTCTCTTTGTTTCTCCGGGACATTTCGGAAAAGCGTCAGGCACAGCAGCAACTCAGCTACGCGGCCGCGCATGATTTGATGACCGGCACGGTCAACCGCGCCACGCTCTTCTCCCGTCTCGGCGCCCGTCTCGCGCGACGGGAGGCGGACGATCTGGTTGCGCTGTTCTGTGT
>OFHJ01000559.1_pt1 | contig 13673 bp, 10 predicted proteins | sample 1522001 | NCBI WGS metagenome assembly OFHJ01 (sample SAMEA2464838, study PRJEB22497) | soil metagenome | biome: Grassland; feature: Farmland; material: Clay | place: Australia | collected 2013-02-01 | depth 1.2 m | reverse complement strand
CCGGTCGTGCTTTACATTGCGTGCAGTCCGAATATTTATCCTCCGGTTGACCCGGCGACGGGAGGGCCGACGGGCGCAAGCCAGCTGGAATCTGTACTCATTACGGTTCTGCTTATGTTTCTGATTCCGTATGGCGTGACCAAGCGGAAGAAGGAGCCGGCCCCGTGGATGAAGATCTGCTGGATTGTGTTTGCGCTGGAGTCGGTGCTGTGCATCAGCCTGGGGCGTTACGATGCCAGCAATCACAACCCGGTGCAGTATCTGGGACTGGCTACCGTGTTGGTATGGGTACCGTTGATCCCGAAGTATTATGCAGCGTTTGTGTGGCGGCCCAATGCGCGCATCTGGTTAAAGGCGACGTATGCGTGGTGGGTCATGCTGCTGGTGACCGGGTGGATTCTGTTTTTGCCGGGAGTGCTGAATCACTTCAAGTTTACGGATGGGCTGGTGGGCCACGCGTTGATGGCCATGGCCGGGTTTGTGACTACGCTGCTGATCCTGTTGCTGGTGATGCTGCTGGGCGAAGACGGCGACGTGTTTGATTCGCGCTGGGCCTTTTGGGCATGGCAATTCGGGACTTTCGCCTACGTGGCCATCATGTTTTATGCCGGATGGATTGAAGGCGAACATCCGGTCTTTACGATGGTTCCGGGTCCGCTGCGCAACACTATTTACTGGATGCGGCTGGTGTTTGGCATGGCGATGACGGCCGGTTCCATCAACTGGTTCTACCGGATGACGCGGCGCATGCAGCGCCGCGCTGCGGAACGAAAAGTGGATGCCGCGCCGCATGCTGGCCGCGATGTCTCCGCGGATACGGTTGGGGTGCTTTCATGATGAAACCGCGCACTGCGCTTTTTCTTTATCACTATGCGGCGGGGCTGTGCGATACGTCCACGGGATTGCTGCTGCTGTTTGCGCCTGACTTTGCACTGCGGCTGATGGGCGTCAGCCGCAGCCCTCAACCTCTTTTCTATGCCAGCTACGTGGGCGTTTTCGTTCTGTGCGTTGGGGCCAGCTATCTGATGGTTCCCGGCTCGGGAGTGGCAAAGCGGGTATGCGGAACCTGCTGGCGTACGCAATGGTTGATTACCGTGCTGTTCCGTTCGGCAATCGCAATTTTTGTGTGCTCGAAGGTGGCGTTTGGCGTGATGGAGCCAGCGTGGCTTGCCGTTGCGCTGACCGATGGAACCTTCGCAACCATTCAATGGATTGGCCTGCGACGGAACTGGATTGCCCTTGCGGAGTAACGGGATGCAGACAAACGAAATGCGGAACCGTTGGCTTGCAGGCTGGCAGGGAATTGTACTTGTTGCGGGTACATATACTTATTTTCTGATTTTTGCGCAGTTTGGATTTCTGGAGCGGCTGAATGCGCTCCATTTGTCTGCCGGGCATTTAAAGGCGGCGATGGCGGCCATGGCTGTAGGTGGCATTCTGGCCAGCCTTGCCGCGGCACGAATTGGTTCAGAGAAGAAGGCCGCTCGCCAGGTGCAGTGGGCACTGGCGGGCTGCGCGGCCGCAGCTGTGCTGACTTTACTACCGCTGGGACTGGCCGGAGGTATTGGAGTTGCCGCGCTGATTGGGGTTTCACTTGGCACGCTGACGGTTACGCTGGTGGCGCATTTGCCTCGCTGGATCGGCTCGGATCAGCCGCTTATGAAGATTGCCCTGGGCGCGGGCGTGGCTTACTTTATCAGCAATGTGCCGCAGCTTTTTACGGCGTCGCCCAGAGTGGTTGCGATTACCGTTGCGTTGCTGACGGCTGTATGTATCCCGGTTGCGCAGCGCGAGGTTGCTGCCGGAAGCAGGGTTGAACCTCAGAAGCAGAAGCGCGTGCAGGAGAATCCGTTCTGGCTGGTGCTGGTGTGGTTCACGGTGCTGGTGTGGTTTGATTCGGCAGCGTTTTACGTCATGCAGCATTCGCAGGCGTTCCGTTCGGGCGCGTGGGAGGGATCGGCTGATCTGTGGCGCACCGGAAGTATTCACCTGGTAGCTGCCGTGGTGGGAGCGTGGCTGCTGATGCGTCGCGGGCTGGTTACGACGTTGACGGCAGCGTTTGTTCTGCTGGCAGGGGCCTGCTTGTTTTTGCTGCACCCGATGATGTATGCCTGGCCGGCAGCCTGGCTGTATCCGGTGGGCGTGTCGTTCTATTCGGTTGCACTAGTTGCGTATCCGGCCTATCTGCTGATTGCGGAGCGGCAGGTTCGCGCACGGCAGGCGGGATATCTTTATGCGGTTGCCGGATGGTTTGGCTCAGCAATGGGGATTGGCATGGCACAGCACCTGCATCAAGTTCCGGAGGCCTTTGTGGTTGTGGCCGCTATTGTTTTTCTTGCGCCGGTTGTGTGGATGGCGCGGCGCCGGTACTGGCGGGAGATGGTTGCGATTGCCCTTGTCGGCGTCGTTTCCTGGGGTGTGGAGTACGGGATCGAAGTGGTGCATCCGAGCACTCCTGCATCCACGGAGACGATGGTGGAACGCGGAAGGCATGTGTACATCAGCGAAGGCTGCATTAACTGCCATTCGCAGTATGTGCGACCTCACACCCGGGATGTGCTGATGTGGGGGCCGGCCAGCAATGTGCATGCCATACAGAAAGAGAAACCTCCGTTGATAGGCGACCGGCGTCAGGGACCGGATTTGAGCAATGTGGGAAGCCGGCGTTCTCCTCTGTGGCTTAGGATTCATCTGATCGATCCCCGGGCTGTGAGCCCGCACTCGATCATGCCGTCGTATGCCTATCTTTTTCGCAGCCAGCGCGGGGACGAACTGGTGGATTATTTGTCGAGCCTGAAGAGTCCGAACAGCAAAGAGCATCTAAAGAAAGTGATTTCCACCTGGACTCCAGCCCCGAAGGCTGTGCAGGCCGCGAGCCGCCAGGATGGCAAGGCGCTGTATCGGGAATTCTGCGCTACCTGCCACAGCGCGCATGGATATGCGCGGGAGCGCTGGGGCGCAGATTTCAAAGTGACGCCGCATAATCTAGTCACCGCGAAACTGAAGCACATTCCGGCGAATGCAAGCCCGGCGGAGGAGCAACTGGACCTGGCACGTATTATTAAATTTGGAGAGCCAGGGACGAACATGCCGGGACACGAATATCTGCCGAGTGCCGAAATTGTGGCCATGGCGCAATGGATTATGCATGCGCGCGCCAGCTCCGCAGGCATGAAGGGAACGAAGCATTGAGTTCGGAGAACGAAGACAGCCCGTGGAGATCTGCGCATTTCAAGGATGGGCGTTTTTTTAATCCGGGTGCTCCGCGGCAGAAATTTTCGCAATTTCTCAAATGGATCTTCCGCCGCGACCTGGGGGCCTGGGACAAGCCCGTAAGAATAGTTGTCGAAGACGATCCTCCTCCGGCGAGGGTGGACGGGACGGGTTTGCGCGTCACGTTTGTGGGGCACTCGACGTTTCTGTTACAAACTGCGGGGCGTAATCTGCTTACGGATCCGGTGTGGTCCGAGCGCGTCAGTCCGGTTACATTTGCGGGGCCGAAGCGGCATCGCGCGCCCGGTTTGCAGCTGGATGAGCTGCCGCGGATCGACGCGATTCTGCTTTCGCACAATCACTACGATCACTTCGACAGAGCGACGTTGGCGCAACTGCTGGATCGTCACCGCCCGGCGGTGTTTTGCCCGCTGGGGCTGGCGAAGCCGCTGCGCCGAATTGGCTTTAAAGACATTTGCGAGCTGGACTGGTGGCAGCATGTTGCATGGTGCGGCCTTACGGTGCATTGTGTGCCGGCGCAGCATTTTTCCGCGCGTGGTCCCTTCGACCGGAATCGAACGCTTTGGTGTGGCTGGATGCTGGAGGATGAGCCGGGCTCGGTGTACTTTGCGGGGGATACCGGCTTTGGCAGCTTATTCGAGGAGATTGCGAAGTCGTTTCCACGGATTCGCTTGTCGCTGCTTCCGATTGGCGCTTATCGTCCGGAGTGGTTCATGGGACCGATTCATACTTCTCCAGAGCAGGCGCTCAAGGCGCATCGGATATTGCGCTCGGCGCAGAGTATCGCGGGGCACTTCGGGACATTCCCTTTGGCCGATGATGGACAGAAAGACGCCGTGGAGAGGCTGCAGCACGCTTTGCTGCAGGAACCATCGGAGCGTCCATTCTGGATTTTGAAAGAGGGAGAAGGGCGCGATATTCCGGTGTATTTTCAGATGGACACCGCCGTGGAGTAAAGGTGTGCGAGCAGGAACGATTTGTGCGAGTGTGGCAGCGGGAAGAAAAGGAAGCGTTGCTGTGGCGCTGCTTCGTGAAAATGCACTTATAGCGTTCGCTTGAAGAGCGGCGTGGCTATTAGTAGCGTTCCTGCTCCGTAGCAGAAAAGGATGAGCAGATCCTGATCAATCGCCCGGAAGCCGGCACCTTTTAAAAGTACAGATTGCAGGCCGTGGACGGCATAGGTGAATGGATCGACGACGGCGATGGCCTGCAGCCACTTGGGAAAAGCTGAGACCGGGTAGATGGCGCCGCTGGGAAAGAACAGCAGGGTGTTGAGCACGCCGAACATGGCGCGGGGTACGAGGGGATCCTCGACGCGTACCATGAAGAGGAACATCATGCCATTGAATGCCACTGATGAGAAGATGACGAGCAGCAGCAGTTCCAACGCAGTCTTGAAGTGAAAGGGCGTGCCAAGGCCGGCGGCGAGCGAGCCCAGAACGATCAATGCAACGCCGGAGAGAACGGCCTTGATGGCGCCGGCCAGGTTGAGGCCGGTGACCAACTCCAGCTTGGTGATGGGCGTGACCAGATACCCCTCATGCACGCCGCGCGCCTTGTCATCGATGTAGAGCATGCCTCCGCCAATCATTACTGATACGTACATGGCCAGAGTGACGGAGCCGGAGAGCAGAAACTTCATGTACTCGATGTAGGGGAAAAGTTCGACGATATCGAGCTGGATTTGTTTGGAGATGCGGGGAGGAATTTCAGGAGCGTTGAGAGCCTGGACGACGAGTTGCATTTCGGCCTCGACGGCGCTGCTGACGAATTGGTCGGAGTTGTCGACGACCAGACCGATTTTGGGATTGTCACCGTCGAGCACGCGGCGTGAATACTGCCTGGGAATGATGACGACGCCGCTGATCTTGCCGCTGCGTACGTCGGCGACGGCAGTCTTCTCATTGGTATAGGGCGTGACGGTGAAGGTTTTGATGTTGGCGGCGATAGCCTTGAAGTCTTCCAGGACACGCAGTGACTCATAGCCGCGATCATGATTGATTAGGCCCAGCTTGACGTTGCGTACCTTGCCGCCGAATGCGTTGCCCAGAATAAGTAGCTGAACAAGTGGCAATAGCAGAGATGTCAGCAAAAGCGCGGGCGAACGGAAAAATTTCCGCAGCTCGCGCTCGACGATGGCCAGCATGCGGTTCATGAGCGCATCCCCGGCCGCGGCGGCAGCAGTCCTGCTTCGCGCCCCTTCACAAGCTCATCCCGCAACTGCCTTCCGGTGTAGTGCACGAAGACATCGTCAAGTGTGGTGCTTTGGACATTGAGGGATTTGAGCGTGAGGTTCATGGCGCCGGCGAACTGGACCAGGTCGGCGGCGGTCTGGGAGCCGCTAGCGGCGACGATTCTGTACATGCCGCCGCTCTGCGATTGCACGGAGGAAACTCCGGTGAGCTGTTCGAGGTGCTGTTGCAGGTTTTGTGCGCCGCTGACCTGAGTGAATCCCACTTCGACGGTATTTTTGCCGGGCACGCTGGCCTTGAGCGCCATGGGTGAATCGAGGGCGACCAGCTTGCCGTGATCGACGATGGCAATGCGATCGCAAAGGCGGTCGGCTTCTTCCATGTAGTGGGTGGTGATCAGCATGGTGAGATGCCGCGTTTCTTTGAGGTGATTGAGCATTTCCCAGACGGCGACGCGGGAGACAGGGTCAAGGCCGGTGGTGGGCTCGTCGAGGAAGAAGATGTTGGGACTGTGCACCAGGCCACGCGCGATTTCAAGGCGGCGGCGCATGCCTCCGGAGAGGGTTTTGGTCTGGGCCTTGCGCCACTTGGTGAGGTCGACGGCATCGAGCAGCTCGTCGATGTTCTGCTTGCGCTCTTTGGCAGGCAGTCCATAGAGCTTGGCGTAAATGGAGAGGTTTTCCTCGACCGTGAGATCGATATCGCTGGTGAGAGCCTGGGGGATGACACCGATTTTGTGCCGCACTGCATCGGCTTGCTGCATGACGTTATGCCCGGCGACGAAAGCCTTGCCCGCGGTGACGGGAATGAGGGTGGTCATCATGCGGATGAGCGTGCTTTTGCCGGCGCCGTTGGGTCCGAGCAAGCCGAAGATCTCGCGGTCCTTTACATCGAAGGTGACATTGCTGACGGCTTCAAAATCGCCGTAGCGCTTGACGATGTTTTCAACCTGAATGGCGGGCTGAGCTTGCGCCGCACCGGTGGAAGTGCTCATCGCTTCACCAGCCAGGATTCGGGAATATAAACATAGGCGGTCATGCCGGGGACAAAGCGTTCGCCGGGATTCTTGATGAGCAGCTTGAGCTGGATGGTCTTGATATCGCGCTTGGTGCGGTTGACATCACGCTGGGTGGCGAAGCTGGCGAGCGCGGCCTTGGCTATGACTTTGCCGGTGGTGGTGGCGCCGCTGGGCATGACTACCTTTAAGGTGTCGCCGAGTTTGACGACGCCAGCCTCGGTTTCCGGCAAAGGCGCATAAACCCAGGTTTGGGCGAGGTCCATGATGGTTGCGATGGGCGCTCCGGCGGCGACGAATTCTCCCCGCCGCGCGGCGAGCACATCGACGGTTCCGGTGACGGGAGAATGGATGTCTGCGTAGCCCAGCTGGATTTCCGCCTGTTTCTGCAGGGCGTCGGCACTCTGCATGGCGGCAATGGCGGAAGCGGTGGTCTTGGCCGCCGCCTTAGCCTGATTGGTGTTGGCGAGAGCAACTTTCAGGGACGCTTCTGCCGCGGCGACATTTTCCTTTGCAACTTTGACAGCGGCTCGCAGTGCGGCAGAGGCGGTGACGGCCTCGTCCCGCGCCTGCTTGCTGGCAACTCCATTTTGGGCCAGGGCAACAGTTCTGCGGGTGGTGGCTTGCTGATGCTCATATTGGGCCAGAGCCTGCGCGAGGGCGGCGTGGGCGGCGCGTAGCTGTGCTTCAGCAGTGCTGACCTGGTTGGCGGTCTGGCCGGAGATCTGACGCTCGGTGTCGCGCGCCTGCTGAGCCTTGAAGGCGTCACTGCGGGCGGTTGCGGTAGCGGCGCTGGTTGCGGCCTGCAGGTACGCACTATGGATAGTGGCAACCAATTCCCCGCTTGTGACGTGCTGGCCCTCCTGAATGGGGAGCGTTGCGATGCGTCCGGGGATCTGTGAGCTGAGGATGACTTCGTTGGCGTCAACGGTGCCCACCAGCCGCAGGCCGCTAGGTTGGCGGGTGGACCACAGATACCAGGCAATGGAGCCCAGCAGTAGAACCAGGAATAGAATCAGAATTCTTCGACGTGCCTTCATAGTGATTTCACTCCTGACGAGGAAAGTGACTCTGTGCGCAGGACGGCCGGTGCGGGCGTTGCGGAGAGTACGCGCCGGGCGGTCTGCTCACCCTTCTGGCGGTCAGTGAACAGCGAGGCGCCAAGAAACAGGAGAGCGGACTTGCGGCGCTGGCGGATTTCTTTTGCTTCCGATGGGTCGAAGCCGGCAACCCGGCGCATGATGGGCGCGCTGAGGAAGTAGAAGACATTGGCCCCAAGTATGGCATAGATAGCTTGTGTCCAGTCCGTGCGGATCAGCTCGCCGCTCTTCATGCCCTCGGCTAGAACGAGGCGCATTTTATTCATGATGACGCGGAAGATTTGTTCGAGCGGAGAATGGACCTCGCTGTCGCCGCCTTTCCGAAGGCGCGCCAGTTCCTGATTCATCAACTGCCGGTATTCGTGCTGCGAGGCGATGTTGTCAAAGTGGTTTAACGCTGCGCGCAGCAGTCGCTCACCGGCGCTGCCTTCATTCCGCAGAGAGTGGAGTGCTGATTGCAACATTTGTGCGGCAGTGGCGTCGAGGGCGGCTGCGTATAGTCCAGCTTTGCTGTGGAAATAGTAGTAGAGGAGTGCCTTGTTGACGCCGGCGGCTTCGGCAATTGACTCGGTACGAGCACCGGCCATCCCATGCTGGCTGAACTCGGAAAGAGCGGCGCGGAGGATGCGCTCACGGCGATCGTCGGCTATTTCCGGGGTGCCGTGGCGTGAGCTGGTCTTAGAGTTTTCAGCGTGAGAAGGCTGCTTCGGTTGAAACCAGGATGAGTTCCTTCCGGGTTTGGTTCTGTCGGCCATGCGAGTGGTGGAGCTTTCCGGGATGCTTTTCAGCTGCTGTTTGTTCGAACCTGCGGGAAAGCATCTAATTAACTGGTTGGTTAAAACCATATCACGGAAATGTGTGCCCGTTTGATCCGGCGAGATGGAAGCATCCAGTCCGCCGACATCCCGCTGTCTGCCTTCTTTCTGGTTGTCAGGGGTTCTGCTGGCGTTGCGCAGAGATGGACATTTATGAAACCTGCGCTCTGCGTTCAGGGCGTGCGATTGTCTGGAGGGGCCGCACCACTGCTAGAATTTTCTATAGCATAGGCGATGCTTCGCTTCCGGATGACCCCACCTCAGGCATGATTCGACTCTTCAATACTCTTTCCGGCCAAATCGAACCGCTCGCTCCCACGGACGGCGACACCTTTCGTATGTATGCTTGCGGACCTACCGTCTACGACTACGGTCATATCGGGAACTTTCGCACTTTCTGCCATGTCGATGTGCTGCGCCGCGCGCTGCTGCTCGAGGGACTGAAGGTGCGCCACGTTATGAATATTACCGACGTGGACGACAAGATTATCCGTAATGCCATCAAGGCTGGTTTGCCGATCAGTGAATACACCCGGAAGTATGAGCAGGCGTTCTTTGAAGACCTCGATGCTCTGGCTATCGCCCGGCCGGAGGTGATTGCTCGCGCTACCGATCACATTCCCGCGATGGTAGCACTGGTGAAGCGCCTGGCCGCACAGGATATCGCCTATCAGACCGAAGACGGTTCCTGGTACTTTCGCATCGCCAGCTTTTCGGAATACGGCAAGCTTTCAAAGAAGGATCTGAGCGGGATCAGCGATGGCGCCCGTGTTGATGTGGATGAGTACGAGAAGGATTCGGCGCGTGACTTTGCCCTGTGGAAAGCGCCCAAGGAGGGTGAGCATTTCTGGGAGAGCGAGATCGGTCCGGGGCGTCCGGGCTGGCACATCGAGTGCTCGGCGATGGCGATGGAATACCTTGGGGACTCGATCGACCTTCATGCAGGCGGCGAAGATCTCATGTTTCCCCATCATGAGAACGAAATTGCACAGTCAGAGTGTGCCTCGCATCAGCCCTTTGCACACCACTGGTTCCATGTCCGCTTTTTGCTGGTCGAAGGGCGAAAGATGTCCAAGTCTGAGGGCAACTTCTTTACCCTTCGCGATTTGCTGCTTAAGGGCTACAAGGCATCGGCCATTCGCATGTTGCTTATTTCCGGGCCTTATCGCCAGCAGTTGAATTTCACCTTCGAGGGGCTTGCCGCGGAGACCGCCGCTGTCGAGCGTCTGCGTGCCTTTTATCAACGTATGCTCACTTTTGCCCCGACGGAGGAAACCAACGCCGCGCTGCTGGATGAAACCGAAAAGCGCAGGAGAGCTTTCCGTACCGGGCTGGAAAATGACCTGAATACAGCCGAAGCCCGCGCCGCTATTTTTGATCTTGTCCGCGCCGGTAACGCCGCTGCCGATTCCGGTGCACTCGGCAAGGAAAATCTTGATGCCATTCTGAAGGCTTTGCGCGAGTTTGATTCTGTTTTCGCTGTTCTCGAAGATCGTGACGCCGAAATTACCCAATCGGCTCTTGACTGGGCTGAAAAGGAGGGGCGTCTCGATGATGTAGCTCCGGAAGTCCTTGCTCAGCGTGGCCTGACGGATGAGCAGATTCAGACTTTGGTCGACGAGCGATTCCAGGCCAAGCGCAACCGCGATTTTGCCCGTGCCGACCAGATCCGTAATGATCTTGCCGCCAAGGGCATACTGATTGAAGACTCAAGAGACGGTGCGCGTTGGCGTCGCAAGTAAGAAAGCTTTCAGGGCAATGTTCCTAGTCGAGAGCCAAGCTGGATAGCTGGCAACTGATCCTTAAGCTTCGGTCTCCAAGGGCGCGACTTCCAACTCTGCCGCCTGTTTGCCGCTTTTCATCTGCGAAGAGGTTACCAGTGCTACGGCCCCGATCACTGCTACCATTCCGATGTACTCGCTGGTGTGCAGTTTTTCGTTGAGGAGCATGACGCCGAGAATCACCGCAACCACCGGATTGACGTAGGCGTAGGTCGCTACCTTGGCTACCGGGACGTGATGAATCAGCCAGATGTAGCAACTGAAGCCCAGCAGCGAGCCAAACAGGATCAGGTAGCCGATTGCGCCGATACTGTGCCAGTTCCACACGGCGTGCGGCCATTGCCACATCGAAGTGGCGAAAAAGAGATTCGCCAGGCTGGCGGCCATCATCTCCCACCCGGCAGCTACCAGCGGGTGCACCGGCAGATGCATACGACGCGAGAGCACTGAACCGGAGGCAAAACTCAGGGCTCCCCCCAGCAGCACGACCGAGGCGATAATCTGCATCATGCTTCCGTGGGTTGGGGCCACCATGTCTTTGTGGAAGTCCCTCCACAGCAGCGCGACCAGGGCCACAAATCCCAACGCCAGACCTATGACGCCACGTTTGCGCAACTGTTCTCCGCCCGGCAACAGCGTTTCAATCACGGCGACCCACAGTGGCGTTACTGCCACGATCAGCGCTGCCAGTCCGCTGGCTACGTACTTTTCGCTCCAGACCAGGCCGATGTTGCCCAGAAACAGCATCATCAGGCCGAGCAACCCGAGCCGCGCCATGACGCCGCGGGAAAAGAAAACCCTTTTTCCGGTGAAGTAGCAGAAGGCCAGCAATATGCTTCCGCCAATCAGCATGCGAGTTCCTGCCAGAATCGTCGCGGGAAGCAGACGCACGCCAATGCTCATTGCCGTATAGGTCACGCCCCAGCAAAGATACACGCTGGCAAAAGCCAGCAGCACGGCGATCTGTGCTGGCCTCGATTCAGGAGAGGTAGAAGCCATGGACTATGAACATAGTAACGTTTTCTCAGTAGTGGTAGAACCACTGTTTTTGTGAATTCTCGTTTCCCGGTAGCCTCTCTGCACGTGACTTTGCCCGGCCATGGCGCCCGCGCCGCCATATCGCGCCTCGCGCGGACTGCCCTCCGGGAGTTACTCGACGAACGTTGTAATGCTCTGCGCGGGCAGCGTGTACATAAAGCTGTCGCTGCTCACGCTGACGGTTGACTGCTTCTGCAGGCCGCCGCTCGACGTGGTCTGCCACGGCGTCATCGACGTAATTGTGGCGTTTTGAATGTGAAACGTCTGACTGACGGCCGAGCTTCCTGCATTGATTGCCACAATCACGTAATGGCCGTCGCCTGCATAAGCCGAGACGTAAACATTCGTGGCCGGGTTCGCCGTTGCGTTGTAACGATGGTAGCCCGGTTGGATAAACTTCGAGAACTGTCCCAGCGCATAGCCGTAATAGGTCGGGGCTGGAGTCGCTGTGCTGGAATTGATCAGCCCGTAGTTCACGTTGTCATAGGGATCATTCCACACCCACCACCACACATACGCGTTGTATTCGGCCGTCAGCATAGACTTTTGAATTTCTTCGGCAGCCGCGAGGGCATCCGTCATAGCCGGTTGCGTTCCGGTGACCGCTTTCGGAGTAAGGTAATGCTCCGTCATCCACACTGGCTTGCCCAGATTCTCGGCCTGGGTGTCATACGACGGCGTCGTTCCATAAAGGTGCCCCGCCACAATCGAGATCTTGCCCACCGCCTTCGGATCATTTAGCGCAACCGCCGCCTGTTTGGGATTGAAGCTGTAGGATTCCGGCATGATCAGCCGTGTCGTCAGTACCGAGGCGTCATTGGCCACCCATGTATCCATCTGCGCTGGCGTCCAACTGCACGATTCGTAGTTTTCGTCGGACTGTGCCGAGTAGTCCGGCTCATTCTGCATCGAAACCCCGTACAGGTTCACCCCGTTGTTCTTGAAATACGTGACAAAGTTCTCCAGATAGTTTGCGTAGTGCGACGGCTCCAGATACCCTCCGCAAAGCGCGGTCGAACTGCACGGAGGGGTCCCACTGTAGAACGGCTGGCTCGTCGAACTTGCCTTCCACGCCGGCGGAGGCGTCCATGGGCTTGCCAACACAATCGCGTTTGGATTGGCACTCTGCGCCTCCTGCGCATTGGTGAGCGCCTCGGTCCATTGGTCCGTCACGAAGTTGTTGCTGGCCGAACCATTTGGAGCAATGCGCACCCGAAGAATGCTCAGCCCCAGGCCGCTGATTGGACTGAACAGCGCCGTGGCCTGCTGCGTGGTCAGCGTTCCCAGAAAGGCCGTCGATCCCCCGAATCCGTTGATTAGCTGATCGGCCGTGCCATAATCGACGGTCACCGAGTCGGAAGAACCGCTTCCCGTGGTAAAGCTCCATGAGTAGCTGGCCCTCAGCGGAACGCTGCCGGCATTCATCACTCCGGTCGTAATCGTGGCGGTGTAGGATGTATCGCTGGCCAGCGCCGCAGTCGGCGTAAGTGTCGCCGTGTCGCCGCCTGACGCATATGTCACCGCCGCGGCTACAGATCCTGTGGAACTGCTCAGCGTGAAGGTGCTCGTCGTGAGTGTCGAGGGATCCATGGCTTGGGTAAACGTTGCTGTCACGTCGCTCGTCGTTCCAACTCCCGTCGCTCCGCTGATGGGCGTGGTGGAAAGCACGATGGGCACGCTGGCAGTGGTGAATGACCAGGTTACGGGGGCCGTCAGCGCCAGCCCCGTGCTGCTCTTGGCTCCAGTCGTAATCGTGGCCGTGTAGGTGGTATCGGCGGAGAGGCTCGCGGCTGGAGTGAATGTGGCCACCGAGCCGGTTGCGTTGTAGCTCACCGCACCGGCCACAGTGGCGCCGCTGCTCGCCGTCAGTTCAAAAGTTGACGTGGTAATGGTTGAAGCATCCATCGCCTCGCTGAATATGGCTCTAATGCCAATGTTGATAGCCGCCTCGGTGGCGCCGTCGGTCGGCGTGGTGCTGCTCACTTGTGGCGCGGCAGGCGCAGATACGGTCGTAAACGTCCAACTGTAGTCTGACGTCAAAGCGGTACCGCCGGAGCTTTGCGCGCCAGTAGTGATCTTCACCGTATAAATCGTCCCGTATGCTAGCGAATTCGAAGGAGTAAACGTAGCGCTGTCGCTGGACGAATCGTAGGTCACGGCTCCCGCGACCGCCTTGCCCGCCGAGTTGGTCACCGTAAAGCTGCTGGTGGAGATACTCGAAGCATCCATCGCCGTGCTGAAGGTGACCTTGATCACTGCGCTGATGGCAACACCTTTTGCCGACGCGGCAGGCGACGTGGAACTCACGGTGGGAGCAGGAGGTGGCGTTATGCCTCTGCCCCCAGAACTTGCACTTGACCCCCCGCAACCGGCTATGGACAACAGAACCAGCACCGGCAGTAACATCCATTTCGAACGCATCACTGCACAGCCTCCTCGTACCCACCTGCGTGCGAAGATCAGGAAACGACGGAATACTTGCACCGCGAATCTGGGAG
>OFHJ01000558.1_pt1 | contig 13741 bp, 10 predicted proteins | sample 1522001 | NCBI WGS metagenome assembly OFHJ01 (sample SAMEA2464838, study PRJEB22497) | soil metagenome | biome: Grassland; feature: Farmland; material: Clay | place: Australia | collected 2013-02-01 | depth 1.2 m | reverse complement strand
ACGTTTGGGTCGCGGCCGGAGCCGCCTCGCTGCGCGGGCGTTTCACACCTGCCGTCATGGCCGCCGCCACCGTCGCCGCCTACGAAGCGGTTCTAGCCGCTCGGGCTCCCCGCGCATAGATTCCCGCCTGGCGCCGGGCAGTTGGTATCCATTCGCGGGTCAGGCATGGTCCCGGCGTCAATACGCGGCCGCGAGTGTCCTCGCCGGGGCCGCGGCGCATCGCACGGCCCATGCGGCGCAGGCATTGGCGGTGGTGGCATGCACTGGCCTTCTACGGGGGCGTTCGTCTCGCCAGTTGGGCGCTTAGCCGCCGTGCTGCCCACTATGCCCGGAGCCGCGGCTTGCCCCTCGTCTCGCCGCAACAGTTCTACCGCCGGCAAAAGCTGCCCTGGTTTGCCCCGCCGTCCTGGGCGTTTCCTGTCGTCTGGAGCCTGAACTCCCTAGGGCTGCTCGCCGCCGGTTTGCGTCTGCTCCATCTGCCGGCGCGCGCCCCCGGCCGCAACCGGCTACTCTGCCTACAAGCCGGTGGTTGGGCGCTCTTCGCCAGTTTCGACGCCGCCTACTTCCAACTCCAGTCTCCCATCAATGCCGCCTTGGTGACGTTGCCCTACAGCGTGCTCACTTGGGCTTCGTTGCTGACGGCGGTACGTCGCGTCAACAGCTGTCCCGTTTCGCGGGCGCTTGCTCCCACCGCCGCCTGGATGCTGGTGGCCGCACCGCTCAGCGTGGCCCAGGCTTGCCGCAACCAGGATCCCTTTTTGCAACGTCATTGACGTGCCAGCACCGATTCTGGAGCCGCTTCGGCGGCCGCCCAACGCAGTGTCCGGTGGGCCGGTGGCTGGCGGTGTCGGCCGGAAACGCTGAGCGTGGGAACTCCGCCGGTAATTCTCGTCGCTGGCCGGCGCCGGCGGCCGCGGCGAATTTTCCCGCTCCCGGCGGCCAAACGGGCGGAGGCTGACGGCTTCCAATCGGGCAGCGGGGGCCGGCATGGGGGGACGATGGGTGTGGGGATGGGGGTTGCTGCTGCTGTTCGGCTCTCCAACTGGAGCCCAGTCCACCACGGTGGCGGCCGCCTACCAGCGCTGGGAAACAGCCGGCTACCAAGCGTTTTACAACCTGGATTACGCCACGGCCCTGGCCGACTTCGCCCACCTGGTCCGACTGGAACCGGGCAATTCCGCTGCGTGGAACCATCTCGCCCAAGCCCGCTTGTACCGCGAAATGTATCGCGTAGGCGCCTTGGCTGCCAGCCTTTACGGCAAAAGCGATGCCTTCCTGCACCGCCGCCTCCTGCCGCTCAATCCCCGCGCCTGCCAGGCGTTTCTCGCCGCCGACCGCCGCGCCCAGGCGCTGGCCGGGCGCCAGTTGGCGCGCCATCCCCAGGACGCGGCGTCTAACGATGCCATGGCCGTCGCGGTCGGCCTGCGCGGCACCTACGATTTTGCTTTGCGCAAGGCATACCTTGCCGCCTTGCGGGACTCCATCCGGGCCGACCACTACGCCCGCCGCGCGGCCCGCGGCCGCCCCAACTGGGCCGGTCCGCAGCTGATTCTCGGCGTGCATGACTACGTTGCTGGCAGTCTGCCCTGGACGGTGCGCTGGCTGGCCCATTTGGCCGGCCTGAGCGGCACGCGGCGGCAAGGGATCGCACGCATTCGCCGCGTCGCCGCCAGTTCCGCGCCGGAGCGCGTCGAAGCGTGGATCCTATTGGCCGTGGTCGATCGTCGTCAGGGTTGGAACCGCCGCGCCGCCCGCTGGCTGCGGCGCCTGCGCGCCGCTTATCCCCGCAACGCCCTGTTCGCGCTGGAATTCGCCCGGGCGGAGGCGGCGGCGGGGCGCCGCCGCCGGGCTCTGCGCGCGTACCATTGGCTGCTCGCCGCGCCACGTCTCCGCGCTCCCAGCTTTGCCCGCTTGCCCTGGCCGCAAATCTGGCTGACCATCGGCGGCATTCAGCGCGCATCGGGCCGGTGGCGCGCCGCTCTCGCCGCGTTCCTCCAGGTGCCGCGGATCGCCTCGGCCAGTCCCGGCGAGCGGCAACAAGCCGCTCTGGCGGCGGGCGAAGTCGAGGACCTCATTGGCCGCCGCCGCGCCGCTTTGGCCGACTATCGCCGCTGCATCGCGCTGGATGGCGCCGCTCCCGCGGCGAAGGCGGCCCGTTACTGGCTGCGCCACCCCTATGTTTCCGGCGGAAACGCTCGCTAGCGGCGGCGGCGAGCGGCCCGCGGCGCCCGCGTGCGTCCGCGCTTCGCTGAGCCCAGCGCGCGTTTGGTTGCGGGCGGTACATTCCGCAACGGGCGCCGCCGCTCCCACGGCGCGGCAGGATATGCTGGTTGACTAATGGCTCCAGCATCGCCGAAGTCTTCCACGCGCGTCGCCATTCAAGGCGAAAAGGGTTCCTTCAGCGAGGCCGCGGCTCGCCACCTGCTGGGACGGAATGGCCTCGAACTGCTCTGCTGCGCTAGCTTCGCCGATGTGTTTTCCGCCCTGCGCCGCGGCGCCGCCGCAACGGCGGTGATCCCCATCGAAAACACCCTTGCCGGTTCCGTCGCCGCCAACTACGATCTGTTGCGCCGCGAGGCCGTGACCATCGTCGCCGAAACCAATCTTCGCATCCGCCACCAGTTGATCACTCCCCCCGGGGTTTCGCTCCGCGCCATTCGCCGCGTTCTTTCCCATCCCGTTGCCCTGGACCAGTGCCGCCGCTTCCTGCGCCGCCACCCCCGCTGGGAAGCCGTGCCGTTCTATGACACCGCCGGCAGCGTCCAATACATCGTGGAGCAGGGATTGCGCGATGCCGCCGCGATCGCGGGCGTGCCCGCGGCCAAGGCCTACGGCGCCCGTGTCGTGGCGGCCAACATCGAGGACAACCCGCGCAACTTCACCCGCTTCCTCCGCCTTCTGCCGGCGAACGCGGCGGTCACCGCGGCCAGCCCCTCGGGCCGCAGTCAGCAAACGCACAAAGTCTCCGTCGTGTTTGCGACCCGCAATCAGCCGGGCGCGCTCTGCCGCTGCCTGAACGTGTTCGCCCTGCGCGGCATTGACCTCAGCCGAATCGAATCCCGCCCCACCCCCGGCCGTCCATGGGAGTACAGCTTTTACCTCGATTTCTTCGGCGCCTTGAGCCAGCCCACCGTGCGCCAGGCATTGAGCGACCTGGCCGCCGTCAGCGACGAATTGAAGATTCTTGGTTCCTATCCCGCCGTGCGCAAGGAGCCGTCGCGCGGGCGCGCCCACCTCGGGCATTAGCGGGATAATGGCAGATTCTATGAGTGTGGTATAGTCAATCTTGGCGGACATTATGGCTTCTTCGACGATGCGCCTGCCGGATCTTCCGGCGTCGTTTCCTGCCCTTCCGGTACGGGACACGGTGCTGTTTCCCCATGCCGTTCTGCCCTTAACCGTTGGGCGGCAGTCTTCGATCAACCTGATCAACTCCCTGGGCGAAGACAAGCTGATTTGGGTGGTGGCGCAGCGCGACGCCCATGTGGACACGCCCCAGCCGGCGGACATGTACCAAGTCGGCACCGTCGCCATGGTGCACAAGATCGTGCGCATGCCCAATCAAAGCCTGTTCATCTTCACCGAAGGCGTCAGCCGGGCCAAGGTGCGCAACTGGGAGCAGCTCGATCCCTATCTGCGCGCCGAGGTGGAGGCGGTGCCCGAGGTCCTGGATGCGACCGGCACGCAGCTGGAGGCGCTGCAGCGCAATGTGGTGGCGCTGTTCCAGCAGGTCGTCAGTTTGTCGCCGACGCTCTCCGATGAACTGCAAACGTTGGTGCTCAGCATTGAGGAGCCGGGGCGCATGGCCGACTTCATCGCCTCCTCGCTGCCCTCGCTGGCCACCAAGGACCGGCAGGAGCTGCTGGAGACGCCGTCCGTCATGACCCGCCTGGAACTGGTCAACCGCCATTTGACGCGGGAACTGCAAGTGCAGCAGTTGCGCAGCAAAATCCAAACCGAAGTCCAGGACCAGGTGCAGCAGTCGCAGCGGGAGTACTACCTCCGCGAGCAGCTGAAGGCCATTCAGAAAGAACTCGGCGAAGGCGACGAAAACCAGCGCGACGTCGAGGAGCTGCGCAAAAAAATCGAAGACGCCGGCATGCCCGAAGAGGTCAAGACCGAGGCGCTGAAGGAGTTGCAGCGCCTGGCGCGGATGTCCCCGGCGGCGGCGGATTACTCCGTCACCCGGAACTACATCGAGTGGCTGGCGGCGCTTCCCTGGAACAAAAGTTCGGCGCAGGAAATTGACCTGGCCAAGGCCGCGGCGATTCTGGACGAGGATCATTACGATCTGGAAAAGGTCAAGGACCGGATTCTGGATTACCTCGCGGTGCGGCGGCTGAAGCCGGACATGAAGGGCCCCATCTTGTGTTTTGTCGGACCGCCGGGCGTGGGCAAGACTTCGCTGGGGCGTTCCATCGCCCGCGCCTTGGGGCGCAAATTCGCCCGCCTGTCGCTGGGGGGAGTGCATGACGAGGCCGAAATCCGCGGCCACCGCCGCACCTACATCGGCGCGCTGCCCGGCCAGGTGATGCAGAATCTGCGCCGCGCCGGCACCAACGATCCCGTTTTCATGCTGGATGAGGTGGACAAGATCGGCCGCGATTTTCGCGGCGATCCCTCTTCGGCGCTGCTGGAGGTCCTGGACCCGGAGCAGAATTTCAGCTTCCGCGACAATTTCCTGGACGTTCCCTTCGACCTGTCGCGGGTGCTGTTCATCACCACGGCCAACATGTTGGACACCATTCCCGAGCCGCTGCGGGACCGGATGGAAACCATTGAGCTGAGCGGCTATGCCGAGGAGGAAAAGCTGCACATCGCCTTCCGCTATTTAATTCCCAAGCAGTGCGCGGAAAACGGCGTCGCCGCCGAGCGGATGACCTTCCAGGAAGAGGCGGTGCGGCGCATCGTCCGGGATTACACCCGCGAGGCGGGAGTGCGCAACCTGGAGCGCGAGATCGGCACCGTGGTGCGCAAGTATGCCCGGCGGATCGGCACCCCGGGCGCCGACGCGGCGCCGTTGACCGTTACGCCCGAGGTGGTGCGGGAGTTTCTGGGCGGGCCCAAGGTGCGCGTCGCCACGGAAATCGCCGAACGCACCCGCCGCCCCGGCGTGGCCGTGGGCTTGGCCTGGACGCCCACGGGCGGCGACGTGCTGTTCATCGAGGCCAACCAGATGAAGGGCGGCAAGGGCTTTACGATGACCGGGCATCTCGGCCAGGTGATGCAGGAGTCCATGCAAGCGGCGCTCACCTGGGTGCGCTCGCACGCCAAGGAGCTGGGCTTGGCGGAGGACTTCTTCAAGGAGACCGACATTCACATCCATGTGCCCGCGGGGGCGATCCCCAAGGATGGGCCCTCGGCCGGCATCACGATGGCGGTCGCTTTGGCGTCGCTGCTGACGCGCAAGCCCGTGCGCCCCAAACTCGCCATGACCGGCGAACTGACCTTATCCGGGGACGTGCTGCCCATCGGCGGCATCAAGGAAAAGGTCCTGGCCGCGAAGCGGGCGGGCATTGAGCACGTGCTGCTGCCGGCGGAGAACCGCCAGAACGTCGAGGAAGATCTGAAGCCCGAACAGCTCACCGGCATCGAACTGCATTACGTCCAGCGCATGGAGGACGTGCTGGCGACGGCGCTGCCGGAAAACGAGTTTCAGCGCCAGGCCGACGAGCGCGAGAAGGAATCCGTGCTGGCCAAGCAGACGGCATAAGTGCCGCTGCCGGTTGCGATCTATTAGCTGTTTCTAATTAGCGCAAGTTAGGCGTCGAGCGGCGGCTTGGCGACCTGCCCGGCGACGCCCGCGGCCGTGAGAGCGGAGCCGCCCTCCGCCGTTTCCCGGCGCAGATATCCGAGGGCGGCGTAGCGGCCGGCATGCGGCCCGGAAGTCAGCGCCGCCGTCGCGGTGAGTTCGCCCACCTCCTTGCCGTCCGCCTGAATGCGCTCACCCGCTTGTACCGCTGCGGCGAAACGAAATCCGCGGAATTCGCGGTGCACCTGGCCGCGGGCGCGGATGCGCTCGACGATTTCCTGCCCAATGTAACAGCCTTTGTTGCTGCCGATCGCTGCCAGGCTCCCGGTCTCCGGCGGCAGTACCCCGGCGCGGATGTCGCGCCCGAAGAGCGGTACGACCTCGAGGAGCAAACGGCGGTCCCAGGCCGTTGCGCCGATCGGTGTCGCCTGCCGCGCCAGGGTGTCATATAAGGGCACTACGGATTCTATGTTTCCATGTATCTCAACTGTTTCTATTTGACCCAACTGCCAGCGCAAGAGCCGCAGCGTCTCCGTGCCTCCGGGGGCCACGGCGGCCAGCCATCCACCCACCGCGGGGAGGTCGCCGAACCCGGCGGCTGCCAGCGCCGCATCCGCACCCGGTCCGCAGACGGCAACCGAAACCGTGCCCGCGGATAGATCCTCGATCGTGAGCCGGCTGCGGAACACGAAGCGGCGCAGATTCTCCAGCAACACTCCGCGTTGGTCTTGACTGGCGAGCAAGAGAAACTCATCCGCGCTCAGCGCCGCCGTGTCGAAGGCGGCGAGGATGTGCCCCTTCGGGTTGAGCAGGAACGACGGCGCGGTGTGGCCGGGAGCAAGGTCGCGCACGTTGGCGGTGATGATCCCGTTCAGCCACTTCCGGGCTTCCGGTCCCTGGACGCGCAAGCCCGCGCGAAAGCTCCAATCGCACAGGGCTGCCGGCGGCAGCGGCGCCACCGCGGCCGCGCCGGCAAACTCTCCCGCCATCTGCGTGCCGCGATAATCGCAGGCGACGGCCTGGGGATGATGGTGCAGCCATGGGCTGATTTCCATGTCACCAGAATATAGGGCGTGGCGCGGCTCCGGCGGCTAGGGCGGCACTAGGAACCAGGATGGAAATGGATTCCTAAATCCGCGCGGCGGATTCCTAAGGGCTTGCTCCCCAACCGTGCCCGTTCAGGGAATTGCCGGCCGAGGGCCATGTTCCCGAATCCTCGCATTTCGGCCAAATCCAAAGCCCGGGACGCTTCGATAGAATGCCATTCGATTCAAGAAATCGCAGTGGACATGGGCGGTGCGGAAGGCCAACGCCGCCCCGGTCTTAACGGCTCTCCAGGGGACGGGGGGCGCTCTTGGCCAATGGCGTTTGAAGTGCAGGATCAACCGGCAAGAGCGATCTCCAGTCCAGTAGGGATTCAATTCTATGGACAATGCGATGGCGATGAAGGCGAAGGCGTTGGATGGTGGGCGCGGGGATGCGGAGCGAATTTCCGCGGATGCTTGCGCTCGTTTGTATCAGCAACACGGCCCGCGGCTGTTCCGGCTTGCCTATTGGACGTTGCTGGGTGACCGCCAGGGCGCGGCGCGGGTGCTGCGCGAGACATTCGCGCGGTGCATCTCGGACGCCTCCGCCGCGGATTCGCCGGAGCGTTTGGGCCACCAATGGGAGGGCCTCAGCGTGCGGGCATTACGGGAGGCTGCCCCGGCTGGCAAGACGGACTCCAATGCCGCGACGGTGAATGTCGCCGCCTTGGCGCCGGAACCGCGGTTGGCGTTCTTGCTGCATGATGCCTCGGGTTATTCGCTGGACCGTTGCGCCGAGTTGTTGCGGTTGCCGCCGGATGCCTGCCGCCGGTTGCTCTTCGCGGCACGGTTGCGGCTCTGCCAGGGCGGCGGCTTGTGGCGAGAGGCGCCGGCCGCCTGAGCGCCGGCGGCGGAGCGGCAGCGGCGCGAATGGAGATGCGGCGTTGCGGGGCGGCAACAGGGGGGTTTGTGGCCCTGCGCGCTAATAACCAGGCGGATGCTCCCTGGTTAGGCTTGGAGTATCGTTCCACATTGCCGATAGGATGGCCATGGGGGCGTCTTGGAACGAGCTCGGGCCGCCTCGCGCCTGGGCAATGGCCAATCCCAAATCATCTCCGCCGGCGCGCCGCGCGCCGGAGCGCAGCGGCGCACGCGATTATCGGATTCTGTTCGAAAAGAATCTGGCCGGCGTGTATCGCACCAGCCTCGACGGCCGCATTCTCGACTGTAACGACGCCTTCGCGCGCATTTTCGGTTTCAACACCCGCAGCGAAGCTTTAGCCATGACGGCGCAGGATCTGTATCCTAGCGCGGCGGAACGGGAGGCTTCGGTACGGCGGCTGCAGGCGCAGGGATGGCTGGCCAATGCCGAAGAGTGTCTCCGTCGGCGCGACGGTGAGCCGGTTTGGATCTTGGTGAATGAAACGCTGGTGCCCGCGGCGGCCGGAAAGGCGCCGGTGATCCTCGGGACGGTCATTGACATTACCGAGCGCAAGCGCGCGGAGGAGCGGCTGCGCCGGGAGCGCGACTTCAGCACCGCCGTGGTGGACACCGCTGGGCTGCTGGTGCTTGTCTGTGACAAAGTCGGGCGCTTGCTGCGGATGAGCCGTGGGGCTGTCGCAGCCACTGGGTTCAGCGAGGAGGAGGTTCGCGGCCAGTTCTGCTGGGAGGTGTTTTTACCCGCGGAGGACCGGGAACGAACGCGGCAATGGTTTGAATCATTGGCCGCGCCGCCCAGGCCGTTGCGGGCGGAAGAGCGTTGCCGCACGCGCGATCGTGGCGAACGGTGGATCGCTTGGAATATCTCCTGCCTGCGCGATGCGGCGGGCGAGGTGGAGTTCGTGATCGCCACCGGAATTGACGTGACCGAGCAGCGTTTGCTGGAAAATCAACTGCGGCAAACGCAGAAGATGGATGCCATCGGCCAGCTCGCCGGGGGCATCGCGCACGATTTCAACAACCTGCTCACCGTCATTACCGGCCACTGCGAGATTCTGCTGGAGCCGGGCGCCGCCGCGGGCCAGCCGCCGCAGGAGCGGGTGGCCAAAATCAAGTCCGCCGCTGACCGGGCGGTGACGTTGACACGCCAGCTTCTGGCCTTCAGCCGGTCGCAGGTATTGACCCCCCGGGAGATGGAGTTGAACTCCGCGGTGCATTCGGCCTGTGACCTTTTGCGTACCTTGCTGGGCGAACAGGTCCAGTTGCGCACCTTGTTGCACCCCGCCGCCGGCCGGGTGAACGCCGACCCAGTGCAGATCGAGCAAGTGATTATGAACTTGGCGATTAACGCCCGTGACGCCATGCCCGGCGGTGGGACGATCATCCTGGAGACCGCCAATACCGAGGTGGATGAGGCGTACCGCCGCGCCCGGCCGATGGTGGCGGCCGGCTGCTACGTCGTGCTGGCGGTCAGCGACACCGGCCAAGGCATGGACGCGGCGACGCGCGGCCGCATTTTCGAGCCGTTCTTCACCACCAAAGCGCGGGGCCGTGGCACCGGGCTGGGTCTGGCCACCGTCTACGGCATCGTCAAACAAAGCAGCGGCTATATTTGGGTCTACAGCGAACCGGGCCGGGGCACAACCTTCCAGATCTATTTGCCCCGCGTCTCGGTGCTGCCGGAGACGGTAACGCCCAACAGGGAGAAGGCCCGGATGGGAATGGGGGAAACCGTCCTGGTGGTGGACGATGACCGGGAGCTGCGCGGGTTGGCGCGGGAACTGCTCGTCCGGAGAGGCTATCGCGTCGTGGAGGCGGAGGGTGGCAGGGCGGCGGCCGTGGCGCGGCGGCAGCAATTGGACCTGTTGCTGACTGATCTGCTCCTGTCCGGGACCACGGGGGTGGAATTGGCCGCGCGCTTGCGCCGCATCCAGCCCGGGTTGCGCATGGTTTATGCCAGCGGCTATACCCGCGCGGCCGCCGAGGCCAGCGGCTTGCTCCCGCCAGGCGAGGCCTTCCTCGGCAAGCCCTTCGCCGCCAGCGCTCTCGATGAATGCCTGGGCGCGGCGCTCCGCTCCGGCCCGCCTGTCACCGTGTGAGTCTTCCGCTCCGGGAGTTGGACGCTTAGCCACCGTCACCGGGAAGCGATTGGCCACGGCATCGCGCGATAGGCGTCCCTGGGAATGGCGCACTGCGAACTAGCTCCAGACAGCGGAGTTTTTGGTAGCGCCAGCGGGATTCGAACCCGCGGTCTTCGCCTTGAGAGGGCGACGTCCTAGGCCGCTAGACGATGGCGCCGGAGGGAAGGGCGGCGGCAACGCTCCGCACCCTTGGGCCGCGGAACCGCCTGCTTCAGACTAGCATGGCGCCCTGCGCGCGGCGCCCCGGCAAGCGCGCCGATCTGGCCGCCGTCGCTGCGGTCGGGTGGCCGGTCGCGGCCTGGGGCGGCCCAGGGACGCTGCCGCCAAGGCCGCCCCGCCGCGTTGACAGTTTTGGCGCGGCCTTGTTAGCATGGGAGAGTTTCACGCGAAAGGAAGGCGGGAGTGGCGTGTCTGCTCCGGCCCGACTTGACCAGCCAGCCAGCGCACCCGGCTTGGGAGCGCTGGGAGCGTGGAGCGCCTGTTCAACCCGCGCGGTGCCATGGCGGGACCGTTGTTTGCAACGGAGCAGGCGGCGCCCTCCGAAACGGAGCCGGTCCGGATTTGCATCCGGCCCCGGCGCAACGTCGGAAGGCGATCCTTCGGGATTTGGAAATGGAATGGATTGCAGGCGCGAACGCGCCGCCGCTGGCTTTGTGTCCGGCGGCAGGCGGCGTTGGCGGCCGCGGCTGAGGCTGCGGCGGAGGAACGGTTTGCCGACTTTTAACCAATTAGTCCGCAAGGGGCGGGTCAAGGCGCGGTACAAAACGGCCTCGCCGGCTCTCCAGCAGTCGCCGCAGAAGCGCGGCGTCTGCACCCGCGTCTATACCCAAACGCCGAAGAAGCCGAACTCCGCGCTGCGCAAGGTGGCCCGCGTGCGCCTGACCAACGGCATCGAGGTCACCACCTATATCCCCGGCATCGGACACAACCTGCAAGAGCACTCTATCGTGCTGATCCGCGGCGGCCGCGTCAAGGACCTGCCCGGTGTCCGGTACCACGTGGTGCGCGGGGCGATGGATGCCGTCGGCGTGGCCAACCGCAAGCAGTCGCGCTCTAAATACGGCGCGAAACGCCCCAAGGCCTAGCTGAAGAGCGAAGGAGCGAACTCAAGATGCCACGCAAAGGCCACATCGCCAAACGGGAGCCGCTGCCGGATCCGATTCACGGCTCCACGCTGGTTAACAAGTTCATCAACGGAATGATGTGGGACGGCAAAAAGAGCCGTGCCCAGCAGATCTTTTATTCCGCCCTGGCCCAGGTGGGCGAAAAGGGCGGCGACGACGCGCTGAAGATCTTCAAAAAGGCGGTGGAGAACGTCAAGCCCGCGGTTGAGGTCAAGAGCCGCCGCGTGGGCGGCGCCAACTATCAGGTCCCGGTCGAAGTCAACAACGTGCGCCGCAGTAGCCTGGCGGTGCGCTGGCTGATCACCTATGCCCGGCAGCGGGGCGAGAAGGGCATGACCGACCGCCTCGCCAACGAAATTTTGGATGCCGCCAACAACCGCGGCGGCGCCGTCAAGAAGAAAGACGACGTGCACCGCATGGCGGAGGCCAATCGCGCCTTCGCGCATTACCGCTGGTAGAGGTCCCGCAGAGTTTCCCCATGCCTCGAGCCGTACCCCTAGACCGGACCCGCAACATCGGCATCATGGCCCACATTGATGCCGGCAAGACCACCACCACCGAGCGGATCCTGTTTTACACCGGGATTACCCACCGCATCGGCGAGGTGCATGAAGGCACCGCGACGATGGACTGGATGGCGCAGGAGCAGGAGCGCGGCATCACCATCACCAGCGCCGCCACCACCTGCTTCTGGCGCGACGTCCGCATCAACATCATTGACACCCCAGGCCATGTGGACTTCACCGCCGAGGTGGAGCGCTCGCTGCGCGTGCTCGACGGCGCGGTGGCGGTCTTCGACGGCGTGCACGGCGTCGAGCCGCAGTCGGAGACGGTGTGGCGGCAGGCCGACAAATACGGCGTGCCGCGCATTTGCTTCATCAACAAGATGGACCGCATGGGCGCGGATTTCGACCATGCCGTCGGCACCATTCGTGCCCGCCTGCACGCTCCGGCGGTTCCCATTCAGTTGCCGCTGGGGGCGGAGGACGGCTTCCGCGGGGTGATTGACCTGCTGAAGATGAAGGCCATCGTCTATCGCGATGAGACCATGGGCGCCGACTACCTGGAGCAGGATATCCCCGCCGAGTTGGAGGCCCAAGCTCGCGCCTACCACGACCAAATGCGGGAAAAGATCGTCGAAAACGACGATGCGCTGCTGCACAAGTACATGGAGGGCGAGGAGATCACCGCCGACGCGCTGCGTGCCAGCCTGCGCCGGTCGGTCATCGCCATGCGCCTGTTCCCGGTGCTCTGCGGCTCCGCCTTCAAGAACAAGGGCGTGCAGCCGCTGCTGGACGCGGTGCTGGATTACCTGCCCAGCCCGGCGGACATCCCGCCGGTGAAGGGCGTGGACGAGAAGGGTGAGGAGATCGAGCGGCCGGCCAGCGACGACGCGCCGTTTTCCGCCCTGGTGTTCAAGATCATGACCGATCCGTTCGTCGGCCAACTGGCTTTCGTGCGGGTTTATTCCGGGCACCTGGAATCCGGCCAGAACGTTTGGAACTCCACCAAGCAGCGGCGCGAGCGCATCGGCCGCCTGCTGAAGATGCACGCCAACAAGCGCGAGGAGATTCAGGCGGTCTATGCCGGCGACATCGCCGCCTGCGTGGGACTGAAAAACGTCACCACCGGCGACACCATCTGCGACGAGAAGCACGCGGTGGTGCTGGAGTCCATCGAATTCCCGACGCCGGTGATCGCCGTGGCGGTCGAGCCCAAGACCAAGGGCGACCAGGAAAAGATGTCGGTGGCGCTGAACAAACTGGCGCAGGAGGATCCCACCTTCCGCGTCCACAGCGATCCGGAAACCGCCCAGACCATCATCAGCGGCATGGGTGAACTCCACCTGGAGATCATCGTGGACCGCATGATGCGGGAGTTCGGCGTGCAAGCCAACGTGGGCAAGCCGCAGGTGGCCTACCGCGAGACCATCCGCCGCAAGGCCAACGCGGAAGGCAAATACATCCGGCAGACCGGCGGCCGCGGCCAATACGGGCACGTCAAGATCACGATCGAGCCCGGCGAGCCCGGCACGGGCTACGTCTTCGAAAATGAGATCGTCGGCGGCACCGTTCCCAAGGACTACATCCCCGCCATCGAAAAAGGCATCGGCGAAGCCATGGAAGGCGGCGTGTTGGCCGGCTATCCCATGAAGGACATCAAAGTCACCCTTTACGACGGGAGCTATCACGAAGTGGACTCCAGCGAGATGGCGTTCAAGATCGCCGGCTCGATGGCCTTCAAGGAGGCCGCCAAGCGGGCGCAGCCAGCGCTGCTGGAGCCGGTGATGAAGGTCGAAGTGGTGGTGCCCGAGGAATACATGGGCGACATCATCGGCGACCTCAACAGCCGGCGCGGCCGCATCGAAGGCATGGAGCCGCGCGGCGGCAGCCAGGTCATCAATTCCATGGTTCCGCTCAGCGACATGTTTGGCTACGCCACCGAGATGCGTTCCCGCACCCAGGGGCGCGCCAGTTTCAGCATGCATTTCGCCCACTATGAGGAGGCCCCACGGTCGGTGGCCGAGGAAGTGATGGCGCGAGTTCAAGGCAAGGCGGAAAAATAGCCGCCCCGGTTCGAAAATTTCGGCAAGGCAAGATCAGCGAGCGACGGAGACGATATGGCGAAAGAGGAATTTGACCGCAGCAAGCCGCACGTAAACGTGGGGACGATCGGGCACATTGACCACGGGAAGACGACGCTGACGGCGGCGATCACGAAGGTGCTGGCGAAGAACGACGGGAAGAACCAGTTTCGGTC
>OFHJ01000557.1_pt1 | contig 13743 bp, 12 predicted proteins | sample 1522001 | NCBI WGS metagenome assembly OFHJ01 (sample SAMEA2464838, study PRJEB22497) | soil metagenome | biome: Grassland; feature: Farmland; material: Clay | place: Australia | collected 2013-02-01 | depth 1.2 m | reverse complement strand
TTAAACAAACGAATAAGCAGCATCGAATTCCACCTGAGAGATCAAGTCCAGGGTATCTTGGAAGTCTCTTTCTGTTTCCGTAGGGAATCCCACGATAAAATCGGTTGACAGGGAAATATTTGGCTGAATTCTACGCAGTCGTTGTATTTTGCTAAGGAACTGCTGGCGTGTATAGCCGCGTTTCATCATACCAAGAATCCGATCAGAACCAGACTGCACAGGCAGATGCAGATACCCCGCCAGTTTCGACTCTCTTGCAAAAGTATCTATCAGCCCATCATTAAATTCGGCAGGGTGAGAGGTGGTAAAGCGGATGCGGCCAATTTCCTGGATACGGGCGATGCAAGAGATCAAGAAAGACAAATCGACAGTACTACCGTCCGGCGTGATACCACGGTATGCGTTGACGTTTTGTCCCAATAGAGTGATCTCGCGGACCCCTTGGTCTGCTAGCTGCTGTACCTCGGTAAGGACATCGATCAAGGGACGGCTCACCTCTTCGCCTCGCGTGTACGGAACGATGCAGAAACTGCAGTACTTGCTACAACCTTCCATGGCGGAGACGAAAGCAGTTGGGCCGGAAACGGTTGGTCTGGGGAGATGGTCAAATTTTTCAATTTCCGGAAAGGTGATATCCACCACCGGCTGCTTAGTGCGGATCCTTGTTTCTATCAGCTCCGGGAGGCGGTGCAAGGTCTGTGGGCCGAAGACGATATCCACAATTTTCGCCCGTTTCACTAGCGCTTCACCTTCCTGGCTCGCAACACATCCGCCAACCCCGATAAGCCGCGTTGGATCAGTCGCCTTCCAAGCCCTCCATCTGCCCAATTCAGAGAAGACTCGTTCTTGGGCTTTTTCCCTGATTGAGCAGGTATTCAAAAGCAGCAGGTCAGCTTCTTCCGGATCGTCGGTGCGCTCGAACCCATGGGAATTACGTAATACGTCCGCCATTTTGCTTGAGTCATACTCATTCATCTGGCAGCCGAAAGACTTAAGGTAAAGCTTAGGCATACGATGTTAACGTCAACAGGACCTCACTGTTTTCAGTATACATTCACTAATGAAACCTTACCTGAGTGGTTGAAGCGTCGTTCTTTTCAGGGAGGGCCGCTTCGCCATGGAGGTTCGGCTGTTCGGCAGGTAGCGTCGAAGAACCACCCTGAATCGGCGCACATACCTAGTATTGCGCTTGAAAAAGCTCTATCGAACGTAGTCTGTTATGGCTAGGCAAATTGGACTGCTCTAACAGTGATGGTCCGTCCGCAGGGCAGAGCGTTGATTGCTTGCAAAGCGCCAATGGTGCGCCAGGCAACTGGAATTCGAGGAGAACGTAAAAAACGAGTATGCACATAGAGGGCTAATGATGAGCCAGTATCGACTCGATTGCTTGTCGCGAGGCGGCCAGTGATTGGTACAACGGGATGTGCTTGCGTCGCGCGCTCCCATTCACAATGATTGCAAAGTCCATGAACCCGCCATTTTTCTTTCTCAGGTAGCCGGCGATACCAAAAACAGAACGCGGGTAATCCATGGTGCCGGTTTTCAGCGCAACCCGATCCAACCACCTTGAAGTGCCGCCACGAAGGAAGACGAAAGGCGCTTCCTTCGGAACGACTAGACCGCCATAAAAGGCAGGGAAATTAACGGCGTCATGGTACATGTGGTTTAACAGCCCGCAGAGTTCTTGCGCCGATAGTCGGTTCTCTGGTGTTAATCCGCTCCCGCTGAGCAAAGTGGGAGGGTCGCTTTGCGATTGATTGCCATCCGCGTGCAGCAGGAACAAGGAAAGAACCTTGGAAGCTTGGCTTAATTGAGTGAGCTGGACCGGGCTAGCCTCAGCGGCCAGATCAAATGTTAGTGTATCGGCAATGTAATTGTTTGAATAACGAAGCATGCCATCAAGCTGTTCACGGAGAGACCATCCCTGAACGCTTGCAAGCAGGGAGGTAGTTCGGGTGGCGGCACCGGCGGCTACGCGAACCCTACCGTTAATCTGAATGCCAATCTCTTTAAGCATTTCCGCTAGCAATAGTCCTGTGTCACGAGCGGGGTCGGACATTGCGCGATATATCTCTAAAGGGGCCCCCTGCGGGATCTCGCCACCTATGTGGAGTGCTTCGCGACCATTCTGAGTAAATCGCTCAACCCAGTAGGATGGACTTCGATATGAGGCTACCGTGCTGATCTCGCCGTCGATCGGTATTGGCAGGTGAGCTGCTGCACATGCCCCGACCTGTGCCGGTTGTCCAGGCTGAAGGGGGCGTATGCGGACGCACCACGTCCCAAAATCAACGCCGATGGACGATATCGGGGCATTGTAGGCAGTGTCGCTCCGTTCCAGAGCATCGCAGCGATCTTGCGTCTCACATTTGGTTGGCCCAAAGGGCGCTTGAACGACCAACAAGCTTCCATCGATAGCACGAACACCTGCGCTCTTGACCTGAGAGGCCAAGCTCCACAGTGCGCTGTCATCAAGGGATGGGTCTCCGGCACCCTTTAGTATCAGGTCGCCGGTGACAATCCCGTTAACAATCGGCCGATTTATCAGTAGGGTGGTTGTAAAGCGGTGATCGGTGTCCCAGTGTTCCAATGCAGCTGCGGCTGTTACTAGCTTCGTTAGCGAAGCCGGCGTTAGACGCTTGGCAGGATCGAGTCTGGCAATAACAGAGCCGCTGTCCAGGTCTCTGACTTCTGCGCTAACGAGGGCACCCCTTCGCTGCAGTGCCCTTAACGCCACCAGATTGGCCGCTTGGAGAAGGCATGGGTAGAAGGCGATGCAGAATGCCAGCGGCAGGAACTTGGCAATTGTAAGGGCTGAGCATTTCACGGGCGACAGATTGTATCCCTGCTGGCTGGTGAAAGGGGTGTTGGCGTGTTTCCTTAAACTGTTGGCATCGAGGCGTTATCCGTACCAAGCGGACTAGACCACGGACTGGAAAAACTACTTGTTATGTTATAACATTGCAATTGCATGATAACTTTAAATGGTAAGGTTCGTGCACCAAGTGGATTCGTCCATATCAAATGATTCTGGCTTGAGTCAGAAAATTGCAACGGCAGAGCGAATCTGTCGTTCATATAACAGACCGCTTTCCAGAATACAGAGGGATACCTACCTTTTTCTTCTGCAGGCTAACGCACCCCAGACGGCTTATCAGATCCTTGACGGCCTGAGGCAGTCCGGGGCTTCTGGTATTTATCCGCAGACTGTTTATCGCATGCTTTCCACCTTGCAGGAAAGCGGTCTTGTTCACAAGCTTGAATCGACGAACGCTTTCCTTCCGTGCGTCAAGCCCGCGAGGCCGCACGAAAGCATTCACTTGTTGTGCGAGATTTGCGGATGCGCAGAGGAACTGGTAGATGGTCGGGTTAGCGATGCGCTGTTGCGCGATGCACAGCAGCGGTGCTTCAAAATTCACCGGCAAGTCGTCGAGTTGCGGGGCGTTTGCGCAGTCTGCATTCGTACTGGTGCTAATTAAGTTTCCCATAAGGTCAATGCCGGAGCTGGTGCCGATCCGGGCAAGCCGTGTGGCGGACGGAAAACCAAAAGCGGAGTCTCTGACGTTTGCCTAGTGGCCAGATTGCAGCGATATACGTATTGCGCTCTGTGGAAATTCCAGATTTTTGAGGCAGATTCGCCACTTTGTACAACGTGCTTGAACGTCGCTACGCACTTGGGATCCCGGTATTCACGCATTTAGGAGGACTCTGGAGGTTTGGTTCGCGATGCTTTCCAATGGCAGTCCGCCTCCCTGCTTTTTATGGCCATCACTCCATAACAGAGAGTACCGACGAGGCGAGCACAAACTTGCTTCGCTGATTTAGCTTTGTACCCGGGGATGATACCAATTCTCCGTGCCAGAGCAGACGCGAGCCAGATTATTAAATCAGGATTGCGCAGGATCAACTTCATGGTTGCACTGCGCGGGAATCCGTAAGCTACGCCATTTGCGTCGGATTTGTTTCCGCTGTCAGTGGATGAGGCGCCGGCTATCTCTGCTTCGCCAGCAGTAGCACCAAAAATAGATTGGCGCTGTCTTTCCAGCTGCTCCTGGATTGCGAAGATTCGCTTTGCGTCGGGCCTTGGCATAAAACTAAGGGATCTTGTGCCTGAGCTGGCAAAGATCGCGCGCCAGTTCCTTGCGTGTCGCGCCGAAGCTTTTTGCGCCCAGTTGTATTAACTGACGAAGCCTGAACCAGGCGGCAATGCCCCCCGACGCAAAAAAAAGAAGGACAATGCTGATTGCTAACGCGCGATAAGGGGTGCCCCATAACAGGGCAAGAATAACCGCCGCCGAAAATGCCATGAACGACATGCAGCAGAACAGGAGGGCGACTCCCGCCACAATCAATCCAAGAAATCGGCGACGCTCCTGCTGCCACTCAATGCGTGCCAGTTCCAGGATCAGTGTTACATGCTCTCGGAGAACCGGCCCTGATGAAAGCAAAGAACCAAGTAGCTGCAGGATACTCAACGGCGTTTCATCGCGGTCCTTTCTCATGGACTTGGCCTGTTGGCCTGTACACAGCTTCAGCGTCTTGAAACCAGCATTCCAAGAAGGAAGCCGACGCTAGCGCATACCCCCATTGCCTTCCATGGTTGCTCATGCACGTACTCATCGGTTGCCCGGGCGGTTTGCCGCATCCGCGTCATCGCGTCGTCGCTCATTGATTGAATCGTTTGCCTAGCCTGAGACACGCGTTCACCCAACTGTTTTCGAACGTGCTCAAGTTCAGCGCCGGTGAGCGTAGACGTTGCCTTGATAAGATCCTCAAGATCCGCGACTAAGTTCTCGAACTCGTGGCGCGCCGCTGAATTCGCGCGTAAAACCGCCGATTCCAGCTCACTCGCCGCTGTCTCGGTACTTTGTTTCGCTGTATTCACGGCCAGACCCTCCTTTTCCTTGAATACTCGGACGTGCTGCGGCCCTAGACGTCGCGGCCAGGGGAACAACAGCAGCCAGATCTGGTGTGGGCCCGGCCTGCTAGCTAGCGACCCATTGTGAAGCAAGTTGCTCGGCAATTCTATCGAGTAACCCTAGCAATCAAGTTATTCAGCGTCAATTGTAACTATTGGGGGAGCCATCGCGAATTCAACCGGGAACCGTTATCGTCGGTTCCATACAGGCAACCGTTTTCATTGATCACCAGTTGTCGTGACTGGAAGACTGATGCTTATGCCTAAAACCCTACGGCGTCTCTCCAAGAATGGCGCCTGCACCCCCTTTATGGCGGTCTTTGGCGACCAGCATGTACACGGCAGGTAATACGAAGAGCGTGAATAGCGTTCCGATCGCCAGCCCCGACGCAATAACAAGCCCCATGTTGAAACGGGCTTCGGCTCCTGCGCCAGTTGCGATGATTAGCGGAAATGCTCCCAGCACCATGGCTGAAGTCGTCATGAGAATCGGCCGCAGCCGGATACCAGCAGCTTCCTCGATTGCCTCCCGCTTTGAACGACCTTCCGACTGTAGGTTGTTGGCGAATTCAACGATAAGGATACCGTGCTTGCTGATCAATCCAAGTAGCGTAACCAGCCCGACCTCGGTGTAAATATTGAGCGTAGCTCCTCCTACGCCAAGACTAATGAAGATCAGAGCACCTGCAATAGACATTGGTACGGAAACAAGGATTACCAGCGGATCGCGGAAGCTTTCGAAAAGTGCCGCTAGAACAAGGAAAATAATAATCAAGGCAAAACCAAACGTCGGAAGAAATCCGCTCGCCTCTTGAACGTATTCGCGAAGGGGGCCTGCGGTATTGATTGTATAACCTGGCGGCAGATCGTGCGCTGCCAGACGGCGGAGGGTGAGAAGCGCTTCCCCCGTCGATACTCCCGGCATCGCAACGCCTTCGATAGTTGCTGCGTTAAGCTGCTGGAAGTGATTGATTGATTCAGGAATCACTTGACTTCTTATCGTTGCGACTGTCGATACAGGGATGGATTGGCCATTTGCCGTATTGATGTAATAGTTCTTAAGTTGTTGAGGATTCAGTCGATATCGCTGCATGACTTGAGGAATTACCTGATAGGACCGGCCGTCTAGATCGAAGTAGTTGACATAGCCCCCACCCAGCATAGACGCCAATGCCGAGCCTATATCGTGCATTGTCAGTCCCAGTAGTGCCGCCTTGTTGCGATTGATTATCACGGAGTCCTGTGGTTGATCAATTTTCAGATCGCTTTGCAGGAACATGAAGCGGCCGCTTTTTCTGGCGTTCAAGAGGAATCGCTCGGCAACACCATAGAGTTTCCGATAGGAATGTGTTGTACCGATGATGAACTGGATCGGAAGGCCCCTTGCGCCCGGTAAGGAAGGTAGCTGGAATACGGCAATTTGTTGGCCTGAAACCCTGTTTAGCGCCCTCTGTACGATCGGCTGGAGCTGGTTGCTGGTGAGTTTGCGCTGATTCCATGTCTTGAGGTTCATACCAGTAATTGCCCGGGTCGGCGAGTCGATCTGAAAGATGTGCGCCGCTTCCGGAAATTCACTTAGAATCTTGTACACTTGGCCTGCATATAATTGGCGCTGTGTTAGCGTGGCGTTCGGTGCACTGGTCTCGTTAGCCAATATAATGCCCTGATCTTCCTGTGGCGCCAGTTCTGTTTTGGCGCCGGCATAAAGAAAATAGATGCTGCCGAGGACGATGATCGCAAATGTGTAAACGACTGGGCGCGTGTCAAGGCTGGCGTGTAGCGTTCGGCTATAAATGCGATGCAGCACCGAAAAACCGCGGTCAATGAATTCAACCGTAACGCGTTCCCACCTGCGCACTTCGGGATGTGGTTTGAGCAGGCGTGAGCACAGCATCGGCGAAAGGGTAAGCGCCACGAGCGCCGAAATGGCCACCGCACCAACCAAGGTAAATGCAAACTCCGTAAACAAGGCTCCAGTGAGCCCCCCCTGAAACCCAATCGGGATGTAAACAGCGACCAGCACAACGGCCATTGCGATAATTGGCCCGCCAAGTTCTCTGGCTCCAACCAAGGCAGCCTGCAGGGGCCTCACGCCCTCCTCAAGGTGTCGGCTTACGTTCTCGACCACGATGATTGCATCATCGACTACTAGGCCGATCGCGAGCACCAGCGCCAACAGCGTCAACAGATTGATGGAGAAGCCAAAGATCAGCATCATGGCGAACGCGCCAACCAGTGACAACGGTATCGCAACGACAGGGATTAGGACTGATCTAGGAGCTCCGAGGAACGAAAAGATGACGAGTATGACGATGACGAGGGCTTCAGCCAGCGTCGTTTCGACATCATGAATCGAGCTATTGACAAATTTGGTCGAGTCGTAAGCGACAGCACCCTGAAGCCCATGAGGCAGTTGTGAGAAGATGACAGGCAGTTTTGTCTTGACGCGCTTTATGACATCCAGCAGATTGGCCGTAGGGGCAACCTGGATACCTATATAGACAGCCTTCTGCCCATCGAACGAGACTTGCGTGTCATATTCGCCTGCCCCCGCACCAAGTACAACATTTGCAATGTTCCTTAGGCGGACGACCGAGCCATTATTCTGTTTAACGATCAGATTTCGAAAGTCTTTAAGTGTAGATAGATTAGTTGAGGCGGTAAGGTTGTTCTGGACCATTTGCCCCTTAGTGCGTCCTAGACCCGCAATGTAATCATTGTTAGCGAGCGCTTGGCTGACATCGCTTCCGGTAACTCCGAAGGCAGCCATCTTATTCGGATCTAGCCATGCGCGAAGCGCGAAATCTTTGCCCCCGAGAATCTCGGCTGTCTGTACACCATTGACCGCTTGCAGTTGCGGTTGAACCACTCGTGTCAGGTAATCGGTAATTTGATTGGGAGCAAGAATTTTACTTTTGAAGCCGATATACATGGCGTCAATTGTCTGACCGATTTGAAGCGATATCTGTGGTTCCTGAGCTTGTGGTGGCAATTTGTTGCGAACGGCGCTGACTTTTGCGCTGATCTCGGTCAAAGCCTTATCTGGGTTGTAGTTCAAACGAAGATAGATCGTAATCGTGCTTACGCCGTCCTGACTTGTCGACGTCATGTAGTCGATGCCATTAGCTTGGGCAATTGAGTTCTCTAGCGGTGTTGTAATAAAGCCCGCTACAGTTTGGTTATCCGCGCCATAGTAGGTGGTGCTGACAGTAACCTCCGCGTTTTCTGTCTTTGGATACTGGAGGACTTGAAGAGATGCCAAAGAACGCAGGCCGACGACCAGAATCAGCAGACTAACCACCATCGCGAGAACAGGTCGGTGGATGAAGATGTCGGTAAATTTCATCGTCCGCTACCCCGCGTCACATTTGCTCATCTGGCGTCGGGTTCGCCTCGTTGCTAGGTTGTACTGAGTTGTTTATCTTGACCGGCGATCCGCTGTGCAATTTAATTTGACCGGCAGTCACGACGACATCGCCCGCTTTGACGCCTTTGAGTATCTGGACTTGGTCGCCGCGTGTTTTTCCGATTTCAACGAACTGTTGTTTGGCGAATAATGAAGAAGTGAGTTTTCCGGTCTTTCCGGATGCTAGACCTGTCTTTTTCTCCACCAGATAAACCGTATCGCCATAAGGGTTGTAGGCGATAGCGGTCTGCGGCACTGTTATATACCGCTTTACCGGACCGATCGCGACAGCTACCTTTGCATACATACCGGTTAACAGTCGGTCGCCAGGATTATTCAGCACCGCCCGAACCTCTACATTCCGTGTACTGGTACTGATGGCCGAACTAATAGCGGAAATTTCTCCCTTGAAAACCTGGTCTGGATAAGAGTCGCAGTGAACAGTGACAATTTTCCCCACCGTGAGATCACGTACATATTGCTGCGGTAAAGTGAAATCGACATAGATGGGGTTCAAGGATTGGAGTGTGACGATAGTCGTTCCGGGATTGAGGTACTGCCCAAGATCAACTTTCCGAATCCCTAAGCGGCCTGAAAATGGCGCTTGAACAGATTTGTACTCCACAGCTGCCTGTTGTTGTGCAACGTTCGCCCTGGCCTCCTTCAGGTTTGCCAAATCTGTATCGAGGGTTTGTTTGCTGATTGCGTCGGCGTGGTACTCCTTTTTGGCGCGCTGATAGGTAATTTGTGCGATGTTTTCTGCCGCTACGAGTGAAGCAAGTCGAGCCTTATCTTCCCGTGCTTCAAGTGTCACAAGAAGCTGGCCTTTTTTTACGCGTTCGCCAGACGTGAAATCTATACTAGTAACCAGACCGGCAATCTGTGGGCTAATGTCGGTACTGTTATGCCCCTTCAAAGTTCCAATGGCTTCCAGCCTTGCCCTCCAAGGTTTCTTTACAGCCACCATGGTCGAAACAAACTGGGCTGGGTTACTTTCTTTGGCCATAAATTTCCGAATTGCCGTGGCCTTGTATGCCTCGAACCAAAAAATGCCACCTAGCAGCAATCCCACTATGACCAGCATGATCACCATGCGCTTCGCCATCGCCGCATTCCCCATCATCAAGAGTTAAGTTGCCGCATCCTTTGTGAAGCGGGTATACCCATCCCAGATTCTCAGTCGGGCCGCGTTGTCGCCATGGTGTTTCCGCCGACCTCGCCAGCAAGGTCGTTACGGTTCCACCAACCTCCGCCCAGAGCCTGAAAAAGTGCCACGGTATCTGAAAGGCGAGCGGCCCGCGCCTTTGAAAGCGCGATGCGAGATTGGCGGTACCCGAGGATAGCTTGCAGAAGGGTTGGGTAGTCAATGCCGCCGACCTGATATTGCTCTCGGGCTAGTTTGTAACTGTACTTGGCAGCTTGTTCTGCCGCTCTTTGTCTTCTTAAATCCACCGCATCGTCAGCCAAGTTACGCAATGCATCGGCGACGTTTTCAAATGCCGTCAATACCGTCTCACGATAGTCTGCCGCTGCCTGATCATAAGCAGCGACGGCGGCCCGCTTTTTATGCAGTAACGCACCCCCCTCAAAAATGGGTTGTAGCAGTCCGCCGGAAAGGCTCCAGATTCCTTCTCCTGGAGAAAACAGATCGCTTGGGTGCGTAGCGACGGAGCCGATATCGCCGGTAAGCGTGATCTCTGGCAACATGTTGGCCGTAGCGATACCCACATTTGCGCTAGCTTCATGCAAAAGCGCCTGCGCAATCCGGATGTCAGGCCGCTGTTCAACCAGTTTCGACGGTACGCTGACAGGGAGATTACGTGGTAGCTTTATCGCCCTTAAATTTAAAGCAAGTGAATGCATTTGGTCAGGAAAACGGCCGGTTAGGGCTGCAATCTGGTGCATAGTCTGCGCAAGATTTTTTCGTAATGGCGGCAGCAAAGTTTGATCTTGGGCTAGGACCGCTAGTTGTTGTTGTAATTGCGTTTGAGAGGCCGCCCCAATTAGCAGCTGTCGGTGCACGATGTCGACAATTTTCCGCTGAGCAGCAATTATCTTATGTGTGATCGAAATCTGAGTTCGTAAGGACGCGGCCTGAATTGCTGCCGTCGCAACATTCGATGTGAGCGCCAAATACGCGCCTTCGAGTTCGAACCGGTTATATGTAGTGATGGCTTGGCTTCGTTCTATTTCTCGACGCGTAGCACCAAAAAGGTCAAGTGTGTAAGACACGCTGGCCTTCGCGTTGTAAAGGGTGTAGATCCCTCCAGATGCTGTTGGCTGCCCAAACAGGGCCCCGGACGTCTTTTGCCTAGTAACCTGAAAGTTGGCACTCAAAGATGGGAATAAACTTCCTTCCGTTACAAGGTAATTCTCTCGGGCTGCACGGAGTGACGCCCGAGCAGCAATCAGGGTTGGATTGGCATGAATCGATGTCTTAACCAGATCGTCGAGCACTGCCGAGTGGAACAGAGTCCACCATTGCGCCGGTAGCTTGGCACCGATAACAAAATTCTGCCTGCTCCCCTGCGGCACTCCGGATGTGTATACGGTGTGCCTTGGCAGGGCATGATGTGTATACTGCTTAACTGCAGGCGGCGCAGGAGGTTTGAAATTTGGACCAACTGTGCAGCCAGCTAACGCCACCGCACCGATGGCGGCTGCAAACGCTCCTGTCGATCTTATCGAGCTACAGACCATACCTCTCTGCGCCTCAAACTCGTTCTTCAATGTGGTCGTGATCAGCGCAGATACCACGCAGCAGCACATCGCAGATCCGGTCGCAGTAAGTCTGGATGTCATCGGAATAAGAAAAATTCGCGTTAAAGCGAAGGACATCCCGACTTTGAAAGAAGAAAACGCAAGCAGACATCGTAATCGTCCAAGCGATAACTGGATCGAGATTAGGCCGGAGTTCACCCTTGAGAGCGGCAGAACGAAAGATGGTCATTTCTACTTCGAAGTTCCGGGAGAAAACCTCATCATTGAGTTGTCGTCCCCTGAGGGCGCCATTTTCAAGGATCTCACGAAGCAGCAGTCTCGATTCATTCGGCTCCGCGCAAAGCTTGTGTACGATGCAGTTAACCATCGACTGCAGGCGGGGCGGGAAAGTATCAGCCGTTCGTGTTGCACGCGCAATCTCGTCACTCCATCGCATACTTGCCGATCGCAGCACGGCAAGGTACAGCGCCTCCTTCGATGCAAAGTGATGGAATACATTGGCTTTACTTACCCCCGCTTTTTCCGCGATCGCGTGTACTGACACTCCTTCAAACCCGTGTTTCGCGAACAACTCAAGGCCCGCAGCCAAGATCTGCCGGATACCTGGACATTGTGAGGAGTGAGCGACGTTCATGGGATGCCTACCAACACCGCAGTCAGGTTGCGAACTGGCCGGACCAGATGCATCCCCGACTGACCGTCCGGTCGGTCAGAGTGTAGCGCGCTGCGCGCAGGTCAACAAGTACGGCACACGAGCGTGCGCAATATCCCAAATATTGATTACACTCGGCATTTGTCCACCTTTTCCATCGTGCCTCGCTAGACCTATTTGACGAACGAAAAGACGACCAAGACGAACTAAAACAAGAGGCTCTCACGCCATGTACGAATCTCGCTCCTAGTCCCATGCGGCGAACACGGCAGAAGGGTGATTGTTCGACCGAGCTTGTGTCGAGGCGCCATACGTTGCGACCTCCTAATAGTCTTATTGGCAAATTTGCGCTCAAGATGCAGGACTATCTTGAGTCAGCGGTCGTCACCGCATCCGTCCATCCAGACACTCCTGTCTATCAAAACTCCCAGTTTCCATGGGTGGCAGACATAGAGGCAGGTTGGCGTGATGTGCGGAAGGAGCTGGATCGGATTATGGCTTTCCGCGACGACATGCCTAGTTTTCATGAAATTCTTAAAGAGGTAAACACGATATCGACAGACGCTGATTGGAAAACGTTTTTCCTCCAGGGCGTCGGCATGGACTGCCGTGAAAATGCGCGTATTTGTCCTAAGACGATGGCTTTACTGAAAAAAATACCGAACTGCGCTACAGCGTTCTTCAGTATTCTCTCGCCCCACAAGCACATTCCGGCCCATCGCGGCGCATATAATGGCGTTCTCCGACTTCATCTTGGGTTGTTGGTCCCCGAGCCCAACGAGCATTGTCGCATTCGTGTTGCAGATCAATACCGTCACTGGCAGGAAGGGAAAGTCATTATTTTCGATGACACCTTCAATCATGAAGTCTGGAACGATACCGATGGCTATCGAGTGGTTCTTTTCGTCGATTTTGCACGTCCACTCAACCAGCCGTGGGACGTGCTTAATCGTGGACTATTGCGACTGGGCCCTCTTGCGCCGTTTTTGCGCGAGGCTAATGTCCGGCAACGAACTTGGGAGACATCGTTTTACAAAAACCACCGTGTCTGAGCCTCATCGGCACGGATCTTTGTTTCAAGTTGCAGCGGGCCGTCTCGTGGTGATCGGAGGATAAGTGTGAATGAGTCGAATCCCGTGGAAATACTGGTTGTTTACTATTCCCGAACTGGGGCAACGGAAGCACTTGCGCGTCAGGTCTGTCGAGGTATCGACAGCGTGCCGGGAGCCCAATCGCGATTGCGCACAGTTCCTTCGGTGACCTGTAGTTCTGATGGCCGACGGCAGGTGGTGCCCGATGATGGCCCGCCTTACGCGAGCGCGAAGGATTTAAGGGAATGTAAGGGGTTGGCGCTGGGCAGCCCGACGCGTTTCGGCAATATGGCGGCCGCATTGAAATATTTTGTTGATTCAACATCCGACCTATGGCTCTCTGGCGCTTTGGTAGGAAAGCCAGCCGCCGTTTTTACTGCCACTGCAAGTATGCATGGCGGACAGGAGAGCACGCTCCTTTCGATGATGTTGCCGCTTTTTCATCACGGCATGTTACTTGTTGGACTGCCCTATTTGGAGTCGGAACTGAACCGGACACAGAGTGGCGGTACCCCCTACGGAGCAAGTCACGTTTCCGGAAGTACGCTGTCTGGACGACCCTTGACAACTGACGAAGTATCGTTAGCGCAGCTACAGGGCCGTCGTCTTGCTGATGTGACGGTGCGACTCCAGCAGTCTCTCTGCCAATAGCTGTGGGTCATGCCGGTTCAATGCCGACTCCTGCGGGGAGGGGGCAGGCCGATAGCGCGATGCGAGTCCCACGTTCAATCAGATGGCGTTATCGTCGTAGTGAGGTCGTGTGTTTCCTGCACAGCCAAAGATATAGAAAAGTAGGGAGGGGCGACTAGGCCGAGGCCCGTCGGTCAGTTGCTAACGCGGCCAGGATTATTAGGTTGTATCCGTCAAGTTGTGCAAATAGGTGGCCATGGGTGAGGTCGTTCCTCGCCGCCGGTCAGGCGGCCCTTCTCGGCCACTCCTTCTGCTGCCCGGCGAG
>OFHJ01000556.1_pt1 | contig 13761 bp, 10 predicted proteins | sample 1522001 | NCBI WGS metagenome assembly OFHJ01 (sample SAMEA2464838, study PRJEB22497) | soil metagenome | biome: Grassland; feature: Farmland; material: Clay | place: Australia | collected 2013-02-01 | depth 1.2 m | reverse complement strand
ATCCAGATCCGCGAAATTAACCAACGTCGCCGCCAAACGCGGTCAAAAAAGAGTCAACAGCGCCTGAAACGCTGGTCGCCTGTTTATTATTCGCGTAACCTGCGCTACTCGTGACCAAAGTCGCGTGGAACCGGGTCAAAGGACGATATCCGTTGGCAGATGCCGAAAGGATGGAACAACTTTACCCAGTGTGACTAAGTAACGACCAAACAGAGAAGTTGCCGAAGGTGAGCCTAACGCACCCATATCTGGCGATCCGGGACCTAACGCGCGGAAACGCACCCAACCGCTGGGATTTCGTTGCCTTCGCCCTCGTGTTTGGGGCCCTCACCTTGATTGCCCTGGGGGCACGGCACTTGGCTGCGCCCCTTACCAGCCTGCCTGGGCATCTATGCCTGTCGCCCTGGCACCTTCCGTACTACGCTTTGCGGACAACCCTTCGCATGCTAGCGGCGCTAATTCTTTCGGTGGCGTTCTCCATTAGCTATTCCTATGTAGCCGCCAAAAGCAAACGCGCTGAACGAGTGCTGATTCCTCTTCTGGATATCCTCCAATCAGTCCCAATCCTGGGCTTCCTGTCTTTTACGGTAACCTTCTTTCTGGGACTCTTTCCGGGTGAAGTCTTTGGTGCAGAGCTCGCATCCATATTTGTAATTTTCACCAGCCAAGCCTGGAACATTACTTTTTCTCTTTACCAAAGCCAACGAACGCTTCCTCCCGATCTCGTCGAGGTCGCCCGCAGCTTGCGCCTTACTGCCTGGCAGCGTTTCTGGAAGCTGGAAATGCCGTTTGCCATGCCCGGAATGGTATGGAACATGATGATGTCAATGTCCGGTGGCTGGTTTTTTATTGTCGCTTCAGAGGCGATCACCGTTGGCAACCACACAGTCACGCTACCTGGAATCGGCTCCTACGTTGCTGCTGCAATTGCCCGGCGTAATCTGGGAGCCATCGGGTGGGCTATCCTCACAATGCTGATAGTCATATTGATTTACGACCAGCTTCTATTTCGACCGCTGGTTGCATGGAGTGAACGTTTTCGCGTAGACGACCAACCGCTGGAGATCGAAACCGAGTCGTGGGTTCTGCGAACAATGCAACGATCCACCTGGCCAGCGGCCATTGTGGATTGGATCATTGAGAGGGTTTCTTCGAGGCCACGAATAACCAGGAAACTGCCCGGTACGCTAAGAGCGCCTTTTCTCACTTCGCTTAAACCGTCTGCGGCTGCATCGGATATTTGTTGGTACGCGGTTGTAATTGGCGCCGCGGCATATGGCGCATGGCGAATTTACATCTACTTGAGCACCGCATTGCCCTTACACGCTGTTTTCCAGGCGACCGAGCTGGGCTTCTTCACATTGGCCCGAGTTTTGGTGCTGGTCGGATTAGCCAGCCTGGTATGGGTTCCTGTCGGCGTGGCAATTGGTTTACGACCCCGCGTCGCCGCTATCGTCCAACCTGCCGCCCAATTCCTTGCGGCATTTCCCGCTAATCTTTTTTTTCCGATCGTCGTTGCCTTAATAGTGCATTTCAGTCTCGACCCGGACATCTGGCTAAGTCCACTGATGATTCTTGGAACGCAGTGGTACATTTTGTTCAATGTAGTCGCCGGCGCGAGCCAGCTGCCACGTGACCTTCGTGATGCAGCCCGCAATCTCCAGATGCATGGCTGGCTATGGTGGAGAAAGGTGATGCTTCCTGCAGTCCTTCCGTTCTACGTTACAGGGGCAATGACCGCAGCGGGTGGTGCATGGAACGCAAGCATTGTCGCAGAATTTGTCGAATGGGGAACAACGCATTTACAAGCCAATGGCCTTGGCGCTTACATAGAACAGGCGACAATCAGCGGCAATTACCCCCATATCGTGCTGGGAGTGGCCGTCATGTCAATCTTCGTTGTGGTACTTAACCGCACATTGTGGAGACCCTTGTATCGCCGTTCGGAAGAACGTGTGGAACTGGACTAGTAATTGGAATTACAAAGATGGCGAACGAAGAATTGGCGCGGACTGAAACTCCTGTCGCGGACACAGTCCTAGACGTGCGCGGGGTTACGCGCGCCTTTCGTCGGCCCCACGGCGACCCACTGATCGTCCTCGAAGCAGTCGACCTGAAGCTCGCTCGTAACGAGATCGTAGGCCTTCTTGGACGATCGGGATCCGGGAAATCTACTTTGCTGCGAATTGTGGCAGGCCTGATCCAGCCTAGCTCCGGTGAGGTCATCTACCGCGATACAGTTCTTAGCGAGCCGGCCGAGGGCATTGCGATGGTCTTTCAGTCTTTCGCACTATTCCCGTGGTTAACGGTATTACAAAACGTCGAGGCGGGGCTTGAAGCTCAGGGTGTCCCTTCTCGTCGTCGCCGCGAACGCGCCATAAAAGCTATCGATCTCATTGGACTCGATGGATTTGCCAATGCTTATCCACGAGAGCTTTCGGGGGGGATGCGCCAACGGGTCGGCTTTGCGCGAGCTTTGGTGCTGGACCCGACGATACTATTAATGGATGAGCCCTTTTCTGCGCTCGATGTCCTTACAGCCGAAACGCTTCGGACTGACTTACTTGATCTCTGGAATGAACGAAAATTACCGATTCAGTCAATTCTTTTAGTCACCCATAACATTGAAGAAGCGGTATTGATGTGCGATCGCATTCTTCTGTTTGCCTCGAATCCAGGCCGCGTCATATCAGAAATCCGCGTCCCATTCAAACACCCGCGGAACCGGTTGGACCCTCGCTTCCGCCAGCTTGTAGACGACATCTACGTTCGCATGACCACTCGTTTCCAAGGACGAAAGGCGCTCGCAACCATTGGTGAGCGGCTGCCGGAAATCTCGACTAATCGCTTGTCCGGACTGATCGAAGCACTGGCCGCAGAACCGTACCATGGCCATGCCGACTTGCCAGAGATAGCGCGCACCCTCAACCTTGAGGTCGACGAGCTGTTCCCTATTGCCGAAACGCTGCAACTTCTCGGATTCACGGAACTGACATCTGGAGACATCCTACTAACGTCGCTTGGACAGCGATTTGCTCACGATGACACCGAGTCGCGGAAGGTAACTTTCGCCCGCCAGCTAGTTGCGAACGTCCCTCTCGCGGCCCACATCAAGCAGGTTTTAGAGGATCGGCCCGGGAGACGCGCTCCAGCAGTTCGCTTTCTTTCGGAACTGGAAGATCACCTTTCCGATGAAGCTGCAGAGCAAACTTTGCGCGCTGTCACCCACTGGGGGCGGTATGCAGAGCTCTATTCCTACAACGATGCGGCGGAATCCTTTAGCCTAGAACAGGATGCGGAATAACGTTGATGCAGCATTGACGATCTTACGTTGCCCCCCTATCCTTTTGCTTCGTAAGGTACGGTGATGCTATAGAGGGCATTCCCATTCGGGCGGTTAACTCAGCGGTAGAGTGCCACCTTCACACGGTGGAAGCCACTGGTTCGATCCCAGTACCGCCCACCATCGCCGTTCCAAAATTTCCTGTCAGGTCGGCCTTCTGCATCAAGAGCCTGATTGGCCCATCAGCACTAGCGCTTCCAGCCGGCACACCAGAATGTCAGGCGACGAACGAGCCGCGATCCTCCTCCGCAACAACATGCGCAGCCTAATGGCCAGCCAAATAGGCAAGCCCGTAAATGTGAGTCGAAGAGGAATCAATCAGGCAGCCTGAACCGGTATAGTATTCGCCGTTCGAACGACACGGTTGCGCTCGTCGAGATAGACTAGCCGTGGCTGGTGAACGCACGCTTCATGAGAATCAACGCCAACGTAGGCGCATATAATGACGCAGTCTCCGACATTTGCCCTATGTGCTGCTGCCCCGTTAATGGAAATCACCCCACTACCTTCCTCGGCGACAATTGCATAGGTGGAAAACCGCTCCCCATTGGTGACGTTATAGATCTCGATCTGTTCAAACTCCTGTATGCCCGCCAATTCGAGCAAACGCGCATCGATCGCGCATGATCCCTCATAATCGAGTTCGGCGTGGGTGATGCGGGCACGGTGCAGTTTGCACTTAAGCATGGTCAGCTTCATCAAAATTCTCGCTTGGTTGAGCCGGATCTCTGGCGGGCCAACACCCTGCGCAAGGCAATGGTGTATCAACGACAGCCTTGACATTTACCCTGCTGCGCATACCCTGCTGCGCAGCAACGCATCAGGCAGCGGCACACTACATTTTAGCCCTCTTACTGGTGACGATGCCACTTTACAGGTTAGCATCGTCAGCTTTTGCATCTACGTAGAGGCAGTCGATCAACCGGGTTCTCCCGAGATAACCGGCCACTAAAACGACAAATTCTTCGTCGCGTCCTTCCGGCATTTGCAGGTCAGGGCTCCGGATTTCCATGTATTGGATCCGGAAGCCAAGTCGCGACAGCAAATCAACCTGCCCTTCGCAAAGGGAAGCGAAGTCACGTCGCCCATCTTTCAACGCGGACACTACTGATGTGAGACTGAGATACAGATTTGACGCTATCGTCCGCTCTTTTGGTGACAGGTATTGATTGCGCGAGGACATTGCTAGGCCATCCACCTCTCGAACAGTGGGGCGTCCCGTGACCGCAATTTGCAAACTCAAATCGGAAACCATGTGACGTATAACGGCCAACTGCTGCCAATCCTTCTCCCCGAATACGGCCAGATCTGGCTGCACTTGATTGAAAAGTATTAACACCACCGTCGCGACACCATCGAAGTGCCCCGGTCTGCAAGCTCCTTCAAGCGTCTCGGCAAGATCACCGGAAAGACGCAGTGCCACGCACGGCGGACTGCCATTTGGATAAACAGAACCCACAGTTGGCGTATAGAGCAAATCTACGCCAGCGGCATGCAGCTTTTCAGAATCCTCCTTTAGAGTTCTGGGATAACGGGTGAAATCTTCATTAACACCGAACTGGAGTGGATTGACAAAAATGCTTGCCACAACCAGATCGGTCTGGCCGCGAGCCCAGGAAACCAGCGAAAGATGGCCTTCATGCACATTACCCATTGTCGGAACCAGCGCGACAGTTTGGCCTGAACTACGGGCAGCGACAAGAAATGCTCGAAGAGCATTAACGTTATCTACTTGCTCCATCAGTCGCCGAAACCGTGCTCCGGCGCAGGGTACGTTCCCGTCTTGACCGCGCGTACGTAAGCGCCTAGCGCTGACTCAATGCTGTCTTCTCCCGCCAAGAAGTCCTTCACGAAACGGGGCCTGCGGCCGGATTTCATCTCGGGAGCGATGTTGAGAATGTCCTGAAGCACTAGAATCTGACCGTCCGGTGCGGGCCCCGCACCGATTCCGATTAACGGAACCTCAGCGATCTCACGTATCCGAGCCGCAAGTGAAGACGGTATACATTCCACTAGCAATAAATCGGCGCCGGCATCCTGAAGCAATTTTGCATCGCGACACATCGCCTCCGCTGCGCGCGAGTCCCGTCCCTGAACCTTAAACATCCCCATCTTGTGGATAAGCTGAGGCTGAAGGCCTAGGTGAGCACAAACAGGGATTCCGCGAACAGCCAAATACTCGACTATATCGGCCTGCTCATACCCCCCCTCAAGCTTGACCATCTTTGCGCCACCCTCCTGCATAAGCCGTTGGCTCGCATCAAGAGCCCGATCCCGCGTCGCGTAGGAAAGAAATGGTAAATCAGCTAAAAGGAATGCTCGCCTCAGATGTGGCGCAACGCAGCGGGTGTGATACAGCACATCATCGACTGTCACCGCTGTAGTCGCGAGCCGCCCGTGGATCACCATACCGAGAGAGTCTCCAACAAGAACCAGATCGATGCCAACCCGGTCTTCTAACAGGGCGAAACTGGCGTCGTAACAGGTTAGGCAGGCGATCTTTTCACCTGCCGCACGCATGCGGTGAAGCTCGGCAATATGAACTTCGGCGTGTGTGCTTGGCGTATTAGCGTTCACGCTTACTCCCTAGACTGTGAATACTGGCGGGAAACTACCCTTTTGCACGGATCATCAAACCTCAAATTCACGGAGTCCGAGCTGCCGCGGTCTGCGACAACACGCGCATCCCAATAACAGGGTTTAGTTCCGATATGCCCGGGAGGCGGGCTAGAAATATCATTTCCACAGCTGCAAACAGTTTTTAAAGCCTCTGGCAAGATCGGCTACCGAACCCAAGGCATCAATAACAAGGCCGGGAGCTACCTCGGCCAATGGTAACAGTACAAACGCGCGATATTGCAAATAGGGGTGGGGCAGCATCAAGCGGGCCGAGGACCGACGAACTCCTTCGATGTGGAGGAGATCAAGATCCAGTAAACGCGGCCCCCACCGTTGCTTACGGGTTCGTCCAGCCGCATCTTCAATAGCCAGCAACTCGCCCAGCAATTCTTCAGGCGTCAATGTTGTCTCGATGGCACACACCGCATTACAGTAGTCCGGCTGAGGTTGGGGCCCCATCGCGCGGCTTCTCCAGTAGCTTGAGCACCGCAGTATACGAATCTGAGGGTCCTCCTCAAGACACCTTCGGGCCGCATCCAGGTTCGCCGGTGGGTCACCTAAATTAGCCCCTAAGCCGATATATGCCCTGACCACAACCTCACCCCATAAATCCTATTCCCTAGCAGGGCGGCGAACGGCACGCGAACGGCGCCGGCCGCGCCGACGGGCAGTTGCTCTGGAAGGAGCCGAATCATGAGCTTCGTCGGTTTCCCGGCCTGCGCCAGGGCTTTGGATGTTCGCGATCTCATCTTGCTGTACCTGATCCCACCAACGGGCGAGGCCAGCCAAATCAGGCTCACTTGATTCACCGCGTAATCTAAGAAAATCATAGGCCGCCCGGAAGCGGGGATGCGCCATCAGTCGTTTTGCCCGAGAGCCGCTCCGATAATCGAAACGCGGTTGCAAAAGCCATATTTCGCGCATGGGAAAGGCAAAGCGCTTCGGAATGGCTACCCGTAACACCTGTCGCGCAACAGCATCTTCGACAGCCTGCATCAATGCCATTCCAGGGCTTTTCCCGTGCCACGAAGCGAGCTGTGAGGCGCGCATCGCCACTACTGGCCAAAGTAGCGCTGCCAAAAGAAATGCGGGAGTCACCGGCTGGCAATTGGCAAGTCGACTTGCGGTATTGGCCAGAACGCGCTCCAGTAAGTCCATCCACGCGGCGTCTTCCGCGATGGCGGTTTCGACGTCAGGAAACAGTATTCCAAAGAGGCTGTGTCGGCGCAAGCTAAGCAGATTGGCAACGCCCTCACGACAGAGAAGCAATTTAATTACTTCGTCGAAAAGCCGTGCCGGTGGAATTTCCCCCAGCAAAGGGGCCAACCGAGTGATCGGCTCGGTCGAGTCGGTGTCTATTGAAAATCCCAGCTTATTCGCGATTCGCAAGGCGCGCAGCATGCGCACCGGATCCTCGCGGTATCGTAACTCCGGATCGCCGATCAGCCGAACTTGGCGCGATCGTAAATCACTTAACCCATCGGAAAAATCCAGTATGGACTCGTCGCGGGCATCGAAATAAAGCGCATTGATGGAAAAATCACGTCGCAACGCATCGGATCCAAGATCACCATAAACGTTATCTGAAAGAATGCGCCCCGTTTCGTCCCGTTCGTGTGAATCGGTGATATCGCCGCGGAAGGTTGTCACTTCTAATGTTTCATGCTGCACCCTTACGTGCGCAATTAAAAAGCGTCGACCGATCAAGCGGCTCGAACGGAACAATTTTCGTATTTCTTCCGGTCGTGCCGACGTTGCAATATCAAAATCCTTGGGTTCCAGGCCAGCAAGCAAGTCCCGGACACCGCCCCCGACCATGTATGCTTGATGGCCAGAAGCCTGCAGGGTATCCAGCACCTGAAGCGTCCCTGGCGAGAGATCCTTGCGCGCGATGCCGTGCTGTTCCCGCAGTATGCGATTGGGCTGGCTGGTAGCTATGCCTGAGTGCCTCAATTTTTTCAAAACAACGTTGGTGGCGCTCCCACGGGGACTCGAACCCCGGTTTTCGCCGTGAGAGGGCGACGTCCTGGGCCGCTAGACGATGGGAGCATCTAAGTACCCGACCGGGGCGGTATTATCAGTGAGTCGAGAGAAAACCGCAAAGGCACGCGATCTCCGAGTCTCCGAGCGCAAGGTATTGCACAGCAGGTGCCAACACCCTCCGCACCCTGAGCCATAACAGAGTTTATCATTACGATCAGGCACGGCGGCTCCTGACGTTCGTTGTAGTCGCCCCAGCCGTTCAGTTTTCCACAATTTCTGGAAACAATGTCTCGGTAAATCCGAATCGGCTGAAATCCGTAACCCGCATGGGGTACAGAACACCCCGAAGATGATCGCACTCGTGCTGAACGACTCTTGCGTGAAAACCGTCGACTTCTCTCTCCAATCTTTCCCCTGCAGGGGTAACGCCGCGATAACGAATCCGCTTGTATCGAGGGACCACGCCGCGAAGACCCGGCACCGACAAGCAGCCCTCCCAATCCTCTTCCATATCCCGCCCTACCGGCACAATTTCCGGATTGATAAGTATCGTACATGGTACCGGTGGCGCGTCCGGATAACGCGCGCTGCGCTCGAAGCCGAAGATAATAATCTGTAAATCTATCCCGATCTGTGGGGCGGCCAACCCAACACCGCCTGCCGCCCGCATAGTGTCAAGCATGTCTGCTATCAGCACATTAATTGCTTCTGAAGGAAATCCCACGACCGCTTTTGCTGACCGGAGTAAACAAGGATCCCCCATTTTCAGGATTTCACGAACCATAACGGTTCACCTTCCGGGAAATGCTCGCTCTATTATCGCGTCCATAGGCACATGTGACGAGAGCGTACCAAAACTGCCTGGTCTTCGACCGTCCAAGCGACTTTCACAAAACGCGGTGGCAACGACATTTTGCCCGGCCCTCACCAGAATACTTGCCTGGAGTGCAATGGCGGCCCGCTCAACAATCAAGCGAGACTGCACCTCACGCGTTCCCGCGTCGTCCAGCGCTTCCCCAAGCCACTTTACTTCGCTATCAATCGCAAGACAACTGCTGCGAGCGGCCTCTATTTCGCGGAACAAAGCCTCACGACTTCTGACGTCCTTAGACAGGGTGCGCAACACATCAAGGCACTGGATGTTGCTACAGCCCTCCCAGATCGAGTTTAACGGGGCTTGGCGATATAGTCGCGGCAACGGATTATCCTCAATGTACCCGCGCCCGCCCAAGCATTCCTGCGCTTCAGTAACAAATGAAACTGTTCGTTTGCAAGTCCAGTATTTGCCAATGGCCGTGGCGATTCGCGAAAAGGCAGCCTCGCTTGGATCTTCGCCACTCAAGCCGACAGCCCGGGCGATACGTACAGCAAACGCAGTATGTCCCTCGATTTCAAGGGAAAGGTCGGCAAGCACATTCTTCATGAGCGGCTGTTTGATCAGACGCTTTCCAAAGGCCCGGCGATATCGCGCGTGATGTATCGCCCGCACGAGAGCTTGTCGCATGATCCCGCAAGAACTGATGATGCAATCTTGACGAGTCAGTGCGACCATTTTGAGCATTATCGCCACACCTCGCCCTTCCTCTCCGACCATCCAGGCAGCCGCATTCTTAAATTCGACTTCAACGCTGGCATTTGACCAGTCGCCCAACTTCCTTTTGAGCTGCTGGACATAAACAGCATTTAGGCGCCCGTCTGGGGCGTAGCGCGGCACCAAAAAGCAACTTAGACCGCCCTCCGAACTAGCTAGTATCAGGTGTGCATCGCTCATCGGCGCCGAGTAGAACCACTTATGACCGACAATTCCATAGAGGCGACCTGGCCCCCTCCCCTCTTCCAATGGTCTCGCGCTTGTGGTGTTCGTTCTTAGGTCTGACCCGCCCTGCTTTTCGGTCATCCCCATACCAATCGTATTCCCTCTCTTTTTCCACGCCGGTATAACGCTCGGGTCGTAGTCGCACGAAAGAATCCGCGGAAGCCAACATCGTGCAATGTCTGGTTGAAGTTCGAGTACAGGAACGCAGGCATAGGTCATCGTCAGGGGGCAGCTGGTCCCTTGATCAACTTGATTATGCAGATAAAAGAGAGCCATACGGGAAACATTTGCCCCCGGCCAGTGTTCGTGATTCCACGGAAAATTTGACACCCCATGTTGTATGCCCCTTGTCATGAGGTAATGATAAGAAGGGTGAAATTCAACTTCGTCAATCCGCATTCCGCAGGAGTTGAATCGCGTGAGTGTTGGCCTGTTTTCATTCGCGAGACGACCGGCGTCGACCAAATCGTCGCCAGTCAAGGCGCCATAAATTTGGAGATCCCGCTGGGTTCCCGTGATGCCTTCACGGGCGACCGCGTCTCTGAGTGGCTGATCCGTATCCCATGTGTTATAGGGGATAAGCTCTGGAGGCTGGTTAGTTACTTTGTGGGTTAGAAATGGAGACTCAAGCGGATTCAGTGGCAGCTTCTCGGACATCGCCAGACCCTCCTAGCGCCTTCTTCACTTAGAGAATATCGCACGGAAACACCTGTCGGGTGTATACACAAACGTCTGCAGAAGTCCGTTTTTCGGAACGGGGCACGCGTTCATTTTTTTATAAGGAGCATTGCTGGCACGCCGCCAAAACTAACGTGCCGTTCCCCGTTGTCGGAAGGACAACAGACTCGTACCACCGGTTCGGGCCGAGTGGGGAAATCCCATTTACTGCTTAGCGAGTGGAATCGGCGCCTTGAAACAGCGATAATTCGCGAAGATGACCGTACCTGATTTGAACCTACAGACATCTAATCCCTCTCCTTCCGCTAACGACCAACAACTGTCGCCGGACCTTCCCGAATCGGCACTTGCATTGGCGTTGGCTGATCTGGTTGGGCAACATGAGGGCTTGGTTGTAGTCATTACACCAACTGAACAACTGGCCTACATACTCGAAGAAGAGCTTCGCTTTTTTCTTGAGGGGGAAGCGCTGATCACTCATTTTCCGGATACTGAAACACTTCCATACGATCCATTTTCTCCCCATCAGGAAATTCTCTCCAACCGCTTGGCGGCACTCTACCAGCTGCCGCGTCAATCAAAGGGTGTGTTGATCGTAACCGCCTCCACTCTTCTCGACCGCATGCCGATGCGCGCATGGGTCGATAGTCACGCACTCATAATAAAAGTAGGTGACTTAATTAGTCTGACAGGCTTCCGCGAACAACTGGTGAAAGCAGGCTACCAGAGCGTGCCGGAAGTCAAAACGCAAGGTGAATTTGCGGTCCGCGGCGCTCTTATCGATCTGTTCCCTATGGGCTCCGATACCCCATATCGGCTTGATCTGTTCGATGACGAAGTAGAAGCGATTCGTACCTTTGATCCGGATACCCAACGCTCTATCCAAAAGATCGAAACCGTTCGCCTGCTACCTGGTCGTGAGTTCCCCGTGAACCGACACGGAATAGACACCTTCCGGCAGCGCTACCGCAAATATTTTCCAGGCGATCCGGCCCGCTCCAAAATATATAACGCAGTCAGCGAAGGCCGCCTCCCACTGGGCATAGAAGCATGGGCCCCGTTATTTTTTGAGGAAAATGCCACGTCATCGCTTTTCGACTACGTTCCGGAAAACACGCTAGCTGTGCAGCTAACCGACGTTGCTGCAACGCTGGATCTTCAATGGACTCATATCAAGGAGCGTTACGGACGCTACGCCGGCAATCTTGAACGGCCCCTGATGCGGCCTGATGATCTTTATTGGGAACCAAGGGCCGTTTTATCCAGCCTTGGCAAGGTAAAGGCCGTATGCACACAGTCTGTCACCGCACGAATCGTCGCAATGCCACTTGCCGCGGGCGAACAAGCCGTTAGACGGTGGCTGAAAAGCGATAACAATCATCGCGTATTGTTCATAGCAGAATCTCCAAGCCGTCGAGACACGTTGCTCGACTGGCTTCGTCCTTTCGGAATCCTCCCACGCCTGCACGATGGATGGCGTGCATTCCTAGTGGATCACAATCGCTACGGGATCAGCATCGGCCCGTTGCAAAAGGGATTCTCGTTCGAGAAAGCTCAGTTAGCTATTGTCGCAGAAGCGCAGGTTTTTGGCCTAACAGCGCCGACAGCAATACGGCGCAAGCGGGCACGGACCAGCAATACGGACGCCATATTGCGCGATTTGACCGACCTGGCAATTGGCGCGCCGGTCGTCCATATTAAACATGGCGTGGGGCGTTATATTGGCTTGCAACGACTTGATGCAGGCGGACAGGAGAATGAATATCTTGTCCTCAAGTACGCTGGCGGCGACAAACTTTACGTTCCCGTGGCGTCGCTTTACCTTGTGCATCGATACACTGGCGGCACAGAGCCTCAGGAAGCCCCCCTACACCAGCTGGGATCGGATCGATGGACGAAATCTCAGCAGCGCGCTCAAAAAAAGGCCATAGATATTGCCGCAGAGTTGCTTCAGATTCATGCGCGACGGGCTTCCAGAACCCGAAAAGGCATTAACGTCCCGGAGTTCGAATACCGACGCTTTTGCGAAGGTTTTCCCTTTGAAACCACCGCCGACCAACAAAGTGCGATTGATTCAGTGCTGGCAGACATGAGCAAGGCACATCCTATGGATCGCGTGGTATGCGGTGATGTCGGCTTTGGGAAAACTGAGGTGGCCCTGCGAGCGGCCTTCGCGATGGCCATGAGCGGTCGGCAGGTTTGCGTGCTGGCCCCCACTACGCTCTTGGTACAACAGCACGAAAAAAACTTCCGTGACCGTTTCAGCAGCTGGCCAATAAAGATAGCGGCGCTGTCCAGGTTGCGTAGCAAAGGGGATCAAACGGCGCTGACAAATAGTCTGGCAAACGGTCAAATAGACATCGCTATTGGGACACATCGACTATTGCAAGACGACGTCCGATTCCATGACCTGGGCCTTTTGGTTATAGACGAAGAGCATCGCTTTGGCGTTCGCCACAAGGAAAAATTAAAGAATTTGAGGGCCGAGATTGACCTGCTTACGCTGACCGCGACACCAATCCCCCGTACCCTGAATATGTCTCTAGCAGGTCTTCGTGATCTTTCGATCATCGGCACCCCGCCAACTGATCGCCTGTCGATTCGCACATTTTTGTCTGAATGGGACAGCCTGCAGGTACAGGAAGCCTGCTTACGTGAATTAAAGCGAGGCGGTCAGATCTACATCGTCCATAACGAAGTACGCGATATTGATCATTTCGCACAAGAGGTTGCGCGGCTTGTTCCCGAAGGTCGCGTACGGGTGGCGCATGGGCAGATGAGGACGCGAGAACTTGAACAAGTCATGCTCGACTTTTATCACGGCCACTTCGACATTCTCGTGTGCACTACCATTATTGAATCGGGGATCGATGTCCCAGCGGCAAACACCATGCTGATAGATCGTGCCGATCGTTTTGGGCTTGCACAACTCCATCAGTTGCGTGGCCGGGTCGGCAGAAGCCATCGGCGTGCGTACGCGTACCTGTTTGTCCCTAGTAAGCGAGCACTTACCACCGACGCGCAGCGTCGCCTCGAAGCGATTGAAAAGCTCGACCATTTAGGCGCTGGGTTCGTCTTGGCAACTCAAGATCTGGAAATTCGGGGCGCAGGCGAATTACTTGGCGGCAGTCAGTCCGGCCAAATTGACGAAATCGGATTCACACTTTATTCGCAGATGCTGAACAAAGCGGTCAGAGCTATACGAAACGGGATGTTGCCGGATGCCCCTTTCACAACGAGCAACATTGACTGTGAGGTTGACTTGGGAGCGTCCGCCCTCATACCGGAATCATACGTGCCTGACCCGCATACTAGACTGGTC
>OFHJ01000555.1_pt1 | contig 13772 bp, 11 predicted proteins | sample 1522001 | NCBI WGS metagenome assembly OFHJ01 (sample SAMEA2464838, study PRJEB22497) | soil metagenome | biome: Grassland; feature: Farmland; material: Clay | place: Australia | collected 2013-02-01 | depth 1.2 m | reverse complement strand
CAACCCTGGCTCCCTATTTACAGGCGTTAGTTGAAGGAGAGGTTTTGCCGCAGCCCGCGGCTGAGGATGCACGGCTCAACAACGTCAGAGGTTACTGGAAATACGGCCGCCATATCTGGCCGGCGTCGACGACCGATGGTCAGGATTGAGAATTCCTCGTCAAGTGGTGCCCCATTCGATTGCTTTCAAAGTAAGCCCAGGGTTGCCTTAGGCAGCGGATATGCGAAGCTAAAATCCTGATGCTTCACCTTGACTGGATAGATTACACGGTTATCGGCGCCTATTTTCTATGTACAGCGCTGATCGGCGCCTGGGTGGCGCGTGCCAGAACGACTTCGGAAGACCTGTTTCTAGCCGGACGGTCGCTCGGCCCCATATCGGTCGGATTCTCCCTCTACGCTGCCAACGTGTCCTCGGATACTCTGGTCGGACTGCCCGGCGCGGCGTATCGGACCGGAATTTCCGTTGCCAATTACGAATGGATGGCAGGTGTAGTATTGATTTTTGCCTGTTTCTTCGTGTTGCCAGTTGTAATGCGTGCGCGCGTTACAACCATCCCGGAGCTGATGGAGCGTCGATTCGATACTCGATTACGCCTGTATCTTTCGGGAGTGACGCTCTTCTTGTCGATCGTTCTGGGGACGGCCGGCAGCCTCTACGCGGGAGCTCTGGTAATACGAGTATTCATACCGGGCCTCGGCCTGTGGGAAATGTGCGCGGCAATCGCTGCGTTTACGGCAATTTATACCGCCGCCGGAGGATTGCGGGCCGTGGTCTACACCGATGTAATGCAAGCGGTCGTTCTGATCGCTGGATCAATCGCCCTGACCGTGCTGGTCTTTGGCAAATTTAACTATTCATGGGCTGACGTAACCCGTCGTGTGGCTGCCGACAAGCTGCATCTGTTGCAGCCAATTGGGGGTCCGGGGGTGCCGTGGCTGGGCACTTTCATCGGATTGCCAATTGCCGGTTTCTACTACTGGACAATGGATCAGTACGTTGTGCAACGGATACTCGGTGCCCGTGACCTGAAGACAGCAGGACGGGCATCGGTGATCGCAGGCGGGCTAAAGCTGCTTAACCTGTTCTTCATGGTTCTGCCAGGTGCCATGGCTGCGGCATTGATTCCGCACCTGGCCAATTCCGACAGCGTTTATCCCCAGATGGTGGCACGATTCACACCGCCAGGCTTAACCGGTCTGATCGTCGCCGGATTGATTGCCGCGTTGATGTCCAGCGTTTCAGCGACCCTGAATTCCGCTGCGACCTTGGTCACCATCGATTTTGTCCAGCCGAGACGGCCTGCGATGACACAAAATCAGGTCGTCTGGCTGGGCCGTGCATTGACATTCGGATTTGCTGCATTGGCAGCGCTCTGGGCACCACTGATCCTCGATTTCAAAGGATTATTTGCCTACTTGCAGCAGATGTTTGCGTTCATTGCCAGCCCCCTGGTAGCCGTTTTCCTGAAGGGCCTCTGGGACAGGCATTTGGGCGGCACAGCGGCGCTGCGCGGCCTGATCTGCGGTCACGCTTTCAGCCTGGTTATCTTCCTGCTGGAAGTGTTTGGCATATTCCATCTTCATTTCACCATTACAGCAGGCATCGTGTTATTTGCGACATGGGCCATGACGGAGGGCTGGAAACGTTGGCTTGGAGAGGGCGATCGGCCATCAGAAGATGATGCCCGGCTGTCGCTGATCGCTCGAAAAGGACTGCAGCATGTGCCGATCGATGTAGTCGCTGCCAGCGGCGCTATCATTCTGGCGATCATTGCGTTGCTGGTGATCTTTGACTGATTGACGTCGAAAGCGCCGCACGGCTATTGCGGACGTCTTCCGACTGCCTTCGATAGCGAAAGACGATTACGCGGCTCCTGGATCCGCCTTGGCAATGTCGTCCGCGTGCACTGCGCCAAGGAAATCTTCCCCCCAATGCCCGATGTCGTAGTGGCACACGATGTCATACAGCTCCCTCATGCGAGCCTCCGCTTCGTCTTCACCAAGGGTGATGCCGCGATGCACGTTTTCGTAGAGGTCCCGCGCATCATGCGGATTAGTCAGAATTGCGCCTTTGAGTTCAGCGGCACTTCCAGCGAACTCCGAGAGGACAAGGACGCCTCTGCCGTCAATCAGGCCATGCGCCGCGACATATTCTTTTGCCACCAGATTCAAGCCATCGCGAAGCGGCGTGATCCACATGACATCGGCCACGCTGTAATAGGCGACCACCTCATGGAAGGGGAGTCCGCGGAAAAAGAAGCGTAACGGCGTCCAGTCGAACGTGGAAAAACGACCGTTGATGCGCCCAACTGCCTGTTCAATGGCGTTCTGTAGGCTTCGGTAAACGCTCATTTCAGCGGCTGCTGGCACACAGACGACCATCAACTCGACTTTTCCGTGCAGTTCCGGGTGATTCTGAAGCAGGCGTTCGAAGGCTTGCAACTTGGCAAGGATGCCTTTCGTGTAGTCAAGTCGCTCCACGGATAGCACCATGCGTCGTCCATTGAGCTCCTTGCGCAGACTTTCCGCCATCGTCTTGGTGTCAGGCATATCCAGCGCAGCGCGTACCCGATCGATATCAGTGCCAACCGGGTGTGCGCCCATACGCACAACACGTCCCCCTGCGCTGATCTTGCTTGTCATCTCATCGAGACCAATCGCACAGCCGTAGGTCAGGAAACGTGGCGCGCACTGGACTCTTTCCAAGACCGACACCGGCATGGAGCTTCGAACCACATCGACGAAGTTTTCCACCTGCCGTGGGATGTGGAAACCGATGTAGTCGCAATGCAGCAAACTGGCGATGATCTGGCGTCGCCAAGGCAGGATATTGAAGATGTCCGACGAAGGAAAATAGGTGTGGTGGAAGAACGCAATTACAACATCGGGTCGCATTTCACGTAAATAGGCGGGAACCATCCATAGGTTGTAATCATGAATCCAGACAGTTGCGCCTTCTGCGGCCTCATGCGCCGTTCGTTCCGCAAAAATGCGGTTGACTTCAAGAAACACTTTCCAGTGATTCTCGTTGAAAGTGGCGCGCTCCCAGAACGTGTGGAGCAGCGGCCAAAACGCTTCCTTCGAAAATACCTTGTAAAAAATGTCCACCTGACGCTTGGTCAGCGGGACTCGGGCCGCAACCAGATTGCGATAGCGCTTGGAATCCACCGTGGTCGTGGATTCAAATTCCCCGGATTTTGGCACATTAATGGACCATGCGACCCACGACCCCGCCTCGCCTTTCGAGAAAAAACTCAAGAGGGTCGGAATGATGCCATTCGGGGAGGTCGGACGTCGCCGTTCGATTTTTCCGTTGACCAACACTTCCTCATAGGGCAGGCGGTGGTACACCATGACCAGTTCGGCGCGTCCCGGTTTGTTGTGATCCGAGATGTCGATGTCTATGCCTTTTGGGCCCAGAAATTCGAAGTGCGCTAAAGCTTCCAGGATGCCTCCACAGCCTGAGGCTTCGGCACGGTACACATTCGGTAGCTGGGCGGTCGCTTCCACGAGCCTTTTCTCCGAGTTGCCGACGCAGACCGCGTTATATCCAGCCTGCATCATGGCCAGATCGTTTAGGGTGTCGCCTGCTACGAGAACTTGGGATGGGTTAGTGCCCAGATGCGAAACGAGCATTTTCAGCGTGCTGCCCTTATTGACGCCCCGTGGAAGAATGTCCAGGTACCGATCGGCTGAGTAAAGCGCTTCACACCCTAATTCTTGGGCACGCCGATGGACCTCTTCGGTTACCGCATCGGGTCCGCAATAATACGAACAGCGTCGTTGCTGCGGCACTTCTTGGCGCACTAGGCCAGGCAGATCCTGAAAGGCGGCCATCACCGCCTGTTCACCCGGCCAGAGCTTGTCGATCTCGGTCTGCAATGGTTGGACCGGTAGGCAGTCAGTCCCTTCGACCACCGTGGCCCCCACGTCGCACACGATGTAATCCGGGGTGGGGATCGTCGGATCCATCATCAGCGGCAGTACCGTTTCCAGTCCGCGGCCGGTGAAGTAGGCGAGTTTGATATCCGGTGCGCGGGAAATCAGGCGGTAAAGGGCGGTGCGTGACTCTGCTCGCCCTGCGAGAAAGGTTCCATCGAGGTCTGTCGCTAGGAGCATGGCTATCTGGGTTTTACCGGAGGCCTGCGCCGAACGACGTTGGGCGTTCGGCGATGGCACGGTCAAGCGGTCTGTATTGGCAGCTATCTACCGTACCCCTTGGGGTTGGTCGCGGCAAGTCGTTTGCCGAATCGATCAGCGTCCAAGACCGCTTCGACGCAAAGCTCTGGTAGAATTGGCACTGATATTGGCGTGCAACCGGTAAAACCTTTTCGTATGGAACCCGCGGTCGACAACATTAGGATTAAGTCAATCCGGTCCGTGTCGCGGCCCGTTGATGTGCGCGCCGAATTACCCCTCAGTAATTCAGCGGCCCAAACGGTCCTGGATGCCCGTGCACAGATACAGTCCATCCTTCACGGTCATGATGACCGCATGTTGGTTGTCATCGGACCATGCTCGATCCACGACGTCGCGGCCGCCCTCGAATATGCCGACCGGTTGTCGAAACTGCGGGAAAAGCTGTCCAATGACCTGCTCATCGTGATGCGGGTTTATTTCGAAAAGCCTCGTACGACCGTTGGATGGAAGGGATTGATCAACGATCCGGAACTAAATGACAGCTTCGATATTGATCGCGGACTTCGGGTTGCCCGGGGGTTGCTACTGGAGCTCAACGAGCGCGGTATCCCGGCAGGAGTCGAGTACCTGGATATCCTGACGCCCCAGTATTTGTCTGACCTCGTAAGTTGGGGTGCAATCGGTGCACGGACCACTGAAAGCCAGCTGCACCGGGAAATGGCGTCGGGGCTTTCTTGTCCGGTTGGCTTCAAAAATGGGACGGACGGGAGTGTCAAGGTCGCGGTTGACGCAGTGCAAGCAGCCCGCAGCCCGCATCGTTTTCTGACGCTGACTTGCGAAGGACAGGTTGCCATTTTTGAAACCGGAGGGAATCCGGATACGCACGTTATCTTGCGCGGCGGCAGCCGGGGAACCAATTATGATGCCCGTTCCGTCGACGCCAGTTGCGCGGCACTATCAAGAGCCGGTCTTCCGCAGCGGGTAATGATTGACTTCAGCCATGCCAACAGCCGTAAGCAGCATCATTTGCAAATGGAGGTTGCACATGACGTAGCCGGCCAGATCGCCTCGGGAGACGACCGGATTATAGGGGCAATGATCGAATCGCATTTGGTTGAGGGTCGGCAGGAGATTGGACCTCAGGACCAAATGACCTACGGTCAGAGCGTGACTGACGCCTGTTTGGGATGGGAAGATTCTTCCAGCATATTGTCCGAGCTTGCGGACGCAGTATCCCGACGTCGCCGCCGGTTGGCTGCCAACGCCTGAATCGTCTCGCAGTAATTCTTCACACGCAGTGATTTTTCAAATGAAAGCCGTCCCGTTGACGAGGAAGTGAACGGCAATGCTCGCGCCGTAGCCCAAAGCGATCGCGGGCATCCATTTCAGGTGCGAAATGAAGGTGTAATGCCCTCGTGCCTGCCCCATTAACGCAACGCCGGCAGCGGATCCTATTGAGAGCAAGCTACCGCCGACGCCCGCAGTCAGGGTAACCAATAGCCACTGTCCTTGGTTCATCGCAGGATGCATGTGGATGACGGCAGCCATGATGGGAATGTTGTCAATCACCGAGGAGAACAGGCCGACTATCACGTTCGCTGCGGTAGCCCCCCAGTGAAGATACATGACCTTGGACGCGATAGTCAGATACCCGAGAAAGCCGAGTCCTCCGACACAGAGGATAACTCCATAGAAGAACAGCAGCGTGTCCCATTCGGCCAAGGCAATGTGCCGGAATACATTGAAGTTCTCGGATGATTCTCCATGCTGTTCAAAGTCGATCAGCGCAGGAGGCACGGAATCATCTGTGGTTCGATAGTGCTGAAGCAGTCGTTCTTTTTTCTGAACGCTCCGGCTGATGAAGTACATCAGTAGTTGTAGGTAAACGAGGCCGAGCATCATGCCGGCATAGGGCGGCAAGCCCGTCCAGTCGTGCAGCACGACCGAAGTCGCGATGGTTCCCACAAAGAAGATGATGACGCGCCATCCGCCTATTTTCATGCGTGTTGTCATGTTGTCCGGCTCGGGGCCGCCGGATGGTACTGCAAAATGCATCGCGGCTGCCGGAATCACGAAGTTTGTTGCTGCCGGTATAAAAAGATGGAAAAACTGAGAAAATGCAAGCGCATTGGCTTGCCAGACCATCAGCGTCGTCACATCCCCGAAAGGACTGTAGGCGCCGCCGGCATTAGAGCCGACAACGATGTTGATGCAACTGAGGGCAATAAATCGCGAATTGCCCCGACCGACAGCGAGCGCAACGGCACTAAGGACCAGAGCAGTGGTCATGTTGTCGATGAAAGGTGATATGAAAAAAGCCATCCAGCCGGTAATCCAGAACAGGCTTCGATAGGAAAGTCCCCGGCGTACAAGCCAGCCACGCAGTGCATCGAAAATGCCGCGATCGCCCATCGCATTGACGTAGGTCATGGCGACCAGCAGGAACAGGAACAATTCGGCGAACTCGTACATCGAACTTTTCAGTGCTCGTTCAGCCAGCACCGATTTCCCGATCGAGATGGAGTAGCCGACAATCAGTACCCAGATTATGCTGGCTGCGAGAATGACGGGGGTGGATTTACGAAGTCCGGTTAGTTCCTCAAGCGCTACGAAGACATAGGCAAGGCAAAATGCAATCAGCGCCAACAATGCTGGCCAATGGGTCACGGCGTTTATGGACATCTTCGAAGTTGTCGCTGCTTCGCATAAATTAGGCACTAAAAAGAGCAATAAGACATAAGTTAGCCGAAGAAGCGCCAACAACCTGCTTGATCCGGAGGGGCTGACCGGCAACGGTCGTCTGATCTTCAAAACGCTTAACAACGGAAATCGAATCACGGGCAGAACCGATCAGAGTTAGGTGGACCAACCAGTGCAGCACTTGGAATGGACTATCGATCGGCCTGCTGGCCGGATGTCCGTGTTCCTCTGTTGATTAGCTATCTTAGCCGGTTAATCAGGCGGACGGATTCAGTCATGTTCCGACGTCAAGCACCGATTACCATGACGGGCAGTCTATGCGTAACGTGATAGCTTGGCTACTGTCGTTTTCATATGGCGTATGGCGCCGTGTAGCGCCGCTTTGCGAAGTGATCACGTTGGTCGTTAGAATGAACAAGCGCGAATAAAAGGGAGTGTCGGGTGTCCGTGACACCGACAAGCAGGGCGTTGCCGCGTTGCTGGCAAGCCGTCTTCCGCGTGAGCAACCCGTGGCGCGCTTACGAACCGCCAAATTAATTAAGTCAATGAAATGCCTCTAGAGAACCCGAATTCCCGAAGCGACAAATGGACGTTCATTCGCTCGTTCTTTCAGTCGCCGCGGCGTGTTGGCGCGCAAATGCCGAGCGGAAAGGTTCTGGCACGTTCTCTGGCAAATTCGGTCGATCCAATGGTTCCCGGCACGGTCATCGAGTTGGGTTCGGGCACCGGCCCAGTGACTCAGGCCCTTGTTGACCGCGGCATCGAACCGGATCGTCTGCTTCTGGTTGAGTCTGACACTGAGTTTTGCCGCCTGCTCCGCCAACGGTTCCCGCAGTGTCAGCTGGTGCAGACTGACGCGTGTACGCTTCCGCGTGATCTCGAGCATGAGGAAGGAAGGTCCGTGGCCGCTGTGGTGTCATGCCTCCCATTGATGTGCCTTCAGCCCGAGACACGGGTGCGCCTGCTCCTGGATTATCTGCGGCTGATGGGGCCGAGCGGCCGTTTCATCCAGTTCACCTATGCCTACGGGTCGCCTGTTCCGTTGGGAGGCCTTCCGATCGAAGCTACTGCATCGCCGCGGATCTGGCGGAATGTTTGGCCAGCGACGATCTGGGTATATCAAATGCGCGACACGGCTGCCGCGTAAGACGCTTGGAAACTGCAGCTGTCATTTTACCTGATTTAGGCCGAACTCGACGTCCGCTGATATTTGAAACTGTGACAGGGATCGCAGTGGCATCGAACGTGGACGCCAGGGAAGTTCACGATCAGCAATTATCTCCGCTTGTGGCGGCATTGTTCCCTGATTCAGCCCCTTGGGCAAGCGATTTTATGCGTTCCACCATTGCATAGAATCCATTGCGACGATTGACCGTGATGTGACTCTCCAGCCCGAGTTCTTCGAACAAGCCTGTGATATCGATTTCCAGAATTTCCCGCGCGGGGCGTCCGTCCAGCACCTTGAACAGTAGCGCGATCAGTCCCTTGACGATGTGTGCGTCGGAGTCCCCAGAAAACCAAAGGCGTCTCGTTGGTCCTGGTTCCTCGCGAGATTTTAGCCACACCTGGGACATGCAGCCGCGAACCCGGTTGATCTCGTTATGGGCTTCCGGTGGAAGCGGAGGAAGTTGGCGACCCAGTTCGATCAGGTAGCGGTACCGTTCCTCCCAGTCACCCAGCATCTCGAAAGCATCGAGCAGTTGCTGTGCGCGTGGATCATTTCGTTTCATGGATGTCATGAGCGGCAATTGACCTCATTGGTGCAGGGATATCTCGTTATGTTAACGAGGTGCCGGTTGAGAGATAAAAAATATTGGCCATTCAGTGTGACCGAAACCAATGATCGCGGTGTAGCAGGTTATACTGGGCGGCCGCACCCATACGGCAGTAGCCAGTTCGTGAAAAGATCATTTGGCCGAACCCGTGACCAGCTCCGCCCGGTCACTATAAAGCGTTGCTTTACAAAACACGCCGAGGGCTCCGTGCTGATCAGCATCGGCGATACGTCGGTACTGTGCACGGCAAGCATCGAACAACGCGCTCCTTCATGGAAAAAGGACGGCGGATGGTTAACCTCCGAATACGGAATGCTCCCACGAGCGACCCATTCGCGCGGTAAACGAGAAGCGGTGGTTGGGAGGCAATCCGGTCGAACGCAGGAGATCCAGCGTCTCGTCGGCCGCAGCCTTCGTTCAGTGCTCGACCTCGATGCTATTGCTGGTTACACCATCTTGGTGGACTGCGACGTGCTACAGGCAGACGGAGGAACCCGAACAGCGGCCATCACTGGAGGTTACGTGGCAGTGGTGGACGCAATTCGTGCGCTGCTGGATAGCGGCAAATTGTCGGACAGCCCGATTCATGGGCAGGTGGCTGCGATTTCTGCGGGAATTTTTGACGGTGTTCCGGTGCTTGACCTCGACTACGCTGAAGACTCTGCTTGCGAAACCGACATGAACATCGTCATGAATGATGCAGGCCACTTCGTTGAAATACAGGGAACCGCAGAAGGGCATGCACTGCGCCGTGACGAACTCGACGCGCTGCTCGACCTGGCAGAAAAGGGAATTGGAGAGCTGATTGTTGCGCAACAGCACGCTCTCCGAGGCTGAGTGGCCATGCACGCTGTTGTTGCAACCCGGAATCCGGGTAAAGTGAAGGAGCTGGAATTACTGCTTGCACCCCTTGGCTGGACATTGCATTTGGTCTCCGAGTTCACCGATGAAATTGCTCATGAGAGTGCCTTGAGTTACGTCGAAAATGCCTTGATCAAGGCGCGGCATGCGGCTCGCGCGTCGGGTCTGCCAGCCATTGCCGATGATTCGGGACTCGAAGTTGCAGCGCTCGGTGGCCGACCTGGCGTGCGATCTGCACGATTTGCGGGCGAAGGCGCCAGTGACGCCGATAACAATCAACGTCTCTTGGAAGCTCTGAATAACGTGGATGAGGGTTTCCGCGAAGCGCGATATGTTTGCGCAATGGTATTGCTTCATCGACCAGATGACGCAACGCCATTGGTTGCTTATGGCTTCTGGCATGGCCGGATCCTGTGTAGCCCCCGAGGTCATGGGGGGTTTGGTTATGACCCACTGTTTTGTCCAGTTGGTTCCGAGACGACGGCAGCGGAACTGGGATCGGACGCGAAGAATCAGCTCAGTCATCGAAGCCAGGCCGCGCGGCGTCTTTTGTTGCTGGCGAGCAACGCCGATAACTGATTCCAGTTTTGTATCAATGACAGCGGCTACAGAAGCACCGGTCTCGCTTTACCTCCACTTTCCATGGTGCGTGCGCAAATGTCCCTACTGCGATTTCAACTCGCATGGATTACCCCGCCGGGCCCAAGACCGCCTCCCGGAAGATGCGTATATCGATGCGCTTTTGAGCGATCTTGACTACGAATTGCGTTCGCATCCTGAGCATCGACCGATATACAGTGTTTTTATGGGCGGGGGGACGCCCAGTTTATTCTCCGGCCATGCAATCGGCCGGTTGCTTGAGGCGATTGCGAAGCGACTACAGCTTCCGGCAACGACAGAAATCACGCTCGAGGCAAACCCGGGGGCCGTGGATGCCCAACATTTCCGTGGTTACCGCGCGGCAGGAGTAAACCGACTGTCACTGGGCGTACAGAGCTTTGACGAGGTCCAGCTTCGGCGGCTTGGACGCATCCACGGTAGTGACGACGCAATCCGTGCTTTCTCCATCGCACGTGCGTCAGGCTTTGACAATATCAATCTGGATTTGATGTTCTCGTTGCCCGGTCAGTCGATTGAAGAGGCCCTTTCGGACTTGCGCACAGGACTCTCGTTGGAGCCTGAGCACCTTTCGTGGTACCAGTTGACGGTGGAACCGAAGACAGCTTTTGCCGCACGGCCGCCTGTGCTGCCCGACAGCGATGTGGCATCGGAAATTCAGGAAGCAGGGCAGCAGATCCTTTTTTCGAGCGGTTATCGCCAATACGAAGTTTCTGCTTATGCGAGAAAAGGCCGCGAGTGTTTACATAATCTCAACTACTGGCAATTCGGAGATTACCTCGGCATCGGTGCCGGCGCTCACGGGAAGAGAAGATTGGGCACGGGTATATGGCGGCGCGAGCGCCAAGGAAGCCCATGGTTGTTTATGAGGGCCGCAGGTACGGCAGCGGCGATCAAGGAAAGCCGATTGGTTCCTTCCTGTGATTTGCCATTCGAGTATGCAATGAATGCGCTGAGGCTAACTCAATCCTTTACGCTGACTGACTATGAACGTGCCACTGGGCAATCACGGCAGGCCTTGTCGCGGGGGATTGGACGTGGCGTTGGACGTGGTCTGCTGGAGAATCGGGGGGATTGCATAAAGCCGACTGCTCTTGGACGAGCTCATTTGAACACACTGCTTGAGGAGTTCCTTCCATGAACGTCATGCCCGCATCATTAGTTTATGAGGCAGTTGCCGAAGCGGCATAATCGTGAGAGCGCGTGAACCGAAGGATGCTTTGTTCGGTTCGCCGGTTGTAAGGGGGTTCGTGCGCGCTAGATTGCGCGTTGATTTTCCATCAGCGCAGGCGGTTGCTTGCAACACTGCGCCGGATTCCATAAAATTCCACGCCTTTCAGTACCGCTTCGGAAATCCATGAAAGCTGACATCCACCCAAGCTACGATGTGGTTAAGGTCACCTGCAGTTGCGGCAACAGCTTTACGACCCGCTCAACTGCAGGACGTGATCTCGTGATTGAAGTTTGTTCTAAGTGCCATCCTTTTTATACAGGCAAACAGAAAATCGCGGACGTCGGCGGACGAGTCGACAAGTTCCGCAAGCGCTACGCTAGCTAAAATTCGCATTGCGGCCCGCAATCAGGCGGGCGGTCTTGCGGGAGCATTGGTCGAGGTTACGCCGGGGGCGTGCTCGAGGTGTGCGTACGTGTCCAATGGCGCTGATTTTGGCAGCCGCCGACACTCTTTACTGAACTGAGTCGGGATTGTTGTGCGGGTGCGGTCGCCGGAGTTGAGCGACAGTGGCATAATCAGGCGGCTGGAACCGGCCCTCTTTAACCACTCCCGGATACGATACCCTCGTAGGATCAACCGGGTTCGTGGACGTGTCTGCCGCAGTCAGTGGTGGCGGCACTGCAAAGATGCGAAACAGCGCTTACGGAGACTTCAAAAATGACAAAACCGACCTTCAGCCTGGTCAACGATGCGTCTGGCGAAAGGATAAAACTTCCCCTGGTTTCCGGTACGTTGGGAGCACCGGCCGTTGACGTTGGTTCCCTTTACGGGGATGCCCGAATTTTTGCGTTCGACCCCGGATTCACCTCAACCTGTTCATGCAAGAGCGCCATCACGTACATCGATGGCGATCAGGGCGTATTGCTATATCGCGGTTATCCCGTAGATGTACTTGCTCAGCAATCGACTTTTATCGAGGTTGCATACCTTTTACTGCATGGGGAGCTCCCGAATCAGGCACAACTCGATGACTTTGCGGCGTCGATCCGCAAGCATACGATGATCAATGAGTCACTTCGCCGATTTTTCGACGGATTTCGTTACGACGCGCACCCCATGGCGATGCTTACAAGCATCGTTGGTTCGTTATCCGCTTTCTATCATGATGCCGCCGATCCGAAGGATCCCAAGCATAGGGAGATCGTTGCGCATCGCATGATTGCAAAAATCCCGACCATTGCCGCCGCCGCCTATAAGAAGCACTTCGGTCAACCCGTTATCTACCCAAAGAATCGGCTTGGTTATTGCGAGAATCTCCTCAACATGATGTTTGCTGTTCCTACTGAGCCGTACGAAGTCGACCCGGTTGCAGCCAAAGCCCTCGACGTTTTGTTTATCCTGCACGCAGATCATGAACAGAATGCATCCACATCGACCGTGCGTCTCGCCGGATCGACCGGATGCAATCCCTATGCCGCCATCGCCGCTGGTATCGCCGCACTTTGGGGTCCGGCGCACGGGGGGGCCAATGAAGCCGTCCTGAACATGCTGAATGAGATCGGTACGGTAGAGCAGGTACCGGAGTTTCTCGCTAAGGTGAAAAAGAAGAACTCCGGGGTCCGGTTGATGGGTTTCGGTCACCGTGTTTACAAGAATTTTGATCCACGCGCTGCTATTATCCGCGAACAATGTCACAGGGTTCTGGCCCGTCTTGGCAAAGCAAATGACCCACTTCTAGATCTGGCGATACGGCTTGAAGAAATTGCGCTGTCTGACGATTATTTTCGCGAGCGCAAGCTTTACCCGAACGTGGATTTCTATTCGGGAATCATTTACAAGGCGTTGGGAATCCCGGTCAACATGTTCACACCCATGTTTGCGATTGCACGAACGGTAGGATGGGTGGCGCACTGGATGGAGATGGTTTCTGAGCCACTCAAGATCGGTCGGCCGAGACAGGTCTACATCGGTTCGCCGCCCCGCGAGTTCGCCCCTATCGCGGATCGCCCGTAGCCGGTTTCCAGCACGGCTTTGGGGAGCCTTCGATAGGCCTCCCAGCGGACAAGTTAGTCAGGTTTGCCTTGGCTGGCTAGCAGGTCTTCGACTTGATCGATGCGCAGGCGAGCCATCGGCAGGCCATCGTTCGGTGAAAGAGGGGCCTGCTTGATCTGATGTGGAGCGAATACCGCAACATCTACCCCCACTTCCCCAGCCTGGAATCTCGCCAAAGGCATGATTTGTTCATGCCCGCTCGCATATCGGTATCGGCGTTCGCCCTGATGGTATGGAATTCGCCGATCCTCAAGAAGCAAGTCAACTGCTTCCGCCGGTTCGGCGAAGGCATGGATCTGTACGCGCTGTCCTGTCGTGATCGCGCCCGTTACGGCCGCGCCGGTCAGGCGGGGATTGAATGCTGCTAGCAGCCGCAATGCCTGTACTGCCGTCTCACGCATCCTCCAAAGCCCTTGAAGGTAATGCGCGCCGCCATAGAGGCGTTGGTAT
>OFHJ01000554.1_pt1 | contig 13834 bp, 17 predicted proteins | sample 1522001 | NCBI WGS metagenome assembly OFHJ01 (sample SAMEA2464838, study PRJEB22497) | soil metagenome | biome: Grassland; feature: Farmland; material: Clay | place: Australia | collected 2013-02-01 | depth 1.2 m | reverse complement strand
GGCTTATATTGCAGGTCCCAGCAATGTTGAAATGCAATCTCCCACGGGGTGGGGAATATTCCGGGAACCACTGTGCAATGCTAATATATGAGGATTCCTCTCTTTATAAACGCAAAGAATAAATTATCATGAATGAGGAAGAGCTCAGGAGAAAGGCGGAGAAAATTGCAAAGGACAAGGTTGGGTTCCAGGTTCACCTTGGAATATACATTGCAGTCAACGTGTTCCTCATAGCCATCTGGTATTTCACAAGCCTCCCGCATGGGTCCTTCTTCCCATGGTTCATATTCCCGCTGTTCGGTTGGGGAATAGGCATAGTTGGCCATTTCCTTGGCGCATACCGCGGAGAAGGGTACATAAGCCAGAAGGCGGAAAAGGAGTACCAGAGACTGAAGAAGCAGAAAGATATGAAATATTGAGTGTTTTTTTTTCAGTATTTATTCCCACTCAATTGTGCCGGGGGGCTTGTTGGTGACGTCGTAGACCACCCTGTTGATCTCCCCGAATTCATTGGTGATTCGCGTTGATATTCTTTCCAGAAGGCCCCACGGCATTTTTGTAAAGGTTCCGCTCATCGCGTCAGATGTGTCTATTGACCGTATGGCCACTGTCAGCCCATAGGAACGCTTGTCTCCATGAATTCCGGTAGTCTTGACCGGAAGGAGGACAGCGAAGAACTGCCACGGCTTTTCTGCTTCGGATTCATAATGCTTCTGGATCTCCGTCTCCACGATATCCGTGACCCCTCTGAGAAGGTCAAGTTTTTCCCTTGTAACCTCGCCGATAATTCTTACCGACAGCCCTGGCCCCGGGAACGGCTGAATGTTTGATGGCAGTTCAAGAAATTCTGACACTTCCCTTATCTCGTCCTTGTAGAGATCTCTCAAAGGCTCCAGGAGCTTCAGCTTCATGTTTTCCGGAAGGCCTCCCACGTTGTGGTGGCTCTTTATTGTGTCCCTTACTCCCCCTCCACTTTCGATCCAGTCAGGCGCGATTGTCCCCTGCAGCAGGTACTCTGCCCCGAATTCGTCTGCAACATCGGAAAAAACATCAATGAAAGTCCTTCCAATAATCTTCCTTTTCTCCTCCGGATCTGCCACCCCCTTGAGGTTTCCTATGAACCTGTCGGATTCGTCAAGTATCATGTAGTTGAGTCTGTATCCCCTGAAGATTTCCTCGACCCTTTCCTTCTCTCCCTTTCTCAGCAGCCCTGTGTCTATGAAAACTGTCAGGACGGAATCTCCGGCAGCCTCGTTTGAGAGGACAGCAAGCAGGGTGCTGTCCTGCCCGCCGGAGCATGCGAGGATCCCCTTTGAGGAGCCCAGTGTTCTCGAAATCGCGTCTTTTGCTTCTTTAACAAACTCGGAGGAGTCGAACATCTGGCACTTAATTTATCTAATGAATAATAACTTATCATTTGTCCCTGGTTTCCCGTACAATAAGGAAATCCCCTGTGTTCGCGATTATTGAAGCTCCGAGCATTTCAGCTGAAGTGGATATATTTTAATACTTGTTATAGTTAAAGTATATCAATTGATGCTGATCACAATACAACCTGATTCCCCGGAACCGCTTTACCTGCAGATATACAGCTCTGTCATCGAAGCAATTGCCGAAGGGACCATTTCGCCGGGTTCAGCCCTTCCTTCAACGAGAGAACTGGCAAGAGATCTGGGAATAAACTACCACACAGTAAACAAGGCATACAACCTGCTCGAAATAGAAGGTTTCGTGCGGGTCAGGAAGAAAAAGGTTGAGGTTGTTGAGGCAAGCGATGAAAATATTGAGGAATTCATCAAAAAATGGAGGTACATGATAATGGGGCTGATAAGAGAGGCAAGGGCCATGGGAATTAAAGAGGAAAGGCTATCGGAACAGTTCAGTGAACTTCTTTCTTCAGGCGCGGAGGCTGATTGAAATGGACATCCTGCTTCTGACTTCACTGTTCATTTTTTTCCTGATCTCGGGACTGTACTGGTTCCTCCCCTACATAACCCCGAAGAGTGTGCAGTTTGGTGTAAGGATGCCCAGGTCAAGGGAGGCCGATCCTGCAATTCATGCAGTAAGGAGGCGCTTTCACATGCTGCTGCTGGCAGTGTCGGTTCCAACATTTGTGCTGCTGATCATCCTGCCGGCAGTATTGAAGCTATACTGGATCACCATGCTCTCCATGGCTGCCGATATGGTGCTCACCTATCTGGCATATTTCAGCTCGTTCAGGAAGCTCAGGGCCCTCAAGGAATCCGGGGAATGGTACAGGGATGTCCGGGAAAGCATTGGCGCAGCCTACCCCGAAGAAGCAGGAGAGGGCAGTAAGGTTCTGACCATCCTGACAATGGTTCCTGCCATAGCGATTGTGGCCCTGACGTTCTACATTGGAATCGGTGTGTATCCAAACCTCCCCAGTGTTTTTGCCACCCATTTCGGTGCAAACGGCCAGCCAAACGGATACTCGGCCAAGAGCATAGGTACTGTATTCATGGTCCCGTTCATACAGGCCGGAATAACAGCAATGATGTTTCTGATAGGCTACGCGATCTCAAGAACAAGGCAGGAAATTGATGTTTCCAGGCCAATCACTACCGCTGACCAGCAGGAAAGGTTCAAGGTTTATGTCAGGGACAGCCTTTTTCTGTTTACGGCACTGATAGACCTGACAATGATGATGACTTCCCTGGCTGTCTGGGGGATACTTCCTCCGGATAGCGTTCTTGTCCTGACCCTGCTCCCCGTACTGGTTGGAGCCATCGTGCTTTCCGCGGTCCTGATGTCATTCGGGCAGATGGGCTCAAGGCTTGATGTTCCGGAGTTGAAGGGGGAAAACACGGGAAAGGTCAACAGGAATGATGACAGGTACTGGAAGGGGGGCGCACTGTACTACAACCCTAAGGACCCCGCCATACTCGTCGGGAAAAGATTTGGAGTGGGCTGGACATTCAACTTCGGGCACCGTGTAACTTGGGCGGTCTTTGCTGCGATAATACTCGTGCCAGTTCTGATCGCCCTGTTCAGCACGCATCTGATTTGAAAGACTGTAACGGGCTTCATCGGGACATAAGAATAACATTAAACTTGCTCCGTGCAAAAAATTGAATGGCGGGGGCAAAGGCCTTTCAAATGAAAGCCGGAAAGGGTATGATTATCGCCTGCGCAGCCTAAAATAGGCAACAGAAGCCGCAACCGACGATCCGGTTATGATGGACATTATTGCTATGATGCCATACAAGCTTGAAAGACCGGGGCCATTCCGGTAATTATTAGCTGGCGTTTCTGTGACGTTGAAGTACAGGTTCACTACAGTGTTGCTCCCATTCACCGTAAATGTGCTGTTTTGATTTTCTAGTGTCGATTTTACAGTATAAATGCTGCCATTTATGGTTGTCTCATAATCCGAGAGACCGGTTACATTGAATGAGAAGGTTCCGTTCGGGACCGAGAACGTCTCAGCACTGGCTCCCACAATATAGGGTGAGCTCATTCCATATGCAGTAGGGAACCCGCCGACTTTCCAATACTCTGCATTTGATCCGGTCAGGTTATGTTCGACAAATGTAACATGGTAAACCTTGTGGAATGTCTCAGTCAGGTTCAAGAGCTTCCCGTTTAGTCTGAAGTCCAGAGGAGTAGAATAATAGCCGTTGGAAACCGGGTGTATTGAGTACGTGGCATTTGGCAGGTACAGGGTGATGGGGCCAGTTGAGTTGGGATAAAATCCACTTCTGCTGAATTGGGTTCCATTGCTGTACGTGCCTGAATAGCTGTACGGGAAACCCCAATCAGTGGAATTGCCCGGGAGCCCTTCTTCTGTGATGTTCACCTTATAAAATCTTACAGTCTTGTGCACTGGCCCGTCCGTAACAGTTATGTTGCCTGTGTCACCCATAATGGAAACACCATTGACCGGATTTGATCCCAACTGCAGCCTGTAAGTTCCTGAAGAAACGTACATCCACTGGGTTGTCCTGAAGGGCGGACCTGATACACCACCATTATTGTTGGAGTTGTTCACGTCGGTCAGGTATAGTTCCCAGTTGTACCCATGGGGCACACCCACCTCAGATACGCTCACGTTGTATTGCTCCACGAAGTATATATTCACAGTGACCGGTTTGTCCACAACCGTGGCATAGATGTTCAATTCAGTCGGCATATAAGGACCGCTTGCTCCAGTAGAAAAGGAGTAATTCCCGGGCGCTTCCTGAAATTCTATAACAGGTGTAGTGCTTCTTTGCGGTGTTTGCGAATAGTACTGCTGGCTTTGTGGCCCTATATAGGCATACCACAACATGCCTGCAGGCAAATTGTGCTCGACAAGGTAGATGGGATATAAACCGCCTCCCTGGGAACTTGCAATATTGCCAATTCCCTGTTTCGCAGAATGATGGGGGACACTTGCCTCTGTGGCCAGGAAAGATAGCGTAATGATAATTATGATGAAGCAACCCAAAACAACGCTGACCCTTCTCATTCTCGAGGTATCCTAGTCGTCAAAGATACTTTAACTTACCTGTGGAAGGCCGTTTGGGAGTAGAAGCCGCGACTCCTTCTTAAATGGTCAACAAACTGGGTATTGGCCATTTTTGAAACGTTGCTTTCAATTAGGCACAACTCCCAAATTCCCGTGAAAATAAAAATTGAAGAAACTATCTGGCTGACCTGGAAGAAAAATTGAGATCGGATACAAGAAACATTGATTTTTGATAATTTGCTTATAAATTATGGAAAATAAAAGGTAAGAACCTTTCTATGTTTTCATTATGGCGCCAAGGAATACAAGCAGGCCTATGGCGGCCCCGATGATTGCTGCAATCACATAGTATATGGTTGCTACAACAACATTCTGGACAAATCCAGCGTGCCAGTAATATTCCGACCCTAGCACGGTAACTAAGCCAACGACTATTCCAACAATCAGAAGCACAATTCCAACTGCCCTGCTTTTGCCGCTACCGAAATACGAAGTAAGTATTCCCAGTATAATCAAAGAGAGTGCGAGCAATGCAAGAACTACCAGTAAAAAAATTTCCCAATTCCACGGATTCCAAGGAGTCAATTATTCACCTCACAATTTAATGCCAGTCAGTGTTTTAGTGTCTATTACGCCTTCTATGGTTCGTATCTGCTCGACGACTGTTTTGCCGAGTTCGCTGTAGTCCTTAGCGTCTATTTTCACGATAAGGTCGTATTCTCCAAACAACGGGTGTATCTCAACCACGTAGTTGACTTTTGAGATTTTGTTGTAGACCTCGTGTTCCTTTCCAGGTACTGTGCTAACTAATACAAACGCTATGGACACTTTTGATCACTACTACTTTAAGCTGTAGATTGTTAATAAATATTTCTCAATGTGGTATTTCATTGAATTTTTACGGGGTAGAGGTCACTCGCCTTTTACTCATGGCATGCTCGGCAGCCGGCCTGAAATCATTGTGGCGATTCCTTTTCGAGGGAGTCAAGAAATTCTTCCCGGTAAAGGGTTTTCTGCTCCCCTGTGGTCAGGTCCCTCACAGTCACGGTACCAGATTTTGCCTCCTTGTCGCCTATGATCAGCGCATAAGTGCACCCTGTCGATGCCGCAGCCTTCATCTGTGACGAGAGCCCCCTTTCAGAAACCTCCACGACAGCCTTCCTGAACCTCCGGATGGAATTTGCAGTTTCAAAGGCATACGCTTTGTCTCCTCTCAGCAGGCTTGCAACATAATAGGAGTCTCCATAGGATTCAGGATGCCATTTTCCTGCCCTCTTCATGAGCAGCTCAATCACGACGTCGCCCATTCCAAACCCTACTGCCGGGATGTCCTGGTCCGAAAGGAGGGCGGCGAGGTTGTTGTACCTTCCCCCTCCCAGAATGGACCTGAATTCCCCCATTATGTCAAAGGCCTCGAAAACGATGCCCGTGTAGTATGAAAGGCCCCGCACTATTGAAAAGTCATATTTTACGCTGGATTCCGTGTATGTTCCGATCAGCTTTCCCGTGTACATCATCCTTTCCATGATATCCTGCCCGATGTCCTCTTCGGGTATGCTGCCCGTAATTTTCTTCTTCAGTTCCCCGACACCGAATGGCTTCGATATCATTTCATGGAGCTTTTGCGCCTGCTCCCTTGAAGCCCCGGTTTCCATTATTCCTGAAACAAAGGATTCTTCATCTGTCTTCCGGAACCTGTCTATAACAGCAAAGGCCGCCTGTATATCCGTAATACCCAGGGATTTCAGCAGCTTCTCCGTGATCTCCCGGTTGCTTATCCTTATCTCATACTCCCCGTTCAGTTCAAGTGAGTCCAGGATGGATGCTGCGAGCCCGATCACTTCAGCATCAGCTTCTGCAGTGTCTGGGCCAAATATGTCGGCATTGAACTGTATGTGCTCCCTGAGCCTTCCTGCCTGCGGCTCCTCGTATCTCCATAGCTTGGGCGTGCCGTACCACCTTACCGGCCTTGATATGTCCTTTCTTGAGGTGAGCATTCTAACTACAGAAGGTGTGAATTCCGGGATCATCGTCACTTCCCGCCCTCCTTTGTCAACAAAGGAGTAGGTCTGCGAGACGAGTTCCTCACCAGACTTTATCCTGTAAAGGTCAAGGGATTCCAGGCTCGGAACATCAACCTTCAGGAAGCCGAAAATCTCAGCCTGCCTTTCAGCTACACCAAGCAGCCTCTTCCTGGGGCCCATGTCCTCCGGGAACTGGTCCCTGAAACCCTTGATCTTTTCAATCTTCATTCCTGACAGAAATTGCACACCCCCATATTTATTTTCATGATCCTGCCGGAATTCGTGTAAATAATATGGCTGTTTAATCTATATTCCAGGCTTACAATAATTATATATATGCACTTGTGTATATAATATGCAATGGACAGGGACAGGGCAAATGAGGTCTATGATCTGCTGCGTAACGCAGGATACAGCAGGAACAAGGCCAAGATTCTCGCTCTCCTTGAACAGGTTAAAGGGGCAAGGCTTGAAAGCATGGTTAAGCTCCTCGGCATAAATTCTTCCAGAGCAAACCAGACCCTGAATTTTCTGCTCTCCCAGGGGTTTGTACAGAGAATGGAAAAGAAGGACACCCCCGGAGTCGGAAGATCCTACCACATATACAGGCTCAGGGTCCCGATACAGGAAGTCATAAGGGCAGGAAAGAACAAGATCAAGGTTTACATTTCAGACGACTTTGATATTGACTACTGACTCCATGGCCATGTCATTCCTTGTAGTTTCTATAGGATACGAAGAGCAGTATGTCATAAAGTATTTTTATCCCGCCGCCAAGGAAAAATACTGAAGAAGCTGCTGTCTCAATAAGCAAGCCGGCTATACCAGGCCCGGGCACCTGCGATCCGTTCCTCACCACGAGGAAGTTTGAATTGCTCCTGATCCTGTGCTCCGGCGGAATTATGGTATTTATGAAACTGTCCCTGCCCGGGACATCCATCTGGCTTGTGGTCTGCCTGAGGTACAGCATGATCTGGCTCAGCAGCAGGGTGTGGAAAACAGGGACCATGATCAGGAAGAAATTGCTCACTATGTGGGAATAAACCATTGTGCGTATCAGGCCAAGCCTGTCGGCCAGCATTGAGGCGATTATTATTGAAACTGCAGTGACGACATTTATGATGACAAACATCAGTCCTGCCTGGGACAGCGATATGTTGTACACGGCCTTGAACCAGAGTGCAATCACCGAAGTCACCACCAGGCCTCCCCCGAATGCATCCATCGCGAAGAGGTAGGAGAGTTTCCTGACAGTCTTCAGAGTAGGTTCATCGAATTTTTTCGGGGACTCCCGCTCAATTTTTTCAGGGAATTTGATCGCAAGGTATGGTATGAATTGCAGGGCCGCAAGAACAAGGTCAATGAGGAAATAAAACTGGAAATTGCCCGAGCCGTATATGAAAAGTATCAGTGAGGCCAGGGACCCGGCACCGTAGGAAGAGAAATTATAGACGGAGAATGCGTAGTTCTTGCTCCTCTGGGATGGCTCATAGGTGCTGATTGAGAATTTCTCTATCGTCTCGTTTGCAGTCATGTCACGCCCGGAGAGTGTGATGCCACCAATGATGAGCGCTACAATGAAGAGATAGAACCCGCTGGAAAAGAGGAGAATTGCCATTGAAGCAGTAAAGAGGGATGCAAGCAGTAGCATCCTGTTCCTCAGGTTCACCTTCAGGTAGGCGAATGTGTACACAAAGACGGTAGAAATAACGACTGCCAGCACAATGACTGCACCAATCCCGAGTGCGGACAATCCCAGCCCTGAGAGGTAAAAAGGCGTGATGACCGCAATCATCGTAAGGACGAAGGATCTCACAAATTTTGAGAAGGAAAGGAGGACGCTCTGAAGCTTCATTACAATTCGTGATTCCACGCATTCAATAAATATTTCTGGATCTGACTGCATGCGAATCGCCAGCCACTCTTGGATGTGGGAACCAGTAGATTAGAGGGTCAATCGTCTCGCACCAGGATATTTAGTTATCACAAATTATTGAGGATTATATATATTCTTATACGTAAATGTGCATTAATCATTACATAATTTCTTCAAACGGGCATGGCAGGATCTCCTGTCTTCATTCTCGACAAAGTGGGATCAGAGGGGGGCAGGCTCATGAACCTGCGTGAACCGGGTGATGCGCCAGGAACTGAGTATTCTCCAGGATACGCTGCACTTGGAGCCACACGTGGAGAAATTCCGGGAATAGGGATAAACAGGTTGTGGTGAGCCAGCCTGGCAGCGATGCACGATTACCGGAGCCAAAATACAGGAAATGACACCGTCTCCAGTTATTCATGATGCCAGCATACAGTTGGTTCCTTGTCTGACCGACACGCGATAGGTTGACCGGCCAGATCAGCTTTCCCGGAGATTCTACCGGACCGCTGCAGGCTGGAAACAGGTGTTTTCCCCCTGGTGGAGGGAGCCCCCATGTAAAAAGGCACTCAATCTCAGGGTTGTCACAAGGATTAACTAATCATTAGGGATGTTGCAGCATGAACAGACTCCTGATGCATGTGGGGCCGTCCATCGGCAACAGGGATGTCCTTCTTGCCGGTGCAAGAGACAACATCGGTTTTGCGACGAAGGATTTTGTGCAGGCCATGGGAGATTCCCTGGAAGGCCTGAGAATGGTGATGGGAGTGGGAGGAAAGTTCCAGCCATTCATACTGCCCGGGAGCGGGACCTCTGCCATGGAGAGTGTTGCTTCATTCCTGCATGAGGGTGACAGGGTGCTCATCATCACAAACGGAATCTTCGGCAACAGGTGGGAAGGCATCTTTTCAAGATACAGGGTCAAGTGCGATGTTGTGGGAGCTGAGGCGGGAGAGTCTGTAACTCCGGATATGATCAGGGAGAAAACGGAAGGATCGCATTACAGAATGTCCTTCATGACCCACGTCGAGACCAGCACAGGTGTCAGGGCGCCTGTTGACAGCCTACTCAAGGAGCTTAAAAAAGTCTCGGACCTCATAACTGTTGATGGAGTGGCCAGCGCAGGGGGCGAACTTGTTGACGCAGAAAAGAGAGGTATCGATATCTGCCTGACCGCCAGCCAGAAGGCCATTGGTGCACCCCCCGGCGCGGGGCTGCTCGTCGCATCGGAGAAGGCTATGTCCCAGCTCGCTGACGATTCTCTTGCAGGGTATTCCCTGAACCTGAAAAACTGGCTCCCGATCATGAAAGGCATGGAGGAGGGAAGGGGCGGATACTTTGCGACTCCCCCGATTAACACAGTCTTTTCGCTCCAGGAAGCGTTCAGGCTGATTGCCGAAGAGACCATGGCCGCCAGGCTGGAGCGTCACAAAATGGCTTCCGGGATGTTGAGAGCTGGAATAAGGGGCATGGGAATGGAAGTAGTTGCGGGTGAGGGGATCGAGAGCAATACTGTTACAGGTCTGAGGCTCAAGAATTCGAAGCAGAAGGACGTGCTTGAGAAATCCATGAAACTCGGTGTGGAATTCGGCTCCGGAGTTCATCCCGGAGTGAAGCCTGATTATATCAGGATAGGCCACATGGGATGGGTCCAGGAACACCATGTCCTGAGGGCACTCTCTGTTCTGGAAAGGTCCCTTAAGGCCTCTGGGGAAAGCATAAAGGCGGCCGAAGGTGTCAAAGCCGCCCAGGAATTCATAACCTGATCTTCAGAAATAGAAGTTCATCGCGGCAAGATTTGCCATCACGAAGATAAGCGCTATCTGGAAGAATGCCTGTGACCCTGAAAGCTTGAAATTTATCATGCCCAGCCGCGAGATCTTGCCAACATCGGGCTCCTCTTTCCTGAGTTCAAGAAATATCCTCAATTCGTTGGGCAGAAATATTCCCAGGCCCTGGATAAGCAGTATTATCACTATCACGCCGGCAGCTATTATCGCGTAATAGTGCAGGTTGAATATCCCCTCCCATATTGCAAGGTATATTCCCGCAGTTATTGTCACTGAAGAGAGGGAGGGCATGAGGAAGAGCATCATCGGCATCATCTTCTTGATGAATTCAACTCTGGCCGGCACGTTCACCTTGGAAAGGACCCTTCCTATTACAATTCCCATGAAGAGGTCTATTCCAGTCCAGAGGGCCCCCATGAGCACGTGGACATAATCGAGGTAAAGTTCTTTCCTGGAAACAAGCGCTGCAATAAGAGCGATGACGGGTACAAACAGATACAGAAACGAAGAGCCGCTTACAAGCTTGTCCTGATTGCTGATGGCAGGCCGGCCACCATCAACAGTGGTAGTTTCCATTGATCTGGTTAAAATGTTTCTGTATTAGATGTTTTCCCACACATCCTTCACACTTCATGGGCCGTATGTTGCCTGCAGGCGTGGAAGAGCACATCAGCAAGGCTTCATGGCCGCTCGGGCCGCCGGTCATGAAATGCGTCCCTGATCCCGGGGATATGAGGACAGGCGACACAGACAGGAAAATAATCGATGCTCTGAGAAAAGATCCTGCAATGCCTGTCCCTGATCTTTCCCGTACTATCGTGTTGTCAGGCACTGTCGTTAGAAAAAGGCTGGAGCTGATGGAGAGGAACAGGATGACTTCAGTCATCGCAGAAGTCAACCTGACGAAGATTGACGCTGTTCTCTACTCAGTGATATCAGGGAATATCAACGATCTCCTGCCAGGGTCCACAGACCAGGTTATTTTCCTGATAACGGACCGGGATAACGGAATACTTGTCTCCCATTCAGACAACATGAAGAGCGCCAGAGAACAGATCCTAGGATGAGAAAAACCGATCCGGAAGCATAAGTCATGGTGGTTTACGAGTACGGGTTCAGGAAGTGACGGCGAGCCTTGATAAATTCCAGGGGCAGTCACGGGTCCGGGCAATAGCTTGCATTACAGCGTGACCTTTAATACCATGAGTAAATAATAGATCTGGAGTTGCAATGACTTTTTTTGACGCCCTATCATTTGGCCACGACCCGGACATCCATTTCGGCAGAAACGTGGAAGACAGCAGGAAGCTTAAGGTCCCGGAAAGCAGCGGGGGCATGCAGAACCAGTCTCTCGACGTTGAACTCAACTACGACAGAATATTCAGCATTGTGAAGAAGAACGTGAAGAAGCACCTCGGAAAGGAGAGGTCCGGGCTGGGCCTTGCGCTCTCTGATCTTCCGGCCACACTGGGCGCCTTCTGGCAGGTGGGAGGAAACTACATAGTCATGAACGAGAACCTCGTAAATGCCATGATGAGAGTATCGTCATCAGTTACTGAATTCAATTCCTATGTTTATGTAATACTTACGCACGAATATCTCCATTCCCTCGGGTATATCGATGAGTCAGAAGCCAGGAATGTAACGGAGGAAGTTGTCAGGGCATCCTTTGGTACAGACCATTACGCCTACAGGATGAGTGCAGGAGACATATGGAGGCTGTACCCGATGCTGAAGTATGTGAGGGGCGGAAATGGCACAAGCTTCAGGATTGTCAGCACTTTCGACTCTTCATCTACATCCTACATAGGGTGAAAACCTTCTTCCGGACACCTTCCACATTATAGCAGGTTATTTTGCAATGAATAAAGCAGAATTATCACCGCTGTTGATCCAATAATAGCGGCAGGACGGACAGGTGGGAATAGATAGCCACAACTCCTCCGTTATTTCATTTCCCGGTGGTTATATTTGCAATGAATATCACGCAGGAGGGTACTGCGAAAAGAGGTTGAGCTGTACCTGGCTCACGTACTTAGATATGGCTGCGGGAGCACTGAGTGAGAGCACTGTGGATGCGGATACCACAATTTTCCGGATGTCCTCGGGCCTCCCCACCCTACCTGAAAGGTGCTGCTCATGATCGATCCTTGAAAAGTTCGGCTTCACCATCAGGAGAAATTCTGGAAGTGCCAAATTCCTCGAAGGCAAACTGCCCGGGCAGAACATAGACGTGTAGGACAACGAGCCGCCACAGCCTGAACAGGAATGATTATCGCCCGGTTTTCTTGCATGCTGTTGTGAAAAAGGGGGAGATGGAGTAAAATTCCCTTTTTCCCAAAAACAACCGAGGAAAAATAAATAAACACCTATAATTTAGCTGACACCACATGAAACCGGATGAAAGCCCTGCTCTAAAGGCTCTGAAGAATATTTCCTGTCTGATGAACTTTGAAATGCTGGTCTCAAGGCCGGGAATAAGCGAGCCCGATTCGGATTTCATCTGGGCGTCCACCTTCAAGGCCCCCATCGGGCTGAGTTTTGTCAGGGACGACATATTTTTCAACCTTTTCCTGCCGGAAGGCTCGGAGAGCGATGGAGACAAGAAACTTTTCCTGAAAAGGGTCGGTGCGAAATTTCAGGATGACCTCTGGCAGGTCAGGAGGAGCATGGACCAGATGAAGGGGCCTTACGGCCAGGGACTCAGGGTTGTCGTTGCAAACTTCAGGACCCTCGTGATCGATTATGCCTACATCAAGAATGGCAGGATATATGTTCATTTCACATTCAATGAAGCGGAGCTGGATGATATATCATCGGTGCTTCTGTCTGTTTCAGGACAGCTTGAAGGCCTGCGTGTCGAGTACATGAAGAGGATCGATGGAGACATCACACTTTTCAAGGGAATAGACGAGATCGATGATGTTTCCACTATCACCATTGAGGCAACTCCAACCGGTTCGAGCGCCTCGATGAGGACACGGTACGGCGAGATCTTCTTCGTACTGGGCAATATCAGGGAGAACGGTGTAAAGGCCATAGGAAGAAGCCCCGTAAACGCCATTCCGGATATAATCAGGCCAGAGGATGTCAACGACATGGGAGGCGGCCTCTTTTCATTCAGTTCGGGAAACAGACTAATCAACAAGCTTGCAGAGTCCATGGCATCAGACTACGTCGTTCTGTACGGCTTCTACGGCTCGACCGTGAATAGCACAATAAACCTGGTGATAAACGTGCCGAGACAGCAGACTGCGGCTGTAATGAGGATCCTGAACAATGCAGTCAAGGATGAGGCAGACTGGAAAGTGAAGCTGAAAGAGATCACTTTCTTCAAGGATCTCATTGCCGAAAGGTGATTCTTATGCTATATGGCTCAACTGGCACTTGCCCTGCTGCGGTTTCCAGCTATTGCAACAGCAAGTCCGATGGCAGTTATCACAACACCGACTATAACCAGTATTCCGGATGGGCCATAGGATGATGGCGATGGCCCGTAAGCGGATGAGCCTGCAAAACCTGCAGATATTGCCTTGCTTACAGTGACATACCAGACCCCGGAATAAGCCCATAGGACAACACCCACAACCATAAGGCCGATGCCCAGTCCGACTCTTTTGTCAACCATATATAATCAAATCAGAAAATAATATATTAATGTGTTGCCGGGTGC
>OFHJ01000552.1_pt1 | contig 13896 bp, 16 predicted proteins | sample 1522001 | NCBI WGS metagenome assembly OFHJ01 (sample SAMEA2464838, study PRJEB22497) | soil metagenome | biome: Grassland; feature: Farmland; material: Clay | place: Australia | collected 2013-02-01 | depth 1.2 m | reverse complement strand
TGTCACGCCAGTGGCATCGCCGGGTAGCTAAATACGGACGGGATAACCGCTGAAAGCATCTAAGCGGGAAGCCCACCCCAAGATGAGATCTCACGTGCCGCAAGGCACCTGAAGAGCCCTCGTAGACTACGAGGTTGATAGGCGCGGTGTGGACGTGCAGCAATGCATGGAGCTAACGCGTACTAATCGCTCGTGTGGCTTGACCATATAACACTCAAGCATTTCCGGTTTCGTTCAGTCACCAAGGCATTGGCGGCGACGGTGTCCGGCTACAGATCGATCGTTTCAGGCGGGTCGCCCGGGGGATTCCCCGGGGCCCGCCCGACCGGTTTGCCTGGTGGCCACAGCGGGTTGGAACCACCCGTTCCCATTCCGAACACGGAAGTGAAACGGCCCAGCGCCGATGGTAGTGTGGCATCGACCACGCGAGAGTAGGACACTGCCAGGCATCATCCACGGCCCGGGCCTCCATGGCCCGGGCTTTTGTTTTGGTGGACCGCGGTCAGGCGAGGGTTTCGGCGAGAATCGTTTACCTCTGCACTAGCATATAAACCGCTGCAATTATGATGACAGCCGAGAAGATGGCATTTAAAAGCCCATGCTTCTTGGATAGGCGGCGCGCAGTGCTGGCGCCAAGCCAACCGCCGACAACGCCACCAGCAATGAACTCACCGGCAACTGTCCAATCGATCAGGTTCGAACGGGCATAATTAAGCGCAGTGGTAAGGGCAAAACTGCCTGTGGCGACTAGCGAAGTGCCAATGGCGTGAACGAGATCCATGCGCGCAGCAAACACCAGGCTTGGGACGATCAGGAATCCACCCCCGATACCGAAAAATCCGGAGATGCTGCCAACGCCAAACCCGGCTCCGAGTAAGCGCGGAGCCAGATGAAGAGGATATGCTGCGTCGCTGACAGGTCTTTTGAGATGGCTCGGACGCAGCATAAGGAGCGCGACAAGTATCATAAGCACCGCGAACAGCACGATAAGGTTCCGGCCGGACACCAATTTGCCGATTTCGGATCCCAGAAAGGCACCTGCGACACCCGTGATAGTAATCAGCAGTCCTGATTTCCAGTGCACATGACCGGCGCGAGCGTGTGGAACGAGGCCCGTGTAGGCGTTCGCCGCAACCGCTAGCGCGCTGGTGCCGATGGCTAAGTGGACATTGTGCAGGCCGACAAGGTACAGCAGCAGTGGGACAGCTAGTGTGGACCCGCCGCCACCCGTCAGCGCTAGAGAGAATCCGACAAACGCCCCAGAGCCCACTGCAATCGCCCCGGCGAAAGAATGCACCTCCACTACGTGACGCTCCCAGCCTCTCCGTTTTGCCCGCAGGCCAGATTTGCCGGTATCGCGATATCCATCATCCGCGGGTCCGGTAATCTAAGATCGCGCATGATCTCGATGTATTGTTCGCGCGTTTTCCCAGACACCCGGGGATTATAGGATTGTTCCTCGCCAATAGATGAACAGGTCCAGCCCTTGTAGTCGTGTGCCGGGTACACCAACGTTTCTTTTGGAAGGAGGAACAATCGATTGACTATCGAATCCCAGGATTTTCCGGGGTTGCCGCCTTGGAAATCGGTTCGACCAGTACCACGGATAAGCAGTACGTCTCCCGTGAAGACCGCGTTTGGCGATTCCGCGGCAAAGAGAATGAAACTAAACGATTCATTTGTGTGGCCAGGGGTATACAATGCCTCAAGCGTCAGGTTGTCCAACGTGAGGCGGCCCCCGTCACGTACCCGGGTCGAAACGCACTCGGCCCGCGTGTATTCGCCCATGATGGTGCTGCACCCAGTTGCATCCCTCAGGGCACCGAGACCGGTTACATGGTCCGCATGGGTATGTGTATCAATGGCATGGACCAGTTGAAGATCAAGCTGGTCTATTGCCGCGAGGTATTGCGACGTCTGATGTCTGACTGGATCAATAATGAAGCAGGGGCGACCCGGCTTGCTAGCTAGAAGGTAGGTGTAGGTATTTGAATCACTGTCAAAGAACTGACGAAAGAGCACTTCAAGCCTCAGGGACGCATTGGCAGGTACGAGAATATAAAGAGAATATAGATATTCTCTCACGGATATAAGCCATTGCATGATGGGCGTGGGTCTGACGTCCGTCAAATCATCGTAACGGAATTTAGGGAGGATAAATCGCAATGTCGGACAGCGAAATCGCGGAGAAACACACCGTCGTAGTAGTCGGAGGTGGCGCCGGGGGACTGTCCGTCGCATCCTGTGTGCTCGGCCGCAACGCGTCCATGGATGTCGCCGTGATCGAACCGTCCGATTATCACTATTATCAGCCGGCATGGACGCTGGTTGGTGGCGGTGCCTACGATCCCGCAAAGACCCGCCGGAGCGAACACGACGTGATGCCGCGTCAGGCTGTTTGGATTAAGGATCAGGTGACCACCTTTGAGCCTGAGCATAACCGGGTCATTTTGGGAGATGGTCGCAAAATTGGCTATGACTTTCTGGTTGTTGCTGTTGGTATTCAGCTCAACTGGGAAAAAATTGATGGCCTGACATCGACCTTGGGTCGTAACGGCGTCACCAGTAACTACCGTTTTGACCTCGCACCATACACGTGGGAATGTATCCGCAACCTGAGGGGTGGTCGGGCATTGTTCACCCAGCCGTCCATGCCAATCAAATGTGCAGGCGCTCCCCAGAAAATCCTTTACCTGACTGCCGACTATTTACTGCGTGCGGGGATTAGCGCGGATCTGCATTTCTTCACCCCAGGGAACGCCATGTTTGGTGTTCCGTTTTATTCGTTGGCGCTTGAACAGGTGATGGATCATTATGGCGCGCATGCACAGTACGGCCATCAACTGGTGGCTGTAGATGGTCCGAATCACCGTGCGACATTCGAGGTCGGTCCCGAAAAAAGGCGCGTCCAGTTCGATTTTGAGATGCTCCACGTTGTGCCGCCGCAGTCCGCGCCACTTTGCGTAAGCAGCAGTGCACTGGCAAATGACGCAGGCTGGATGTCTGTTGATCGTGCGACCCTTTGCCACGAACGCTATGCCAACGTTTTTGGTCTTGGTGACTGCACGACAACACCAAACAGTAAAACGGCGGCAGCTGTTCGCAATCAAGTTCCAGTGGTGGTTCAGAATCTGTTGTCAGTGATGGACGGTAAGTCGTTGCAGGCCCATTACGACGGGTACGCCGGATGCCCCATAACTACATCGCATGGCAAGGTAATGCTCGCAGAATTCGCCTATGAAGGAGTAGTCACGCCGAGCTTCCCGTTCGACCCGCGGTCGCCACGAAAAAGCTTCTGGTGGTTGAAAAGGGTATATATGCCTTGGTTGTACTGGCGCATGCTTGGTGGTGATCTCGGACCTGACTGGCACACTCGTCGTCGGTTTGGGGAGTCACTGCCGAAGATCCGTCCATAGAGTCAGTTCGCGGGACTCCGAGGTTTTCGATAGCTCGGGCATTGGAAGCTGGTGATGTCGCCTGTTTCAAGACACAGGGCGGAGAGTCTACCGCCCCACAGACAGCCGGTATCGATACCCCAGACACCTGAATCCGGCCAATGGACCCTTCCCAGCATCGACCAATGGCCAAAAACGATGCGGTGCCCTTGGCTAGCTCGGGTGGGCACCTCAAACCATGGTAGCGCCCCATCCGGCCGGCTATCGGGGGAACCCTTGAATTCGAGCAGCATGCGACCTTCTCTGGAGCAGAGGCGAAGTCGGGTGAACGCGTTGACGATGCAACGCAGTCGAGGCAAACCGGCAAGCTTGTCACTCCAGACCGCTGGTTCGTCGCCGTAAAGCTGTTCAAAGACCATCATCCGACCAGGACCAGGACCAGGCTCGCGCAGCGCCGCTTCGGCTTCGCGCGCGCGCGCGATCGCCTGCTGGATCGTCCATTGTGGAGCTAATCCGGCGTGAACCATACACCAGCCAATGCGTTCATCCCGGTGCATTAGCGGCTGGTGCAGCAGCCAGTCAAGCAACTCATCACGGTCGTGGGCCCGCAATACGTCCTCAAACGTATCGCTTCGACCCCGCTTTCCACCGGAAGCGACGGCCAAGAGATGCAAGTCGTGATTTCCTAGAACGACCGTCGCCGCCGACCCAAGAGCTCGGATGAGTCGGAGCGTGCCCGCTGAATCGGGCCCTCGATTGACTAGGTCCCCCGTAAACCAGAGGTGATCCGTGGTAATGTCAAAGTCAATCCGATCCAATAGCCTCTGCAAGGCATCGGTGCATCCCTGGATGTCGCCAAACGCGTAGGTCGCCATTGGTTTGTCGTAACTTGGCCGAAGGACGACGACTGTAACGGATGTTTAGCTAAGCGACAAAGATGCCTCGGAAGGTTGGCGCGGCCACAATGCCGCCATCGTGCGTTTCGTTAATGGCCTGATCACCACTCTTCGGCAAAACGGCGTTTCTAGAAAGGCGCATTTCACTTACATCCAGCATTCCTCACTGAATTCAAAGAGCAAAAATAATGGAGTTAGTGCGTAGGCCTCAAACGCCGAAAAACAGGAGTGTTCTTATAGGCGCGTGAAGTCTTGCCATGGATTGTTCGAAGGTATCTTTTCGACTGTGTGCCGATGAATACCACCGCAAGGAATCGCTGCGGCCGCGAAATGATGGCTAGCTTGATGCTGGCTTTCTTGGCATGTGCGGGGCCGGTCAGCGCAATGGGTGCGCTGCGTTGCGGTCCCTATCCAGTCAGCACTGGAGACCTCGCTGCGCAAATCGAGGCGCGATGTGGCCCCCATCCTATCGCGACTTGGAGACTTACCTGTTACCACGCAATCACGGTTACGCAGCAGATGAAGAGATCTGGACTTATAATTTTGGTCCCGATCGTCTGCTGGAACAGCTACGATTCAGAAACGGTCGACTGGTTGACATCAGCTCCGATGGCTACGGATTTAGCGGCTCGCCCCATAAGTATTGCAGGCCGGACGACATCTCGGTCGGCATGGGTGAGTATCAGCTCTGGTTCATGTGCGGCAAACCAATTTCAAAAAGTGCGGGGGAGGTCACAGTACCATTGGGATTTCCGGAAATGGGAGGCGGCGCCTTCGATGGCTACATGCGGATCGTCTATCGGCAGGAGTGGGCATACAATTTCGGTCCCGAATATTTCCTCAGAGATGTGATACTGGAAAATGGCCGCGTTGTGGACATCAGGGAAGACATGCGTGGCTTTGATGTGAACTAGCGACGCGCTGGCGTGAACGGGATGCGGTTCCTGTCGGGACGCTCGTCGAGTCGGCGTATACAGGTTCTGTTGGTGGTGTTACGCCATTCAGTTTGTACCGCTGACTTCCAACGCTTATTTAAGTATTCTTTGCAGGTCAACCCGGTGGAAACGACTTGCCGGGTTTCTTGTTAACCAATGTAAATCGTCTGGAATTGAAGCAGCTCGCAGAGGAGTAGATCATTGACCAAACGCACTGGACTTCGCGGTTTTACGATATTTATGACTGGCTTCTCGGGTGCCGGGAAGTCGACGATTGCCCAGCGTCTTGTGGAAGTGGTCGAGGAAGAATACCAACGGCCGTTGACCCTGCTTGACGGCGATGTAATACGTCGGATGCTTTCTTCAGGGTTAACGTTCTCCCGCGCTGACCGGGAACTAAATATCCGCCGGATTGGCTATGTTGCTGCCGAGGTGACGCGCCACGGAGGAGTGTGCGTCTGCGCGGCCATTGCGCCGTTCCGCTCGGTACGGGCTGAAGCTAGGGCCGCTGTCGAAGTGTTTGGCCGCTTTTACGAGGTCCACATCTCGACGCCCTTGGCAGTCTGTGAGCAAAGAGATCCAAAGGGTCTTTACCGGAAAGTACGACGCGGTGAAATCAAGGGGTTCACGGGAGTCGACGATCCGTTTGAAGCCCCTCAACAGTGTGAACTGGAAATCGATACGAGTGCTATGAGCCTCGAGGATGAGGTCAGGAGAATCCTGGCTTTGCCGGCCGCCGATGGATTGCTGTAACGTCAGGCAATGTAGTCTGACTCCGACGCGGTTGCAGCCGCCGCCTGCCACGTCTGACGGCCGCTTTGTCGCAAAAGGAGAGAACAGGATGACTCGCGCACGACTGTGGCTGGTGCTCGGGGCCGCCTATGGATTTATGGCGGTGGTGATGGGCGCCGTGGGTGCCCACGCTCTTCGAGGCTCCCTGCCGTCGCAACTGTTGGGTTACTGGAATACTGCCGTACGCTTCCAATTTTATCATGCGCTGGCGCTATTGGCACTCGGACTGTTTTCCCTGATACGCCCAACCCCAGGTCAAACGCTATCCGGCATTGGCTTTGCTTTCGGGACCCTCTTCTTTTCCGGCAGTCTTTACGTGCGCTGTCTGGGTGGTATCCCCGCCGTCGATATGATCACACCGATTGGGGGCATAATGCTGCTTCTTGCATGGCTGACATTGCTCTGGTCAGGGTGGCGCTGCCAGCCGAGACCTTAATTGCTTTCATCATCTTGGGTGTTTGGAAGATTGTTTGCTTCCTGAAGCAGACGTTCTGCAACGCGTTGTAGTACGCGAGCCGTGGTATGACGCGCGCGGTTTCGTAAGGGAGCTTCCATAGCCCGCAGGAGGCTAGGCAACAGTTCGTCTACGAGGTCATTCATTGGCCTCTGCTGCTCTTGGCGAAGCAATTCCATTTCCATTTTAAGCGCTGACAGTTCGCTTTTAAGTCGATCAAGTTCGCTATCGTCCTGACGCGCGACGTCCGGCGCGTTGGTCCGTGCTGGCTTCGGAGAAAGCGCGTCTTGCCAGTTGTTACGAGTCTCACCAATGACCACCGTTGTCACCCGAGAATCATTATCCGATCCAGAAGATTCTTCAGGTTGCACGGCGCCATTGCCGAGTTGATGCATCAGTGCCCGAAACTGGTCGTTGTCCGGTGGTTTTGCCAGAACGTCAGTGGCTCCTGCATCGCGGGCAACCCGCAGAAAGGTTAGATGTCGGTCCGACGAGCAAATGACTATCGGGATGTTGCTAGTGCTCGTATTGCGCTTTAGTGCGCGAAGCACATCAAGGCCGTTGGTGCCCGGCATCTGATGGTCAAGAAAAATGATGGCCGGCATCTTTCGTTGCAGGTAAACGTATGCGTCCTGCGCGCTCTCGGCTGTGTCTACGGTATAGCCGCTACCTTCCAGAAGCTTGCGCATGGCATAGCGAGCTGAACGCGAGTCATCAACCACTAATGCTGTTTGCCCCGTCATCCTGTCCTCGGTCTGAGTTTCTTGCGATCTTTGCCAGGTTGCCAGTCGTAACGCGGCACGCATTGGTGCAATTGCATCCGCGAACAGTGTGGCATCGTGTTAGGCATAGCGCGATTCGGAGGTTGCCGGTTTCGGCCTGTTGAAATCTCCCCAATAGTTGTAATCATCCGCTAAATAATGACATAACCGCAAGAATGTGAACGTTCAGTGTTGCATCGAGTCAACTGCAGTTCCGGGTACCCGTTTTCTAACCCACTGCTTGGCGTCTGCCGCCTTGTCGACATCGTTCTCGATGCGCGTCAAGAGCGTTGGCGCACTATGGCAACCCAGATAGTGGACGACCTGTTTTCTGAAGGTTGGAGCGTCAAATTCGATGCGAATGAGTGCCTCGTTCATTGACCAAACTCCGCAATCGCTGTTTCCGGGCGTATAGCGTGCTCGCAGCCAAAAGACGGCGGGATCATTCAGCATGATGGTCAACTGGCGCAGGGCCGCGGCATCTATCCTCCCCTGCCTGTGACCGGTTACCGCCACGTGCATATAGCCATGGTAATTCACGACGCCGTTTCGGTTTATCGCAACCGTAAACACCGGACAGCCGCCCCCTAGGCAGCCGAGATGCTGTAGTTCGATGCGGTCAAACGGGAATGTCGGCTTCGGGCCGGAACTTTTTGGCGTCGCCTTTGAAGAACGAAACAATATGCACCCGGATGTGGACATACAGAGGATCAGCAGTGCCGCACGCGAAGCCAGCCAGCATTTCCCCGTGTTGTGGCGAACAGAAGTGTGCATTTGCATGTCGTCGCTATTATGGCTTGTCTAGCTTACATCCGAAGTTTTTTCTGATTGCGTTCCATAGGCCGGGTAGTTCGTCGCTCTGAAGGTAGGGCGATCGTTCGCTATGGTCGGGACACTCAGTTCTTCATTTGTCGCGCGCCGAACGGCGTCGCAACGTCGTAATTACCCGGGTATGGCGGCGCGTGGCGATTTCAATTGCGCTGCATGGCTGAATTGCCAGCATAACCGAATTATGGCTTCCTCTTTTGGTAAAGGCCGCATTTTGCAGCGTTACTCGATATCATGATGGTCTTTCTTTGGCGGGAGTCGTGACATGATATTGGCCGACGCCATGCGGATGGCCGCATCGTTGGGTTGTGATCTGTACTGGGATGCCGGTCAAAACCTCTGGATAGTGGCATCTGTGGCGTATGATTCCGATGCATGTTCGCTCAGTGCCCCGGAACTCGCGCGAATCCAAGACGAGGAATTCCTGGCCAACTACATTCCTGATCGCAAGCTTTAGTAGCAACGCCGCCAGGCGCTTCGATGCGTCGCGCTAGTTCGTGTTAATGCGGGATTTCCACAACGGGGGGCATCTCGGTGGAGATTGAGAGGGGTTGGGATAGGCGCTGCTAGGTTTCATAAGGATGCGATACCGAAGGAGGTTTCGGATACTGCGGTGCCGGTTGCCGCCAAGGCCGTTTTCGGAGTCGTATTCGCTCGATCATCCCAGTTTTCTGGATGTTCATTGCGTCGTTTGTCCACGAAAAATGAGCCCGCAGGCAATTCCGCGTTGCTCATCAGAGCAAACGGTGTTCGATCATTTCATTTTTGAAATAGGCGTAATACAACGGGGCTGCAATGATACCCGCAAGACCAAATGCAGCTTCCAGTACCAGCATGGCGAGCAGCAATTCCCAAGTGCGCGCCTGGATCTGTGAGCCGACGACACGCGCACCGAGAAAATATTCCATCTCATGGACGAAGACGAGAAACGCGAAAGAGGCGGCGACCACCCACAAGGATGTGGTTAAGCTTAGAACTACTATTACCGAGTTCGAAACAAGGTTGCCGATGATCGGTATCAAGTCGACAACAAAGGTAAGAATTACGATCGTCTTTGCCATTGGCAGATGAATGCCTAACAGTGGCAGGAATAGAAGCAGGTACAACGCGGCAAGGACCGCATTGATTGCCGCGATTCTGGCTTGTGCAAATACAACCCGATGAAACGCGTCTGCAAAACGGCGTATTGTTTCACCGCCAAGTGATGCCAGGGGTCCAGCGATTCGGGTCGGCGCGGTTTGGTGCAGTGCTAGCAGCGCGCCAATTACCATGCCGGTCAGGAGTCTCGCGACGGCAATAGAAACGTCTCGCCCTGCGACGGATAGTATGTCGGCGTGTGTGCGCATAAACCGCACAATGTCATGTTGCAGTGTCTGGGCGTGTGCCGGAAGCCCGACACTCATGGAGGCAGGCAATTTTGCGCGGAAGTTGGCGAGCGCTCTGGCAAGTTCCTGCAGGAGTGCAGGGAAACTCTCGCTTCCATGCCTGAGGTAGGATGTCATCCCCAAACCGGCCGCGGTCAACGCGGCAACGATGCCCGTTGCCAGCAGCGCAACAACAACGCGCCGGGCGCGCCTGTTGTTCAAGGTTGTAAAATGAAGCCACCGCGACAAAAGGTCAATCAGTTCGTACACTGCCAGCCCGCCCAGAAGTGCGCCGAGCAGGTGAAGCTTAAGCACCAGAAACAGCAGGACAGCCATTGTCGCCCACACGGCCAGGTTGCTCCTCATTGGCAACGGGCCGTAGGTCTGCGTGCGTTCGGAGAAGGACGAGGGGTCTTTTGTTGACATTCTTTAATCGCCTCGCGGCCGGCGCACGGGGGCTCGGTTCAGATCTCGTGAAATGCTGACTTCGATTTCATGACGCAGTCGCTGATCCGGCTTCGAATGCGAATTGTTGTTGCGCAACCCGGGTTGCAATCAACCGTCTCCCTGATTAGATGAACGCGCTGGACAGATTGCGGTCCGCATCAGTCGAAGAATACCATTTGTCATGGGTAAGCCGGGAACTGTCGTCGTAAAGGTGGTTCCGGCGATGCTTGCATAAAAAAGGCGCGCCAAAGGATGACGCGCCTTAGCAGGCGCGTATTATTTTTTCTTGGATTTGTTGGCAGCTTTTTTGGGCGCGGCCTTCTTCACCGCTGCCTTTTTGGGCGCGGCCTTCTTCACCGCTGCCTTTTTGGGCGCCACCTTCTTCACCGCTGCCTTTTTGGGCGCCACCTTCTTCACCGTCGCCTTCTTGGTTGCTGCGACCATACTGTTCTCCTCTAGACGGACGATAGCCAAGCCTGAAAATATAAGTATCCGCAGGTTGACCGCAAACAATAGTGAATCATATGGATACAAAACACAAGATATAGTGTTTTGTTTTTTGTCAAGGCCAACTCGGATTGATGTCCCTCTGTATATTCATGTCGCGCATTATTTCTGCCCCTTGTTTTAATGAGCCGCTGATTGATGCCAATTTTCGGATTCACCGCCACGGTGGTCCACGATAGATATTGTCGTCAGCGTCAATAGCGATGACCATGGGCTGAATCAACCTGGGGGCCACTGTAGGCGGCGGCCAGCAAGCACATGCATATGCAGATGGAACACGGATTGTCCGGCTTCCTCGCCATTGTTTATCGCGATGCGGTAGGCTTCACCATACCCATGAGCAATGGCCAGCTTGTTGGCGACAAATAAGAGGTGTCCCAACAACGCTTCGTCTTCAGCGTGTGCATCACAAAGTCGGGGTATCGGTTTTCTCGGGATAACAAGGATATGCAGCGGGGAGGCGGGGTGAATGTCCTTGATCGCTACGCATTGCTCATCTTCATGAACAAATGTTGCGGGAAGCTCACGGTCAATGATCTTCTGGAACAGCGTTTTTTCGACATCATGAACCATTTCTTCGGACTCCTGTTCGGTGCCATTGTTGGGCTTGACGGGGATGGCGTACGCGTTGGCGAAGCGTGAGTTTTTTAGTTTAAGCGACACGGGCAAATGTATTGCTACCATGTAGCGCTATTTAATGAATAATCAGGTCGAGCGTCCCACCTTGTCTGAACCGCCTGCGCAAAATTCCGCGATGATCATCTATCGTCGATTGCTCGCGTACACACGTCCGTACTGGAAGATGTTTGTACTTGCGCTACTTTGTATGTTGCTTTTCTCGGCGACGGATGTCGCGGTCGCGCGCTTGATCAAACCGCTGACCGACGGCAGCTTTATCAAGCACGATCCAGTTACGATCCACTGGATACCGTGGGCGATACTGTTTGTCTTCATTGTACGCGGCCTGGCGGGTTTCGGATCGGCTTACGGCATGGCTTTGGTCGGTCAAAATGTGGTCAAGAACCTGCGCGATGAAGTGTTTGAGCATCTCCTTTTGGTTCCAGTGTCACATCATGATCAGGCACGCATGGCGGATCTTCAGACCAAGCTGACGTATCACGCTGGCCAGGTTTCCGATTCGGCTACAGGGGTGTTGACCTCGGTGGTTCGAGACGGATGCAGCGCCATTGGCCTCGTTGGCCTTATGTTTTACACGAGCTGGAAGTTGACGCTCTTTACCCTTCTGATTGCGCCGCCGTTAAGTCTTCTGTTCAACTGGGTCAATCGTAGATTCCGAGTTTTGTCGCGCCGTATCCAAGAGTCAATGGGAGGGATTACGCACTCGGCCGACGAAGCAATTACTGGCCGGCGCATGGTGAAGATCTACGGCGGCGAGCGTCTGGTATTGAGTGCCTTCAGCCGGACAAACGACTACCTGCGCCGCGAGAGTGTCAAATTGACTGCTGCTGGAGCAGCGAGTAATGGAATCATGGAGTTGATTGCGGCTGTTGGCGTTTCAGCTCTGGTATACCTCGCTACGCTGCCATCGATGCAAAGTGAGATGACTCCGGGTGCGTTTGTATCGTTTGTGGGCGCGATGCTCTTGCTTAGGCAGCCTCTCAGTGCGATGACTGATTTGAGTCAGCGGTTGCAGCGGGGACTGGTTGCGGGCGCCGACCTCTTTGAATTTCTCGACACGCCACGCGAAACAGATACCGGTACGCGCGAGTTGCGCCACACTGGGGGCGCCATCGTGTTTCGTGGCGTGCGCTATACCTATGCGACCTCAGATCAACCTGCATTAGATGGGATCGATCTAAGCATTCCGGCGGGCAAGCGCGTGGCTCTTGTTGGCAAATCGGGCAGTGGCAAGACGACACTGATGTCGTTGATTCCCCGATTCTACGATCCTCAAGAAGGAGCTGTCTTTTTGGATGGCTGTGATCTGCGCGAGTATCGGCTGCGTGATCTTCGCCGCCAGATCGCGCTGGTCGACCAGAATATCGTTCTGTTTAATGCCACGATCGCCGAAAATATTGCCTATGGGATTGAACCTCGGCCGCAGGATTCCGAGATCATCGAGGCCGCGAAGCTGTCAAACGCAATGGTATTTATAGGGCGACTGCCGAAGGGAATCCACACTCAGGTTGGGCAAGATGGTGTTTTACTTTCGGGAGGGGAGCGGCAGCGAATCACAATCGCAAGAGCACTGCTGAAGAACGCGCCAATCCTGCTACTGGATGAGGCCACTTCCGCCTTGGACAGCGAATCCGAGCGGTTAATCCAAAGTGCTTTGGACCATCTCGTAACAGGCAGAACGACCTTAGTTGTTGCGCATCGGTTGTCTACTGTACAGAACGCGGATCTGATTGTGGTGATGGAACGTGGCCGTATCGTGGAAAGAGGAACCCATGCCGAGCTCTTGAAAAAAGGGGGTGCCTACGCTGCACTCTATCGCTTGCAGTTTCAGGAACCGGAAGACATCGTTACATGAGGCGTTGGCTTGAGCGGGTCTGGTATCAGCCTGGCTCACCCCCGCGGTTTCTCCGGCTCTTTACGAAACCCTATACAGTCGCCGTGAACCTGATCGGCGCCCGGCAGCGAACCCATGCGAGCAGGCTTCCCGTCCCGGTTGTTGTGGTTGGGAATATAAGTGTTGGCGGTACCGGAAAAACACCCTGCGTGCAGTGGCTGGTGCATTGCCTGCATGAGTTAGGATGGCATCCTGGCATTGTAAGTCGCGGATACGGCGGCCAAGGACCATTCCCACGTCACGTCGATCCTCACTCCAGCCCGGTTTTGTGTGGTGACGAGCCGGTACTTCTGGCGCGCACTACGGGGGTGCCTGTCGTGGTGGCGCCCGATCGAGTGGCTGCGGGCTTCTCCCTCATCGGCCGTGATCCGACGGTGGATGTAATCGTCGCTGACGACGGATTACAACACTATCGGCTAGTTCGCGATCTGGAATTCTGCGTGATTGACGGATCCCGCGGATATGGAAATGGCTGGCAACTCCCTGCGGGTCCTCTGAGGGAGAGGCCAGAGCGCGCAGCGCACGCTGCGCTCCTGTGGATCAATGGCGCTGACGCCACTTCCTTCGGAAAAAATGCGATCCGATTTGACCTGAAAGTCGCGGAGGCCGTTAACATTTCAACGGGCGAACGTCGGGATCTGTCGTGGTTTTTGCATTTTTCTCAACTCTACGCATTTGCCGGCATCGGGAATCCGAATCGATTTTTTGATGCTCTCGGGAAGTTGGGACTGCAGCCGGAAACGCGTGCCTTTCCGGATCATCACGTTTTTCGCTTGAGTGACTTTGATGGGATAGGGAAGGCGCCGGTGCTGATGACGGAGAAAGACGCCGTAAAATGCGCGCGGTTCGTTCGATACAACTTGTGGAGTGTGCCGGTTCAGGTTGCAATGGATCCCTCGGCGTCGGTGCGCGTAAGAAATTGTCTCGCTTCGCTTCGAAAACGCAACGGCATCGAATTGTGAACCGTCCGCTGCGGGACCGACT
>OFHJ01000551.1_pt1 | contig 13900 bp, 16 predicted proteins | sample 1522001 | NCBI WGS metagenome assembly OFHJ01 (sample SAMEA2464838, study PRJEB22497) | soil metagenome | biome: Grassland; feature: Farmland; material: Clay | place: Australia | collected 2013-02-01 | depth 1.2 m | reverse complement strand
GCAATAAGGGGAGAACCTGTCAAGGTCATTAAGGGAAAGTATACGGGACTCCCTATACCTGCTGATGCCGAGATTGCAATCGAGGGTTTCGTGTATCCTGACAAAACCATGAGGGAGGGCCCACATGGGGAGTGGACCGGCTATTATGCAAGCGATGCAAAAGAGAAGCCGTATGTAGAGGTGAAAAGCCTTTACTACAGGAAAGATGCCATTATGCTGGGAACTGCCATGTCAAAGGGCGGATACAATGACCATGCCTTCTGGAGAAGCGTCTGGAGATCTGCACTCGTTTACGATGAAATGATGAAAAATGGACTCCCTGGAATCAAGGGCGTTTACACTCCTCCATTTGGTGTTGGCAGGCAGTTCATAAACGTCAGCATTAAACAGTCATATCCGGGCCATGCTACAGAAGCTGGATATCTTGCATCCCAGACCAGAAGTGCAGCTTACATGGGCAAGTGGGTAGTGGTGGTTGATGACGATATCAATCCCTATGACATGGATGATGTCCTCTGGGCCATGTGTACAAGAGCCGATCCTGCGGACATTGGAATCATAAACAAGGCATGGGCAAGTGGCGTTGATCCCCTGAGGCCAAGAGATGTTCCGGCTTCCAAGTACACCAACTCCAGGGCCATAGTCTTTGCAGTTGTCCCATACGAGAGGATGGATGATTTCTCTCCCACATGCATGTTAAGAGATGACCTGAGGAAAGATGTGTACGAAAAATGGAAAGAAGAACTTGGAACTAGATGGAGTGGTTACTGAGTTTCCAGTCTAGCTCATACAACACCGGAACCATTTTCATTTGTTAAGAAGCAGATGGTTTTCCTGAATCTCCCTCTTTGCTGAGGATCGGTATGAACATGATAATTGCAAGAAGGAAGGCCGGTATGTAGAGGGCAGAGTGCCCTATGAACATGTCAAGAAGATAGAGAAATCCTGCTGAAATCCAGATAACAGACAGCACCGGTACGGTGAGATAAATACGCGACAGCAGGGCACGCGGCCGAAGCATGTAGATTAATGGGATAGAGACCAGGAGCAGACAAATGAGCACATTCACCACTATGACAGCCCCATTATTGGCTCCGGGGTGTGGACTATTGACCCAAAATACTGAAAAGTTGATAGTGGCAATGATGGAGATTATTATGGAAAGCACAGAGAATGATAACCATAGGGTCGACACAAACTCAAGATAATTTTGCCCGTGTGAGGTCAGTTTCATTTCACCCCATTAATATATAGCCAAGAATCAATATTAAACCTGTCGGCTGCGCATTAAACTTCACAGACCATGTTCAAATGGAGTAATGATCAAGACATTTTACCAGAGATCTTCCTCTGACACAATATCAGAATAATAACCAAGCCCAAGATATTCAAGGGCTTCTTCAAGGAGTTCTTTTTCCCATTTTTCCCCCAGATTTGTTTCTCTCAGCCGCTTCCTCAGTTCATAAGTAACGTTGGATATCTCCTCTTCCAGTCCCTTTGTGGCCTTCTTTGCAAGTTTTGCATCAGGGACCCTGAACTCAGTGATGCCTGCCTTGGCACAGTAGAACACGAACTTGGCGAATGCAGGCTGGTTGAAGAACAGCCTCTGGCCGTCAATCATAATGAATACTCCCTCCAGTTCCCTGTACATGCTCACTTCCCGGCCGTATGGAATCTTGCTCAGGTCCCCTTCATAATCATTGCCGATAAAGCCTTCCGGGAAAGCTTTGGGTGTAATTCCCGACGTTATTTCCCTGATAATTCTGCTGTTGTCCACAAGCGTCCCGGTTCTATGATCCCGTTCTTAAATTAGTTTCTTATTACCAGCCATGGATGTCTTCTCACCCGTGAATACTTACGGTGCTGCTGTCCTGGCAGTGATGATGGTCTTCTATGCACTTGAAAACCGTAACGCGAAGTTCACGCTTTACTTTGCCGTCACCTGCATCTTTTCATCGGCCTACGGATTCCTCTCGGGTGCCTGGCCTTTTGGTGTGATAGAAATTGTGTGGACCGGGGTGTCCCTGCGGAAGTATGTCCTGCTAATGAGAAATAAGAAGAACCCTGTACCCAGTTGATTTACTTTTTCTGGGTATCGAGGTTGAATTTTGCAGCCGTGAATTTTCTGGTCGTGCCGAAAGGCCTGAAAATCTTCCCGTTTCCGTAATAGAACTTTGAGAAGAATTCCACGTAGATCAACCTTGCCCCCTGTATTCCGGGTTCCATGACAGCGATTGCTAGGTTGAAGGCCTGTCCGAGTATCAGGATTATCACCCCGACCAGTCCTAGAAGTGGTGATTTCTCAAACCCTTTCAGGAAAATGAGATCGATTACCTGTGCCAGGTATACTGACGCGAGCAGGATACCCAGAATCCTCGTGTATGACAGCACATGGCTAATTATCGACGGAATCTCTATGAGTCCGAGAGGACCTTCAGAAACCGCTACCAGGACTATTCCAACCACAGCTGACGCAATTGAGTAGAGCGGTGGAACCGGGAAGTTTGTTATAAGGTTCAGGCCAAAGAGGGCTATCCCCCAGGTTACCAGCAGCCAGCCTATTTTTGTGCCAATGCCCTTCCTGTGTTTCAGCCTGATTTCAATCAGGAGGCCGAGTATAAGGCCAAATGTGACCATGGCAAGGCCAATGTAACCGGTAAAGAGGAGCAGTTTAGGTATCATGAAGTCAACATGGAACAGAACCGTTGGAGTTGGCGGGAAAGAGCCGATGTGTGCTCCTCCGAATCCTGTTCCCGCCTCGAATACTGTTAATGGAAGGAGAGGGAAACCGAAGAAATTGTTGAAAAGGAGGCCTGCAGCTATTGCAACGATTGAACCGGGTATAAGGGCTTTCGCAAGTACGAGAAGTGCATTCCTGCCGAAAATAGTCAGGGCAAACCTGGTTAGTGATTTGGGAAGGATTGTTTTTGCGCCTGGAGTTGTGAGCTTCCTGATCATCCACAATGCAACACCCAGTATGACCAGTCCATAACCCCAGTCTCCCACCATGATACCGAAGAAGAATGGAAAAACCAGGCCAAAGATTAACGTTGGATCGAACTCAAATTCCTTTGGAAGTGAATAGAACCTTACGAAGAACTCAAAGGGCTGGAGGCTCTTTGGGTTTGAAAGCATTGTCGGAGGGTCCTCCTTTGTCTCTATTGTCTTAATTATGACGCTTCCCTGTGCTGCGCCTTCTACCAGTGAAACCAGTGAATCGTAATGCTTGGCGGGGATCCATCCCTCCATGATGAATGAGTCCTGGGTGGATGAGAGCTTCTCAGCAACCTCAAGCTTCCTGTTTTCTATCTCGAGCTGTTCCCTAATCTGGGCTATCTTTTCGTAGTATTCCCCTGAAATTTCCTTCAGTTCAGCACTGATGCTGTCGAGATGCTTCTGCTTTTCAGCAAGCCTCTTTGTCATGGAATCCCTGTACTCAGAGGGTTTTCCGGACATTTCAGGAATGTGTGAGATGGAGAATTTGAGTTCTGCAGCAACCCTTGCCAGTTCTGCATCTTTCTTTACAGGGATAGTTATTACAAGAGATCCGTTAGGAAGTGAGAAAAGTGTGGCCTCAGGGATCCTTGAGCTGATGTCGTCCCTTGATTCCTTGAGATCTACACCCTTTGCAATGAAGGATGAAATGAGTGAACCATTGAATATTGAAAGATCGTAGTCCAGGCCGGTAAGTGACTCTACCGCATCAAGCCTGTTCCTGATTTCCTTGACTTCCGAAAGTAAGTCTGACTCAGAAGCCTTTATGATCCTGAGTTCTTCCTCGAGGTCTATTTTTGAGGCCTCGTCCAGGAGTTCCTCCACACCGTCAAACTCCCTGACATTTGTTACAGGAATGGCTGGAAGTATGCTTTCATATCCCCGGTAAATCTGGAGTGCCCTGTTGACCTTCCTGTAAAGGTCTCCCGGCTTGGCCTGTCCCGCCAGTTTTGCAATGTCTCCCGAGACTGCTTCCAGCTGGATAACACCAGCATCGTGAAGTGCAGATATTATGGAGTCCTTCCTCAGGTTGGATCCGATTATCCTGACTCTCAGCATCTTCTCGGGCAGAAGTCCCATTACATTCCCTCTAGGTATTTGTTGAGTGTTTCGGTTGAGATCTTTTCAAGATCCCTGTCTGAAATATTCATCTTAAGCTTCGAAGCTTTCTGCCTGCTTTCCTCCAGAATGCTGTCTGCCTTCTTCTGGGCTTTCTTCCTGGCTTCATCCAGTTCCCTGGCTGCCTCCAGGCCCAGTTTTTCCTCGTTTTCCTTTAACCTGAGGCTGAAAGTTGATTCAAGCTGCTGGTACTGTTTTTCCTTCTCTGCCTTCAGGGCCGAGATTTCATCATTGGTGGACGTTTCTTTTTCCTTGATTACCTTGAGTGTTTCAAGATCTTCCATTGTTAGATCACTCCTGTAAAGAGCATGGATAGAAGTATGATGGATACCATTGGATTGAAGAATATGAAGAAAGTCCTGATTCTCCTGAATAGCCTGAGGTTCCTGTTGTTCCTCAGATCATCCCCTGTTATGGTGACTTCCATGTATTTTCCGAGATTCTTCTTCCAGTATTTCATCAGGCAGTTCCCTCCTGGCTTTTCCTGTTCATTTTCCTCTTGACCATCTTCAGGGTGGTGAACATGTCCCTTTCAATTTCGTCAAGCCTCATCCTGATTAATTTTGCAGATTGTGTGAGCTGTGGTATGAGGATATTCTCGATTGCGTTTGATCTTCTCTTCGTCTTGTCTATCTCGTGGAGCAGCTTTCTCATTGAGTTTTCCTTCTCTGCAATCTCCACTATCTGCGTGTAGACATTTTCAAATTTCTTGATTGCGTCATTAACCGCTGTGGGCACAGACATTGCCCTGTACTGGTTGGACAGGATTGTCTGGTTGTAGTTCCTGCTCAGTTCAGGTATTCTTACACCCATGACGTTCTTCAGATTTATTCCGACCGTGGAATCGGCTGACATGTAGGCAATCCTCTCAAGATTCATGGTTCCTGAGATTATCTCTGCGGATCGGATTGTTTCCAGTGCATCCTCCACGTCTGCCCTAAGATTCTCCCTCAAGCCCTTAACACTCCTGCTGATGTTGAAGAATTCCATGACAAGGGAGGACCTTTTCATCTTCAGTAGATCAAGGCCTCTCTGTGCAAGTTTTATCCTTCTCCTCGTTCGGATGAGTTCTATCCTTGTGGGCTTGAGATCGATCTGTGCCATTATTCCTCCTTCTTCCACTTTCCGTATTTATCTATGAAGTCTTTCTTTACCCTCTTCATGTCGTCTTCTGGCAGTGATGACATCATGTCCCAGCTCAGTGAAAGGGTGTCCTCAATTGTCCTGTCCTCATACACGCCCTGGTTGACATACCTCTTCTCGAATTCGTCTGCAAATTTGAGATACATCCTGTCGTTTGTTCCGAGGGCTTCCTCGCCAACAATTGCACTCAGTGACCTTAGATCCTTACCGTTTGCGTATGCTGCATAAAGCTGATCCGCAACTCCCCTGTGGTCTTCCCTTGTCCTTCCTTTGCCAATTCCCTGGTTCATGAGCCTGGAAAGTGACGGGAGAACGTCCACTGGCGGGTATATTCCTTTCCTCTGCAGGTCCCTGCTCAGCACGATCTGGCCTTCAGTAATGTAACCGGTAAGATCAGGAATTGGGTTTGTGATATCGTCTCCGGGCATTGTAAGGATAGGGATCTGTGTTATGGAACCGTTCTTGCCCCTTATTTTCCCGGCCCTTTCATAAATTGTACTTAGGTCTGTATACATGTAACCCGGGAAACCTCTCCTTCCGGGGACCTCTTCTCTTGCTGATGATATTTCCCTCAGTGCCTCGCAGTAATTTGTCATATCCGACAGAATCACGAGGATGTGCATCTCCTTCTCATATGCAAGGTATTCTGCGGTTGTGAGAGCAACTTTTGGAAGAATTATCCTCTCCATGCTTGGATCTGATGAGAGGTTCAGGAACAATACTGATCTTGATATTGCACCCGTCTTGGTGAATTCGTTAACGAAGTAGTTTGCTTCTTCGCTGGTAATACCCATGGCACCGAAAATAACTGCAAAGTTCTCGTCGCTTCCCAGAACCTTTGCCTGCCTTGCAATCTGTGCAGCAAGCCTGTTGTGTGCCAGGCCAGAAGCTGAAAATATGGGCAGTTTCTGCCCCCTGACAAGCGTATTCATTCCATCTATTGTTGAAATTCCTGTCTCAATGAATTCTGATGGCTCTTCCCTGGAGTATGGGTTGATTGCATTTCCCACAATTTCTACCCTCTCCTTGCTCACAATTGGGGGAAGGCTGTCTTTTGGCTCTCCAAGGCCGTTGAAAATTCTTCCGAGCATGTCGTCTGAGACTGAGACCTGTGCAGTGTTTCCAAGGAACTTTACCCTTGTGCCGCTTACATCCATTCCTGATGTGGCTCCAAACACCTGTACTACTGAAAGGCCCTTGCTGGTGTCGAGCACCTGCCCCATTCTTCTTTCGCCGTTAGCCAGCGTAATTTCCACCAGTTCGTTGTAGGCTGCGTTTTCCACCTTTTCAACGAAGACAAGCGGACCTGATATCTGTGAAACTGTTTTGTAACTTACCTGCGGCATTTTTACACCTCCAAAAGGTCCTCCATCTGCTCCTTCATCTCTGACATTAGAGAGTCGTAATAGGTCTGGAATTCTTCTTCCCTGACCTCCTTCATCCTCGAAATCTTTGGCCTTACCTTTATGCTCTGTATCTGGGCCATCTGCAGCCCCCTGTCAATTGCAGCTGACTGTTCCCTGCCAAGGGTAAGTATTGCATTCAGCATCCTGTACTGTTTTCCAATGGAGCAGTACTGGTCCACTTCATCAAAGGCACTCTGCTGCAGGAAATCCTCCCTGATCATTCTTGCTATGTCCAGGGTGTTCTTCTCCCTCTCGGGCAGCGCATCGTATCCCACCAGCTGTACAACCTCCTGAAGTTCTGATTCTTTCTGGAGAATTCCCATGGCCTCGTCGTATATATCTCCCCAGTCTTTTGAAACATTGTCAACAAACCACTGCCTCAGGTCCCCCTGATACAGGGAATAACTGTTGAGCCAGTTAATTGAGGGGAAATGCCTTCTTGAAGCAAGCGAGGAATCAAGTGCCCAGAACACTCTTGTAACCCTCAGGGTGTTCTGTGAAACGGGCTCGGAAATATCTCCTCCTGGAGGAGACACTGCACCCACAATGGTGATTGAGCCGTTCCTCTGGTCATCTGAAACAACTATTGCGTTCCCGGATCTCTCGTAGAACTCAGATAGCCTTCTTCCCAGATAAGCCGGGTATCCTTCCTCTCCGGGCATTTCCTCGAGCCTTCCGGAAATCTCACGAAGTGCCTCAGCCCACCTTGATGTGCTGTCTGCCATAAGGGCAACGTTGTACCCCATGTCCCTGTAATACTCTGCTATTGTGATTCCAGTGTAAATGCTGGCTTCCCTGGCAGCCACTGGCATGTTTGAAGTGTTTGCAATGAGAACGGTCCTTTCCATCAGGGGTTTGCCTGACTTAGGATCTGTAAGCTCCGGGAACGAAGTGAGAATTTCAGTCATTTCGTTTCCTCTCTCTCCGCATCCTACGTAAACTACAATGTCACTGTCAGCCCATTTAGACAGCTGGTGCTGAACCACGGTGTTATGAAGGATAATTCCTCCAAACCCGCCAACAAAATTCATTCCGTAATCCGGAACGGAAAGATCATAAACATCATAAGGTCCCATTTGAAATTCTATAGATTCTATTTCATCTTTGATAACATTTCCAATTGATTGGGCAAGAAGTTGAGGGATTCCATTAAGCTCATCTCCACCATTCGATGAAATAGTCTCATCGGCAATTGTCCCAGTTAACTCAGAAATTTCTATAGAGGCAATTAACTCTCCTACTTTCAAGTATTGAGCCTCCTTCTCAATCAATTTCCCTTCCGATCCAAACGTGAATATTTTATGGATGGGAGTAACTCTTACACTTCTACCATTTTTTGTAGTAAGAGAAACAAGAGAATCACTCTTTCCCCTGTAAATTACTTTGGACTTACTTTCCACAATTCCGGAATTCTGGTAAGAGAAAATTTCCAGATCCTCCGGTAGAACAATATATTCCTCCGATGGCCTCCCTTGATAATCTGAAGTTCCAATTGCTTCATCAAACAGCTGACGTATTGGAACCTGTTTTCCAGACCTTAATAAAATAGGTGTGTCACCGGCAACGCACTTACCGGACCCGAAGGGGCCTGGTACTGCAACCGTACCCCCCTTGGCCACCGGGAAGAATGTATCAATTACCCTTTGCCCTGTAATGAGGGGCAGTTCCGGAGGGAGTTTCCTCTGGACTCTTCTGGAGATCCTCACTGGCCATTCCTGCTTGAGCCTGATGTTGACTTTCTGGGACCCTGTGTTGAGCACCGCGATCGTATCTGAAACCTTGAACTTGCCCTCCTTTATCTCCTCGATTTTTCCTGAGAGGCCAAAAGGCACCATTACCCTGTGCTCAATGATTCCGGTTTCCGGGACCTTGCCGATGAACTGTCCTTCAACAACATTGTCTCCCTTCTTCACTGTAGGGACAAAGTCCCATTCCTTTTCCTCGTTAAGTGGAGATGCAGTGAAGCCCCTCTGTATGAAGTCTCCGGTTTTTTCCCTGATTACGTCCAGGAGCCTCTGGATACCGTCGTAAATTGATGTGAGAAGTCCTGGCCCCAGATCCACTGACAGAGGGCGATCCGTGTTCTCCACTTTTTCGCCCGGCCTGATTCCGCTCGTGTCTTCATAGACCTGTATCGTTGACTTGTCCCCAACGATTCTTATAATTTCCCCAACCAGTCCAAGTTCCCCTACACGGACAACATCGAACATTTTGGCGTTCTCAACACCCTCTGCAATAACTACCGGACCTGATATCCTGACAATCGTTCCCATTTTCAAACCTCTGACCAATTCTGATTCTTAATTAACGTGTTAACTGACTCTTCCTTATTATGTCCTGAATTTAACTTGAATTGTAATGTATAAGATGATTTACCGTTATTTGCATATTTAATCATAGCTGCTTACCTCTCTGCCCGGATTTTGGCAGACTCTGTGAGCCCCCTATGTCCACTCCAAGTACTCTCTTGGCAAGCTGGTTCACCGACTCCAGATCCTCGCCGCCCGGTACCGGTATGAATACAACAACAGGATCTGTTGAGGTTTCCGTGAACCGCAGTGTTTTGTTGTCCATATACGGCTTGATGCTCTCGGACACCATGATCAGTGAAAATTTCTTCTCGTTGAGGAGGTCGTTGATCTTCTTCACGCCCTCTTCCTTTTCTGCGATGAAGGAGTGTTCCACCCCAATGAGCCTGAATCCCAGGATTAACTCCCTTTCTGCCACGATTGCGATGTTTCCTACTTTTTCACTAACTGCTGCCAATTATACCACCTAAAGAGAGGCAAGGCTCCTGATACTCTCGCCGGACAGGCCGTAGTTCTTGCCAAATATTATTGTTCTCAACCTTTCCCTTTCCCTTTCCGACTTCATTATGAAGTTGAAAGTGGATCCAACCGAAAGTGACTGCTGGGAGAAAATACTCGTATACTTGTGATACAGTTCTGTCCTGATGAGCCCCTCAAAGACTTCAAGGCGCTTTGTTTCCTCATACTGTTTCAGGGCTTCCTCAGTGTGTGGATAAAACCTCTTGAGCTTCTCTGCGGACTGTTCGATCATGCCTGAAGAATAAATATCCTGAAGTTCAGTGACGGAAATATTGCCAAGTGTAATGAGTGCTTCCTTTATTCTTTCAAATTCGACGCCCATGTCCACTGCCTTGAGAACCACCATTATGTTCCTCACGTCTATTTCTTCACTGATGAATCTTCTAAGTGGTCCCTCATCTCCATTATAGAATTTCAGGGAATCATACAGCCTGTTGTAATAATGTTTGTCAAGAGCTGAGAGCAGGATGGAAATGTCACCGCTCTTCCTGTACCTGTCCATCTGCTGCATTATGTCCTGGCCGTATCCGAATCCGGATAGCCTGTTAACAATATCCTCCAGGGTTCCAAGTGAAAGAAGCCCCTTGAAATCATCATGGGTCATAGCGCCTCCGAAGAGTCCAATGGGGACATCCCTGAAGCTTATGAGGAAGTTTTCAGTCTCCCTGATTTCATAACCCATGTATTTTGAAGAGATAATTGACTTGATATTCTCGATATCCCATTTTGAAAGATAGGCCCTGATGGTTTCCCTTCCCGGTGTCGGGGATGCGAATAAGGAGACTCGGTTCCTGGCAATAAGCCTGTGGTTTATTGCCATGTTCAGCAGATCTATTCCCTTGTTCAGGGCAGAGAAAAGATCCATGTCCTGCCTGTAAAAAGTTGTGTACAGGTGGGATGATATCTCCTCTATGTTTGCTGAATCCACCAGTCTCTTTAGGAAGTCTTCGGAAAGAAATTCAGTCTGGTAGACTTTTATTCTTCCGTAAGCCCCCGTATAGGTAGGGTCCATAGGCTACTCTCCAAGGTACTCATAAAGCTGCGAGACCAGTTTCTCCTTAATCTCGGTAAGAACTGCAGATATTGTCAGGTCAAGTTCTCTTGAGCCGTCAGAAGATTCCGCAATGATTCCTCCGTAAGGATCCACGTCCTTCTCAACAACTTTTGAATTCCCCTTTCTGATAACAGCCACATCATCTTTTGAGGCGAAGATTGTGCAATCTTCCCCCAGTGTCTTGTGGGCTATGTCCACCATTTTAGCCAGTACTTCCGGGTATTCTTTTCTGCTCTTTATGTTCTTGAGGTACAGATCTGCCTTCCCAGCAGCCTCATGAATGAGTTCGGCCTCCCTGCCGCGGACAGTGTTCAGCGCCTCCATTTCTGCGGAGCTGGTTATTGTCCTTTCAGCGGTTCTCCTCTCCTCTTCAGAAGCTTTTCTTATCTTTTCCTCCTGGTTTTTGACAGTTTCATCCTGTTTTGCTTGAAGGTCGTTGAGCTTCTTTTCATAATAGAGCGTAAGCTCCTGTAGTTCCTGCTTTCCTCGAAGCTCAATATCCTTAAGTATTTCCTCAAGAGACATGTGAGATCTTTAAAGAATGCCTCTGAGCAGAATAATACCAAGAACAAATCCAATAATCCAAAGTGTCTCTGGAATCACGAAAAATACGAGAACCTGGCCGAATTTTTCAGGTTTTTCCGCAATAATTCCCATACCTGCTGCTCCAATTCCCTGCTGGGCCATACCTGTTCCGATCAGACCGCCAGCTATTGAGATTGAGGCCGCGATTGCCAAGAGTGCTGAAGTATAGTCGAATGCCATGCTTAATGCACCGACGGATCATTGTTGTGGTATATATAAAGGCTATTTGTGTCCCTGAATATTCTCAAATATTTAGGCCAAAAAAGATAAAAGCTAGTCCTCTGATTTTCTCAGAGTTATAACCCTGCTGCTGTTTATTCTGCTTTTTCCGGTTGGATCATCAATAACAAGGGTAAATGACTCATCGCTTCCCTGAAGAATTCCGTGAATCCTGTCTTTTAGGGCATTAAGCTCATTTATGTCTGCGTCTTCCTCATCGAAAAGCTCAATTTTTTCCTTCAATTTGGTAATGACACCTTCCACTGTCGTTATTTCTCCGGTGGAAACCTCGCCGGGAGTTATCTCGGCTTCAAGCTCCGGGATTTCTATCTTTGCTTCCGGTGATCTGTAGAGTATAATCCTCAGATCATCATGGTTCCTTATTGCCAGGACCAGCTTTTTAGGCTCTTCCCTCTCGATTGGTTTTATCTGTGAAGACTTGTAGAGGCATTTCTTGCAGAAGAATGTCTCAATTTCCACAGCTTCCTCATAGCTTATCCTTGTCCTGTAGAATATAAAGAAAAGCTTTGCCCCGCAGGACGGGCATGTAGTTTCGGTTTCAAATTCCCTTGGTATTTCTTCGTCCGGTGTCTCACTTGCCATAAACATCAAGCCACGATTTCAGGGGCTCATTAATGAAGTGCCTAGCTTCCCTGATTTCCTTCACGTTCCTGGAACCAGTAAGGAACATTCCAATTTTGAAATCCCTGATGATGTATGAAACCTCCTTCTGGATCTGTTCTTCAGAAACGTCTGCCCCCTTCAGGAGAGTTCTTGCAAACCCACCTGCCGAAGCGCCCATGAGAAGTGCTTTGAAGAGATCGAGACCGTTCCTCAGACCACCACTGCCAATCACAGGTATTCCAACGTCGCAGTATCTTATTGATGCAGGTGAAGGGACTCCCCAGTTCCAGAATGATTTTCCCGCCCTCATCTTTTCTTCGTCTCCAGCCTTTTTGGCCCTGTAGTACTCAATCGCTGCAAAGGATGTGCCTCCAAGGCCGCCCACATCTATGGCCCTGACTCCTGCATCACGAAGCTGCAGGGCTGCCTCCCTGGAGAACCCGTTTCCGGTCTCCTTTGCAATAACTGGATAACTGGAAGCTATATCCTGGAGTCTTTTCAGGATCCCCTTTGCATTTCTGTCACCTTCGGGCTGGACCATTTCCTGCAGGAAGTTGAAGTGCACTATGAGGTAGTTTGCATCTATGAGGTTGAAAATGTACTCAACGTCCTTGTCGGTGAATGCCTTTTTTCCCTGGTTAATGAGCTGGGGTGCTCCGACGTTGGCAATCCTTACCGGAACTTTTTTCTGGAGGATCACTGAAAATGTGTCAGATAATTCCTTCTTTTCAACTGCAGCCCTCATGCTCCCCACGCCCATTGGGAGCCCAAATCTTTCTGCCGCTGAAGCCAGGTTGAGGTTTATCTTCCTGGCCAGTTCCGTTCCCCCGGTCATCGAGGAAATAACCATCGGGAACTGGATTTCATGGCTTATGAAGCGTGTACTGGTATCGATCGCGTCAAAATCAATTTCCGGGATAGCCTGATGCAGGATCTGTATATCGTCCCAGTAATTGTGGTCCGTATCCACTTTCTCGTTTTCTGCTATTCTGATGTGTTCTTCCTTCCTGTTCTCTATCATTTTATCACGGTTCCGATGAATCTTTCAGTCCCAATGTCCTGTATCCTTTTGGGGAAGTTCCCGTTCATTACATAAATTTCTGCGCCGGTCTGTGATATCTCCATTATGGATTTTGCTTTTTTCTCCATGCCGCCCGTAACATCCGTCCCGTACTGTTCAAACACGGCCTGTTCACTCATGGTCTTCAACAGCTTTGCACTCTTTGAAGTTTTGGGATTCCTGTCATATATTCCGTCAACGTCCGTGAGGAAAGCCACCTTATCCGGCCTCAGCCTTCCAGCCAGTTCAACCATTAGATCGTCTCCGGATATTATGCCGAAAGCCCTGTTTTCCATATCAGGATACACGTCCCCGAATGTGACCGGGTAGAAGCCAATTGATGTGTAAAAATACACTGAGTCCGATATAGCCCTGAGATTTCCGTTGAATACTGCAGGAGGTACCCCGAAAGCCTTCAGCCCAGCGTCTATCATGGAAGAGACTATCTTCTGGTTCAGGTCCACCATGTCCTTGTGGACAAGAGCATATCCCTGCTCGGTGACACTGTTTATTGGACCGGGGAGGCCATATTCGCGTGCCTTAATATGCCCAAATGAGCCCCCGCCATGTACTACAGCAAATTGTTCCCCTGTTCTGATCAGTTCCGAGATTATGCTGTCAACCGCCTTTTTTCTGTAAAAGCCGTAACGGCCCTTTACGGTTACAACACTGCCACCAAGTTTGACAAGGAACATTATATTGCAGAATCAACCCTCTTTATAAATACTGTACTAGCAGGAGCCATCAAATTTTATAAGATCAGATACCATCCCTAAAAACTCAGTTTTTCCTGAGCAAATTCAGGGCCGGTAGATCAGCGGTAGATCGCCTGCTTTGCAAGCAGGAGGCCTCGGGTTCAAATCCCGAC
>OFHJ01000550.1_pt1 | contig 13902 bp, 15 predicted proteins | sample 1522001 | NCBI WGS metagenome assembly OFHJ01 (sample SAMEA2464838, study PRJEB22497) | soil metagenome | biome: Grassland; feature: Farmland; material: Clay | place: Australia | collected 2013-02-01 | depth 1.2 m | reverse complement strand
TGCACCGGGAGCACCCACACAAATCACTTGCCTGTATTGTTAACGAGCGGGCCGCAGTGGCCCCCGACAGAGGGGGTGGAGCGGCTTAGGGACGCGTAGTATACGGGCACCAGAAGTGGTGTCAACTACTTTACAGTCAACGCCCCTCGAGAACTCAGGTGGGCGGCAAACGAATGAGCGCGAAGCGTCGCGATCCAACCTGAAGAAGGTACGACATGCCAGGCTTCAACTTCACGCTTCGATCTTCGACTCGTTGCCGATCGACGCGCACGGCGTGCTGCTTAATCAGCCGCACGCCTTCCGCGTTACTCGCAGCCAGCCCAGCTTGCCTCAGTGCCTGAGGAAGTGCTAGGCCATCCGTTCCACATTCAATGATTACCTCGGGAATATCGGTTGGGATTCCACCCTGAGCGAACTGCTCGATGAATGCCTGCTGGGCCCGCTTGCCACTGCCATGCCCATGAAATCGATCAACGATCTCGATCGCTAGATCCATCTTCACGTCCCTTGGATTCATCCCGGACAAGACCGCGCCTCGGAGGCCTGAAATTTCCGAAAGCGGCCGGAAGGAAAGCAGATCGTAATAGCGCCACATGAGCTGATCTGAAATCGACATGATTTTTCCGAACATTTCACTGGGCGGATCATTGAGGCCAATGTAGTTGCCCAAACTTTTCGACATCTTTTGGACACCATCCAGCCCTTCCAGGATCGGCACAGTAAGAATGCATTGGGGACGTTGTCCTGCCGATTGTTGCATTTGACGACCAACCAGAAGATTGAATTTCTGATCAGTTCCACCCAACTCGACATCCGCACTCAACACAACCGAATCGTACCCTTGCAATATCGGGTAGAGAAACTCGTGAATCGCGATCGGGCGTCCTTCCCGGTAACGGCTCGCAAAGTCCTCACGCTCAAGCATGCGCGCTACTGTATGCTGTGCAGCCAATCTTATTACACCTTCCGAGCCAAGCTTCCTCAGCCATTGGCTGTTGAATGCAATGGTTGTACGGTCCGGATCCAAAATCTTGAAAACCTGCTCACGGTAAGTTCGCGCATTCGCTTCAACTTCCTCGCTAGTCAGTGATTTCCGCGTTTCATTCTTACCAGTCGGGTCACCGATCATTGCAGTGAAATCGCCAATTAGAAAAATTGCTTCGTGGCCGGCTGCCTGAAATGAACGAAGCCTGTTAAGCAGAATCGTGTGGCCCAGGTGCAGATCGCTGGCCGTCGGATCGAAGCCAGCTTTTATGCGGAGGCTTCCCCCTTCTTCCGCTGCAATCTGCAGCCGGGACCGAAGTTCCTGTTCCGGGATAATTTCTTCAGATCCGCGAGCGATTTCCGTCCATTCGGTCTCATGCGTTTGCGACACCGGCCAAACCTCCTGCGTTTATGCGTATTCGTCCACGTACTGACGGTGACCGACTGCTGAATTGATTTCGAGAGACATCTATGCTGTCCTATCGCCAGCCATGCGCGGGCAGCGACCCGGCATTTCCAAATGCTCTGTGCAACTCGCGAACACTCCAAAAGAAAACGACACTAATGCGGTACGAGGCAGAATTATAGTGCAGCACTCCCGCACCGGCGGCTTTCGAAATGGATACGCCGGGCGTACCGGGCAGTTATCAACGTTTATATAGGAACATTGACAGCATCAACGTCCGATGCATAAACCTGGTAAATCTGACTGACCACGAATATGGAGCGCGATTATTACATTGGCGTCATGACAGGAACCAGCGTGGATGGCATCGATGCGGTTCTGGCTGATTTTACCGGGAATCGTTTCCAGCGACTGGTCTTCCATCACCATCTCGGGTATCCCAAACCGGTCCGGGATGCGCTGCTCGAGCTGGCACTGGAGATGCCTGCCATCAAACCCGCGACATGGCTCGATCTGGATATCGAGGTCGCCGAAGTCAGCTCGCTCTGCATCAACCAGTTACTTCGCAAGGCGGACCTGGAGGCCAGGAAGGTGCGCGCCATCGGATTCCATGGGCAAACTGTGTTCCACAGGCCGGCTGGCCCCCGGCCCGGGACCCTACAGCTGGGCGATCCCAATCGCATTGCTTCAGCCTGCCACATCGCAGTCGTTGCTGACTTTCGCCGGCGAGACCTAGCCGAAGGGGGTCAGGGCGCGCCGCTGGTACCTGCCTTTCATCACGCTATATTCGCCGACCCGACGGAGCGGCGCTGCGTCGTGAATATTGGAGGAATCGCCAATATCACGGTACTACCCAATCTTCAGGAGGATTACGTCACCGGATATGACACGGGCCCAGGCAACGCACTCATGGACGAATGGAACGCTCAGAATGTCGGAACTCCCTTTGACGCTGACGGACAATGGGCTGCTTCCGGAAGCCTGCATCTGGAATTACTGGAATCCCTTGCAAGTGACCCTTACTTCCAAGCCGCGACACCAAAGAGCACCGGACGCGATTACTTCAATCTGGCATGGGCTCGGAGGCGCTTTGACCGTCTTTCCGCTTTATCGGCCGTGGATGTCCAGCGCACACTTTGCGAGCTGACCGCGATGACCATTGCGAGAGCCGCAAAGCAGGAAGGGGCACAGCGTCTTTTGATCTGTGGGGGAGGCAGCGACAACGGCTTCCTCATCGCACGTTTGCGTTCGCTGTTTAGTGAGGGGCCAGTCGAGCTAACGGATGTGCAGAAGTTTCCTCACGCACAGGTCGAGGCCGCTGCATTCGCTTGGCTTGCGATGCGTACCTTGTCTGGGGAGTCCGGCAATCTTCCTTCTGTCACGGGAGCCCGGCGTGCGGTAACGCTGGGAGGCATCTATCAACCTTAAAAACGAGCGACGAAGGGAGGTCAGACGGAAAAGGATGAACCGCAGCCACAACTGGTTGATGCATTTGGGTTGCGGATGACAAACTGCGCCCCGTTGATATCGTCCTTGTAGTCGATTTCGGCACCTGTCAGATACTGCATGCTCATAGGATCGACCAAGAGTGTCACCCCGCCTTGTGCGACAGCCAGATCCCCTTGCTCCACTTTCTCATCGAAAGTGAAACCGTACTTGAAACCCGAACATCCGCCGCCCGTCACAAATACGCGCAGCTTCAATGCCGGGTTTGATTCTTCTTCGAGCAACTCGCGAACTTTGGCAGCCGCGGCCTCTGTGAAGATTACATCTGCTACTTCCAGAGCGCCGATAACTTCCTCAGTACACTGGCCTTGCTTTTCAGTTACATGTTTGCTGCTATCGGTGTCCATGGGTCATTTCTCTGCGACGTCTAGTTTAGATGGGTTTCCCATCCTGATTTTTCAAGGTTGACTTATCCGGCGATCCTGAACCGGTATTCTGCTGGTGCGTCAACGCCGGCTTCGTGGCGCCACCATCACATACCAATTGACCATTCACCATTGCTCCCGGTTCCATCTGAAGCATTTTGTAGTAAACATTGCCTGTTACCTTGGCTTTTGCGCCAAGACTTAACTGTTCGCTCGCGCGCACATCACCGTTAACCGTACCATTAAGCGCGACATTAGGCACGGCCACATCGCCTTCGACTGCTCCGGATTCGCTAACCCACAAAGTGCACACCTCGTCTGGATGACCCGAAATCCTTCCTTTTACCGACCCCTCAACATGCAAGCCTCCGCCAAAACGAATGTCACCAAGTACTTCAGTTTGCCGACCAATCAGGGTGTCTACGGTACCTGTGGTTTTAGCTGGATTCGATCCAAAAAAGCCCTTCATCGTTTGACCCCCGCGGATTGTTCCACTTTTGACCAGTCAAAGGATTCCTCAATAGGCGGGCGGTGCTTTCCCTGCCGTAGACTTACCCGCACCCGAAGCGGGTTGAAAGCAGGCGGCAGCTGGATACGCCCATCGAGCTCCTGAAAGTATTTGAATGAAAATAGCAGACTCTTGCGTCCCCCGACCAGAAGCTGTGCCAATCGATAGCTACGAGGATGCGCGGCCTGCAACCCGCTGACTGTAATAAAAGCCTGACCCGTCACCAGATGGTGATGATGCATCGGCTGAATCAACAGGAGTGCAAAATCGTAGGCATCATGGCTTGCGGGGTCCGGTGATAACTTGAAGTCATAAACGCGTAAACCCTGGCTCGATTGATGAGGCGACGCGATGCCTCGATAAAATGCTAGCTGCTCGCGAAGTCCAGACTCCTCTTGTTGCATGCCTGCTAACGATTTTTTTACTATCGCGCAGGCCTCCCCGTCGATCTGTCCCGAACGTTCGGCATAGGCAAGCTGGTTCGAAAGCTTGTGGTTCTTGGCCTGCTCGACCTGCAGTTGACGAGACAAGGCAACTTCCTTGCCACGTAGATCTACCGCGTCGGTACGATCTTGGTGAAAACGCGATGCTGATAAATAATCTGCAAGGTAAAAGGCGCCTAAACCTGCAAGCAGCAGAGTGACGAGCCACAAACCAACAAGCAACCAAGGAAACCATACTGGTCGTCGGGTGACAACAATCTGCGGCTTTCGAATGCTCACGAGACGCTATGGCCAGATAGGTCCCGCTGTCAAACCGCAACACTCGTCAAGCCCAAACATCAAGTTAAGGCACTGTACAGCCTGACCTGCCGCTCCCTTAACCAAGTTGTCAATGACTGCCAAGATCACCGCCGTGCGTCCATTCCCAGGACGGTGAACTGCAATTCGGCAAAAGTTGGTACCACGAACCGATCGGGTCTCCGGATGCGAATCCTCAGGAAGGACATCGACAAACGGTTCATTTGCGTAACGATGCTCGAAGAGAGACTGAAGGTCTACCTTCCTATCTGTCAAAGGCACGTAAAGGGTCGCATCCATTCACCGGATCATCGTAACCAAAGATATAACGAACTTCAGCCTCACGGGCTCGTTCGCTATCATACTAAGCCAAAACTCCATTTCTGCACTGTGACGATGACCGGCCACCTTGTACGCTTTAAGGCTATCTCCTGCCTCACATAAGAGGAGGCTGACATTGGCTTCCCGACCGGCACCGCTCGCACCTGACTTACAATCTGCGATGATCTGGCCCTTGTCCACAAAACCGGATTCCAGAAGCGGCAAAAGCCCGAGTTGTACGCTTGTCGGATAACATCCGGGGTTGCCGACCACCCGAGCGCCACATATCGCAGAACGATTCATCTCGGGCAGTCCATAGACTGCGTTCGCGAGAATTTCCGGACAGGCATGGTCTTTCCCATACCAGTGCCGATAAAGTTCTGGATCGCGCAAACGAAAATCGGCCGACAGGTCGATAATGCGGACCCCCTGATTTAGAAGAAAGGGCGCAACTTCCATCGCCACCCCATGCGGCGTGGCAAAAAAAACGGCGTCGCACTGCCGTAAATGTTCGTCGTCAGGGGCAGTATAAGTCAGGTCGCTAAACTTACGGAGATGCGGAAACATGCGATCCCGCCGCGTCCCGAGTTCTCGGCGCGAAGTCAACGCCACGACGCGCACCTCAGGATGGGCATGGAGGATACGTAACAGTTCCATGCCGGCATAACCGGTTGCGCCAACGATTCCAACGCTAATCATAACGAGCGGCCAAGGTCTGTCGATAACGGATCAGGGCTTCTGCCAAAAAAACCAGCAATAACCACGTATGAAGTGATGGCACAGTTAGTCTGAACGTTGGGCCAACTGCGGCTTATCCGAGAACGCCGGCACCATCTCTCCAAGCAACGGTGCTAACTCTATCAGAGCGCGACGATAGACGGAGCGCTTGAATGACACAACCTCGTGAACCGGCTGCCAGTAACTTACCCAGCGCCATCCCTCGAACTCCGGAATCGAATGCTTGTCCAGCTGCACAGCACCGTCATCCGCGAGAAAGCGGAGCAGAAACCACTTCTGCTTCTGCCCGATACACAAGGGCTCCTGCCGCCGACGCACGTATCGATTCGGGAGCCGGTACCGAAGCCAGCGGCGAGTGACGCCGAGACATTCAACATCGGATTTGGCGAGGCCCAGCTCCTCGTAAAGCTCACGATACAACGCCTGACGAGGCGATTCCCCCGGGTCAATGCCCCCTTGGGGGAACTGCCAGGCATCGTGGCCAACCCGCTTGGCCCACAGCAATCGACCGTCGCCGCGGCTTAAGATAATGCCGACACTGGGCCTGAAGCCCGCCGAATCAATCATCGTCGTTTGCGCCGTCATGCCGAGGCTTTAGGGGACGTGCCACCCCTTGCCGCGCTCTATTACCGATTTTTTCTCTTTTCGTCATTTGAACATCTCCGGAATGACCGGAGGCCATGAGTCCATACCACGAGCAATTCTTTCATAGCGCACTTCCGTCGGGCAAACTATTGCCGTGAGCAATAAAATCCATGATCTCGCCGTGTTCGATCTTGACCAGACGCTGATCGATGGCGACAGCGATTACCTGTGGGGGCAGTTCCTTTCACAGTCCGGACACGTCGACCCTGTTCTATACGAGGCCGCTAACCGCAGGTTTTATCATCAGTACATGGATGGAACGCTGGATATCCACGAGTTTGCAGAATTTTCAATGGCTCCGTTGGCTCAGCTTGATTCGGATCTTCTAACGGATCTGCGTCAGCGATTTTTGGGTGAATGCATTGAACCAGCCATTGCACATGGCGCTCCGGCACTTCTGGAACAACACCGTAATGCCGGCCATGAACTCATCATTACAACCGCGACAAACCGGTTCATTACCGAACCGATTGCCTCGCTGCTCGGCGTCAATAACCTCCTGGCAACGGAACCTGAAGTGATTGACGGTCGCTACACCGGTCGGTTAGCCGGGATACCTAACTTCCGCGAGGGGAAAGCATTGCGCCTGAGAATGTGGATTGACCAGCGGCCGAACGCCCTCGGTCAAATTCACGCCTACTCGGACTCGCACAACGATCTCCCGCTGCTCGAATTAGCACACCATCCGATCGCCGTCGATCCGGATCCGCGCCTTCGACAGGAAGCCAAAAGACGCGGTTGGCCGATAATCAGCCTGCGCAAGGTGGGCCAGTAGCTCAGGCCTGACTGTGAGACCTACTGGGACGACTATAAAGCTACGGTTCAAGTCGCTGAATGTTCCAGCCTCCCATACCACGCCGATAGATTAGACGATCATGAAAACGATCGCGTTGACCCTGCCAAAATTCAACTGTCGCCGGCCGAAGTCGATAGCCGCCCCAGTGGACTGGCAACGGGATCTCTTTTCCAGAAAAATGTCTGACGTTTTCAGATAACCGCGCCTCGAGCGTTTCGCGGGAATCAACCGTATGACTTTGACGTGAGGTATAGGACGCTAACTGCGAGCCGCGTGGTCGTGTATGAAAATACCGTTCGGATTCGACGGCCATCATTTTTTCCACGGCCCCTTCAACACGAACGCTCCTTTCCAGTCGATCCCACCAGAACACCAAGGCTGCCTTGGGTTGCGAAGCTAAATCCCGCCCCTTTCGCGATTCATAGCTGGTGTAAAAACAGAACCCCTCGTCCACCCCCTTGAGAAGCACTACACGCGCGGATGGCTGGCCATCCACGGATACGGTTGCGAGGGTCATTGCAGTCGGCTCAACCACCCCAGCCTGAGTAGCGTCGTTCAACCAATGCTGAAACTGGACCAGAGGATCCGGAAGGAGATCCGCTTCGAGCAGGGGCGGGTTTCGTGTGTATTGATTGGTCACGGACGCTAGTTTCGCACACCGTACAGGCAAACCATCAACCGGGGGTCACGATCTGCAGGTGCTCATCGCTCAATTGATGACGCCCGTTGAACAGCCTGAAAAAGGCCATAAGGATTACGCCGAGCGTTCCGAATGCGGTGGCTGATGCAATCATGAACATGATAACGATTTGGTAGCGCACAGCCAGTATAGGGGAAGCGCCGGCGAGAATCTGGCCCGTCATCATGCCGGGTAGGCTCACTATTCCCATCACCATCATCGCATTGATCGTGGGAATCATCCCGGTACGCAAACTGTCACCGATCAGCGGACGTGCTGCTTCCCATCGAGTCGCTCCAACAGCGAGATCGCTTTCAATCATGGTGCGATCACGTGCGATACCTTCCATAAAACGGTCGAGTGCCAGGGAGACGCCGTTGAGAATATTGCCGAGCACCATACCCAACAGCGGAATGGCGTACCGTGGCTCGAACCACGGGTGCACGTTGATGATTCCAACAAGCGAGGCGCCCGTTACCGCGAACGCTGCAGTCAGGATGGACAGCAGACTACTCCAGTACACTCCCGGGAAACGACGCCTGGTCCTTCGCACGGCAGCAACGCCAGCAAGTCCAGCCATCACTACGCCGATCCCAATCACAGGCAAGGGGGCGTTCAGTGAAAATATCCATGTAAGAATGAATCCGACTAGTATTAATTGAACAACCATGCGAACACTGGCCAGCACGAGACTTCTGGCGATTCCCAGTCGGAGGACTACCGAAATCACGAAATTGACCAGAATCAGCGCGACGGCCGCAACCAGCTGCCAATCAGTTAGCTCAACATAGTCTGGGTTCAAGTCGCAGTCTCCAAGGACAGGATGTTGTTGCTCATGCGACTCAGCTGGATTTGATCGTGACTGGTCCAGACGCAGGCGCGCCCCGGTTTCTCGCTGAACCACCGTGAGATGAGCCGTTCGATCCCCTTGGTCGTCATTTCGTCCAGGGAGGCTGTTGGCTCATCGAGGAGCAGAACTTCCGGCTCCAGTAGCAAGGCCCGCAGCACTGCCACAATTTGGGACTCGCCCCCTGATAGCCGCTCAGCCTTCTGTCGCAGGAAACGACGATCACGGCACAGATCGTTCAGAAATCTCAGGAGCTTGTCAGTTGGCGGACGCTTGTCACCATGAACTCTAAACCTGAATGGCCCTGTCAGGATGGCCTCAACATCACCTTCCCGCATGGACGGACGTTGTGCAACATAGATCACACGAGCACGGTATTCCGGCATTGGCCAGTCCTCGATTGCACGTCCGCGAAAGAGAAGGCGTCCCGACTGGAGAGGTTCAAGGCCAGCCAGGGTGCGCAACAAAACTGTCTTCCCGCTACCGGACGGACCAGCCACGCCCAGACAGGCATCAGCAGTCACATCAAAATTAAGCCCTTGCCAGAGGTGCCGTCCGTGCATCGTGCACCCGAGATTCGAGATACGAAAGATCATTGTGTCTTTCATCGGTATTTCGCTGAACTGAATATGGAGAAAACAAACTTTCTAAATTTTTGTGTCAACGACGACCTTTTTTCGGAGCACTCGGCGTAACGTTGCCGGGCGGCATGGTTCAGCAGCTTCCTCTTCACCAAGAGGGCGTCCTTTCGTTGGACTCCAGTCACTCAAGAACCTGTCTACGTCATTACAGCCGATTGAATGCTTTTTGCTATGCGGTCATCTCCAGTGGCGGAGGCGCTTCATTTCGATGGCATTCAAGGACACGTCGGAACGCAACCGGCTCCTTGACGTGCACCAGATCCCCAGATCGTGGGAAGTGCCAATCCTGAAGACGTGACAAATAAAAACGAAAAGCTGCCGCACGCAGCGTCAGTCCCCATGCGCGCATTTCATTTTTCGAGGGCTCACGCCAGCTTTTGTATGCATCAGTGAGTGCCTTGGCGCGTGCACGGTTAATGTGTCCATCCGGTTCGGTGCACCAGTCGTTAACCGCAATAGCCAGATCATAGAGCAGCGAATCACGGCAGGAGTAATAAAAATCGATGACCCCGGTCAGCCGGTCGTCAACGAACAGTACGTTGTCGCGGAATAGATCAGCGTGGATAACCCCCTGCGGCAAGCGCCCAAGATCAAGCTTGGACTGGGCTGCCAATTCGTCCGAAATCAACTCTGCATCAAGGGTAGGCACTACCTTGATTAACGAGCGAGCGGTCGCGGCGCGCCAGTCCGATCCCCGTCCGTTTGCCCGTTGTCCCTGAAAGTTTTCTGCCAATACGTGAAATTCACCGATTGCCGACCCCACGGAAGCGCACTGGCTCAAGGTCGGAAACAAAGTACTGTTACCTGTTAACCGGCGCACCAGTACAGCAGGTCGACCCTTGAGATGGGTCAGGGTTTCCCCGCTACGCGTATGTGCTGGCGACGGGCAGGGGTAACCGCGCTGAGCAAGGTGTTCCATCAGGCCGATAAAAAATGGCAGTCCACGGACCTCGGTTCGCTCAAACAGCGTCAGTACCCAACGTCCGTCAGCGGTGTCAACGAAGTAGTTGGTATTTTCAACTCCCTCACCGATTCCCTGATAACCAAGCAGTTCCCCCAGAGGATACTGTCGAAGATGTTCCCGCACTTCGTCGTGACTAACCTGTGTAAAGACGGACATGGGCCTGTCGTACGTTAGATGGAACTGTATTCTCGCCGATCTCCACAACGCTTGCGCAACACCGAATGGCCGACGACCTGAACTGAAGTGTCACTCACGCGAAGATGAAGCGCTAAACTTCACCTTCCGCCGAGCTCCAGGGAGCACTTTTGCTCAAGAACATTCTCCACCTAGGCAGCCCGCTCGGGCTGATCGTAATGGCGTTCTCAGTCGCCTTTACCGTCCCCATAGGTCTCGCCCTCTTCCAAGGAGATCCGAGCCTTTGGGGGTTCGCCGTGTCCATGGCGCTCAATTTCATAGTCGGGGCTGTACTCTGGCTGGCCACGCTTCGTTACCGGCGTGAACTAAAGTCTCGAGACGGTTATGTGCTTGTGGCGTTGACTTGGGTGGTACTTGCTGCGACTGCGGCCGTGCCGCTGATGCTGACCATCCCTGGACTTTCATTCACAGATGCATTTTTTGAAACCATGTCCGGCTTTACGACGACTGGAGCAACTGTCCTCAGCGGACTGGATCATCTCGGAGAACCAATCAACCTGTGGAGATGCGAACTCAATTGGCTCGGCGGCCTTGGAATAATCGGACTGGCAATGGCGGTTTTGCCATTGCTAGGGATTGGCGGAATGCAGGTTTACCGTGCCGAAGCTACCGGCCCAATCAAGGATTCCAAACTGACGCCACGGCTAGCACAGACGGCTCGCTCCCTGTGGCTGATTTATGCGGGACTGACTTTTGCCTGCGTGATCTGCCTGAAACTTGCCGGCATGGACTGGTTCGATGCCGTTTGCCATGCGTTCTCTACGCTATCCCTTGGCGGTTTCTCAAGTCACGACGCAAGCGTCGGTTACTTCAACTCGCCAGCGATCGAGGTTGTCCTTGAAATCTTTATGATCCTTGCGGCGATCAATTTCGCTACCCACTTCGCTGCACTCCGTAGCCGTCGACTCAGTGCATATCTCCATGACCGACAGGCCCGCGTCATGGTTGCGGTGCTTTGCGTCAGCGCTGTTGTCGTAGCCGGATATATCTGGATCGACGGAGTTTACCGGCACTTCTGGACTGCGCTCCGGTACAGCGCCTTCAATCTCATTTCGATCGCAACCGACTGCGGACTGGTCAATGCCAATTATAACCACTGGCCGGTTGCGGCTGGTTTGTGGATGCTGGTCCTTTCCTGTTTGACCGCGTCAGCAGGATCCACGGGCGGCGGGATCAAAATGATTCGCACCATAATCCTTTTCCGGCAAAGCGGCCGTGAACTGAAGAACCTGGTGCATCCGAATGCGCTCTCTTCCATCAAGGTCGGCGATCAAGTGATCACGGACCGCGTCGTTTCGTCAGTGCTAGGTTTTATTCACCTATATACACTAAGCATCGTCGTATTGACCCTTCTTCTGGTTCTCTCCGGACTCGATTTCCTTTCAGCGACTACCGCCATTGTCGCCACTATCAACAATGCCGGCCCCGGTCTGGGTGTTGTCGGTCCTGCAACCACTTACGGAAGCCTGACAGATTTCCAGACTTGGGTATGCACTATCTCCATGCTTATCGGGCGCCTGGAAATCTTCGTGCTTGTCGTCCCATTCACGCCCTCGTATTGGCGCGAATAGCGGCAATGGATCAGTGAAACCCAAACCAGACCGACCCGCAAAGCTCAGATGAACCCGACGTCCACCTGGAACAGCTTCTCTAACTCACGAGCCTGCCGTTTGTCGACGATGAACAGGATCACGTGATCGCCCTGCTCAATAACCGTATGGCGGTGCGCGATGACGACTTCATCTCCGCGCACGATGGCGCCGATAGTTGTGTTCGACGGCATCCGAATCTCGTCGAGTCGTCGACCGACGACTCGAGAACTAGACTTGTCGCCGTGGACAACAGCCTCCACCGCCTCAGCCGCACCAAGCCGCAAAGGATAGACCTTAGCAAGGTCTCCTCGACGAACAAGAGCCAAAAGGGCACTGATCGTCGCTTGTTGCGGGCTGATTGCGATGTCGATCGCCTCCCCAACGACCAAGTCAACATACGCCATCCGGTTGATCAAGGAGAGGACTTTGGCAGCGCCAAGACGCTTGGCGAGCATCGACGAAAGAATGTTCGCCTCGTCATCATTTGTAACCGCGCAGAAGATATCGACATCTTCGATTCCTTCTTCCTTGAGCAAATCCTCATTGGCTCCATCGCCAACTAGCACCACCACATGATCGAGTGCATCAGATAGCTGCTGGGCCCGAATGCGGTCCCGCTCGATCAGCTTGACCTGCACCCTTCGTTGAAGGCTCTTTGCAAGACGGAATCCGATATTCCCACCTCCGGCAAGCATGACCCTTTTCACCCGTTTATCGGCACGACGGATCTCGCTCATGATATCCGCAATGTGCTCTTTGGCAGCGATCAGGAATACTTCGTCGTCCGCTTCGATCACCGTGCTTCCTTCAGGAAGTATCGGACGCCCACGCCGATAAATGGCGGCAACCCGGGCATCCATCCCGGCCGGAAGACGGCTCGGTAACTCGCGAAGCTGTCGTCCTACCAATGCACCCCCATAGTAGGCGCGGAGCGCTGCCAAGCGAACACGGCCGTCCGCGAAATCCACAACCTGAAGCGCACCTGGATGCTCAATCAGTCTCATGATGGACTCAGTCACAAGCTGTTCAGGACTGATGTGCATGTCGACGGACAGTGCATCAGGCGTTAAAAGGGCGTCGCTTTCTCGAAGGTACTCAGAAGCCCGGACTCGGGCAATCTTGGACGGGGTCCGAAAGAGTGCGTGGCTTATGCGACAGGCCAGCATGTTGGTTTCGTCGCTGTCCGTGACGGCGATGATCATATCCGCGTCTTCGGTGCCAGCCCGTCGCAAGGTTTCGGGATAAGAGGCTCTCCCGCAAATCGCGCGGATATCGAGCTTCTCCTGCAAGGCGACCAATGCGTCCATTTCGTGGTCAACGACCGTCACGTCATTCGCTTCCGTCGCCAACTGTTCCGCGAGCGTGCTTCCGACCTGACCTGCCCCTAAGATGACGATCTTCATGCGCAGTCATTCCCGTGATGGGTCACGTCAGCCTTTCTGCCGTAAATCAGGAATTCGGGCGACGACCGCGAACGCGGGCAACCGCATCCTTCCAACCGGCGTACAACGCCTCGGACTGCGCAGCATCCATTTCTGGAGCGACCTCCCGATCCTGCTTCCATAGACGGCCAATCTCATCAAGATCCTGATAAACGCCGGCCTGCAGGCCAGCAAAGTATGCCGCGCCCATCGCCGTTGTCTCGACAATTTCCGGACGCTCGACCGGTATGCGCAGTACATCACTCAGATTCTGCAAAAGCCAGTCGTTGACGACCATGCCGCCATCGACCCGCAGTCTGTTTGCCGGGAACGCATCGAGCGCCATTGCCTCGATCAAATCACGCGTCTGATAACAGACGGACTCAAGCGTGGCCCGGACGACGTGCGCAGCTCCGGTATCGCGCGTCAGCCCGATCACCGCCCCGCGCGCTGCGGGATCCCAATACGGCGCTCCTAGTCCCGTGAAAGCCGGAACAACATACACGCCCGCAGTTCCATCAATGGATCGAGCCATTGACTCCGATTCGTCGGCA
>OFHJ01000549.1_pt1 | contig 13910 bp, 16 predicted proteins | sample 1522001 | NCBI WGS metagenome assembly OFHJ01 (sample SAMEA2464838, study PRJEB22497) | soil metagenome | biome: Grassland; feature: Farmland; material: Clay | place: Australia | collected 2013-02-01 | depth 1.2 m | reverse complement strand
CCGGAGGCCTGGTGCTGGACGGTCAGGTAGACCTTTATGTTTCCCGCGCCTACGGAGAACGGTCCCACAAAGCGCCCGGCAATCACGGTTCCGGGAAAGTCGCGCTTCGGCCAGTCGAAGTTCCACTGCTCACCCGGCTTGCCGTTGGAGAGCGCGACCGGCTTGGGCGTGCCCTGGGCGCCGCTGGCGATGACGCGCGCGCGCCCGGCATGCGCGAGGTTGTAGAGCGCGGCCGTCTGCGCGGCATAGCCGAAATCGAGATCGCCCGATGCGACCGCAACGGCGATCGGCGCCTGGGCATGGAAGATGGTGAGCTTCGGCTGCAGCCCTTCAGCCTTGAAATAACCCTTGGCGAGCGCGATCGCGACCGTCGAATCATTCGCGATCTGGCTGACGCCGAAGCTGACCGTCGCCGCCGACGCTTTGGGGCCGCAGAAAGCGGCCAGCGCGCCCAGAGCCGCCATGGCAAGGATTTGTTTCGAACGCATAAAACCTCCCTCAAGTTTCTGTTCGGCTCTCTTCATTCCGCCGCCCCCGCAGTGTGCGCGTTCGGGGCATTGCGCGGCAAGAGAGAAACGCAAACCGCGATTCCTTGGACGGGCGTGAACCCGCGCGCCGCTTGACATCAAGACCTGACGCCAAGAGCGGGATGCGCCCCCACCGAGGTCAAATCGGGGTTGCCGCCCGGGCAGGGCCAGGGCGTCGCCCAAGGCCGCGGCCATCGACCACAACCCGGTTGTCGTGGATCACGCGTATGGGGCGGTCGAGGTTAAATGTGCTAGCATGAGCCAGTTTGCCGAGGGCCAAAGGGAGCGGCCCCGCAGATGTGCGGCGCGCGCTTCCGCAATCAGGACGGCGGTCAAGAGGCAGTGCGGGGCGCCGTCATCGAGAACGACGGAGCGTGCGCGGGACCGCCCCTGTGTGCCGTCATTTGGCTTTAGGGAAGGGAGAAGGGGTAAGCACGGGCTCACGGATGGATGTAATTATCGACGTCAAGCGCCATTCCTTCGGTGAGCTGCTCGTTCTCGAGGACATCGGAATCCATGTTCGCGAAGGCGAGATCGTGGCGATCATCGGCCCCTCCGGCTGCGGCAAGTCGACTCTGCTGCACATCCTGGCCGGCCTGATGCGCCCCTCGGCGGGGGCGGGCTATCTCGACGGCAAGGCGGTCGAGGGGCCCTCGCCGCGCTGGGGGATGATGTTTCAGCAGCCATCGCTGTTTCCCTGGATGCAGGTTGCTCAGAATGTCGGCATTGGCCTTCGGTTCGCGCGCCTGCCGAAGGCGGAGGTGGCGAGCCGCGTTGCCGAGGCGCTCCGCCTCGTCGACCTCGAAAGCCACGCCGAGGCCAATGTTCAGGATCTTTCCGGCGGGCAGCAGCAGCGCGTCGCGCTCGCCCGCTCGCTGGTGATGAAGCCCGAACTGCTGCTGCTCGATGAGCCCTTCTCGGCCCTTGACGCCTTCACCCGCGCCGCCTTGCAGCGCGACGTCCGCTCGATCGCGAAGCGCCTCGGCCTCACCCTCGTGATCGTGACCCACGATATCGACGAGGCGGCGCTGATGGCGGATCGCGCACTGATCATGGCCGGCCCGCCCGGGACCATCGTCGAGGCCGTTGCCATCGACATCAAGGGCCCGCGCGAACGCAAGGATCCCGAGGTACGGACCGCGCGCGAGCGGCTGATGAAGAGCTTCGAGGCCGCCGCCGCCGGACCGTCGCCCGGAGCGGTGGAGAACAGTCCCGCGGCGGACGCAGCGGACGCAGCGGTCGCCTCCTTGGTGGTCGCGCAGGCCTGACCGGCGCGGCGATGGCATGGATTGCAAACGGGGAGTACGAGCGATGACGACAGGGCAAGACGAGCTTTGGAAAGACGCGCCGGACGAGAGCGGGAATGACGATCGGTTACGGCTCGGCGCGGCTGGCGAGGGGCCTGCCGCGGCCGGACATTTCGTCCATCACGCCGGCTGCGGCTGCGGTGGCGTCAGCCGTCGCAGACTGTTGAGCGCGGCCGGGCTGGCCGCGCTTGGCGGCGCGCTCGCCTCGTCCCGCGTCTATGCCAAGAGCTTCGACCCTGTGGTCCGCATCGGTTACATCCCGATCACCGACGCGACCGCGCTCCTGGTCGCCCACGAGAAGGGGTATTTCAAAAAGGAGGGCCTCAATTCCGCCCGCCCGACGCTGATCCGCGGTTGGTCGCCGCTGATCGAGGCCTTCGCCGCGCATCGCTTCAATCTCGTCCACCTGCTCAATCCGATCCCGATCTGGATGCGCTACAACAACCACTTCCCGGTCAAGATCATGGCTTGGGCCCATACCAACGGCTCCGCCATCGTGGTCGGCAAGAGCACGGGCATCGAGACCTTCAAGGATCTCGGCGGCAAGCAGCTTGCGGTGCCGTTCTGGTACTCGATCCACAACATCATCATTCAGCTCGAGCTGAAAAGCGCCGGCATCAAGCCGGTCATCCAGCCGCAGAGCGCGAAGCTCGCCCCCGACGAATGCAATCTTCTGGTCATGCCGCCGCCGGACATGCCGCCGGCCCTCGCCGCGCGAAAAATAGACGCCTATTGCGTCGCCGAGCCGTTCGATGCCATGGGCGAGCTTCTGATCGGCGCCAAGGTGCTGCGCTTCACCGGCGATATCTGGAAGAACCATCCCTGCTGCGTCGTCTGCATGCACGAGGCCGACGCCATGGATCCGGCGCGCGCCGCCTGGACGCAGGCGGTACTCAACGCCATCGTACAGGCGCAGATCTACGCCAGCGCCAACAAGAAGGAAGTGGCGCACATGCTCTCGCGCGACGGCAAAGGCTATTTGCCGATGCCGGCCAACGTGGTCGAGCGGGCGATGACCTTCTACGACCCGGCCTTCTACAAGAATCCGCCGGCGATCCAGCACCCGCAATGGAAGACCGGGCGCATCGCCTTCGAGGCCTGGCCCTATCCTTCCGCGACCAAGCTCATCGTCAGCGACATGAAGAAGACGCTGGTCACCGGCGATACCACTTTCCTCGGGAAGCTGACGCCGGATTTCGTCGCCAAGGACCTCGTCAACTACGACTTCGTCAAGACCGCGCTGGAGAAGTTTCCGGCCTGGAAGAACGATCCGAGCGTCAATCCCGCCGATCCATATGGACGCACGGAGCTGATCGCCCTATGACCGACCGCACCGCCGCGCTTTCCGCCGCAAGGCCGATCTGCGTCGCCGAGATCGGACCGCGCCGTGTCGCCGCCAACCTCCACAGCGCGGGGCTGGCGCGCGCGGCGGCGCGGCGGACGGTCTATTCGGTCCTCGGCGTCGCCGTCTTGATCGGGCTCTGGTGGCTCGGCGGCTTGGCTATCTATCTCGATCCGGCGACGCGCTCCTTCGCCAGCCTCGCGCCGGTGCCGACCTTCCGCGCGCTTCTGGTGATGCTTGGCAATGGCGAGATCGCCCGCGCCGCGGCGGCGAGCCTCGAGCGGGTCGGCGGCGGCCTCGCCTGCGCCATCGTGCTCGGCCTGCCGCTCGGCATCGCCATCGGCCGCAGCACGGCCTTCCGCGAGGCGACCTATCTGCCGTTCCAGTTTCTCCGCATGATCAGTCCGCTGTCCTGGATGCCGATCGCGGTGCTCGCCTTTCCGACCTGGAATCAGGCGATCGTCTTTCTCATCGCCGCGGCGTCGATCTGGCCGGTGACATTCGCCACCGCCAACGGCCTCTCCAAGGTCGATCCTGCGTGGTTCAAGGTGGCGCGCAATCTCGGTGCCCGCAGTTGGCACATGCTGTTCCAGATCATCCTGCCGGCGATCGCGCAGGACGTCTTGACCGGCATCCGGCTTGCGCTGGGCGTCGCCTGGATCGTGCTCGTGCCGGCGGAATTCCTCGGCGTCACCTCGGGCCTCGGCTACGCCATCAACGACGCGCGCGACACCCTCGACTACAGCCATCTCGGGGCGCTGGTCGTTGTCATCGGCGTCATCGGCTTTTCGCTCGACGCCGTCTGTCTCTGGCTCATCCGCCGTTACGGCTGGGCCCGTGAAAAGTGAGGAGAAACGCGGCGCGGGATACCGCCCGGCCGCAACCGAAGCCATTTGACCAGAGGAGGATCGAAATGACCCAGATCGCAATGCAACCCGTGCTCACGTCCTGCTTCACGCCGGAGAGCGAGGGCGTCGCGCCCATCGACCGCGAGGGGCTCTTGAAGCTGATCGAGACCGGCAAGGCCAACCCCAAGGCGATCAAGACCCTGAAGTGCCGGACGGTGGCGGAAGGGCGCTTTCGCCATGCCAACTATATCCGCAACCTGGCGCCCTATATCGTCGACGAGCCGCCCGGCCTGCTCGGTGACGACACCGCGCCGAACCCCTCCGAAGCCTCGCTCGCGGCCCTCGGCTCCTGCATCGCCGTCGGCCTTCACGCCAATGCGGTGGCGCGCGGCTGGAAGGTCGCGAAGCTCGAACTCGCGATCGAGGGCGACCTCAACATCACTGCGGTTTGGGGAACCGGGGATACGACCGAGAAGCCGGTCGGCTTCACCGACGTGCGGGTCGAGGTGGCCATGGAATGCGACGGCGTCGCCGAGGACGAGGTCGCGGCGCTGGTCAGCCATGTCCTGAAATGGTCGCCGGTGGCGAATACCTTCACCCGTCCGGTGAACCTCACCGCGACCGCGGTCTGAAACGCAACCGGTCCTTGCCCGAGAACGGTGCCGCATCGCCGGCGCCAGTCTCGCGCCGGTTTCGCCGGCGGGTTCCGAGAATGGAGAAAGCCGAATGGTCCAAGCCCTGGCTGCATCCGAGACGGTGGCGGTGACGCCGAACCAGGCCGCCGACCGCTCGCAGGTCCTTGCCGCCGTGCGCGCCGTCGCCGAGAGCGACGCCAAAACCCAGGCGCCGGTCATCGACCGCGACGGCCTCTATCCCGCGGACATGTTGCGCAAGCTCGGCGCCGCCGGTGCCTTTGCGCAACACCTCTCGGGCCATGGCGCGGGCGGCGAGCGCGACCTTATGGCCACCGTCGAGGCGATGGCGCTGGTCGGCGAGTATTGCGGCTGCAGCAGCTTCCTGATGTGGCTGCAGAACGCCTTCGGCTGGTATCTGGAAGTGACCGAGAACACGGCGCTTCGCGATCGGCTGCAGCCGGCGGTCGCGGCGGCCCAGGTCTTCGGCTCGTCCGGCATGTCGAACCCGGTCAAGGCGATGGACGGGATCGAGAACTTCAAGCTCCGCGGCGAGCGGGTCGCGGGCGGTTACGTGGTCTCCGGCGTGCTGCCCTATGTTTCCAATCTCGGCATCGGCCATGTCATGGGCACCGCCTTCGAGCTCGTCGGCAACCCGGCGCGCAAGGTGATGGCGGCGTTCCGCATCAACGGCGAGGACGTCAAGATCACCCAGAACGTCCATTTCGTCGGCCTCGAAGGTTCGGCGACCTATACGGTGGTGATGAAGCGCCATTTCGTCGCCGACGAGATGGTGCTGGCGGAATCGCTCGCGCCTTACGTCAAGCGCATCAAGCCGGTGTTCTTCCTGTTGCAGGCCGGTATGGCGCTGGGCCAGATCCGGGGCGCGATCAACGTCATGCGTGACTGCGACCGCACCCATGGGCACGCCAATGCCTATCTGCCGAAGCGGCCGGATTTTTTCGAGGCCGAGACGGCCGCCTTGCGGCCGCGGCTGGCGGCGCTGTTGCGCGATCCGCTCGATCCCTCGGAAGGTTATCTCCGCGCCGTCTATCGCGCCCGTCTCGAAGCCGGCGAACTGGCGCTGGAGGCGGCGCAAGCAGCCCTGCTGCACGCCGGCGCCAAGGGCTACATTCGCGGCTCCGAGGCGGATCGGTGTTGGCGCGAGACGCTTTTCGTCGCGGTCGTGACCCCGGCGCTCAAGCACTTGCGCAAGGCGCTGGCCGAAATGTGACGCCGGGCGCCGGTTCGTTTTCCTGTCAAATCCATAGGAGGCATGTGCCATGACGAGAGCGCAACTCACGGAGAATATTATCGCCATCAAGCGCCGCAAGGGCCTGACGTGGAAGGGCATCGCGGCCGATCTCGGCCCCGGCTCGGTGCTCTATTACACGGCGGCGTTGCTCGGCCAGACGCTGCTCGACAAGAGCGAAGCGGAAGCGGCGGGACGCATCCTCGGCCTCGAGGAGGAAGAGATTCTACTGTTGCAGGAGCCTGCCTATCGCGGCTCGTTGCCAACCGCGATCCCGACCGATCCGCTGATCTATCGCTTCTATGAGGTGATGCAGACCTACGGCACGACCTGGAAGGCGCTGATCCACGAGGAGTTCGGCGACGGCATCATGAGCGCCATCGACTTCGACATGGAGATTGAGCGTCAGCCCGATCAGAAGGGCGACCGCGTGCGCGTGGTGATGAGCGGCAAGTTCCTGCCTTACAAGAAGTTCTAAGTGGCTACGGGCATGCTGGGCTGCGTCTCGAGCGCAAGCGGGAAAGGATGTGGACAATGCCGAAGCTGGTGGTGATCGAGGCGTCGGGCGAGCGTCGGGAAATCGAGGCGCAAGCAGGTCTTTCGGTGATGGAGGCGCTGGCCGAGGTCGGCATTGCCACCTTCGGCGAATGCGGCGGGTCGCTCGCCTGCGGCACCTGCCACGTCGTGGTCGAGCACGACTGGTTCGAGCGCCTGCCACCGCCTTCCGAAGCGGAGGAGGATATGCTGGACGCGGTGTTCAACCTGACGGTGACGTCGAGGCTTTGCTGTCAGATCACCGTGACCGAGGCCTGCGATGGTTTGACCGTGCGGTTCCCCGGCGCTGACGCGGCGCCGGCCACGGCGGCCGCGACCGCCCTCGCGGGATAGGGGGCGCACGCCGTCGCGCGCGACGGTAAGGTGAATTGCCGCCTTCGTCGGCAATGGTGAGGCTTCGACTATATTTGCCGCCACGTCGGGTCTTATACGATTTAATCTAAACTACCGCGCCTTGCGGCTAGTTCGCGATGCGAATGTTCTTCGTTCGCGATCCGGACTTTATCTCGACGGCTTCTCTTGAGTTCCGCTTTACAAAGCGCTTGCCGAGCGACAATGTTTAGGCGCGCTTCGGTCGTCGCGGCCGAGGGCGTTTGGGAGGGGACGTCGATCCCCAGAAATAATGAGGCTGGCGCCAAAACCTGGGTGCGGCGCATCCGTGCGCGCGAGGTGAAGCAGACCCGTTGAGCTGGCCAAAAAGCGGCTGCCGTCCGTCCGGTTGGCCGCGAGCATAAACCGAGGGATATCGGAGAATAAGGGAGGACTTACATATGCCGAAGAGTGATGTGACGAAGGCGCCGCGGGGTTCGCGGAGCGGCCTTTCCCGCCGTGATTTCGTTAAGAAGGCCGGCATTGGCGCGGGCGGCCTCGCGCTTAGCGGCAGCTTTCCGGCTTTGGCGCAGGCGGCTTCGGCCGATACGCTTCGCGTCGGCTTCGTCAGCCCGCTCACCGGCCCCTTGGGCGGCTTCGGCCAGGGTGATCCCTATATTCTGAGCATCGCGCGAAAGGCGGTCGCCCATGGCATCGTGATCCATGGCAAGCGCTACGCGGTCAAGATCATTTCCAAGGACACCGAATCGGATCCGACGCGCGCGAGCCAACTCGCCAAGGAGTTGATCAACCGCGACAAGGTCGATCTCATGCTTTCGACCTCGACGCCCGAGGTGGTCAATCCGGTCGCCGACGCCTGCGAGGCGGCGGGCATGCCGAGCTTGTCGACCACGGTGCCGTGGGAATCCTTCTATTTCGGCCGCGGCGCCAAGCCGGGCAAGCCGTCGCCGTTTAAGTGGAGCTATCTCTTCAGCTTCGGCGTCGAACAGTTCGCCCAGGCCTATATCTCGATGTGGAACGGGCCGGTCAAAACCAACAAGCGCGTCGGCTTCCTGTTGCCGAACGACGCAGACGGCAACGCCATCCGCGAGCATATGGTGCCCCTGATCGAGAAGGCGGGATTCACCACCATCGACGCCGGCCCCTATGAGGACGGCACCACCGACTATTCCGCGCAGATCGCGAAATTCAAGGCCGAGAAGTGCGAGATCTTCAATACGTTCCCGATCCCGCCGGATTTCGCGGTGTTCTGGCGCCAGGCCGCGCAACAGGGCTACACCCGGATGGTGAAGATCGCCCAGATCGCCAAGACCGGCCTCTTCCCCTCGCAGGTCGAGGTGCTGGGTTCGCTCGGCTACAACCTCGCAACCGGCGCATATTGGACGCCGACCTTCCCCTATAAGTCGTCGCTCACCGGCCTGACTTCGCCCAAGCTCACCGCCGACTACGAAAAGACGACTGGACATCAGTGGAACCAGCAAGTCGGCATGAGCTTGGCGCTGCTCGATGGCGGTTTCGCCGCGTTGAAGCAGAGCAGCAACCCCAAGAGCAAGGCGGCGGTCGCCAAAGCCTTGAGCACGCTCAAGGACACCACGATTGTCGGGCCGATCGACTTCACCAAGGGGCCGGTGCCGAACTGCTATCCGACGCCGATTATTGGCTCGCAGTGGGTCAAGGCGAAGCCGGGATCGAAGTACAAGCTCGATCTCGTGGTGACGGACAATGCCGACGACCGGCACGTTCCCGTCGCCGCGAAGCTGAAGCCCTATAACGCCTAGCTTCACGATGGGGGGCGAGTTCGCCCCGGCGCCGGCCGAGGAGCCCATCCTCGCCGGCGCCGGGCTCGTAAAGCGGTTCGGTGCCCTTGTCGTTCTCGACAAGGTGAATTTCGCGGTCGCAAGCAACGAGGCCATCGGCATCGTCGGCCCGAACGGCGCCGGCAAGACCACCTTACTCAACGTCCTCTCGGGCGCGTCGGCGCCGAGCCTGGGGACCGTGCGCTTTCGCAACATCGACGTGACCAATGCCGGGGCGGCGCAGCACTGCCGCCTCGGTATCGCTCGCTCGCATCAGATCCCGCGCCCGTTCGGCGGCATGACGGTGTTCGAGAACACCTTCGTGGCCGCCACCGCAGGCGGCAACCGCAAGGGCCGCGACGCCTACGAGCGCTGCATTGAAGCGCTCGAGCTTTGCGCCATGCTGGGCCACGCCAATCGTCGCGCCGAGACCTTGGGCCTCCTTGATCGCAAGCGTCTCGAATTGGCGCGGGCGCTTGCCACCGACCCGGTGGTGCTGCTGCTCGACGAGATCGGCGGCGGCCTGACCGACGGCGAAGCCGGCCAGTTGGTCGAAACCATTCGCGAGTTGCGCCAGCGCGGCATCGCCATCGTCTGGATCGAGCATATCGTTCATGTCCTTCTTCAGGTCGTCGAGCGGCTGGTTTGCCTCGACGGCGGCCGCGTGATCGCCGACGGCAGGCCCGAGGCGGTGATGACCAATCCGGCGGTGATCGGCGCCTATCTCGGGCAGGGCGTCGCATGAGCCGGCTTGCGGTCGAAAATCTCGACGCCCGTCACGGCCTACTGCGGGCCGTGCGCGATGTCAGCTTCGCCGTGGCTGAGGGCGATATTTTCGCTTTGGTCGGCGCCAACGGCGCCGGCAAGACCACCTTGCTGCGAACCATCGCCGGCGCCCACAAGCCGGCCGGCGGGCGGGTTCTTTTCGACGGCGTCGATATCACCGCCGTCAGTGCCCATAAGCGGGTTGCTATGGGCGTCGCACTGGTGCCCGAGGGCCGGCGGCTCTTCCCGTCGATGACGGTCGAGGAAAATCTCCTCGTCGCTGGTGCCGTGCGCCGGCCGGGGCCGTGGAACGTCAAGACGGTTCTCGAAGCCTTTCCGCTGCTCGGCCCCCGGCTCAAGGCGCCGGCGCTCAATCTCTCGGGCGGCGAGCGCCAGGCCGCGGCGATCGGTCGGGCGCTGATGACGAATCCGCGGATTCTATTGCTCGACGAGGTATCGCTCGGCCTCGCGCCGGTCGCGGTGGATGCGGTCTATCGGTCGCTTCAGACTCTGATCAAGTCCGGCACCACCATCCTTCTGGTCGAACAGGATCTCAACCGCGCCATCACCGTGGCGAGCCGCATCGCCTGCATGCTGGAAGGACGCATCCAGCTTGAAGGCAAGGCCGGTACGCTGACGCGCGAGCAGATCACGGAAGCCTATTTCGGCCTGCGGCGCGAGCCCAGCGCGGAACGGACGGCATGAAACGGATACTTGAATGATCTGGCTTAACCAAATTATCAACGGCGTCCTTCTTGGCGGTTATTACGCCCTTATCGCCTGCGGGCTTTCGCTGATGTTCGGGGTGATGAACATCATCAACCTGGCGCACGGCGATCTCGCGGTGCTCGGCGCCTTTCTCGTCTGGCTGATCTGCGAGCATACCGGCATTTCGCCGTTCATCGCCTTCATCGCCGTGCTGCCGACGATGGCGGCGCTGGGATGGGTGCTGCAGCGCGCCATCCTCGACCGCAGCCTGCGCTCGGGCATTCTGGTGCCAATCCTCAGCACTTTCGGCCTCGCGATCGTCATCGAGAACCTGCTGTTCTCGCAGTTCGGCGCCGATTCGCGCTCGCTCGCGAGCGTCATGGGCAGCCTCTCCTACGACAGCTGGGCGCTCACCAGCCAGATCTACATCGGCAAGCTTGCGGTGCTGATTTTCGTGGTGGCCGTTCTGCTGCTTCTCGGATTGCAGCTATTCCTCAAGCGCACGGTGCTCGGCCGCGCCATCCGCGCCACCTCGGAAGATCCTGATACCGCCGAGTTGGTCGGCATCAACGCGCGCGCGGTCTATGCGACGTCGGCCGCGATCGCGGTCGCCACGGTGGCGGTCGCCGGCCTCTTTCTCGGCATGCGCGCGAGCTTCGCGCCCTATGCCGGCCCGGCGCAGCTTATCTTCGCCTTCGAGGCGGTGGTGATCGGCGGCTCGGGCTCGCTCTGGGGCACGCTTGTCGGCGGCATCGTGCTCGGCATCGCGCAGAACATCGGCGCGCAGATCAATCCGAACTGGTTTCTCTTGGCCGGCCATCTCACCTTTCTCGCGGTGCTGATCGGCCGCATCTTCCTCAGGGAACTGCTGGCGCACGGCATGATCCCAGCACTTCTCGGGCAGCGGTCATGAAGCCGACGACGCCTGTCGCCGTCCAGCGCTGGACGCCGACCTCGGTCGCCGCCATCGGCGTCCTGGTCGCAATCGTCGTCGCCCTCGCTTTCGCGCCCTTCGTGCTGGGCGCCAATGCGATCGACAAGCTGATCACGCTCTACATTTACGTCATCATCGCCGCGATGTGGAATGCGCTCGCGGGCTACGCGGGCCTCGTCTCGGTCGGGCAGCAGGCGTTCTTCGGCCTCGGCGCCTATGCCGCGATCCGGCTCTCGAACGCCGGCATCGAGGTCTATTCGGCGCTAGCGCTGGGCGCGCTGGCCGGCGGGCTGGTTTCGATTCCGCTGTCGTGGTTCATGCTGCGATTGCGCGACGGCGAATTCGCCATCGGCATGTGGGTCGTCGCCGTGGTCGCGCACCTGCTGGTGGTGCAGGACAAGCTGATCAACGGCGAAACCGGAACCTCGCTCCGCGCGCTGACCGCCTATGCCGCCAATGACCGGCGCGCCTATACCTATTGGATGGCGCTCGGCGCCATGGTGCTGTTCCTCGCTTTGATCTTCGTTCTCCTGCGAAGCCGGCTTGGCGCCTCGGTGCAGGCGATCCGCGACGACGAGGAGGCGGCCGCCGCGGTCGGCGTTCGCGTGCTCCGGGGCAAGGTGATCATCTTCGTCCTCGCAGCGACCGGCGCCGCCGCCGCCGGCGCGCTCTGGCTCGCCACCGCGATCAGCTTCCAACCTGCGACTTACTTCGGCGTGCAATGGTCCGCCTATATGATTTTCATGGCCCTGGTTGGCGGACTCGGCACCTTCGAAGGGCCGATCCTCGGCGCACTGCTGTTCTTCCTGGTGCAGGACGTTTTTGGCGAGATCGGCGTTTGGTATCTGGTCGGGCTCGGGCTCGTCGCGATCTTCTTCGCACTGTTCATGCCGCGCGGCATCTGGGGCACGATCGAGGACCGCTTGGGCATCCGGCTGATGCCGGTGGGATACCGCTTGCGCCTGCCGGATTCAGTGGTTCTGGCGGCCAAGGCAGAGGAGGACGCGGCCGCCGGCTCGTGACCGCGAGTAGGCCTCGGGTGCCGGCGGAAGCCGGCTTGCCACTGGCATAGCTTCGCCTCTATAACTATCCGCCGATGGGCATGGGGTCGCCCTTTAACCGCCGCTCATGGCTGATGACTCCTGTCGCCACATGCTCGCGGCGGGAGCGCGCCTGGAACAACCCGCCAGCCAGCGGTTTTTTTTGTGCCGGGCGATAGGCGTTGGAGGAAGGGGAACCGTCATGTCGTATCTTTGGGTGGCGCTTGGCGGCGCCGGGGGAAGCCTTGGCCGTTTTTGGCTTTCCGCCGTGCTGCCGGAACTGGTCGGCCGTGGCTTTCCCTGGCCGACCATCCTGATCAACATCGGCGGTTCCTTCGTCATCAGCCTGTTCGCGACCTTGACCGGGCCGGAAGGAAGCTGGCTGGTGCCGAGTGACGCGCGTGCCTTCGTCATCGTCGGCATTTGCGGCGGCTTCACTACCTTTTCCTCGTTCAGCCTGGAGACCTTGAACCTGGCGCGGAATGGCGAATGGCTGGCGGCCGGCGGCAACATTCTGTTCTCGGTGACGTTGTGCATGATCGCGGTCTGGCTCGGCTACATCACCGCAGTCGCCATCAACCGCTGATCTCGCCATCAGGCTCCTTTGGATAAGGCGGCGGCGCGCACGTAGACGGTGCCGTCCATGAGCCGGCGCGCGGTGCGGAAGACGCTGGCGCTTTCCGCAATCCACGCGTCGTCGTGGCGGACCGAGGCGGCGACCACGGTCACGCCCGAGGGGTGGGCGATCCGAATTTGATCGGCGTCGGCCGCTGCTTGGCGCGTCGCGCGGTGTACAGTGCTGCCGGCGATGCGCGCCGCGGTCGCGATGCAGAGCGCGGCGGTGAGCGGTACCGCCCGATGCGCCTGTCCGACCGAAACCATGCGCACCAGCACGTCCATGGCCTCGGGGTCGAGGCGCTCGCCTGCGAGCGTGTTGGCTGCGACCGGCTGCGTCACCATGCCGACTTTCGGGATGCTCGGGATGTGCGCCGCCGCGTCCGCGGTTTCGGCGACGCCCATGCGGACGCTGGCGGCGCGGCGAATCGCTTCCAGCCATCCCGAGAGTTCGCGGTCGGCATCGATTGCTTCCGGCATCTCGATGCCGCTTTGGCCCAAGGCCTGCGCCGATATGAAGACGCACGGGTTGGCAGCGTCGACGAGCGACGCCTCGATCGTGCCGAGGCCGGGAACGTCGAGCCGGTCGACGACATTCCCGGTCGGCAACAGCTTGCCGGTGCCGGCGCCGCCTAGCGCCATGAATTCGAGGCGGACCGGCGCCCCCGAGCCGGCAACGCCCGGCAACACGAAATCGCCATCGACGGCGGCACGGCCATCGTCGACGGGAAAGCGCGAGACGATGATCTTCTTGGTGTTGGTGTTGTGGATGCGGACCATGGCCTGGTTGCCGCCGGCCTGGACCAGACCCTCGTCGAGTGCAAACGGGCCGACCGCGGACGACATGTTGCCGCAATTGGCACTGTAATCGACCACCGCATCCTTCACCGAGACCTGCGCGAAGGTATAGTCGACGTCGGCGTCGGGGTGGCTCGACCGGCCGATGACGCAGATCTTGGAGAGCGAGGAGATGCCGCCCCCCATACCGTCGAGCTGGCGGCCGTTGGGGTCCGGGCTGCCGATGGCGGCGAGGAAGAGCGGTGCCCAGGCGTCGCGCTCGGCCGGCAGGTCCTCGGCCCGGAACATGATCGCCTTGCTGGTGCCGCCGCGCATGAAGACGGCTCGGATTCCTATCTGTTTCATACTCACCTCCATGACGGAACGATAAGGTGCCAAACCGACACGAAGACCGTCTCGTCAGCCTGTGGGTCGGGTCTGCGGTCACGGGACTCGGCAGCCGGGAAATCATGGCATAGAAT
>OFHJ01000548.1_pt1 | contig 13914 bp, 17 predicted proteins | sample 1522001 | NCBI WGS metagenome assembly OFHJ01 (sample SAMEA2464838, study PRJEB22497) | soil metagenome | biome: Grassland; feature: Farmland; material: Clay | place: Australia | collected 2013-02-01 | depth 1.2 m | reverse complement strand
GGCATCGCGCCTCATGTCATCGAGAAACTTGTTAACCATCGCATGGCCGGGGTCATGGGCATCTACAACCGGTCGGAATACCTGCCTGAGAGAAAGGCTGCAATCGAACTCTGGCATCGCCATCTGGACGACTTGCGCCATGCTGGCGATAAGGTTGTGTTCCTGCAACGGAAGTAACGCGACTAGAATGAACGAAACCCGGCGGGTGCTGCTAACACTTACCGGGTTCAAACCATAGACGTGTAGGAGCACGCAATGGCTGCTGAAAATGATACACGAAGCTCCCAGGACGACGATTTTAATTCGTGGTTTCTGGGCCTCCTGAGTCCCCGAGTCGCCCCCTGCTGTCAAAGCGGAGAATGCGACACCCCACACGATCTTTCTTGCGACCGGTGTCGCCTGAAAGGTGGCCCCTGAACCGCGTTACGGGCTTGGTAGGCCGGGCGCGATGGAGACCGCAATGAACAAAATCACCGGGATTATCCCCATCGTGGCTTTGGCCTGCGCGCTGCCTGCGTTCGCCACGGCAGCTCATGCGGCAGTAAAAACGTGGACTGTCTACGTCGTCTACCAGGATGCCTGCCTTTCCCCAACCGACGCGGGAAAACTCCTCGGTATTGATGCAGGAGATAGATTGTCATCGCCATCCGAGATGGTCTCGTATCTCAGACTCATAGGGTACAGCCCGGGCGTGCAAATCATTCGCGACAAGGCTGGCTACATTGGGGCTGTCGCTATAGCAGCAACCCGTGAGCAGGCCGGTGTCGGTGCTGTCGCGCCTACCATTTGGTTCAGGTCGGACATAACCTGCAAAAACTACAAGGCCGCCATGGAATCGGAAGGCACTGCCATACCAATGGCTTTGCTGGACGCGCCAACGTGGATAGAGTACGACGCAGGCAAAGATGAATGCTTTCCTGCGGGCAATGATTCGCCTGGCGCGACGATCACGGACAATGGCAGGGCCATACGAGTGCACATCAAGCGTGACACCGCAGGCGCCTTCACTGTGCTCGTAACGAATATCGGGACAAGCGATGTAAACGCCTGGTTTACGTCGGACGCAGCGTGCAAAGCCTTCAGGACTATCGTGGAATCGAATGGCTATGCCGTTCCGCAGTCGATGCTGAAATAATCATCCCATCTGGACGGCCTGCGCCGGGGCGTGGACGTGGTGCCGCTGCACGCGGGAAGCCGCTAAACTTGAACTGCCGCACCTAGCCCGACGGGGCGAACACCGGAAACCTTCACCGGCTGGTGCGGCGCTTTCGAAGGGCGCCGGAGGGTGCGCACGATGGGCAAGCCAAAGCCTGAAACGCCAAAGTTAACGCCTGGTCAAGAGCGGGTGAGGCAATCGCTGCTACGCCTGCCCGATGGGCTGAACCAGGATCAATTGCGATTGTTCAAAAAGGCGCAGGAGAAAATACGCTTTACGCCCCTGGAATCCGGTAGCCTCGAAGTTGACTACGAAGCACTCACCGCAGAAGAACGTTTCGCGCTAGGCGTCAATGGCACTGATAGCCGGGGATACTTTCCGGAAAGCGTGGAGAAGATGCTGGAGGCGCTGCTGCCGCGCCGGGTAGTGGATGGCAGGGAAGTTATAGTCAGGACCGTTCCCGCCGGCGACGTTGACACTCTTGAGGCTATCCGGGGTCCGATCCGACGGCTACGCGAAATCCTGCGGGAGGACATTCTTGATAGCGAAGAGGCAAAAAAGGCGCGAGATGGCCAGCGTAAAGCCAGGGCGCAAGGGGCGCTGTCGTCTGCCCGCGTGAGGGGCGAAAAGGCAACAACCCGAGATCGACAGATTGTAGCGGAGGCGAAAGCCCTGCTTGCCAAAGGGCGGGGAAAGCACGAGCTCTCCGGAAAACTGGCCTCCAAATTTAATCTGACACCCAAAACGATAAGAACGATTTTGCAAGATGCGGGCCTATTAAAAAAGCGGAAATCTGCTTAAGCTAGTTTCCTATTTGTGTATATAAAACAACTAGATAAGCTGAAAAACGGTGTATGCTGTCTTCGAACACTCTGGGAAGTTCGCAAAAATGGACAGCCAAAAGCTCGTTTACCGACCCCGCGAGGCGATGGCCGCGCTCGGGATCGGCCGCACCCTATTCTATGAATTAGTGAGACGGGGTGATCTGAAACTGATCAAGCTCGGTAGACGCTCAAGCGGTGTGGAAACGTCCAGTATCGAGGCCTATTTGGTCAGCCGCCGGAACAACGCGGCGTGACGACACCGGCATCGCTGAACCGATCCGTAGCCAAGTATCGCAAGTCGTGAGCCGCAGTTACTCTCCAAGGGGTCGTGCAGTCAAAGCGTCAAAGCACGTGCGCCTTTACGAATGGACACTTCAGTCCGCAGCCTGGCAATCGCTCGACTGCTACGCTCGTAGCGCGTTGATTGAACTGTACCGCTTATTCAACGGCGTTAACAACGAGGACATATTCATGTCGCAGCGCGAACTGGCTAGCAGACTCGGTGTGAGTAGACAGGTCGCGACCAAGGCGCTGGCGCAATTAGCAGACCGTGGCTTTATCGTCATGACCGAGCGCGGCGCCTTTACGCGAAAAATACGCCACGCTACCGGATGGCGGCTCACCGAGTTCGGGTATAACGGACGGTCCGCAACCAAGGAGTTTATGCGGTGGCCGAAAGCCACAGAAACTCCAGTTGAAGAAGCCGCAAAAGGGAAAATTGAACGACTCGCCGAGGTGGCCTAATGGGTCCGGTTCACGATTTTTCACGGGTACGTCTGGCAGGCAGCTCGGGTACGCCAGGTGTACCCGAGGCGGCCCCAGCGAAACCAAAAACAGCTTTCACGGGTACGTCACACGGACCCGAGAGGCCACTTTTTCGGAGTCCGTCGGGTCTGCCACGCGTACCACAGGTAGTTAACCATATGAGGGGGTTGTCGTTCAGCGGTGCTGTCTGTGTCGGCCGACAATTTTTCCTTGGTCATGGAGTCGCTTGGTGAAGGTCTTCGGATACCGACTGAATGGTAGCCAACATTGGCGGGTTTTCGTGGCCCCCGTTCGGGATAAACGAGAAGCCACAGCCTGCCTTCGCGCTATGTTCGACCAGGTTCCTGAACGCGGTTTGCGACTGGCCGAGGTACGTCTTTTGGCCAACCGCGGCCGATTCTCGCCGACTCCAAGGCGGCACCACCAGACGGCCGCATGAAATGAGGATACCGCCATGACTGCACGAACCGGGGGTGCCGTACGGGCAGTGGTAGACTGCCCTGATCGATATGAGAACAATGGGGCTGATAATATGGGGAATCCTAACTGGAAAAAAGGGCGTCTCGGGAAACCCGGGCGGACGGCCCAAGGGCGTGCTGGAAGTGATCCATCTGGCCCGCGAAAACACGCCAGCAATTATCCGAAGGCTGACTGAGATCGTGCTGCACAGCAAGAACGAATCCGCGGTCGTGGCCGCCTGCAAGCTGTTGCTCGACCGCGGCTGGGGGCAGGCCCCGGCCAGCGTAACGCTTACGGATGAGTACGACCCGGCGATGATGACCGATGAAGAGTTGGACGCCGCACTGGCCGAGCTGGACGACAAAGTCGGCACGGCTGCACGCTTGCGTGCACTGTCCGGCAAGAAGCACTAAGGCCCTCAGGCAGGCCGAGCGGCGGCTGGGCGAACTGATACGCGAGCAGCGGGAAACGGTGGGGCTGAACGAAGGCGGACGCCCTAAAAAAACCGGTTCCGACGAAGAACCGGTTTCTACTCAACCTACCCTCGCCTCACAAGGTGTCAGCAAGAAGCTCTCCGCCCGCTCGCAGAAGCTGGCGGCGGTTCCCAATGCAGCCTTCGAGGACAGTCTAGGTGAACGGGGCAAAATTCAATCGGCTATATCAGGCGGTTCCTCAACGGCACCGCCTGTAGATAACCGCCTGACCGCTCAACCATGGTAGACTTAGTTGGCGTTCTATAGCATCCAATAGCGTCCGATATCGTCCATGCGCACCAAGACCTATACCGTTACCTGCAACTGGGACCCTGAGGTCGCCATGTGGTACGTCGCGGATACCGACGTGCCGGGGTTGGTCACCGAGGCCGCGACAGTCGAGGAGATGGATTGCAAGCTCAAGCGCATGATCCCCGAGATGCTTGAGCTGAACGCTGCCGGTTCCCCGCATGGAGCTGTCCCTTTCGAGCTGATCGCCCGCAAGCGCGAGCTCGCGCAGCCCGTCTAAGCTTCTTCGGTGTCGGACTTCGCGCCGGAATTGAAGAGGATTCTGGGCAAGGCCGGCTGCTGGTTCGTACGGCGCGGCAACGGCGATCATGACGTGTGGGAAAGCCCAGTCACCAATCGCCGGTTCCCCGTCGATCACAAGATCAAGTCGCGCCACACCGCCAACGGTGTATTGAAGCAGGCGGGGCTCGCAAAGCACTTCTGAAACGAAAACCCCGGCGCGAGAGGCCAAGGCTCTGCACATTGGAGCGCAAGGCTGGCGAAATGATTGCTGAACAGAAGGCAACGGTGGGGCTAGCACAAGGCCGACGGAGCGACTTAGTTCCGGCTGGGAACCAAGTTCAAAAGCCCACCCTCGCCGACTCCGGCATCGACAAGCACCTGGCGGACTAAAATCGGATCGAGTCGGATCTTGCCGATTTTCTGTTACTTTTGTAGCGCAGATTGTAGCGCAGCGGAAAAGTGCCACGACTCCGAGCCAGAGCGTTGCACGTAAGGTATTGTTTTAATTGGTCGGGGCGACAGGATTTGAACCTGCGACCACCTGCCCCCCAGGCAGGTGCGCTACCAGACTGCGCTACGCCCCGTGTGATGTCATTTTAAGTAATACCGTCGGGCTCGGAAAGCCGCGGGCTGATGAACGTTCTATTCCGGCCAGTTCTGCAAGAGGCGTTCGAGTTCGTCCCTGATCTCAGACAAGGCCTTGCGCCGATCGAGACTGCCCACACGGGACGCGGATGCTAAGGCATCATTCGCAGCCGGTATGCCACGGGCGCCGTCTCGAAGCTGCTGCCTAGCCCCGGTGATAGTGAAGCCCTGCTCATAGAGAAGACTGCGGATATGTCGTATCAAGACAATATCGCTGTGCTGGTAATAGCGTCTGTTACCTCGACGCTTGACAGGGTGCAGCTTCCGAAACTCCTGCTCCCAGTAACGCAGTACGTGCGGCTTGACTGCGCATAGCGCACTTACCTCACCGATGGTGAAGTAACGCTTGTCGGGAATCTCCGGCAATACAACCGAATTAGCGATTGTTTTCATCAATACTTACTTTTAATCGTAGCTTCTGTCCGGGTCGAAATGTCACGACACGTCGCGCCGAGATTGGAATCTCCTCGCCGGTCTTTGGGTTACGCCCGGGTCTCTGATTCTTGTTTCTGAGATCGAAGTTACCGAATCCAGATAGCTTGATGGGGTTACCGCCTTCCAGCTGATCACGAATTGTTTCGAAAAACAAATCGACGAATTCCTTGGCTTCTCTTTTGTTAAGGCCCAGCTCGACAAACAGAGCTTCGGCCAGCTCCGCTTTTGTTAGCGCCACCTGTTTTCTCTCCCTAAGCTCCCCGCAAATACGCTCCTAGCCGGGACCCCACGCTCGCAACTATCTGGCGCACCGACATTTCGACTTGTTTATCAGTTAAAGTACTTGAGTAGCTTTGGAAAATCAAACCGAGTGCGATACTTTTGTGGTGCTCCGGTAAATTTGGTCCCTGATACACGTCAAATAACAGAATCTGTCTCAGGTTGGTTGCACCTGCTTCGCGAACGGCGTCCGTGAGGGCCTGAGCCGATATGTTCTCGTGAACCACCAATGCAAGATCACGCCGCACGGATGGTTGTTCCGAGAATGAACGGTAAGTTGGGAGGAGCAAATCTTCCAGCGAAAACCAGTCCAGTTCAAATAACAGTGGCGGACGATCGAAATCCAGTAGCTGGCATATTCTTGGATGAAGTTCACCCAGCCAGCCACACTCAGCGCCGTTATCAAGAAGAATCCGCGCGCTACGCCCGGGATGCAAAGCGGGGTGGACAGCCGGTTCGAAGCGGCAGTGGGTTCGGGGCCCGATAACAGCCTCGACATCTATTTTCAGGTCGTAAAAGTCTGGGGGACGGGTTTCGAGTGCCCACTGCTCCGGCGCAGCGCTGCCGCACAAAAGTCCGCTGAAGCGCATGACTTCCATAATTTCATCCCCGTCACCACGAACGAAACATCTGCCCGCCTCAAATAATCGAGCACGGTTAAGTTGGCGTTGGCGGTTGTATTGCCAGGTCGTCAGCAGTCCGCACCAGAGCGTACTTCGCATGACGTTCATGGTCTCCGCAATCGGGTTGTCGAGAAAGACATTCCCTGTCTCGGGTGAGAGCGCGATCTGTAACCCGGAGTCAACAAAGCTATAGGTAATGGTCTCGAAATATCCGCGCGCCACGAGGATCGATTTGGCTGCATCAAGCGATCGACGAGTCTCGCTTACCGGCGGTTTGCCGATCGTTATCGGATTGGAGTGCGCTGGTATCCCCTCGTAACCGTATAGGCGGGCAATTTCTTCTACAAGATCAATTTCATCCTGCAGATCGTGTCGAAAGGTTGGCGCGGTAGCTAACCAGCTTTCTGCTGCGTCTACCTCTAATGCGATGCCAAGCCGTACGAGGAGGTCCTGCATCGTGGCATGTGACAACTGGATGCCGAGCACCCGATCTACGGTCTTGGGACGTAGCCGTATTTGGGCGCCGTGCTCGGGGGCGTTTCCCGCTTCGATGACCGGGCCGGATCGGCCACTGCAGATTTCCCGTAACAACATGGCCGCGCGTTCCAGAGCCCGCCGTTGAAGCGCAGGATCGACACCCCGCTCGAAGCGATAGCGTGAATCCGATTGGACGTTGTGCCGACGACCTGTTTCCGCGACGCAGGTGGGCTCGAAGAAAGCACTCTCCAGAAGGACGCGATGTGTGCCTGGCCCGACGGCACTGGCCGCACCACCCATAATACCGGCGAGAGCAATCGCGCCCTGGTCGTCGGCGACGACAAGATCCCTGTCATGGAGGTTGATCTGGTGTCCGTTGAGGAGGTTCATTGTTTCTCCCGAACGGGCCCTCCGAACCTGAATGTTTCCGCAGAGTCGATCCATGTCAAAGGCGTGCATCGGCTGTCCAAGCTCCAGCATCACGTAGTTGGTGACATCGACCAGTGGATGAATGGTCCGAATTCCGCTTTTGTGAAGGCGCTCCCGAAGCCAATCTGGTGTTCGTGCCCCCGTGTCCAGATCGACGATGACCCGGGCGGTATAGTGTGGGCACGCCGCTTCGTCGCTAACAGCGATGGAAGGTGCCTCGGCAATCACCACTTCCTCCTGCGGGACTGGTGGTTGACGAAGTGGTTTCCCGTTCAGGGCGCTTAATTCCCGTGCAAGACCCATCACACTCAGGCAGTCGCACCGATTCGGGGTCAACTCCAGATCCAGCAGTTCATCATCAAGCTGCAGGTGTGACTCGATCAGCGTCCCCGGCAACACATCAGAATCAATTTCGAGCAACCCTTCTGGACGGTTCGCTAGACCTAGTTCGGCCGCGGAGCAAAGCATGCCTGCGGAATGTACGCCGCGAAGGTCTACTTCCTTAACTACCACATTGTTTGGCAAGGTCGCGCCCGGCAAAGCGGCGGGCACACGCATTCCGACGGCGACATTAGAAGCCCCGCAAACGATCTGTCTAAGCGCCTGCTCTCCGACGTCTACCTGACAGACCTGAAGGCGCTCCGCCGTCGGATGGGCAGCTAGCGCCCTCACGAGCCCGACTACGACTCCTGTAGGGACCGTCTCCAGTTGGTGTCGGACGTTGCATTCGAGGCCGGCCATATTAAGGCTGTGCACGAGTGCTGCGGTGTCGGGACCCGTATCGATCCACTCATTCAGCCAACGCTTGCTGATTTTCATAAGTTGGCCTGGCCCTAAACGAATTGCTCAAGGAAACGCTGGTCATTTTCAAAAAAAAGACGCAAGTCGTTTACGCCGTAGCGCAACATCGCAAAACGCTCTACTCCAAGGCCAAACGCGTATCCGCCGTACCGCTCCGGATCGATCCCGACCGCCTTAAGCACGTTGGGATGAACCATTCCGCAGCCGAGGACCTCTAGCCATTGACGGCCACGAACGGGGTCGTCCCAAGGAATGTGGACTTCGGCGCCGGGCTCGACGAAGGGGAAGTACGATGGCCGAAACGCTGCGTCAACCTCGCGTTCGAAGAACTGGGAAAGAAACGTGTTCAAGTCGTGCTTCAGGTTGGCCAGAGAAACATTTTCCGCCACGTACAGGCCTTCAATCTGATGAAACATTGGACTATGGGTGCGATCAAAGTCGACACGATATACACGGCCGGGGCAAATAATCCTGATGGGCGGCTGACGTGCCTGCATTTCGCGAATCTGGACGGGGCTGGTGTGCGTTCTGAGAAGTCGCGCTCCGTTCAGAACGTAGAACGTGTCCTGCATCGCTCGCGCTGGATGTGCATCGGGAATGTTCAGCGCCTCAAAGTTATGCCAGTCGTCTTCAACCTCCGGACCCTCGGTCGTTTCGAATCCCATGTCCGAAAAGATTTGCTCTATTCTGCGTATCACCCGTGTGACCGGGTGCGCTCCCCCTGTCGATTCGCCGCGTGCCGGTAGAGTGACATCGATCCGTTCTGCTGTGAGGCGTTGCTGAAGTCGGGCCTCGTGAAGTTGCTTTGCGCGTGAGTCCAGCGCGTCAGCGAGCTTCTGCTTCGCCTGATTGATCCGCTCGCCGAAGGCCTTGCGAGCATCGGGATGCATCTGGCCCAGTTGTCGCAGCAACATCGTCACGGTTCCCTTTCGGCCGAGCAGCTGTATCCGCAGGGCGTCAAGTGATCGCAAGTCCTCTGCCGCGCGGATGTCCTCCTCCGATTGCGCCAGCAGTGCGTCAATGTCCTCGTTCATGCGCAAGTTAAGTCAGACAAGCATTCCGCCCAGCTTTTTTAGGACCAGGAATACAAAAGGGGAGTGGTTTACACCGCTCCCCTGAAGAAAGAAACCCGTTTCAGGCCGACAGCTTTCAAGCGCCGAGACCAGACTTGGCTTGCGCAACGAGTTGCGCAAATGCCGGCTTGTCATTAACCGCAATCTCGGCCAAAACCTTTCGATCTAGCTCAACGCCCGCAAGAGAAAGACCATGAATAAACCGGCTGTATGAAAGGCCGTGCTCATTGGCTGCAGCATTCACCCGGATAATCCAAAGCGCCCTGAATTCCCTCTTTTTAGTGCGCCGGTCGCGATAGGCGTATTGCCCCGATTTGATGACCTGCTGCTTAGCGGCCCGAAAGGTTCGTGAACGTGCCCCATAGTAACCTTTGGCTTTTCTAAGAATTTTTTTGTGGCGGGCGCGGGCAGTAACTCCGCGTTTGACTCGTGCCATGATTTATAACCTTCGTAAGTGGTGTTCGCTGTGCGAATCTGGATATTTGGCGATTACCCTGGATTTGACGGCCCAGTGACTCTTGGCCACTAGTTACCCAGGATCTCAGTCGGCGATTATAAACTATAAATATTAATGCAAGTTTCAGGAGTAGGGGAGTAGTTGACGGACTTCCGCGTTGTCTGATTCATGCACCATCGTCGTGCCGCGCAACGAACGGATACGCTTAGCGGACTTCTTGGTAAGGATATGGCGCTTGTGCGACTGGGCTCGCTTGAAGCCACCACCGCCAGTTCGTGAAAACCGCTTGGCTGCACCACGGTTAGTTTTAATCTTGGGCATTTCTTTAAGACTCCATAAATACAGTGTTCAATGTCTTCGGGGGCACATCACCATTATCGTTTGGCGTCCTTCAAGCTTCGGTGCCTGCTCAACGACACCAACTTTGTCCAGATCATCCTTGATGCGTTCGATCAGCTCGAGTCCGCGATCCTGATGGGCCATCTCACGTCCACGATATCGGATGGTGACCTTGATCTTATCCCCTTCGTCTAAAAACCGGATACATGCCCGTAACTTGGTCTGGTAGTCGTTACTGTCCGTGGAAGGTCGGAACTTGATTTCCTTGACCTGGGTTTGCTTCTGTTTTCTCCGCGCCGCCTGCTGTGTTTTGTCTTTTTGATAGACGAACTTGCCATAGTCCATGATCTTGCAGACGGGAGGTTCCGCATTGGGCGATACCTCAACCAGATCCAGTTCGGCATCCAATGCCCGCTGCAGGGCATCTCGTGTCAGCATGACTCCGACCTGCGCACCATCTGCATCGATCACGCGTACGCGTGGCACAGTGATTTGCTCGTTGCGGCGATCCTGACGTTCCGCGCTGATGTGCATTTCTCCTTAAAGTTTGCCTGACTCCGATAGTCAAGCTAATCGGTAAGAAAGACCGCCCTAATACCGCTAGGTCGGGATCTCCCCCCTTAGAAAGCTCGTAATTATAAATAAAATGCAGTGCTGATCAAAACATCATTCACAGGGTATTGTTCGGATCCGGCCTGCTGGCCGCGCAAATACCTCTCGGCAGTCGATCGGGACACAAACATTTCCGCTACGGAAAATTGGCGCAGCTCACCCTACCTCGAATACTGGATCTACGACATAATCCGCGTGTAAGCCAAAGGAATGGCGCACCTTCATGAAACCCAACACCCGAATTTCGTCGACGGCGGATGCCGTTCTCGGCTCGCCGGTGCGCAATCTGCTGGTGGCGCTTGCGTTCGTTGCCTTGGTGTTTGTAGTGTCCACGATTGGTTATATGGCAGCCGGTTGGAGCTTCGGCGATGCGGCTTATATGGTCACGCTCACGGTTTTCTCGGTAGGTTATGACGAAGTTCGTGCTGTAAACACCGAATACCTGCGGGCCTTGACCATGGGCACGATCTTCTTGGGTTGCACGGGAATGATCGTGCTCACTGGTGCGCTCGTGCAAGTTTTCACGGTACTTCAACTTCGCAAAATGCTGGGATTCGCGCGCATGCAAACACAAATCGACAAACTCACCGGCCACGTCATCATCTGTGGCCTCGGACGCATCGGTGTACAACTGGCCAGCGAGTTGCAATCCGCGGGCACGGGATTCGTTATTGTTGAACGTAACATGGACAAGGTGTCCGAGGCGCATGACCGGGGATTCCTTTGCATCGCCGGCGACGCGACCGATGAAGCAACCCTTCATGATGCAGGCATTGGTCGAGCCAGAGTCCTGGCCACTGTCCTCCCTAATGACGCGGCCAATGTGTTCATCACCCTCAGTGCGCGCAACATTAACCAAAAGCTCCATATCATCGCACGCGGCGAGGCGCCAACGACCGAAAAGAAGCTATTTCACGCTGGCGCTAATAAGGTCGTGTTGCCCACGCATATCGGCGCCGAACGTATCGCTGAGATGATTCTCTATCCAACTACCGATCGCTACGTCGACGGGTCAACGCAGTTACGGGATATGAAGCGCACTCTGCGTGAGCACGGGCTCGAGCTCCAGGCCGTGACTGTGGCTTCCGCAAGCGTCCTTGCGGGTGTCCAGGTAGCAGAGGCTGAGCGGCGCGGCCAAGGTGGCTTTTTCATCTTGCAGATCGACCGAGCCAACGGGCAGAGTATTTCGCATCCAGGCCGTGATGTGCTCATTGAGGTCGGCGATAGCGTCTTACTGCTGGTACGCAGCGGCCAGGTGTCGGTAGGTGCTATGTTCTCTTCGCCGCACCGCACCCATGCGCACCGCCTCGAGCACTAGCCCGATATTAACCCTACGGCACATATGGTGAGGACCGTTATCCGTTTGTTCGGCATTCTTCGCTCAGGCGGTCGGTAGCGCTCATTGATACTGTATTGTTTCAGCTTCCTCCTGAACATTGCGCAGTTTGCGTTCGATGCACGGTCCATCTGTAGGCTGCAGGTTATGTCCGCAGCGCCGTTTCTACGTCCGTTTACGTCGCGGTCTAGAAAAAAACTGGACCAGCTGATTCGGGCGGGATCCAGTTAATTTCTAATGAAGTGACCGAACTGCAGAGCGTGGCGTCCCCAAGGAGATTCGAACTCCTGTTGCCGCCGTGAAAGGGCAGTGTCCTAGGCCTCTAGACGATGGGGACGAAAATAATTCCAGTAATTAATCAGTTCAAGTTGGTGGAGCCAGCCGGGATCGAACCGGCGACCTCTTGCATGCCATGCAAGCGCTCTCCCAGCTGAGCTATGGCCCCGCGAGGCGGCTAGTATACGGGCTCAAATAGGCAGTCACAAGCGTAGTTCCGCTTCGAAACCAACCACAGGTTGGCTTCCCCACTTAAACCGACGAAAGCAATGGAGTACTATCTGCACCGACGAGCACGGCGATACGAAGTGATCGGTCGGGCCGACATTGCTCTCCAACAACACTAAAACTGACGAACTAAGCTGAACGCACCCAAATGGCAACCTATAGCACCAACGAGTTCAAATCCGGCGTCAAGATTTTAATCGATGGCGACCCGTACTCCATTCTAGAGAATGAATATGTCAAACCTGGCAAGGGCCAGGCGTTTAACCGTGTCAAGATCAGAAACCTGAAGAATGGAAGGGTCATCGAGAGAACCTTCAAGTCTGGTGACACCGCGGAAGCAGCCGATATCGTTGAGGCGGACATGCAGTTCCTCTACAGCGATGGTGAATTCTGGTTCTTCATGGACCCGACCAGTTTCGAGCAGATTAGCGCCGATGCAAATGCCATGATCGATGCCCGGCAGTGGATCAAGGGCGAGGAAACCTGCAAGGTAATGCTGTGGAACGGGGTCCCATTATCAGTGCAGCCCCCCAACTTTGTTGAGCTGGCGATCGTCGAAACAGACCCTGGAGTTCGTGGTGACACATCGGGTGGCGGTGGAAAACCTGCAAAGCTCGAAACCGGGGCTACCGTGCGGGTACCACTCTTTGTCCAACAAGGAGAGGTGATCAAGGTCGATACGCGCAACAGCGAGTACCTGTCGAGGACGGGCAAGTAATGGCGAGAGATGCCGAGTTGCTGAAGGGAGGCACTATGGACGATAACCGCCGTAAGGCGCTGGACGCCGCACTGGGGCAGATTGAACGTCAGTTTGGAAAAGGTAGCGTCATGCGGATGGGGGCGGATGATCCGGCACGCGATATCGAAGTCGTTTCTACCGGATCGCTGGCGCTGGACGTTGCACTGGGTATCGGCGGCCTTCCGCGGGGTCGCGTTGTCGAGATTTATGGCCCTGAAGCGTCTGGCAAGACCACCTTGTGCCTCCAGGTGGCGGCGAACATGCAGAAGCTGGGAGGAACGGTTGCCTACATCGATGCGGAAAATGCCCTGGATCCGGCCTATGCCGAGAAACTGGGCGTCAAGGTCGATGACCTGCTTATTTCTCAACCCGATACTGGAGAACAGGGACTGGAGATCGCCGACATGTTGGTCCGATCAGGGGCGGTCGATGTCGTGGTGGTGGATTCTGTCGCAGCCCTTACCCCAAAGGCCGAGATCGAAGGTGAAATGGGGGATTCACTTCCTGGTCTGCAGGCCCGCTTGATGAGTCAGGCTTTGCGCAAGCTGACTTCTAACATCAAACGGTCGAATACACTGGTGATCTTTATCAACCAGATCCGTATGAAAAGCGGCATTATGTACGGGTCCCCGGAGACCACCACCGGTGGCAATGCCTTGAAATTTTACGCATCGGTTCGGCTGGATATCCGGCGAACCGGTGCAATCAAGAAGGGAGAGGAGGTTGTTGGTAACGAAACTCGTGTGAAGGTGGTCAAGAACAAGCTGGCGCCACCATTTCGACAAGCGAGTTTCGAAATTTTGTACAACGAGGGCATCTCCACCATGGGTGAACTGGTCGATCTGGGAGTTGCCCACGGACTGATGGAGAAGGCAGGGGCTTGGTACGCCTATCGCAGTGACAAGATCGGGCAGGGTAAGGACAATGCGCGTCAATGGCTGCGTGAGCACCCTGAGG
>OFHJ01000547.1_pt1 | contig 13917 bp, 11 predicted proteins | sample 1522001 | NCBI WGS metagenome assembly OFHJ01 (sample SAMEA2464838, study PRJEB22497) | soil metagenome | biome: Grassland; feature: Farmland; material: Clay | place: Australia | collected 2013-02-01 | depth 1.2 m | reverse complement strand
TAACTTCACACAACGAACTATTCTCGGCATCGGCTTAGTGGTGATTGCACTTGCTGAAGAGAATTGAACAGCCGGCTAACCGGGGTCGGCACGCCTAGCGACTGGATTTCCTGCATTGTAAGCCAACGCGCCGATTCGTCTCCACTGGTTTCGCTGCAACTTGCGCGGTAAACCGTTGGGTAAATAACGAGGTTCCGGTGACTCAGCATATGGTTAAATTCCATAAGATCGCAAACAACCTTCGCATCTATTCCGAGTCGGGAACGCAAATGAAAAACGCCTTCCGTGCTCATTGCAACCATCGGCGGACACCACAATTCCCTCCATATCGTCTCGGATGGACGCCGTTCGAAGAGCCAGCGTTCATTTGCATCCTGAACGAGCAACAATTTGAAAGAACATTTCGGAGAGGGTCTTCTCGGCCGAGGAGTCGGGAGAACGGAGGTTCGTTGGTTGGCAAAGGCAAAGCATTCGGATGCCAATGGACAAACACCGCACTTCGGTTTGCCAGCCCGACATACGGTGGCGCCAAGATCCATCAAAGCTTGAGTGTAATCAGCTAAACGAGATTGAGGCAACAGCGATTCGGCAATACTCCACAATCGCCGGTTAACCGCTGAAGCTCCCGTCCACCCGTCGACACCAAAATAGCGAGTTAAAATGCGCCGAACATTAGCGTCAAGGATCGGATGTCGCTGGCCAAATGCCTGAGCAAGGATCGCCCCGGCTGTGGAACGACCCACTCCAGGCAAGCTCAGCCAACCGTCAATAGTTTCGGGCAGCTGCCCCTGATGCTCCTCGAGTACGATGCGGGCAGTCCGATGCAAATTCCGCGCACGTGCATAGTATCCAAGACCTGCCCATTGAACCATAACTTCGTCCCGATCAGCACTCGCAAGCGCCGGCAGGTCTGGAAACGCTGCCATGAATCGTTCGTAATAGGGCGTCACAGTCGCGACTTGCGTTTGCTGTAGCATTATTTCGGCGATCCATACCCGGTACGGCGTTCGCAATCTCAGCCAAGGCAGTCCGTAGCGTCCATGCTCGTCGTACCATGCCAAGATGCGTAGAGAAAAATCGTCATTCATGCTAACCGCCGGAAGCTCGATTTCTGACGTTCACCGCATATCAGGTTAGTCCGACCACCAACGCTACTCGCGCTGAAGATTGCGCGCCGACCGATATTGGCTGAGCTTCAAAATACAACAACACCGCTAGAAGCCAAAAAGTTTTTTGAGTCGATTCTGAAGTGTGGTGTTTTTCTGATTGAGGAGCTGGTGCAGCCCCTTTTTCTCCATCTGTCGTAGTATTTTTCCTAAGGCAATCTGGTACTGCGGTGCGCTCAGAGGCCCCGTGATCCGCACTGGTATTTCCACGCCGCTAAGCTGGCTCATTTGCTTACCCCCTTGACCAGTCGCCGTATTAACCAGCACAGGATTGAGGGTGTAATCGATCGTTTTCTTTACGAGGTTGATAGTCCCTGTCCCGCTAGCGCGCAAAAAAGGACTAGCCGCCCTCAGGTCATTCGATGTCAGAATCCCGTGGGAAATATGACCAGTGGCACTAAGGGAAGAAAAATCGGTCTGTTGGGAATTGCTGGCGGCGCCATAAAGGGTCGACTGCCCCCTGAATTGACTGAAGTTTTGCAGGTTCCTCAAGATGGCCGCGATGTTAAACCCTTTTACTGCACCATTCCTCAGCGCAACCTTCACCGTCCCATTTAAACTGCGCTCCAGAGCCCCAACGGTGCGACCAGCACCTTTCAGTTCCGCGCTGACATCTCCTTGGCCGCTCACGGGATCACGGCCCATGAAATCCTGAAGGAGCGGTCCGATACTCACGTGACTAAGAAACAAGGTCTGTTGATAGTCATGCAATCCGGCTGAACCGATACGGGTTCGGCTAGTGATTCGGCCACCGTAAAGATCTGCTTGAAGGGTTGCGAACTCGTTTCCATGAGGGGCAATATCCACCCCGACGACTGCATTGGATAGTTTTGCCCCATGAAAAGTTAACTGCTTCACGGTCAACCGACAGTGCGCGGCCATGCTCCCAAATCCGACCAACGGAAGCGGTAAAGGCTGATTGGCAGCATACGAACGAGATCCAGCTTCGTGTAAGCGGACCGTGCCGGAATTGGCCGCAGGCAAGTAACGATCAACGTTGATGTTGTTCGCTTCCAAAACCGCGCTGACAGAGGGAACGGACGAAACCTGTGCAGAAATCTCGCCTGACATCTTCGTCTGATCCAACACGAGTTGCAGGTGCTTCAACCTGATCTCGCCTGAGCTACCCGATGCATCTGTTACAAGGCTTGCTTTTTTTAGTACGGACGCATCTTTCGGATGGTAGTCCGCTACCCCCAACGCCTTGAACGCGTCGCTCGGGTTAAATTGTTCTACGACAATGCGTGCTTCCCAAGTCTGGTGGTTTGTCCCTAGGCCGTGAATTTGGCCACTAGCCTTCGAAGTAACACCCGCCAGATCAAAAGTGACGTGCTTAAAATCAACCGTTCTTTTAACGCCGCTGTATTCCACGCTGCCATGCAGTGCAATGAATTGACTACCCCTTGGCACCAATGGACCGGTCGCAGTCATTTTAAGACGGTAATCACGCAAGGAAAAATGGTGGGTCGCGAAGTCAACCATCAAATCTCCACTGGAATCAACGTCAGCTTGCACTGCCGGTTTTTTGCTCTGCGTCACAAAACTAATACGAAACGAGCAGGGTTCACCAGAACGCAAGGTACCCGCGCTCAAGTCAACATGATTGAGCGAAAACGATTGATCGCGACCTGCATTTTCATACTGGATGGATGCATTTTCGACGCGTACCCCAGCAACTGCAAACACTGTCCAGAAGGGGGGTTTGCCGGATTCGTGCGAACCAGAAGTTTTTTGTGCCACAGTCTTTGTTTGCTGAGTCCCCATCATATCGGACCAGTTCGTCTTGCCATTTAGCTTTTTTCTGAGGTTCAGAACCAGGCCAGACAGGTAAATGCTGTTTATTTCCAAACGATGATCAATGAGCAACGGCAACAGACGCACGCCGATGGCCGCCTCACCGACTTTCGCGAGTGGCGCCCCCCCAAAGCCTTTCGGGTTTCCCAAAACCGTATTACTCAGCTTGAGTCCCAGCACAGGCAGCATGCTCAAGTGAATCGAACCGATATGCAGACTCCTCCCTGTCGCGGATTCAACTTGCGCGGCGATCTCTCCGCGATAATTGTTAGCATTGAAGAAAAACGCTACGTAGAGTAACAACGCCGCGAACAGCACAATGATCGCCGCCGTCACCCAAAGGATGATTTTTAGCGGCCTGTTCATGCGCTTCTCTTTAGCTTCATGCAGTCGCTCTCCTGATGGCCCGCCAACCACCTGACTGAATCATCACCCCGGTTTTTCCGAGAACCCGAAGCTTCTCGGGTTTAGGATAGCGACGGGGTCGCGCCGGCGTTTCTCTTGACGCAAACGCTCTATTTCCTGAGCTGGGGCACGTAGCAGAAATTCATGCCCCCACTTCGCCCCGACCCCATGTTCAGCCGAGAATGTTCCGTGAAACTCACGAGTTACATTAAATACCAAGTCAATTAGCTCGGCTCGATGATCAGCCACGGGTTGTTCACGACTCCCGAGCAGGTGAAGATGAGCGCCGCCAACGCCGGCGTGACCAAAAGCGATAAGATCGACTTCTGGCCATCGCTCCTTCAGCCGCGCTCCTAACGAATCGAGATAAGCGCCAAACCGAACCACCGGAACAGCGGTGTCGAAACTTATTCGACCGCCCCCCCGCACCCGAACCGCCGCATTACTGGCTTCGGTAATCGAATGGCGTATCCGCTTGAGCGCTGGAAGAGGTGCATAGCCCATGTCCTCATCCGCTATGCCAGCATAAACGAGAAAGTTATAAAGCCGTTCGGCAAGGTCATCCCTGCCCATATCATCTTTCACCTGAATCAATACCGCCCAGTTGCGCAAACGATCCTGTGGGATCGGTAGCTGCACTGAATCGCCAAGGTAATTCAGGACAAGATCCACGGCTGAACGCCCGATAAATTCAAACTCTTCAATATTTCCACCGAATGTCTCGCGCGCCTTACGCAGAAGTCGTTCAACACTGTCCATGTCAGTCATCGGCAACAGCGCAGCCTCGCGATACTGAGGTTGCGGATAAAGGCGCAGATTCGCGCGGGTAATAACGCCAAATAGCCCCTGTGAACCGATCAATCCCAGAGTCGGGTCAATCCGAGTTGAATCTATCGCCAAGCAATCAGGATCGGGCGACTCCCAGACCGGCCCCTTAAAAGGTCCTGCCGCAGTCCCATCGGCCCAGAAACCCCACGCGCGATCACAAAGATGTGCAGCGGTCCCGTAACAGATTGCATTGGCCCCAGCCGATGCATTGGCGATACAGGCCCCAATGGTAGCCATGCTCGATGACCCCATCTCAAGAGGCCAGACAAGTCCCACCTGCTCAACTACCTTATTGACCGCATCAATTGCTATGCCCGCCTCGACTTCCAGCGTAGCGCCCTCTACCGATGGCCGCCCCTGCGATTCCCACCACTCATAGAGTGCACCGCCGGCATTGTCGCAGTCCGATGGGAATTCGAAGCGCCGGCCATCCGCCAGGCAAAACGCCACTGGAGCCTGCAGATGTTCCAGTGATAAAACCCCTTCGCCCTCAGGACGTTGAGCCTCGACCAAACCCGTGCGGCCTGCGCTAATCACCAATCGCAGATTGTTTTGACTCGCAATCGACAGAATTTTGCAGACATCTTGTTCACTATTTGGTAAAAGCGCGTAGTCCGTGTAGCCGCGCTCGCCCCGCTCCGGAATTTCGTAACGTTCAAGGCGGTCCCGATCAGTCAACAGCATGCGCTCAGGAAGGCCTTTTAAAGCTGGCGGAATTATCATGAGCGCATCATCCCCTTGCGCTACCGACAAAACCATCGTCAACGCGAACCGGCGCACGACACCGGCTACAGTGTTTGTCGCATATCATCGTTGACTTACTAGGAGGTCCGCTCAAGAGCCTCTCCTGCCTTAGGCCGCTGTATGGATCGCAGTTCCACCCATTGCCAGCTAAGCAGGGCCGGCACTCCAAGAAGGATTTCACGTAACCGCTTTGCAAGCGATAACGCGATCGACATATCGGCTGATAAACCGAACATGCTTCCGAATACAAGCAGACACCCCTCTTGAACCCCCAATGACGCAGGCACCATGAAAAATAAGTGTCGGGTTGCCTGAACTGCTGCTTCCAAGGCAAGCGCTACTGCGGGTGATACAGCATGTCCCAGCAAACGAAGCACCAGCCAATCCTCGATAGCGCCGGTTAACAAACCAGCAAATTCGACGACGGTAGCCGCAACAACGCGAAGGGGGCGGCGTCCGTACCCTTGTAGTTCCTCGTCGACCCGCGCGCCAGCGAGTGTTGGCAGGGCACGCATCTGGGCGCCTAGTACGCGATGCAAGATAATCTGTCCGCGTTCAAAAACCCGCCCGCGATGCAAGACGAACCAAATGCCTAACGGAAAGGGCAGCCCAAGAACTATACCAAGCAGTAAAAGCCGACCGAGATGCGCGTCGGTACTTAACCACAACATAAGTAGTATGCCCAGTGCAGCAAACAAGTACTGATTAACTAGGGACACCAGCAACTGCATCACTACACTGGAGGTTGCTACGGCACCCCCCAACACCTGGCGCCAGGCTAGACGAATCCCAACGACCTCCCCTCCGACACTGGATAACGGCAACAGCTGCGCTACCGCCTGCCGGACAGTGGTCACCCACAGCAGGCAACCTAATCCGGCACGTGCCTGCGGATCGCGTGGCGCAACTAGTAGTCGCCAACTTGCGGCGTCCAGTGATAACGGGAGGAAATGCAGGGGGACAATCCAGAGCAAAGCCCATCCGGCGACGCCGAGAAGACCGAACACGTTGGACCAGCCCTGCCTTGCAACCAGACACAAGACCAGCGTCGAACCCAACACGGCCAACAGCCATGGAAGACTCCTCGAGAGCTTAGGAAGCCAAACTTTCATGTCTTCTATACGTTACTTCTTTATCGAAAACTCAAGATTAAAGGCGATTTGCACCAGACGGCAACAACGAATGGTCGACGGGCATCGACAATGTCACTCGGTCATACGCGTCAAGAACCGATTTTTGAGGAGCGGGCAAGTGGAAAACTCTTTCTTACGAGGGATGGCTAGTCAACGCCGATTTGCCTCATCCATTAAGCTTTAGCGGAAGCTCTAAGAGCTAGACACTCAGTCAGGCAGCTAACGCTTCCCTTTCGGCTTCCACCCCGGAACTGACTTTTGCTCTCTGGGACGGCAAATCGTCAGCGCATCGCCCGGAACGTCCCTTGCAATGGTGCTACCTGCCGCGATGTATGCGCGTGCTCCCACTGTCACAGGGGCTATGAGTTGGCTGTCGGTTCCGACAAATACATCATCACCGATCACCGTGCGCAACTTTGTTACCCCATCGTAATTGCAGGTAATAACGCCAGCCCCGATATTCACTCGCGAGCCGACGTCGGAATCGCCGATGTAGGCAAGATGATTTGCCTTCGACCCAGCGCCGAGCTGGGCGTTTTTAATCTCGACAAAATTACCAATGTGCACCTCGGCTCCTAAATCCGCTCCTGGTCGTAACCGGGCGAATGGACCAACGCGACAACGCTGTCCAATCTCAGCGTTATCAATCACGGAATAGGGCAGAATTTCCGTTCCAGCCCCGATTCGGGCGTTACGCAAAATGGATCCAGGGCCTATTGATACCTCGTCCCCCAGTTCGATCGTACCTTCGAAAACACAATTCACATCAATACAAACATCTTTACCGAATGCCAGTTCGCCGCGAAGATCGAAACGCCCGGGATCCATCAGCTGAAGGCCGTTCATCATCAGTCGATCGGCCTGATCGCGCTGGTATACCCTTTCGGCATCGGCCAACTGCTGTCGATTATTTACCCCCGCAATTTCTCTAGCGGACACAACTGGTACCGCTTGTACTGACATTGCGTCACGGATTGCCAGTGCAACCACATCCGGAAGGTAGTACTCATTGGCGAAATTATCGTTTCCGACCTGGTTGAGCCAAGATTTCAACAGCGACGCTGGCGCTCCCAAGAGTCCGGCGTTTACCTCGGTGAGAGAGCGCTCCGCGCCAGTTGCATCTTTCTCCTCGATCACGCCGACAATTTGCCCAGCATTTTCGCGAAGAACGCGGCCGTAGCCTGAGGGTCTTTCAAGCACGGCAGTTACGATTGCAAGTCCGCAGCGCGCCGCGGTAACCAGCCTACGAATGGTATCGGGCTTAATCAGAGGCACATCACCACAAAGAACAACCACTACGGCGTCTTCAGGAATGCTTGGCATTGCCTGTTGAACCGCGTGCGCGGTTCCAAGCTGTTCCGACTGCTGGACACAGTTTACTTTTATGTCTGTGCGGCGAAGCCAATCCCTAACTGTTGCGCTACCGTATCCAAGAACAACATGATGGTGTCGGATGCCGGCAAGGGTCGCGGCCTCCAGTACGTGGCCGAGCATCGGCTTACCGGCGATCGGATGCAGTACCTTGGGAACTCCCGAATTCATCCGCGTTCCCTGCCCTGCCGCAAGGATCACCGAATGCACATTACCGGAAGTATCGACCATGAATGCTCAGCGTAGGTGTCTTAATAGACCCTGTCGTACTCAACCGCAACTTGCGCGACAATGGCCAAGGAATCCAGGCTAACCCCTCATTTCCCGCAATTTCTTTATGAATTGCAGCATTGCTGCCGCCATAGCAAGCTCCGCTTCAGCCCTTGCCAAGTCAATTTCACTCTGCGCGTTGCTGATTTTTTCCTCCGCTAATTGCTTCGCCTCAAGCGCCGCCGCTTCGTCCGCATCCTTGGCGCGGATGGCCGTATCAGCCATTACGGTCACGCGATCCGGCTGAATCTCCAGAATGCCGCCGCCGACAAAAAACGATTGGTCTTCGCCTGCCGCATCCCTTACCCGTACTTCGCCTGGTCTGAGCCGCGTTAGCAACGGCGCGTGGTGAGGCGCAATACCAACATCTCCTTCCACTGCTGGCGCAAAAACCATGGAGGCCTCGCCTGCATGAATTTCACCTTCCGCTGAAACGATGTCTACGTGGATGGAGGCCATCGGTGATCTCGCTTCTGGATTTCTTCCAGGTTGCGCTTAAGACTCTATTATTTGCTTAAAAGAAGCTTCGCCTTTTCGGCCGCTTCGTCTATGGTGCCGACCATATAGAATGCCTGTTCCGGCAAACTGTCATATTCTCCTTCAACGATTCCTCGGAAGCCGCGAATGGACTCCTTGAGGGAGACGTATTTGCCAGGCGAACCGGTAAATACTTCGGCCACATGGAAGGGTTGTGAAAGAAAGCGTTGGATCTTTCGCGCCCTCGCGACAGCCAGCTTGTCTTCTTCAGACAATTCATCCATACCTAGGATCGCAATAATATCTTTTAGTTCCTTATAGCGCTGAAGCACTCCCTGTACATCCCGTGCAGTCCGATAGTGCTCCTCGCCCACCACGCCGGGATCCAGCTGCCGACTAGTTGAATCGAGCGGGTCCACGGCCGGATAGATTCCGAGGCTGGCGATATCACGCGAGAGCACTACGGTGGCATCCAGATGTGCAAATGTGGTCGCTGGCGATGGATCAGTCAGATCGTCCGCGGGCACATAGACCGCCTGAACCGAAGTGATCGAACCCTTCTTGGTCGACGTAATACGTTCCTGCAACGTTCCCATCTCTTCAGCCAAAGTCGGCTGGTAACCAACAGCGGACGGCATGCGCCCTAACAGCGCAGAGACTTCAGTCCCCGCCAACGTGTAACGATAAATATTGTCAACGAAGAACAGTACGTCACGTCCTTCGTCACGGAAGTACTCAGCCATCGTCAAGCCGGCCAGCCCTACTCTGAGGCGATTTCCCGGCGGCTCGTTCATCTGCCCATAAACCATGGCAACTTTGGATTCGGGAAGGTCATCGAGCTTAATGACACCAGCTTCGGTCATCTCATGATAAAAATCATTACCCTCACGCGTTCGCTCACCAACACCTGCAAACACCGATAGTCCGGAGTGCTCAGTGGCGATATTATTGATAAGCTCCAGCATATTGACGGTCTTACCAACCCCCGCGCCCCCGAACAAGCCGACTTTCCCGCCTCTTGCAAATGGACATAACAGGTCGATTACCTTGATGCCGGTTTCGAGCACCTCGGTGGAGCCTGCCTGATCCGCAAAATTCGGTGCCGCTCGATGAATCGGCCAACGCTCTTCTGACGCAACATCGCCACGCTCGTCCTGCGGCTGCCCCAGCACATTCATGATACGGCCCAATGTTGCGCTGCCAACCGGCACCGAGATCGGCCCACCCGAATTAATCACTCGAAGACCACGCCTTATGCCTTCACTGGGCCCCATCGCAATACACCGGACAACGCCATCTCCGATTTGTTGCTGAACCTCAAGCACCAGCTCGCCTTCTTCAACGATCAGCGCATCGTAAATCTTTGGTATCGCATCACGCGGGAACTCGACATCAACGACGGCGCCAATGACCTGCACGATAGTTCCCGAACTCATGGCTAAATAGCTTCCCCAATAGGTATAAGTACGACAAAAACCTTGGCCGAGCCGCCCCGGCTATAGCCGGCCGACAATCAGCCGCAGCGCCCCTTCGGTAAGCCGCTCCAACCGGTTACCGGCATTGCATTGCACATTCTGTGAATGCGGCCGCTCATTTTCCCACAAAACGCTAAATTTGTGTTATTGAAAAGGGCCACGCGGGATCAAGTGAAGTTGCGTCTGCACGCTTGTGATTCTCGTTATGCGCTAACGCGCGTTCTCTTCGACCTGTTTTTTTATCCAAGCAATCAGCCCCGCGTAACCGCGTTTGGCGAAAAGCTGCCGGTATTGGCCGCGCTTGAGTGCCAAATCACTGACACCGTCAACGATCACGTTGGCGATCCTCCACCGACCGTTATTTTCCAGCATCTCATAATCGAAATGCACAACCTGTCCGTTACCGGCTTCGAACACATATTGTGCGAGACGGGCTCGGCCAACCGATCGCAAGCCTTTAAAAATGAACTTCTCACCAGCTGAAAAACTATCGAATTGCTTCGCATAGGAAGACGCACTCAGCTCGCCAAGTAGGGCGATAAATGCTCTCTGCTGCGGCTTGCCCAGCTTCGACCAATCCGGGCCTAGCACCATGCGCGCAATAAACGGGAAGTCGAATGCGCTGCTTACAACGGGAAATAGCTTGTCGTAGCGCGCTTTGTAGTCCAGCCTCTTCCCGGCCTTCATGACATCCATGAGACTTGACTGAAGCCGGGAAACAGGCTGCGCTGCCTTGGGCAACTGGTTGGTCTCAGGACCGACCGTCTGGGAAGCGTGGGCTCCGGAAAGAAAGAATCCGATGCTCATACCTGCCAACACAAGTGCCAAAATCCTTTTCTTCATTGCATTCCCATATTAGACGTCGACACTGTACTGATCCTTAACACCGTGGGGTTAGCGCGCATAGCTCCGTCCGCGCCAATTCGAGCGGACTCCCCTAAAGTAACGCAATGCAGAGGACCAAGTCATCGCGAGATACAGACTTCCGGTAATTGGCAGCAGGAGGGCGAAATACGATGGTTCGCGATAGTAGTACAGGATCGGCAAATAGCTGATCACCATCGCAAGCATCGCGAAAAAAGCAACCACGTTTGCAGGTGCTGGTGCCTGAAGAAAAGCAATCACCGGAATCCAGTACGCGATTGCAAAGAAAAGGGTTACGGCGATCAACAGCACCGGCGAATACCGGAGTTGCGTATACGCCGAGCGCGCGACCATTTCGTGGATCGAAGATAAAGCACCATAAGGCCGCATGCTTATGACACCGCGACTAAGGCCAATCCACGTACGAAAACCTGCATTCTTGACGTGTCGAGCCAGCGAGCAATCATCAATCAAAGAATCGCGAAGTGAAGCAAAGCCACCAATCTTGTGCAACACATCAGTATCTACCAATATGCAGCCTCCGGCTGCCGCCGCCACTATCGTGGAGCGCGAATTCGACAACGCAAACGGGTACAGCAACTTGAAGTAGTAAACAAATGCCGGCAACAACAAACGATCCCAGAAACTCTTGCGTCGCAGGTCCGCCATCAACGATACGAAATGCAGCCCGTGCTGCCTCTTATGCTGCAGTAGCGCCTGTAGCATGCCCGGAGCCAACCGAATATCCGCATCAAGGAGAAGCGTGAGCGGCGTGCGTACCCTTTGCAGCCCTTGTTCTAACGCCCACAACTTGCCAGCCCAGCCAACGGGCAGTGGTGCACCGTCCAGAACGTCAGCACACCAGCGGCGCGCGATTTCAGCCGTGGAGTCACTGGATTGGTCATTGATAACGACGACAGACAGATCACGGCCCTGATCTCGAAGGCCCGCCAAGCTCAAGCCAATGACTGACGCCTCGTCCCGCGCCGGCATAAGAACAGTCACCGTAGAAAGGTCGATATGTGGGTCTTGAGCCTTTGCCTCAAGCTTTTCCCGGTTCATCCATGGACGCCACGGTAATAAAAGCAACCCTCCCCAAAGAGCCGCACCAGGCACCGTGAGCCAAAGCCAAGTAATTTCTGAAGCCATTACCGTTCAACAGCGGCAAAAAATGTCGGTTCGCGCCACCGTAAGAGGATGCAAATGCATTTGACGCGAACCCCAGCCCGGATTTATGCCAATCCAGTTCAATGGCCGGTCTGTGCGCCTGCCCGCTGGATGGAAGAAATGGGAACGTGGGTGACAGATGCCCCGCCAGACTCCCCATATAAAACCGGAAGGTCGGGTGCCATCGGTCCTTCGGTCCTAGGCCCGAAAAGGGCGACACGGGCGGCCTTCAGAGGATGCGAGAAAGTGTCATTGACCGCCGTTCCTTCGAAACCACAATGCGCCATGCAGTTGTCACATTTTGGGTTTTTACCAACGCCATAACGATCCCAATCGGTGTTCTCGATCAGCTCCCCGTAAGTTGGAGCGTAGCCCTCGTCCACCAAAAGGTAGCAGGGTCTCTGCCAACCGAACACGTTAAACGTTGGGTTAGACCAAGGAGTGCACTGATAGGATTGGTTGCCTGCGATGAAATCGAGGAATAGTGACGACTGGTTAAACACCCATCTGCTCTTACGACGACGACCTTCGCGAAATACCCTCCGGAACAAACTCCGTGACTGATTACGTCCAAGGAAAACGTCCTGTCGCGGCGCGTGCTGATAGCTGTACCCTGGGGAAACCGTAATTCCCTCGATACCCAAGGTCATCGCATAATCAAAAAAATCAGCCACTTCACTTGGCGCTTCGCCCGAAAACAATGTGCAATTGACCGTCACGCGAAACCCTCGGGATCGCGCAAGTTTGATCGCTTCAACCGCTTTCTTGAAAACTCCTTCCTGACAAACGGATTCGTCGTGCCTCGCCTCCAAGCCATCCAGGTGAATGGAAAACGTGAGGTAGGGTGACGGACGATACTCGTCAATGTGTTTCTTCAAGAGGATTGCGTTCGTGCATAGATAGACGAACTTCTTCCGCTCGATTAATCCTGAGACGATCTGCGGCATCTCCTTATGAACAAGAGGCTCGCCTCCGGGAATTGACACCATGGGTGCGCCGCATTCGTCGGCCGCCGATAAAGCCTGCTCGAGGCTGACCCGCTGGTTCAGTACGTCTTTCGGATAATCGATCTTTCCACAGCCTGCGCACGCTAGGTTGCACTGGAACAACGGCTCAAGCATTAACACCAGTGGATAACGCTTTTCACCCTTGAACTTCTTGCCAAGGATGTATTTAGCAACCGTATACTGTTGAATCAGTGGGACACTCATTTCATCTCCTGAACAGACCTGAAACTCCAGTCACGAAGTTTCAGGTCATGCCGCTGCAGCGCGTCATGATAACGCAGCGAGATCATCCGCGTGATCTCTCCGGATACGCCACCACTCCAGCTTAAACCAGGGAGTGAAGCTTTCCGGATTCTCAGACATTTCAACATCCAGCGCGTTCGATGCGATCCAGCGCGTCGATGCAATTTCATTAGCATTGACCCTAGGCGCCTGATCGTATCGACCAGCATACACCCAACACAGCTCATGTTCGGCACCATTACCATCAAACTGGGCTTGGTACTCAAACTTAAATAGAAAGCGAAGAGGACAATCGAAGCCAAGTTCCTCCATCAGACGTCGGTGGGTCGCAACTTCCATTGCTTCGCCGCGACGCGGATGACTGCAGCAGGTATTAGACCAAAATCCGCCCCAAAGGCGCTTGGAAGGTGCGCGCTGCTGGAGTAAAAGTTGACCGTTCTTATTGAATACGAACAAGGAAAACGCACGATGCAGACGACCGTTTCCTTGATGCGCGCTCGCTTTATCCAAATATCCGCAGATCTCATCCTTTTCGTTGACAAGAATGAGCGGCTCATCGTCAAATGAAACGACGCGGTCCTTCGGCGCCTCGATCTCCTGCCTACCCAACCTTCACCTCCATGCCCTGATACCCGGCGCCGCGAAGAGCGGCGATTACTCGTTCCGGATGATCGGGGCAAAGGGCAACAATCGATCCACCTCCGCCGCCACCAGTAAGCTTGGCTCCTATCGCTCCATTGTCGCGCGCGATCTGAATAAGTTCCTCCAATTCCCAGCTCGATACCCGAAGTGCATTCAGAAATCCATGGCAGACATTCATCAGGTCACCCAACCTTTGCAGGTCATAAGCCTCAATAGACTCAACTGCCTGCAGGGTCAAACGGTCAATCTCCCGGAACATGTGTTCATAAAGCTCCGGATTACGGCGCCACGCTTCCCGTACTCCGCTCACCGTGCCGGCCGTCAGGCTTTC
>OFHJ01000546.1_pt1 | contig 13920 bp, 7 predicted proteins | sample 1522001 | NCBI WGS metagenome assembly OFHJ01 (sample SAMEA2464838, study PRJEB22497) | soil metagenome | biome: Grassland; feature: Farmland; material: Clay | place: Australia | collected 2013-02-01 | depth 1.2 m | reverse complement strand
ACGTGGCCCGGTGCGCCATGATGCTGGCGCTTCAGACCACGATGCGGGGCTGCGAGCTGAGGGGGCTGCGCTGGGGCGACGTGGACCTGACCGGGGAACTGGTCACCGTGCGCAAGAGCAAGACCGAAGCGGGCGAGCGGGTGATCCCGCTGACGCCCGATGCCATAGCGGCGCTAATGGAAATGCGGGAGCGGGCAGAGCATCTTGGCGCTCCGCTGCGTTCGGCTTCTTCTGGCGCTCCGCTGCGCTGGGCTTCTTCTGGCGCCCCGCTGCGCTCGGCTTCTTCTAGCGCTCCGCTGCGCTGCGCTTCCGCTGGCAACGTCCTCGAAAGCCATTTCGTGTTCCCGGCCTGCGAGCACGGGCGGATTGATCCCGCCAAGCCGCAGAGAAGCTGGCGGACCGCCTGGCGCAAGCTGACGCGGGCCGCCGGGCTCCCGCACCTGCGCTTCCACGACCTGCGCCATCAGGCAATTACCGAACTGGCTGAGTCGCAGGCGAACGAAGAAATCATCCGCTCGATTGCCGGGCACGTCTCCCCCCGCATGCTGCACCACTACAGCCACATCCGTTTGGAGGCGAAACGGAGAGTGCTAGAGACGCTGGCGGCGGTCCAGCCGGACCCTTACGTCACAAATCACGTCACAACCGGGCCGGTTCGCCGCCCGCCGCAGTCGCAAGTTATTGAAATGGATGGTAGGCACGAGCGGACTCGAACCGCTGACCTCTACCGTGTCAATTCTTTCTTCACAACCCTAAATCCTTTGGCCCGCGTGCCTTTTCCACATTCCTATCCCCGAAAAGCAGCCTGATTCAGCCCGGTTTTGGAGACGAACGGGAGACGAGTTTGCCGGCTGCACGGTGGATATTTTTCGGTGGCGAGGGTAACAACACCCACTTTTGCCAACCCGGGCGCGGACGGTAACCCATACATTTTCCACGGCATATAAGCGGTGACGGAAACGTTAAGTGCCGCTCGCATTATTGCTGATCTTGAGTACAGGATTGATTGTAAGAAAGATGTTTGACTAAAATCTCCGCGAAATGGAACCGCAGCTTGTTCTCTCACGCCGGCAGCACAGAATCATACGCTTAATCACGATCACTGTTGCCTCAGTTGCAATTGGAGTCACGCTGCTCGCGACCCCGAAGCTGTCGGCGCAGATCGTGGCGGCCTCGGGCGACCAGGCGCCCGCCGTTCCTTCGGGGGATCACCCGCTGATCGGCACAGGCACCGAGCAGGTGAATCCGGCGAACGGGCAGGTCGAAGTGCACATCCCCGTGCCGGTGCCGGGCGGGCGCGGGCCGCAATTGCATTTTGCACTCGATTACGACTCCGGCTCGGCGGCCCACCTGATCTGGGACGCTGGGCTGCCCACGCCAGCGCTCTCCTGGAGGGATAATTCCAGCGTGATCGGGGGCGACGGCTGGTCCTACGCGCTGCCAGAGTTGACCTACAACTACCACACATTGAAATACACCGGCCCCACGGGACAGGTGTACACCTGTTATGTCCTGACGGATTTTGTGCTGCAAAATGTAGATGGGGACCAGCAGTTGGGGATATCGCCGGTCCAAGAGGCGAACGGCAAGCTTTGCCCCACAGTACCCACGGGAACGCCGGGACCGCCGATCCCGACAGCGTATCTAACCGGGTATAACGATGTCGTCCAGGCAGCGTCCCAGGCATGCAGCAGTGGGGACTGCCAGCTATCAGGGGGCGGCGTCATTGCGCCGCCGCTGAGCGTGGCGGATGCGAGCGGAACGGTGTATTCCTTCTCCAGCGTTGCGCCCGGTTCGGGGACGTGGGATGAGACGATGCTTCCCACCATTGAGGACCGCAACGGCAACGAATTGTCTATCAGCTCGTCGGGCGCCGGTGCGCTTTCGGTCTGGGACGAGGAGAAACGCGTCGCCCTCGCCACTTCCGGTTTTGGCGCCAGCGGCAACACAATCACGGTCTCGGGGCTTTCCACACCCTACACCATCGACTGGGGATCATGGAGCCAGTCAGGCTACGGAGTCAGCGCGCAATATGACCCTAGTAATCCCTCTGGATGCCAGCAGGTCCCAACCGATACGACCACCGTGACTGGCATCTCCTCCGTTGAGCTGCCAAATGGGCAAAGCTACCAATTCCAATATGCCAAGGGTTTGCTGTCGAAGATTATCTTTCCGTCCGGCGGCTACGTCCGCTACGTCTGGGGCACGGGGCCGGTCTGGAGCAGCGTCGCGTACCCCGAGACCCAGGGGGGCACCGGCATTTGCGTTGCCCGGTATAACGAGCCCGTGGTCACCGCGCGCTACGTCAGTTTTAATGGGTCGACCGAGGTGCTGGAGCAGGATTTTTCCTACGCCGCTCCGACCTGGAGCAGCAGCTATTACGGTGATTGGCAGACGCGCCAAACCACGGTGACCACGAAGGACCTGGTGACAGGAGCGACCCGCGCCACCACCTACAACTACGAGGGCTTTAGCCTCGGCGCTCAGCCGAACGATCCGACCACCACCGGCAGCGGAGAGGTGGCGACGGAGACGAGCATCGTCCATGCGGACGGTTCGGGCAACGTGCTCGAAACCGACGACCTGTCGGGCCCATTCGACCTGCCGCCGAGCCGCACCGTCACGCTGGACAACGGAGAAACCCGGGAAACCGAGCGCGACTACGGCAGCTCGCCGTGCGGCCGGCTGGTTCTCGACGCCGAGAGGGATTACGACTACGGCAGCGGCTCGCCAGGCGCGATCCTGCGCCAAACCGTCTACACCTACGCCAGCTTCGCCGATACGCCCATTTTTCCATCCGCTCCATCGATCTGCGACCTCCCGTCGAGCGTCGTCACCGAGGACGGCAGCGGCAACCGCGTTGCGGAGACGGATTACGCCTACGATCAAACCACTCCCGCCGCTACCAGCGGCGTCTCCGGCAAGGACTATTCGAGCGGCAACACGGGCAATCTAACGACCGAATCGCGCTGGGTCAGCACGACCAACAGCGACCTGAACACCACTTTCACCTACGATGACACGGGCCGCCTATTGACGGTCACGAATCCGCTGGATGCCGCCCAGGGCAAGACCACCGAAACCATCTCCTACGCCGATGATTTTGCGGGCGGAAATCCAGCTACCCCAACCGACGCCTACCCGACCACCATCACGGACGCGCTCGGCCACACGCGGGAATACTCGTGGAACTATGCCACCGGAGAGCTTGCGTCCAGCACCGGCGAAAACGGTCACACCACAACCTACACCTACAGCGACCCGTTGGCGCGCTTGACCCAGGTCGATTATCCCGACGGAGGGGAGACCACCTACACCTACAACGACACCGCGCCCTCGCCGAGTGTGACCACGTCCAAAGAAATTTCCTCCGGCAATTGGTTGACCACAGTCAAGATCATGGACGGCATGGGCCACGTGGTCGAAACCGAAACCACTTCGGACCCCGCTGGGACCGATTATGTCGCGACCACCTACGACGGCTTGGGCCAAGTCCTCACGGTCACGAACCCCTATCGCTCGACCAGCGATCCCACCTACGGCGTGACCAGCTACACCTACGACGGGCTGGGGCGGACCACAAGCGTGACCCATCCGGACGGCAGCGTTGTGAACACCACGTACACGGGCCGAGCCACGGCCGTAGTGGACGAGGGCAATGGTTCCTACAACGTCACGCGTATTTCTCAGGTTGACGGGTTGGGACGCCTGGTCGCAGTCTGCGAAGTGGACGCAACGGGGATGCCCGTCGGTGGCGGGGCAACTCCGGTGCCGTGCAACCTCGACGTAACGACTATCAACGGAAGCACGCCCAACGGATTCCTGACCGCCTATGGCTACGACACGCTCGGCAACCTCACCTCGGTAGCGCAGTCCGGCCTGAATTCCCGGACCTTCGCCTACGACTCGCTCTCGCGATTGCTCTCCGCCGACAACCCCGAGTCCGGAACGATTAGCTATACCTACGATACGGCGGCCTGCGGCGCCGTCGCCGCCCCCGGCGAGCTAACGTGCAGTACCGCTCCCGAGCCCAACCAAACCAATCCGAAGGTTACGACCAGCACAGCGTACACCTACGACGCGGACTCCCGGGTCCTGACCAAAACCTATTCCGACGGAACCCCCGAGGACGAGTTCGACTACGGCCAGCCCAATCCCTGGGGCCCGGCGCTCAGCAACCCCGTCGGCCATCTGACGTTTGCGGGAACGCTGTCTGGCGGCTCGGTCAACACCGGCGAGACGTTCTCCTACGACTCGATGGGCCGCGTCATCACCAGCCAGCAGTGCGTCCCTGCGTCGTGGAGCTGCGGTACGAACGCCAATACCCTGAACTACACCTACAATCTGCTGGGCAACACGACCTCCGCCGGAAACGGCGCCGGCGTGACGCTCAGCTACGCCTACAACAACGCGGCCGAGCTGACTTCGATCACCAGCAGTCTCTCCGATTCCAACCATCCCGGGACGCTGTTTTCGGCGCCGAGCTACGACGCGGGCGGCCAGTTGACGGGGCTCACCTACGGCAATAACCAAACCGAAACCGATGCCTACAGCGACCGGATGCAACTCACCTCCCGCTCGATCACGGGCGCAAGTTCGCCGGCGACGGGGTCTTTGACCATCAGCGGCACGGAGCAGTCCAAAAACGGTACGCCCGCCACCGCCGGCACGGGATCGGTCACCATCGGGGGCAGCGAGCAATCCATTGCCGCCACCTCCGGCGCCGCCAGCGTCACCATCACCGGCTCGGAGCAGAGTGGCTCGACTACTGCGACACACGCCACGGGCTCGGTTTCGATTGGCGGCAGCGAGCAGTCGTACAACTATTGCTACAACGCCGGCCCGGGCGGCACGCAGTGCCAGGAGATGTACCAGGGCGGCGGGGTCTTCGTCACCGTCAACGGCGCAACGGAGCAGGGCGATTACCTTGAGGGCAGCACAGACGACTCCGTGGCGTCGGCGCTGGCCAGCGCATTCAACGCCAACGACTCCGGCGAGATATCGGCCACAGCCAGCAACGGCACGGTTTACTTCACGACGGTGGCCACCGGCGCCGCCGCGAACTACTCCATGTCCACCTCGGCCCAATACAGTACGCAGTACTGGAGTTCACCGTCGTTCACCGGTTATCTCTCCGGCGCAACGCTGACGGGCGGCAGCAACGCCTCGACCTACTACGACTCCGGCACCGTTTCCATCGCCGTCAACGGGCAGAACTTTACCGTTTCCTACGGCCAGAACTCGACCACGGCGTCCATTGCCTCGGCGCTGGCCAGCGCCATCAACGCCGGCTCCTCCTACGCCTCGGCTTCGGTCAGCGGCTCCGCCATCAACCTCACCGCCAAGACCACCGGCTCGGGCACCAATTACGCGCTATCCACCTCCAGCGCCACGGGCGATTCCTCGCAGTTCTCCTCGCCCTCCTTCGGCGCCTCGCCGTCCGGTAGCGCCTTCACCGGCGGACAGAACACCATTTACGATTCCGGCACCGTGACCATCACGGTCAATGGCTTCGCCGAATCGGCGTCCTACGGCAACGGCAGCACGTCGAGTTCGCTTGCGTCCGCTCTGGCCAGCGGCTTTGCCGGGGCATCGGGTTCTCCGGTGTCGGCCACGGCCGCTGGCGGCACGGTGGACCTGACCAGCAAGACCACGGGGTCTTCGACCAACTACTCGCTTTCCGCCTCCAGCGCCACGGGCGACTCCGGGCAGTTCTCCTCGCCGTCGTTTTCCACTTCGCCCTCCGGCTCTTCGCTCACTGGAGGCACCGCCGGCACGGCCACCACCTACGACTCCGGTACGGTCTGGGCCCGGGTCGGTTCGTTCAAGGCCACGGTCAACTATGGCCAGAGCGACACCGATAGCTCCATCGCCACCAATCTTGCCTCGGCTCTGTCCGCCTCCGGCTCGCCGGTGACGGCCACCGCGTCGGGCTCGACCGTGAGCATTACCACGAACGCTACTGGGGCCGGGGCGGATACCTCGTTCACCGCCGGCTCGTCAACCAACGACAGCACGGATTTCGGTTCCGCCTCGTTCGCCGCAGGCCCCACCTCCGGGTCGCTCACTGGCGGCGGGGTGGGATCGTACAGCGTCACCGGCATCGGCTACGCCCCGGACGGCGATGTGACGGGCGACACCGACAGCGTCAACGGGCAATGGCAGTACGTGTACGGGCCGTTGAACCGGCTGCTTGAGGCCTGCGACCCGAACTGCACCTCGCCCTCCACGGCCGTGGGCTACGTCTATGACCGCTTCGGCAACCGCTGGGAACAAAACAGCCTCGCCGGCGGGGTTCCGGCGCCGCAGCTGACCTTCGACGTCAATAACCACATCGTCGGCGCAAGCTACGACGCCGCCGGGGACCTGCTGGCGGATGCCGCCGGCCACAGCTACACCTACAACGCGCAGCACCGCATCGCAACGGCAGATAACAACGCCATCCAGTACGTCTACAATGCCTTTGGCCAGCGGGTGGAAAAGAGCGTCGGCGGTGTCGCCAAGTACTACCTCTATGACCCCGCCGGCCAGGCGGTGACGGTGCTGGACCAAAACGGCAACTGGCTGCGCGGGGAGATTTTTGCGGGCGGGCGGCACATCGCCACCTACGTCAACAACACAACCGATTTTGATTATTCGGACTGGCTGGGCACGGAGCGTTTAACGGCGACGATCAGCGGGACCGAGCAGGACGCCTGCACCTCGCTGCCCTACGGCGACGACTTCGCCTGCTCCGGCCCCGGCAGCGATCCCTCGCCGCTGCATTTTACCGGCCAGCAGCACGACAACGAAACCGGGTTGGATCATTTTCCGGCCAGGTATTACACCTCGACCTGGGGCGTGTGGATGACCCCCGATTGGTCCAGGAGCCCGACCGGCGTGCCCTACGCCACGTTCTCCGATCCCCAGAGCCTGGACCTGTACAACTACGCGCTGGGCAACCCCGACACGAATACCGACCCCAACGGCCACTGGTGCTTCCTTGGGATCGGCACGACCTGTCCTCCGAGCCGAACGGACCGCACTCACGCACACGACACGAGGCCAGGGGCTTTCGGGCCCAGATGGTTTCAGGAGTGCGAGGCGGACCTGCAATGCGGCTCGATGAACGTATGGCCATTCCTTGAGTCAGGGGTCGGGCAGGCGCAATTCGACCTCAAGCATCCCTTGATCGGCAGCGTCGTTCTCCTTGCCTCGCTTTTGGCCCCGGAAGCCGAGGACGCCGCACCCGTGGCCGAGGATGCGGTGGCCGCAGAGACCGACGCGTCTGCCTTCTCCAGCCAGAAAGCGCTTGAGGACCATTTCCTCAAGCACGGATCCGATTTCGGGGCCGGGACGCCAGCACAGTACGAGGCAGAGGCCAGGGACTTCCTAGCCGGACCGAAAACTGGCGACACGCTGGAGAAGGTAAGGCCGAACGGTGATATCGTAAGGTACGATTCGGCGACGAACCAATTCGGGGTGATCTCGAAAGATGGGGTAATTCGCACCTATTTCAAACCAAAAACCGGCATCGCCTATTTCAATGCGCAGTGAAGCAATCTGTCCGGTGTGCGGGTTCGGACCTCTCGAGTCCTCGCCTTACGATGGGTATGGCTGCCCCACCTATGTGATCTGTCCCTCATGCGGAACCGAATTCGGCTACGACGACGTCGCTGCGACGCACGCGCAGCTCCGGGCGACGTGGGTCTCGGCTGGCTGCCCTTGGTGGAGCCGGACGCAAGCCGCCCCCCCGGGCTGGGACCCCCACGAACAACTCGCCCGGGTCGCTGGCACCGACTGATTAGGGCAGGCGCCGAGTGTCCCGAAAAGGGGGGCTCGGAGCGCCGACGGCCCAGTGGTGGCGATGCGGAGCCGGCTAGTGGTGACCTGCCCTGACCTGCCCCCAGTTACTGGTCCAGGGATGCGTATCACTGTACCTCGTCTTGAAAGGGGCGTGCCGGGGCGCTTTGGGTCCAGCGCTGAGTTTGCCGCCGTCGGGCCGGGCTTCGGCCTGCCGCCAAAATAATTGGGCAAGCCAGCCTAAAATTCAACGCCATGGGCGAGCGCGCGCTAACCTCGGGCAGGGGCGATAGGGCAGCAGCGGACGCCGCCGAAATCGCGGTGGCCTTGTCGCAGCCGCGTAATTTGGTCGCACCCGAAGGCGCACCCTTCCCGCTGCTGAGCCTAGGCGACGTCCTGGTTTACGGGGCGATCATGGCGCAGATGGCCTCGGCGACCAGCCCGGCGAATAATCCCGGGGAGGGCTCGAATCGAATCAGCGCCTGGGCCGAGGAATTACCGGCCGCCATGCGCATCGGGAAAACGATCAATGCGCAGTGGTGGGCGGATTTTCTTTTTCGGGAAATTAAAAAAGACCCCAAGGCGGCTCAGCCGCCCAGCTCTTAACGCTCCCGCTGGTCGCTGCGGTTGGGCTTCGGCCCACGGCGGCGAGGCCCGTTGGCGCCCAGGGCCCTTCCAGGTTGCTGCGATTTGCGCAGGAGATGCGCATGGCGATTTTCCAGGCGCTGGCGATTCTGGAAAAACCCCACCTGCTGCGCCGCGCCATCAACCGCTTAATCAAGGAGAAACTCGCGGCCGCGCCCGAGGGCGGCCAGCGCCTCATCGGAGCGAATCAACTGCCGGACTTATTGCGGCGTTCCAACGGCTGGCTGCCCGTGGCCAAGGCCATTGCGGGCTTGAGCGGCGGCGGCGCGGCGATTTCGTTGGCGGAAATTTTTGAACTTCTGAAGCGCAGATACCCCGAGGAATGCGCAGTTCTTGGGCGGTCGCCCGCGCGAGTGGAGGCGATCCTGGCCCACAGGGCCGTCGCGAACGTTAAGAGCCTTGACGCCAAGGCGCGGCGGTTGGCGGACGCGCTGGCCGGTGCGGAGTTCTACCTGAGCCCGGCCTACGCGGTCAAACGAGCGCAGGCCGGGCGTGCACGCCATAAGGCTCCCAAGCCCCAGCGAAGCCGCTAAACGCCCCGGGGCCCCATCCCAGCTAACCGCCCGGCCCGCGACGCTTTCACGAGCGACAATGCGCGAGTCATGTCGCTGGCCGGAACGACATAACTCACCGGGTTCTCCCCCGGGCCATCTCCCTCCCACAGTGGAGTTGCAAGACAACTCCAGCCCAATCGGGGAGGGACGATGACTCAATTAGCGAACAATTCTGCGCAGCAAAGCGCATCGGCAATGGCCAATGCCCGCTGGCATCGCATGGCGACGCCGGGCGGTCCGGATCATGCCGTGCCGGATCATGCTTTGCCGGGTCATGCGCTCGACGCTGCGCACGTTAGCTCGCATGCTCGCCTACTGGCCCAGCGGCGATGGGGTACGCCGAGCGCAGGCGAAACGAGCGCAGGCACGGCGGGCAATTCCCAGAGGCATGCGCATGCAAGCGCAGACGCATGCGCAGCGGCCCCGAAGAGCCCGGCAGGCAACCCGGGCTGGCTGCCGTGGCCGGCCGTCGGCGGCAGCATCGCGGCTCTGATTGGCGCGGAGATCGAACGACGGCGGGCGAGCGATGCGGCCATAGGGAATCCGGCCGAGGCCGGGATTCCGTTCACCGCGATTCTGCTCTACCTCCTCGCCGCAGCGCTGGCGGCCCTGGCGCTTTATCTCCTCCTGTGCCGGTCCTAGTGGGCGTAGCGGCATGGCGTATATACTGCCAACGGAAAAGGCATGCGGGCTCGGCCAGCAAGGAGGCTGGCAATACGCTATGGCCCGCAGACGCTATCAGCAAGGCAGTATCCGCAAACGCGGCAAACGCCGGCCTGTATGGGAGCTTTTGTGGTGGGAAGACGTCGTGGAACCGGACGGCAGGATCGTCCGGCACCGGAAGTCCGTGATTCTGGGCCCGGCGGGGCAGTTGACGCTGCGCCAGGCCCGGAAGCTGGGGGACGAGTTCCTTCGCCCTCTGAACCAGGGCAAGGTTCTGCCCCAGTCCACGATCACCTTCCGGGAGTTCGTGGAACGGTACTACGTGCCTCACGCCCTGCCCGCCCTCAAGTCCTCCACACAGCGGCGCTACCGTCAAACCTTCAAGCATCATCTGCTTCCCGCCTTCGGCAAATGGCGGCTCACGGACCTCTCGGCCCTGGCGATCCAGCAGTACGCCCTGGCCAAGATGGACTCTGGGCTCAGTTGGGAGATGGCCAGCCATTTCCGCAACCTCATCTCGGCGGTGTTTTCGGTCGCCAAGCAATGGGGGTATTTCTCCGGCGAGAATCCCGCCCGTGGGGTTCGGCTGCCGGAGAAGAAGGCGGTCCGGGAAAAGCATGCCCTGACGCTGGAAGAAATCCAGCGGTTATTGGGAACGCTCGCAGACCCGGCGCGCACGATTTTTCTGGTCGGGATATTGACCGGCATGCGCATCGGGGAAATCCTTGGGCTCCGTTGGCAGGACGTGGACTTCGCTTCCGGGCGCATCCACATTCGGCAAGCTTGCTATCGCGGCCAGATGGATACTCCCAAAACCCAGGCCAGCCGGCGGATCATTCCGCTGCCGCGCCAGCTAGCGGAGGCGCTGCTGCGCTTCGGCAAAGGCGCAGCCGACGGCCTGGTATTCCACAGTTCCAAGGGCACGCCCTTGGGCGACACCAACCTGCTGCACCGGCAACTGAAGCCCGCCGGAGCGAGGTTGGGCATGCCCTGGCTGAGTTGGCATGCGCTGCGCCGCACCCACGCCACGCTGTTCCAGGCGGTGGGCGGGACGCTGCGGGAAGCGCAGGCGCAACTGGGCCACTCGCGCATGGCGACGACCCTGGAAATCTACACCGTGCCGCTGGCCGAAGCGCAGCGGCGGACGGTCCAAACCCTGGCGGATTTGGCGACCAATGGAGACAAGTTGGCGCAAGCGCCGCCGGCGGCGTAGAACCTGACCCCGTGCAATTAACGAGTTAGATGGTAGGCACGAGCGGACTCGAACCGCTGACCTCTACCGTGTCAATTTCGCGGACGATTTAGGACCGGAAGGCGCCGATTGATGCCAAGTGCTAGGCGCTGCAATGGCCTCCACGCCAGCGCCGCGCAAGCGACGCTTACCGACCGCTACGGTGTAATGCCGCGAAATACGGTGATGGGTGGCGGGGTTACGGCACAATCGCGGCACAAGAGCGCGGCGGTCTGCCGCACCTCGCCGGGCTGTCCCGCCCCGTGTAGCTACGGTCCCGTTGGCGGAACCCCGCGCGCGGGGCCTCGGCGGGGATCCGACGCACGGCGGCGCGGCGCCGCCCGGGCAGCGCTCACGGGGCTGGGCCTCCGAGGCCGAGCCCTTGGCCGACCCGCCGCCTGAAGCGCGGAGGAAAATAGCGGAGGCTAAGCGACATTATCGGGCGAGCTAAAACGACGCACGTTGCCAGGGCCACGAGCGGGAACATGGGCCAGCCAACGTGGAACAGTACCGTTGCCACGATGCCGAGCGCCATTCCAAGCGCAGCGCGGCTGATGCCATAGCCCTTTCCACACTCCAATTCGGCACCGCAGGACGTGCATCGGAACGGTTCGGACAGGCGCACTGTGGGCCGTCGGAGCCGGCCGCCGCAAACCGGGCAGCTCATCAACACCCGCCCGCCTGGCACCGCAGCCACATGTACCATTCGACGAGCATCGCGGCCGCACCGCCCCAAGACGGGCTGGGGGGCGAGCCAGGCATCATGCTGTCTACGAAGTCGCTAGAGGATGCGGCTGTCCCTGGCGCGGCGGCCTCGACCGACAGCGCTAACTCACCCGCTGCGTCGTAAAGCGGGCCAAGCGAGGGAGCGGCGCCCGCGGCCAATGAGGCACCCTCCCACCCCGCCCAAAACTTCCAGTTTGTCAGCGAGCCCGTCTCCTGCCCAACCAGGCTGAAGATCGCCTGGGCCCGTGGATTCAGGGGGACGTCGCCGTTGGCCGGTCCCGAAATGGTGAGGCTGGTCGTTATGCTGCCGCCGCCCGCGCCGCCCCCGCCGCCGGCCCCGGGAGAATTCGGGTGGTAGCTCATCTCGTCGACAAAGCTGTTCACGGCCGCTTGGAGGGCGGCGGCAGCACCCCCGAGGGCGCCGGAGATGCAGCCGGGGCCGCAGGCCATCTCCCACATCGGTGCGGGGGCAGCCTCGGGCGTGGCGGACACCGTGAAGGTCTGCATCAAGTAGCCGCCGACGAAGCCTTGGCTGGGGCAGTTGAATTGGACCGGGCCGTCCGGGATGGGCTCGCCAGGCAGGGGTGCACCTTGGCAGACGCTCAGCCCCAGCGGGTCGGTGGCGTTCATGGGGTTGTCGTCCACATACGCGTAGGGGTTCCAGGACTGTGGATTCATTGGGTTCACGGCCGCCAGGCCAGCCGGGTCGGGGGTCATCCAGCCGGCCAAGCCGGAATTGTAATAGCGGAAGGGGAAGGCGTCGAGGCCGGACTCCGTGTCGCGTGGCTGGCCGGTGAAATGCAGCGGGCTGGGGTCCGCGCCGGCGCAGGCCAGGTCGTCGCCATAGGGCAGCGAGGTGCAGGCCTCATAGGGACCGCCGCTCATCGTGGCCCGCTGGCGAACCGTGCCCAGCCAGTTGGTGCGGTCGAAATAGACCGTGCTGTCGGCGGCGTAGGTGGCGATGACGGAGCCATTGGCGTAGACCTCGCTGCGCTCCCAGTTGCCCTGCGTGTCGAGCTCGGTCACCGGGCGGCCGCCGATGGTGCCGGCGGCGCGGGCATCGCGGTGTTTCCGGCGGCAGGACATGCGGATTATATACACGGGCGGCGGACTGGGGTCAAAGCCCCGCCACGCCGCGCCGGCGAAGGGCCCGGGGACAACGCACGAAACCTAGACCGTGCCGCTGGCCGAGGCGCAGCGGCGGACGGCACAACCGCGGCGGATTTGGCGGACGAACGGTCCGGCTTGGGGAGACGAGTTGGCCGGGTTTTCGGAACGAAGCGCCGCCGGCGGCGTAGAACCTGACCCTGCGCAGTCAACGAGTTGGATGGTAGGCACGAGCGGACTCGAACCGCTGACCTCTACCGTGTCAATTTCGCGGACGATTTAGGACCGGAAGGCGCCGATTGACGCCAAGTACTGTATGCCGCAAGGCTTTTCGCGCCAGCGCCGCGCCAGCGGCGACTACCGTTCGCTACCGCGTAATGCCGCGAATCACGGTGATGGGTGGCGGGGTTACGTCACAGAGGCGGCACACGCCCTAAATTGAATGATCGCCCGAACCGACGTAAATCCGCTTTGCCAAGAAATACGCGACCACGCAGACGGCCGGACCCCCGATCCAGACCGTCTCGTACAGGGACCGCAAGTCTGTTGTTGGGCTGAGCACACCGAAGAGGGACAGGTCCCAAAACAGAAGGGATACGCCAACTGTGCACCATGCCCCGCAAACAGCATAAAGTGCCCGCAAGTCTCGCCTGGGCGATGCGTAACGCCTCCAGGCAACATAAAACAGGGGCGTCATGATGACTTGCAGAGCCTCCAACAGAAGGAGCGGGATAGCCAATTTTTCCAGAGACGCGTGAAAAACTAGATAGAAGATCAACCAAAACGCGACTGGCACGGCAACGATTCCCGCGACCGCAAACACGGCCCACGATCTGCCATTACTTCTGCTGGGCAAGACTATCCACCCCCCGAAGAACAGCCTGGACTGGAATTATTGGGCCCCAGATCCGGGCCCTGCGGGAAATTCCGGATCGATGGCCAAGTCACCTGTTTTGTGTAATTCCAGGACTCGCGCATCAGGAACAGGCCTCCGCCCGTAGCCGGCAGCGCAGCCAACGGAATATAAACAAAGTTCCAGGGACCAAGTTCGGGGACAGCCAGCCAGGGAACAACCGCAACAGTCGCCCCGGCAGCGAACATCTGCTCAGAAATGAGGATGTTCACGAACGGGGCCTCGATTGTGTGCAGGCCCTCTCCGAGAGTTTTGATTTCGTTAACCTGATTTTGGAGCCCGGTGCATGTCTGCGGCAC
>OFHJ01000545.1_pt1 | contig 13922 bp, 13 predicted proteins | sample 1522001 | NCBI WGS metagenome assembly OFHJ01 (sample SAMEA2464838, study PRJEB22497) | soil metagenome | biome: Grassland; feature: Farmland; material: Clay | place: Australia | collected 2013-02-01 | depth 1.2 m | reverse complement strand
CAGATATACAGGGCACGCAAGCGCGTCGAGCTCGAGTTTGACGACCTCCACATCACCCCGGGAGACTTCACGGTCCTCGTGGAAAACCTCCCGGTGCTACGACTCGCACGAACGCAAACAGATACACGCCCTGCGACAGACCAGCAGAGTTCAGCAACCACGAGCCCAAAACGCCCAACGGGGCAAGCAGCAGCAGGTGCAATGACAGGTGCCGGCACGGCAGGGAATGGGGCGTCATCATCTGTGGATCCCGTTCTTCCTCCTTCGTCCTCGTCTTCGTCTTCTTCGAGGTCGCAGATCATCCGGCAAATGGCGTCCAGCGATCCCTGCGCCTGCGCGTAGATCTGTCCATCAGGCCCGTAAAGCGGCGTCATCAGCAGGATGCCGCCTTCAAGCGAGCGCGCGTCTCCGGCCGAGGAGACCGTAACGTCGATCTTGTCGCCGGGCTGGCTGAAGGGCGGCATCGTGGCCACGACGAAGACTCCAGCCATATTTTTTACCTGCATGTTACTGGCGCTGTTCGACCCCGTTCGGGGAACCGTGACGCCCAGCCGTTCCAGCGTCGAAAGCAGGGTCTGCGCCGGGAAGACGGTTTGCGAGCTATCCCCGGTGCCATGCAGCCCTACCACCAGCCCGTACCCCACCAGCTGATTGTCGCGAATGCCCTCGATGGTGGCCACATCCTTGACCCGCGCCAGTTGCCCGGCCTGCGGAGGCTGCACCACTGCGGAGACGGGCGCGGCCGCAGGCGGGAACGGGACCGGTTCGGCCGGTGCCGGGCGCAGTGAGGCCGGGGCCGCCACGTCGGGTGGCGGTGACGCGGTCTCTCAGCGCGCCGCCGGGCGCTGACCCCAACCGTACAGGCGCGGGCCCCGGCCCTGGAAAAGCGCCCCCCCCCCCCGCCGGCGTCATCGCGTGGTAGAGCCGCCTGCCGCTCGCATCGTCCACCTCCAGCCAGCTCGGGGCGGAAAACTTCAGCGTGATGCGTACCTCGCCCTTGGGCGGGCTCGCCGCAGTCTGGCCCGCCTTGTCCGCGTGGGCGGCGCGGAACGCCGCAGTCGCGGAACCGGACGGCTCACGCGCAGCGGCGCGCGGGGTGCTTTGCGCAACGAGCCGCTGCGGAACGGTCCGTGACGCCGGCAGCAACATCAGGTGGTGTTCACGCCAGCGCGATACGCCCCACCACAGCGAGCCCGCCACGATCAACGCGGCGATGACCGCGATTGCGATCGGGCCGACGAGCCGGTTGCCCGTCACCCTGGCCCGCGGAATGCGCGTCAGGTCGGGCGGGGGAATCACCGCACTCGAGAGCAGCTGCTGGAGGGATTCGGCCGATTCGCCCACCAGGTCGGCATAGCGGCCGAGGTAGCTCTTGACGTAGATCGGAGCGCCGAGCGAGCCGAAGTCCTCCGCCTCGAGAGCCTGCAGCACGGCCGGATCCACGTGCAGCCTGTGCGCGGCCTCCTCGACGGTCAAATCGCTGCGCTCGCGTGCACTGCGCAGTCGAGAGCCGATCCCGGCCCCGTGGCGTGTCTCACCGCCCGATTGTCCCGTCATCGCCGTCAACCCGGGTTGTGGTCGAGATGGGCCAACGAGCGGGCCTGGACGGAGTCCGGAAAGTCGAGTTGGAGCTTGCGCGCGTAGATCGCGGCGTCGAGCACATCGTGCTGGGCGCGCATGACCTTCACCGCGAGCAGCAGCAGACCCGGCGTCTCGTTGTTGGAGGAGAGGTAGTCGGTGATCTCCGTGCGCGCCTGGGCGAGCCGGCCGCGCTTGAAATCCATGTCCGCGAGCTGCCAGGCGGCCTGGGCAAAGCCCGGACTCACCGCCAGCGCCGCGCGGAACATCCGCGCGGCCTCATCGTACTTGCGCGCCGAGCGCAGGCATACTCCGGCGTTGGCGTAGGCGGCCTGCGGTGTCAGATACAGCGGATTGCGCGCCGCCTCGAGGAAGTACTTCACGCCCTCCTCCGTACGGCCGGCGCCGCACAGATAGACCGCGTAGTTGTTCTGGAAGTCCGGATTGCGCGGCGCCAGGCTCAGAGCCTCGCGGAACTCCCGATCGGCCTTGTGCGGCTCGCCCAGCCGGTCGAACAGCAGCGCCCTTGCGCTGTGCACGGACGGATCCTCGGGATTTTCCTTCAGGGCCAGGTCGAGCTTTCTCTTGGCCACCGCCAGCTCGCCGCGCTGCAGGTAGGCGATGCCGAGCTCCGTGTTGAAAACAGCCGCCCGGTGCTGCCGCCGAACGGCGCCGGGGTTGGCGCATCCGGCGAGCACCGCCGCGAGCAGCGCGCCGGCACCGGCGAGCAGCGCGAGCCGCGCCCACGAACCCCGCCGCAGGTGCCGTGCGGATGTGCTCACGCATGCACCGCCAGGCCGACGGTCCGGCTGCCGAGGCGCACGGTAGTGCGATCGATGACACGGCCGGCCAGCTGGCCGCATGCGGCATCGATATCCTCACCGCGTGTGCGGCGCACCGTCGCCAACACGCCCCTGCGGATCAGCTCGTCGCGGAACTGCTGCACCACTTGCGGTGGCGAGCGGCCAAAGCGCGTGCCCGGGAAGGGATTGAAGGGAATGAGGTTGACCTTGGCCGGGTGCCCCGCCAGGAGCTTCGCGAGCGCGCGGGCCTGGGCTCTCGAGTCGTTGACACCCTCCAGGAGAACGTACTCGAAAGTGACGCTGCGGCCGTTGCGCTCGTCGATGTAGTGCCAGCACGCCTCTAGGAGCTCGGCGATCGGGTGGCGGCGGTTGATCGGCACCAGCTCGTTGCGCAGCGGGTCGTCGGGGGCGTGCAGCGAGACCGCGAGCGCCACGTTGCTGCGCTCGGCCAGCTTGTAAATCTGCGGCACCAGGCCGGAGGTCGAGAGGGTCACGCGCCGGCGCGACAGATCGAATCCGAAGTCATCGAGAAGAATGTCGAGCGCGGGAACGACATTGCGGAAATTCGCCAGCGGCTCGCCCATACCCATGAGCACGACATTGGTGACCGCCCGCTCACGCCCCTGGGCCGGCGGCGTCGAAGCCTCGATCGAGGACGCGGGGACCGGACCGGGCGACCCGCCCGGGGTGTCCGGCGCCATGGACAGCTCGCGGTTGGCGAGCCAGACCTGGCCGACGATCTCGGCGGTGGTCAGGTTGCGGTTGAACCCCTGCTGCGCCGTCGAGCAAAACGCGCAATCGAGCGCGCAGCCGACCTGGGAGGAGATGCAGAGCGTTGCACGGTCCGGCTCCGGGATGTAGACCATCTCGAACGCCTGGCTGCCGTCGGCGCGCAGCAGCCACTTGCGTGTGCCATCGGCGGAGTGCTGCGTGGTGATGATCCGCGGCGGCTGTACGCTGGCACACTCGGCGAGCCGCGCGCGGAACGCCTTGGCCAAATCCGTCATGCGCTCAAACGATCCCTCCCCCCGCTTATAGACCCATTGCATGAGCTGGCGGGCGCGGAAGGGCCGGCTGCCAAGCTGCGCCACGAAGGACTCGAGCGCGGGGCGAGGCAGGCCCAGCAGGTTCGTGGTCGTGGCGGAGGGGCTCATGGGCTCGAGGGCGGATTCAGCCGCGGGAGTGCAGCTCCGTGGTACTGAAGAAGTAGGCGATCTCGCGCTCGGCGGTCTCCGCAGCATCCGAGCCGTGCACCACGTTCTGCTCGATGCTCTGAGCGAGATCGGCGCGAATGGTTCCCGGAGCCGCCTTTTTCGGATCGGTGGCCCCCATGATTTCACGGTTGCGCGCGATCGCGCCCTCGCCCTCCAGCACCTGAACCACGACCGGTCCGGAGGTCATGTAGCGCACGAGATCCTTGAAGAAGGGGCGCTCGCGGTGCACGGCGTAGAAGCCTTCCGCCTCGCGCTCGGAAAGCCGCAGCATGCGGGCGGCAATGATGGAAAGCCCGGCTTTCTCGAAGCGGCGATACACCTCGCCGATGAGATTGCGGCTGACGCCGTCGGGCTTGACGATGGACAAGGTGCGCTCGAGCGCCATGCGGATTGACCTTTCGGGGGCTGGTAAGGAACACAGGCAGCCGGCGCCCCCTTCGAAGGGGAGCATCTCAGCCGACACTAAGCCGTGCAGTCTACCCGGAGCCCCCCCGCCGGGGCAATTTACCGCTATACCGAGAAGCTCTCCCCGCAGCCGCACTCCCCCTTCACATTGGGGTTGCGGAACCGGAACGCTTCGTTCAGGCCCTGTTTGACAAAATCCACCGTGGTTCCGTCGATGAGAGGCAGGCTTTCAGGGTCGACGTACACTTTCACGCCATGGTCCTCGAACACCACATCGCCCGGCCGCACCTCATCGGCATAATTGACCACGTAGGCGAAGCCGGAACAGCCCGTCTTGCGCACCCCGAGGCGAAGGCCGATGCCCTGCCCCCGGGCGGACAGGAAGTTCTTGATGCGGTTGGCGGCGGATTCGGTTAGCGAGATGGCCATGGGATCAGGGAGGCGAGGAAGCTCTAGGGCAATTTTACACTTCTGGCGGCCAGTGTCGCAGACACTCGCGTAGCGCGTCCTCGATCCTGAGAAGCCGGCCGAGCTTTTCCACCGGCACGGCCAGCTGCTGCGCCCAGTCCGCTGGCCCCCCCGGCGCCAGCTCGGCGCGGCCGCGCCCCTGCAGCCGATCGGCCACCCAGCCGGCGACGGCCAGGGTGTGAGGGCAGCCGTAGGCCTTGAAGGTCGCCTTCCGCACCGATCCGTCGCGAACCTCGAGCTCGAAGCGTATCCAGGCGTCCTGTCCCGGTCCCCCCGCCTCACCCACCACCGGCGTCGCCCCACCGGCCGCAGCGCCTGCCGAGCCCGAGCCCGGCTGCTCAGAGGCCGGCGAAAGCGCCCTCAGACGCTCGATCTCCCGGCGCACCGCGCTCGCGGCCCGCTCCAGCTCGACTGGTGTCGTGAAGCGGCCGAAGCTGAACCGCAGCGAGCTCTGGGCCAGCTCGGTATCGCGACCCAGGGCCCGCAGCACGTAAGAAGGCTCGGCAGAGGCCGAGTTGCAGGCCGAGCCGGTCGAGACGGCGAGCTCGCTCAGCCCCGTGACCAGGCTCTCCCCTTCCACGCCCTCGAAGGACACGTTGAGGATCCCAGGCACGCGCGGCGCGCCCTCTCCATTGAGGTGAGTGCCACCGAGGGCGGTCAACTGCCTCCACAGCCGATCGCGCAACAAGACCAGCCGCGCGCTTTCCGCCGCCAACTCCTCGAGGGCCAGGGCGCAGGCGGCGCCGAACCCGACGATCTGATGCGTGGGCAGCGTGCCGGGCCTCAAGCCCCTCTCCTGCCCGCCGCCGAACATCACCGGCTGCAGATGCGGCCTCGCGCCGGAGCGGACATACAGCGCCCCGATTCCTTTTGGTCCATGGAGCTTGTGCGCAGTGAAGGACATCAGATCGACCGGCAGCGCGCGCACGTCGATCGGGATCTTGCCGGCCGCCTGCGCCGCATCGGTGTGAAACGGGATGCCGCGCGAGCGGCACAGGGCTCCGATGGCCTCGATATCCTGGATCACGCCGGTCTCGTTGTTCACCAGCATGACCGATACCAGCACCGTGTCGGCGCGCAGCGCGGCCGCGACGGACTGTGGCTCGATCCTGCCGGTGCGGTCGGGACTCAACAGGGTGACCGCGAAGCCTTCCTTCTGCAGACGCTTGCAGGCATCGAGCACCGCCTTGTGCTCGATCCGCGAGCTCACCACGTGCCTGCCGCGGTGCACGTTGGCACGCGGTACACCGAGCAGCGCCAGGTTGTCGGATTCGGTCGCACCGGAGGTGAATACGATCTCTTCGGGGGCCGCACCGATCAGCGCCGCGACCTGGACCCGGGCGGCCTCGATGCGACCGGCCGCGCGCCGTCCGAACACGTGCATCGAGGAGGGGTTGCCCCGCCCGCCTTCCTCCCTGAGGCTCAGGCTCATGGCCTCGGCCACGGCCGGATCCACCGGAGCGGTGGCCGCATAGTCGAGATAGATGGGGTCGGACTCGTTGCCTGCGCCGTCCCGGGCCTCGCCCCCGCGGGGCCGAAGCGCCGCCGCGTCCGCAATGGCTCGCGGCGCATTGCTCACGGCGAACTCCGGCCGGCGTGCCGGCGCCGCTGCTGCACGGCCGTCAGGATGCCGCGCAGGATGTTGACCTCGTTTCGGTCGAGCTCCGCGCGCTGCAGGAAGCGCCGGATACGCCCCATCAGATGAGTGCCGCTCTGGGTGCGGTCACGGAAATCGATCTCCTCCAGAACTTCTCCCAGATGCGCATAGAGCCGCTGCATGTCCTGCGGGGCCGCAAGCGGACCCGCCGCCGGAGCCGGATCGATCGTGACACCTCGGGCGCGGAACAGCTCATAGGTCACGATCTGCACCGCCATCGCGAGGTTGAGCGAAGGATAAGCGTCGCTCGCCGGAATGCGGATCAGAAGATGCGCCGACTCGAGCTGCTCGTTGGTGAGGCCTGCGCGCTCCGACCCGAACAGAACCGCGGCCGGACCCCTGGCGCCCTCTTGCAGAATGCGCTTTGCGGCATCCCTGACGTCCGCCACGCGGAAATATTGATCCCGCTCGCGGGAAGTGGCCGCCGCGATGAAACCGCAGCCGGCGAGCGCCTCCGGCAGCGTGTCCACGACGCGCGCGCTCTCCAACAGGTCATCGGCGCCGGAAGCGCGGGCGATAGCCTCGCTGTGGGGGAACTGCCGCGGGCTGACCAGGATGAGCTGCTCGAGGCCCATGTTCTTCATGGCGCGGGCCACCGCGCCCATGTTGCCGGGATGAGAGGGCTCGACGAGGATGATGCGGATGTCGGGGGAACTCATACCCGATACGGTACGTGCTTGCCGGCCGGCTGCAAAGGCCCGTTACCGCTCGAGGCGCAAATCATCGCCCGCGCCGCGCCTCGGGCGTGGCAGGCGCCGGCGAGCGCCCACCCGCCGGCGCTTTCAGCACGACGGCTTATTCGGCCTCGGCCGACCGCGCCTTGGCTCCCGCCTCCGGGGTGGACTTGTGCAGCTTGCTGTGGCGATAGCCATAGAGCGCGTACACCACGGCACCGATCGCGGTCCACACTACCAGACGCACCCACGTGCTCGACGGCAATGTGACGATCATCGTGCCGCACACCAGCGCGCCGCCGATGCAGGTGAACCACGGCGCCGGCACCCTGAACGGACGCTCGAGGTCGGGTCGGGTGTAGCGCAGGACCAGCACTCCGATGCACACCGTCACGAAGGCCATCAGGGTGCCGATCGAGACCAGCTCGCCGAGCAGCCCGACCGGAAACAGCCCGCCGATGACGGCCGCGCATACGCCCGTGACGATGGTACCCGTTGAAGGCGTGCGGAATTTCGGGTGGATCTTGGAGAATGTCTGCGGCAGCAGCCCATCCTGCGCCATCGAATAGAAGATGCGCGACTGGGCGAGAGTCATGACCAGCATCACCGAGGTCATGCCGAGAATCGCGCCGAGGTCCACCGGCAAAACGGCCCAGTGCAGCCGTGGATACTCGCTCAGGGCGAGCGCGATGGGCGCCGCGACATCGAGCTTCTTGTAGCTCACCATGCCGGTGAGCACCGCCGAGACCGCCACGTACAGCAACGTGCAGATGATCAGGCTGGCCAGAATGCCGATCGGCATGTCTCGCTGGGGATTTTTCGCCTCCTGCGCGGTCGTCGAGATCGCATCGAACCCGATGTAGGCGAAGAAGATCACGCCCGAGGCCGCGAACACCCCGCTCCACCCGTACTCGCCCTGACCGATGTTCTTCGGGATGAACGGATGCCAGTTGGCGTGCTGGATGAAGCCGAGGCCCATCACGATGAACAGCACCACCACCGCGACCTTCAGGCTCACGATGACAGTGTTGAACTCGGAGGACTGCTTGATGCCTATGTAGCAGACCGTGGTGAGCGCCGCCACGATGAGCGCCGCGGGCACATTGAGGATGGCGCCGGAGTGCGCGATGGAGAAGCTGTCCGGCGCGGCCTGCATGAACGGCGCGTGAGACAGGGCATACGGGATGTGCACGCCGTAGTTGGCCAGCAGCCGGTTGACGTAGCCCGACCATCCCACCGATACCGTCGCCACCGCGAACAGATACTCCAGGATGAGGTTCCAGCCGATGAACCAGGCGATGCCTTCGCCGAGAGTGGCGTAGGTGTAGGAGTAGGCGCTGCCGGATACCGGCACCATGGCCGCGAATTCCGCGTAGCACAGGCCCGCGAGCGCGCAGCCGACGCCCGCGATGAGGAACGACAACACCAACGCCGGACCGGCATGCTGCGCCGCCGCCACCCCCGTCAGGACAAAAATGCCGGTGCCGATGATCCCCCCGACACCCAGCATCGTGAGCGCCGTTGCCGAGAGCGTGCGATTGAGCTTGTGACCCTCGGCGTCCGCCGCGTCCGCGGCCTCGATCTCGGCGACCGTCTTTGTTGCAAAAAGTTGGGATTTCATTCAGGCAATGTACACGCGCCGCTCCGCGAAATCGAGCTGGCCGGACGCGTGGCGGGCTCGGCTCAGCGCTCGCGCAGGTCCTCGGGTACGAACGGCGCAAACAGCTCGACCAGGGCGGCGTAGACTTTGGGAGTGCCCGCGATGACATGGCCTCCCTGGAGGTACTCCGAGCCGGTGAGAGTGCCGATGTGGCCGCCTGCCTCCTGCACGAGAAGCGTCCCCGCCGCCGTGTCCCAGGGCGAGAGACCGAGCTCCCAGAACCCGTCGGTCCGTCCGGCCGCGACATAAGCCAGATCGAGCGCCGCGGCGCCGGGACGACGTATCCCGGCGGTGTTACGGGTGGCCGCCTTGAGCATGGCGAAGTAGGCGTCGAGATAACGATCGTTGGCGCGGAAGGGGAAGCCGGTGCCGATGAGCGCGCCTTCGAGCGAGCGCCGCTTGCTCACGCGGATGCGGCGGTTGTCCAGATGCGCGCCGCCGCCGCGCGATGCGGTGAACAACTCCTGGCGCATCGGGTCGTAGATCACGGCGTGCTCGAGCCGCCCCCGCTGCTGGCAGGCGATGGACACCGCGAACACGGGAAAGCCGTGCAGGAAATTGGTCGTGCCATCGAGCGGATCGATGATCCAGAGCGTCTCGTGCTGGCCGCTGGCGCCGCTTTCCTCGGCGAGCACGGCGTGATCCGGGTAGTGACGGCGGATGACGCCGATGATCTCCGCCTCTGCGGCCCGATCGACCTCGGACACGAAGTCGTTGCGGCCCTTGGCGGTGATGGTGAGCGCATCGAGGCTGTTCAAGCTTCGGACGATGACCTCGCCGGCTCGCCGGGCGGCGCGGACCGCGATGTTGAGAAGAGCGTGCACTTGAGATTCGGTTCCGACTGCGCCGGCGCCCTCAGGGCAGGTGATCGGCGGCGGTCTTCCTGACGGTCGGGAAGATGTGCTCGGCCGTCAGGCCGCATTGCAGCGCGATCGAGCTCGAGATGTAGATCGAGGAGTAGGTGCCGGCCAGGATGCCGATCAGAAGCGCCGCCGAGAATCCCCGCAGCACCGGGCCCCCGAGCACCAGCAGCGCCACCACGACGATGGAGGTCACCACCTTGGTCATGATGGTTCGCGACAGCGTCTGGTTGATCGCCTGATCGAGCACGACTTCCGGCGCCAGGCGCCGGTTGCCCTCGAAGCGCTCGCGAATGCGGTCGAACACCACCACCGTGTCGTTGAGCGAGTAGCCGATGACCGCCAGCACCGCCGCCACCACGTTCAGGTCGAACGACATCTGCGTGGCGGCGAAGAAACCGAGCACCAGGATCGGATCGTGCAGCACCGCGAGGATGGCCCCGAGGGACAGCCGCCAGGTGTGGAAGCGCCAGGCGATGTAGATGAAGATCAGCACCAGCGTGCCCACCAGCGCCCACATGGCGCTCGTCTCCAGCTGCGAGCCCACCTGCGGCCCCACCACCGACAGCGACAGGCCCGATACCCCCGGATTGACGGCCTTCAACGCCCCGTCCACCCGGACGCGCAGCTGGTCGATCTTCACGCCCGGCTCGGGCGGCAAGCGCACCGCGATCTGCCGCGACGAGCCGACGTACTCGACCACCGCATCGTGAAACCCCGCGGCGGCGAGCTGAGCGCGCACGGCGGACAAGTCCGCCGCCGCGGGGAAGCTCGCCTGGGCGCTGACGCCTCCGGTGAAGTCGATCGCGAAATTCAAGCCGCGGGTGAACAGCAGCGTGAGCGAGGCGATCATGAGCACGATCGACAGCCCGTACCACGCCTTGCGCGTGGCCATGAACGGGTAGTTTGTTTGATGACTGAAAAATTCCACGTGCGAACCCCGGAAAGCCTGTTAGATATGCAGTTTGGCGAGCTTTTTCCGCCCGCCATACATGAGCGTGACGAGGGCGCGGCTTCCCATCAGCGATGTGAACATGGAGGTTGCGATGCCGAGAACCAGCACCACCGCGAAGCCGCGGATCGCGCCCGTGCCGAAGATCCACAGCACCAGCCCCGCGATGCCCGTCGTGATGTTGGAATCAAGGATGGCGGAAAAAGCCTTCTCGAAGCCGGCGCGGATCGCCGCCTGCGGCGATACGCCTTTTCTGAGCTCCTCGCGTACGCGCTCGTATATCAGCACGTTGGCATCGACGGCTATACCCACCGTCAGGATGATGCCGGCAATGCCCGGCAGCGACAGCGAAGCGTGCATCATCGACAGCAGCGCCGCCAGCAGCACGACATTGGCGACCAGCACCGCGTCGGCCACCAGCCCGAATACCTTGTAGTACATCGCCATGAACGCGAGCACGCCGATCATGCCGATGACCAGCGCGGTGATGCCCCACTTGATGTTCTGGCGGCCCAGGCTGGGGCCTATGATCTGCTCGCCCACCTGCGCGATGGGCGCCGGGAGCGAGCCCGAGCGCAGCAGGATGGCGAGGTCCTGCGCCTCGCCCAGGGTGAGGCCGGTGATCTGGAAGCGGTCGGCGAACACGCCCTGGATGGTGGCGTCGTTGATGACCTTCTCTTTCGTGACATAGCGGATGACCTTCTTGCCGTTCTCGACGGAGGTCACGCTGTGCTTGGTGATCAGCACCACGCCCATCTGCTTGCCCACGTTGGCCTTGGTGGTGCGCAGCATGTTCTCGCCGGCGCGGCTGTCGAGCGTGATGTTGACCGCCGGACCCTGGGTGCTCTCACCGACTGTGGCATTGGTGAGCTGATCGCCGGTGGCGATCACTTCGCGCCTCAGCAGCACCGGGAAGCCGGACGGGGTGTCCGTGAACAGCTGGTCGCCGAGGGGCACGTTGCCGGTCTGCTGGGCGACGACTGGATTGTTCTGCGTGTCGTTCAGCCGGAACTGCAGCGTTGCCACCTGACCGAGCAGATTGGCCGCCTCGGCCGGGTTTTGGATGCCGGGAAGCTGCACGTCGATGCGATCGTTCCCCTGGCGCTGCACGATGGGCTCGGACACCCCCAGCTGATTCACGCGGTTGCGCAGCGTGGTGATGCTCTGCTCGATCGCATAGTTCTCGCGCTGGCGCACCTGGGCCTGCGGCATCACCGCCTGCAGGACCGTGCCGGAGGAGGTGCTCTCGGCCTTGATCGTGAGGCCCTGCAGCGGCCGGGCGAGCGCCGCCTGCGCGGCGCGCACATCGGCCTTGGGCCCGAGCACGATGCGCACGGTATTGGGCACCGTGCTGCCGCCGGTCGTCACGACCGAAATGCCCTCGGTCTGGATCCCGGTTGCGGCCAGCGCGCGGCCGGCATCCTGCGAATAGGTCTGCATCAGCAGGTGAACCGCACTCTTGATGTCCACCTGATAGAGCAGATTGAGCCCCCCCTGCAGGTCCAGGCCGAGCGGCATGGGCTTCAGGCCCAGATGTCGCAGCCACGCCGGAGTGAGCGGCACCAGCGTCAGCGCCGAAATGTACGTGCCCTGGTACTTCGAATCGATCGCATCGTGGGCCTGCAACTGATCCGAGACGTCGGAGAACCGTACCAGAAGGCGTCCGTTCTGCACGTAATAGCTCTGATACGGGATCTTGTGCGCCGTCAGATAGGCGGCCACCGAGTGCGCCTGGGCCGGGGTGACCGGCGAGTGGTCGGCATGCGCCAGCTGCAGCGCCGGGGCGTTGCCAAACACGTTGGGCAGGGCAAACAGCATCGCCACCGCCAACAGCACCGCGATCAGGATGTATTTCCAGCGAGCGTATTCGAGCATGGGTTTCCTGGTGACTATCGTTACGCGAGGGCGGAGCTCAGGGGTTTCTTCGAACCTTTCGCTGCCCGCAGCGGACCTCGGGAATCAGGCGCTTTTCAAGGTACCCTTGGGCATCAGGGCGTTGACCTGGACCTTCTGCACTTTCACTCGCACGCCCTCGGCCACCTCCAGGGTGACGAAGTGCTCGCCGACCTCTGCGATGCGGCCGAGCAGTCCCCCGCTGGTCACCACCTCATCGCCCGTTGCCAGCTTGGAGATGAGCGTCTGGTGCTCCTTAACCTTCTTCTGCTGCGGCCGGATCATCAGGAAATAGAGGATCGCGAAAAAGCCGACCATGAACAGGACCAGCGTGAACGGGCTGCCGGAGGAGCCCGGCGCGGCCGTGGCGGCCCAAGCCGTAGGTATCAATGAATTCATATACTTGTTCCTCGGGACGACCCCCGACCCGGACCGGCACGCCGGCCCCCCCGGGGGCGAAAGGGCGGCATTATGCCACAGCGTCCGCGGCCGCCCGTCGCGCCAGAAAATCCGCCGCGAACGTCCCGAGCCGGCCCTCCCCGGTGGCCTGCCGGAGCCCCTGCATCAGTCGCAGGTAGAACGCGAGGTTGTGCAGGGTGCCCAGCCGGCAGCCCAGGATCTCGTTGCAGCGATCGAGGTGACGCAGGTAGGCGCGGGAGTAGTGCCGGCAGGTGTAGCAGTCGCACTGCGGGTCGATGGGCCGCAGGTCGCGCTGGTGGGCGGCATTGCGGATGTTGATGACGCCGGTGGCGGTGAACAGATGGCCGTTGCGGGCGTGACGCGTGGGCATCACGCAGTCGAACATATCGACCCCCCTGAGGACCGCGGCCACGATGTCCTGCGGACGCCCGACGCCCATCAGGTAGCGGGGCCGGTCCGAGGGCATGTGGGGTATTACGGTCTCGAGAATGCGCAACCGCTCCTCCTCTGGCTCACCGACCGCGAGCCCGCCGATCGCGAGCCCGGGCCAGTCCAGGCGCAGCAGCGCCTCGAGCGAAGCGAGGCGCAGCGCCGCGTGCATGCCGCCCTGCACGATCCCGAACAGCCCTCCGGGGGGCTCGTCCCGGTAGTAGCGCGCGTGCCCCCGTGCCGCCCAGCGCATGGACAGCTCCATGGAGGCGCGCGCCTCGGCTTCGGCTGCCGGATAGGGCGTGCACTCGTCGAATGCCATCGCGATGTCCGAGCGCAGCCCGAGCTGCACCTCCATCGAGTCCTCGGGGCTCAAGCGCACCTCCGCTCCATCGACGGGCGAGCGGAATCGAGCCCCTTCCTCGGTGATCTTGCGCAGGCTCTTCAGGCTGAACACCTGGAACCCGCCCGAGTCGGTGAGGATCGGCCGCCGCCAGTTCATGAACTCGTGCAGCCCGCCATGGGCGGCAATGACATCGACCCCTGGCCGCAGCATGAGGTGGAAGGTGTTGCCGAGCACGATCTCGGCGCCGAGCCCGGTAAGCTCCTCGGGGGTCATCGCCTTCACGGTGCCGTAGGTGCCCACGGGCATGAAGGCCGGGGTCTCGATGGTGCCGTGACGGGTAGTGAGGCGACCCCTGCGGGCGCTGCCGTCGGTCGCCAAAAGCTCGAAGGTCGGTCTCAAAATTCACCTGGTTGAGAAAGTGCCGCCCGCAGGGGCGGGGAGCGCTCAGGGCTCGTCAGAGCCGGCATTGTGCGCGATGCCGTCGGCGAGGAACATGGCGTCGCCATAGCTGAAAAAGCGGTAGCCCGCCTCGACCGCATGCCGGTAGGCCCCCAGCACCGAGT
>OFHJ01000544.1_pt1 | contig 13937 bp, 13 predicted proteins | sample 1522001 | NCBI WGS metagenome assembly OFHJ01 (sample SAMEA2464838, study PRJEB22497) | soil metagenome | biome: Grassland; feature: Farmland; material: Clay | place: Australia | collected 2013-02-01 | depth 1.2 m | reverse complement strand
GGTCTCCGATGTTGCCTGGCGTTTGTGTGATAACAACACCTTAGCACATGGAACCAACCTTCATCCTTACATTTCAATTGCTTACGAGTGCGTTTGCCCGCCGCTGGGGCTTAACCTAGTGCCATTCATCTAGCATCGTGAGCTCGGGCGTAGAGATGAGATACCGTCCGGGGTCCCGCGCATGCCGGCTGGCTTCTTGACAGGGGCGAGTCGACGAGGTATAGAGGTCGTATCCGACGCGTCGGATACGACGGAGGTTCCATGCTGAGCCGCTCACTCGTCATCCGCTATTGCTGGGAAGCATTCGCGCTCGTGTGGCTGGTCGGCGCGATCTACACGAAGCCGACGCTGCGAGGCACGAACCCCGGCGTGCGAATTGCGTCCCTCGCGACCCTTCTGTTGGGATTTTTCCTGATGACTTCGGACTGGGTCCCAAGCTGGCTCCTCACGCGGCCGCTGCTCGTGAGTCCCGCACTGCAATCCACCGGTGTTGCGCTCACCGTCATCGGCTGTTCGTTTGCGATCTGGGCACGGCTGGCATTGGGCCGGAACTGGAGCGGCAACCCCACCGTCAAATCCGGGCACGAGCTCGTCATCAGCGGACCGTACGCGCTCACGCGACATCCGATCTACACGGGCATGCTGGTAGCGGTCATCGGCATGACGCTCGCCGATCCGAGGTGGCGGTGCATGCTCGGGGCCATCCTGATCACGCTCGCCCTGCTGGTGAAGATCCGCCAGGAGGAGCGCCTGATGATCGAAACGTTTCCCGAGACCTATCCGACATACCGGCGGCGGGTCAGGGCGTTGATTCCCGGCTTGTTCTGAGGCACCTTCTCATCCCGTGGCAGCCCACCGCAATCCGCCGCCGACCCAGTTCTGCGAACAGATCGAACATGACCTGGGGGCGATCCGTCGCGCGCTGCGCGTTCCGCTCCAGAGCGAGATCACACGCGGCGGATTGACGCCGCCACAGATGGCGGTCATGCGGACCGTCGTGCGGTCCGCAGGTATCAGCCTCAAGGAGTTGAGCCGCGTCGTGAGCCTGGCACATTCCACCGTCAGCGGCATCGTGGATCGACTCGAGCGCAAAGGGCTGCTGGAGCGGAGGGCCGATCCCGCCGACGGCCGTGCCACGCGCATCCACCCTTCCGCCGTGGTCCGGGATTTCGTCGACGAGCGGCTGCCGAAACTGTCTCGAGGCCCCTTGGAACGCGCGCTCGATCGCGCGAGCCGGACCGAGCGGGCCCAGATCGGTGCGGCGATACGGCGGCTGCGTGAGCTACTCGACGAGACGAGGGTGGAGCCTGCAAGCCGCTCGTTCCGGTAGCGCAATCGCGGGCCGCTGAAGGAGCAGCGGGATCGAAAGCCAGCGTGAACTCGACGGCCCGGCGCCGGCTCCCGGGACAAGTTTCCGTAGCGCGCCAGCGGTGAGTGGGCTCGCAGCACCGCTGGCGATCGTGGGCGATTTCCTGGGCCCCGGGGTGGGCACCGGACCGGATTGACAAGCCCCTCCCGGTGAAGGACGATTGTTGTCGTAGTAGGCGTCGCTTGCGCGTGCATGGGAGCATCAAAATGCGCAACCTTGCCGCTGCGGCCCTCGTCCGGGCCCTGCCACTGGCGGCCTGTGCCACCCGCCCTCGGCTGACGACCCGGAATCGGGTCCTCGTCGTACCGGCGTACGGCGCGTCCTGGGTCAATCACTCGCTCGTGGTTCAAGGCTTCATCCCTGTCACCATTGGCGGCCGGTCGTATTACTACGATCCGCCGGCAGGGCCGCCGAGCCGGTGGCGATCAACCTGGCCGAGCTGGTGCAAGCAGGCACAGATGGTTCGAGCCCCCTGGGGCGGATCTTTCTGGCCGACGGCCACAATGACGCCAGCCCCGTCTCAATGACGTCGGCATAAGGGCCCGCGCCGTCGCAGACCCCGAAGATTCAGCCGCGCGCCACTGTGACGCGCGTCATCCCGTGGAGCGGGCAGGGGCTGCCGCAGCGTGCCCATGGCTCACGGACGCGTCACTCCGTTGGACCCGGACGGCCGCGGTCCCGACAGGCCGTCCACTCCGTGCCGCGCGGCTCACCCGCGGCGCTCGCCCGGAACCGGACTGGAAAAGCCAGCGGGTTCCGGGCGAACGGCGCTTTTTGGTCAAAGCGGCAGGTGCATGCCGCTCGACAGATTCAGCACGATGGCGAACGTGAGGTACATCAGCCACAGCCCGGTGATGCTGTGGAGAAATCCCATCGTCTTCAGGCTCCCGGGCAACCCGCGCCCGAAGCTCACGAAAAGATCGGCGACATAGACGGCCATCAGGCCGACAAACAATAGCCATACCGGCCAGTCGTGGGCCCGCAGGAAAACGATGAATCCGAGCAGCGATACGAGAAAGAAGGCGATGGCCATGAACCCGCCCGGCCGGGGGTCGCCGCCGCGCATGCGGATGTATCCCATGGCGAACCAGTGGATGCCGAACACCGAAGTGATGATGCCGGCGGCGTACAGCGGCGAGCCTTTGAATACCGGGAACCAGCTCAATCCGATCAGCAGCAACATGCCGTTGACGAACTGACAGAAGCCGGGCATCCAGAATCCCCACACGCCGTTGGCGAGATCCACGTTCGCGTCGCGCGTCGGGTAGCCGAACAACTCCTGCGGCCCGTAGATGAGATATCCGGTGCCTAGGCCGAAGAACGCCAGGCCGAGCGGCACGTAGATGGATGCCGGTAGCTGAATTAACTGCGGACTCATCGTTGACTCCCCTTGGTGACAGTCGGAATTTTTAGGTGTCTCAACGTCGATGAAGCGATGTCGGTGCGCGCGGGCGCCCTCGCTTGGCCAGGAAGCGGTGGGGCGCTCGTCCATGCGGCGAAAGCAGTCCGTCACGCAGAGTGTGCCGCCGTGCTGCGCTGCGGGATGCGCAAACGCCGTGCGTGCCTCCCGGCGGGCGCCGGTCGCCGGCGGCTGGGCGGCGCTGAAACGGGCCGTTGCAGGAGGTCCGTGACGAAGCAGGCGGCAGCGGCATTCTCATGGGTTGCATGGCCCCCTTGACTCCATGCAATGGATGATATTCGCAGCGGGTCTGCATCGGTACAACCGCCCCACCACCGAAAGCGCGCTCCTGCGCAGGAGTGTTCCGCGCGGTGAACACATCCAGGTGCCGTGCATCGCCCGAAACGGGCGCCAGGAACATCAGCAGACGCGCGCAGCAAGTCGTGGAGTCGCTGAGCTCGATGGCGATTGCGACTTTCCCATGCTCGTCATGGCCGATGTTGGACGCTCCGAAGCCGAATCCTTAACGTTGCAGTGGGAGAGTCCGAGCTGCCGCCATCCTCTTCAAACCTGTTCCGCGATCCAAGTGCATTTTCCAGAAGGACAGGCCGGATATCGCACACCGAAACTCGACACGATGAGGCGGTCGGCTGGAGCCTGACCCATCAAGGTGCCCGCCAAGACCTCATTGGGACTCAAAGCCGGCGGCCGGGCGAGCGACACGCACCGCTCCTCCGCGCTGTCGACAGGCTCGTCGTCGCCGATTCGGCCTTTCAGGGATTGATCGTTCAATGTCACGGACGTTCGAGCAATTCCGTCGGATCGCTGCGGCTCAGAATCCGGGTCACGGTCAGTTCCGAGCGGGATGGCCAGACCACGGAGTCTGCGATGAATCAGCCTGTGCCCTTAGGTTTGCATCGCGTCCGGTCGCGAAGATGAGCGAGCCGATGTCGTCGAAGGAGTCTGTCGGATCAGATGCGCTCGGTCCTGTGCTGCCCGAGACCATGAACTCGGGTGCATCGCGCTCGTCGGCGCGAACGCATATCGCTGCCGGGGGGCACCGGCGGGCACTGCTGTCGCCCCACAGAGGGGACCGCGCGCGTGCTCTCAGCCTGTGCCGGGAGAGCCCGGTCCCTATCTGACCGGAGCGCCAACACATGTCTCGGGCCCGTTTCTGCTCGTGTCGCTGCGCAAAGCGCTGTGCCCCTTCGGCATTGCGGCTGTGGCGAGTGGTGCATTGGGTGCGGGGAGGCTCGGGCGATGTGAGCTTCCCGATGCTGAACTCCCTGAGCCTGGGGCTGACGGTCGCCGGGGCGATGCTGGTGATGATCTCGCTGGTCATCGGCAGCTTCTCCACCGGGGGCTGGAGCGGGTATCCGCCGTACACGGAGATCCATTTCCAGCCCGGCCCGGGCCCGGACTACTGGATCTGGGCGGTGACGCTGGCGGGGATCGGCTCGACGCTCACGGGGATCAATTTCGTGGTGACGATCCTCAAGGAGCGCGCCCCGGGGATGGGGCTGATGCGCATGCCGCTGTTTACCTGGAACGCGCTGTGCACGGCGCTGTTGCTGGTGTTCGCCATGCCGCCTTTGACCGTGGCGGCGCTGATGCTGGCCGCGGACCGCGACCTGGGGTTTCACTTCTTCACCAATGCCCTGGGCGGGAACATGATGAACTTCGCGAACCTGTTCGGGCACCCGGAGGTGTACATCCTGATCCTGCCGGCCTTCGGGGTGTACTCGGAGGTCATCTCGACCTTCTCCGGCAAGCGCCTGTACGGGTACACGACACTGGTGATCGCCACCATGTCGATCGCTTTCCTGTCCTTTGGGGTGTGGCTGCACCACTTCTTCACCATGGGCCAGGACGCGAACGTCAATGCGGTCTTCGGGATCGCCACGATGCTGATCGGCATCCCCACGGGGGTGAAGATCTACGACTGGATGGCGACGCTGTACCGGGGCCGGATCCGCTTCAGCGTGCCGACGCTCTACGCGCTCGCCTTCATGGTGCTGTTCGTGCTCGGGGGGCTCACCGGCATCATTCTCGCCAACCCCTCGATCGACTTCCAGGTCCACAACACGCTGTTCCTGGTCGCGCACTTTCACAACATGCTCATCCCCGGGCTGCTCTTTGGCATGCTCGCCGGATATACGTACTGGTTCCCGAAGGTGTTCGGGTTTCGCCTGAACGAGCGCTGGGGGTACATCGGCGCCTACAGCTGGATCATCGGGTTCACTGTGGCGTTCATGCCCCTTTACGCGGTGGGGCTGATGGGCATGACGCGCCGCACGGTCTCGTACACCAATCCGGCGTTTCAGCCGTGGCTGCTCGTGGCGGGCGCGGGGGCGCTGGTGATCGTCTTTGCGCTGGTGAGCATGGGCGTGCAGCTGTACGTGTCGATCCGCGAGCGCGAGCGCACGCGCGATCTGAGCGGTGACCCCTGGGACGGGCGCACCCTGGAGTGGGCCACGCCCTCTCCGGTGCGGGCGTACAACTTTCCGCTCATCCCGCACATCGACTCCCGCGATGCGTTCGCGGTAGCCAAGCACAACGGCAACCGCTATGCGCGCCCGGGCGCGTACGCGGACATCCATCTGCCGGGCAATACCCGCGTCGGGGTGATCGCCGCGGTATTTGGCACTACCTTGGGCTTCGCCCTGGTCTGGCACATCGGGTGGCTCGCCTGCTCCTCCCTCGCGCTGGTGCTGGGGGCGCTGATCGGGCGCGCGCTCGGCGGGGATCGCCACCCGCTGACGATCCCGGCCGCGCGGGTCAAGCGCGATTACGAAGCCTGGCTCGAGACAGTGGACCCGGCGCTGCAGGCACCGGTGAGCGAGCCGGCCGGCCCGGCGATCGCCGCCTCCGGGCTCGGAGCGGCCCGATGAGCGCCATCGCCCGCCCGTACGGGTTCACCTTCAGCACCGAGCCCGAGCCTGCGCACGATCCGGCGCCGAAGGCCCTCTCGGGGTTCTGGCTGTTCATGATGAGCGACCTGGTCCTGTTCGCCCTGGTGTTCGCCACCTACGTGACGATGCTCATGCCCGCCTCCTTCGCCCACGGCCCGACCCCCAAGCAGCTCTTTGAGCTGCCGGGCACCGCGCTGGAGACCGCCGCGCTGCTGACCAGCACCTTCACCTTCGCGATGGCCTCGCTGGCGATCCAGTACGAGCGCGGGCGCACCCGGGTCCTGTTCTGGATGGGAGTGACGCTGGCGCTCGGAGCGGGCTTCCTCGCCCTGGAGGTGCACGAGTTCGCCCGGCTGTTCGCCGAGGGAGCCGTGCCGCAGCGCTCGGGGTTCCTCAGCGCGTTCTTCGCCCTGGTGCCGCTGCACGGCCTGCACGTGCTCGTCGGCTCGATCTGGCTGGCACTGATGCTGCTCGAGGTCGCACGCTCGGGAATGACCGCGACCACCCGCTCGCGCCTGGCCCGCCTGGCCCTGTTCTGGCACTTCCTGGACCTGATCTGGGTCGGGATCTTCTCGCTCGTGTACCTGGGAGGGCGCGCGTGAACGCTTCGGCACACCACGCGCCCGACCCCGCAGGCTATCGCCAGGAATTGCGCGCCTACCGGTGCGGCTTTCTGTTCGCCGCGCTGCTCACCGCCGTCCCCTTCGCCCTGGAGGGCTCGGGCCGCTTCACCCGCAGCGCGCTCCTGTGGGTCATCGCCGGGCTCGGCCTGACCCAGATCTTCGTCCACGTGCGCTACTTCCTGCACGTGGACCTCAGTCCCGAGCGGCGCGAGCCGCTCGCGCTGCTGGCCTTCTCCGCCGCGCTGCTCGTGCTCATGGTCGCCGGCATGCTCTGGATCCTCTACAACATGTACGTGCGCATGATGTGACCGCCCGCTCATGCCCCAGCCTCCCGGCCTCCTCCACACCCCTCACTCCACAGCACTCACACCCGGCTCGGCCGGCGCGGCGCGATCATGGGCGACGGGCATCGGCGCCGCAGGCGGCGCTGCGTTTGCGACTTCACCGCATGCGGAAGCGGTCCGGCTCGGGCTTGGCATACCGGACTCGGCCCCGGAGCTGTCCGATGCGCCTGAAGGCGCTGCGGCTGCGCTTGCGGAGAGCCCAACCGCGCTGGGACTCGCCGTCAATCTGTGCGGGATGACATGCCTCGCGCTGCTCGCCGGGCTGCCGGGGCATCCGGCCGCGAACCAGCGGTGCGGACATTACGGCGACGAGCGTAAAGGGCAGAACAACTTCGAACGGGAACCCCCATCCCGGGTGCAGGAGCGCGGGGTACATTGCCAGGGGCAATGCCCGGCGGATGGAATACCCTGAATGCCGTCAGCACGAGTGCGGCCGCAAGCGCCGCGACGACCGCGGTGCTTGCATCGGCCCCGAGAAGCGCCGTGAGGGCGGTGCCGATCGCCGCGCCGACCACAGAGCCACAGATCACCGAGCGCGGCTTGGCAATCTCCACGTCCGGGAGGTAAAGAAGTATGGCCAGCGTTGCGCCAAAGGGCGGCACGAGAAAGAGGCCGTCCATCGAGGCGCCCAACCAGGCGAGCGCCCCGAGCAGCACGGTCATCCAGATCTCGCCCATCAGCTCATGACGAATTCCCGCGTTTTGGGGGCTGTCTGTGCGGTGCAGCATTTCAGTGTCAGGCAGTGCTCTGCGCGCGCGCCTGCGAAGGGTCCGCCACCGCATCCATGACCCTTGTGCAGTACACCACTGTTGCGCCCGCGTTCACGGCAACCGCGACGCCCAGAGCTTCGGCAATCTCTTCAGCGCTCGCCCCGAGGCGCTGGGCGGCCTCGGTGTGGACTGCAATGCAGCCGTCACAGCGGACCGTAACGGCGACTGCGAGCGCAATGAGCTCACGGGTCTTGCCACCGAGAACGTTCTTGCGCTGCCCGGCGGAACTGAGCGCCGCATATCCCTTGATCGTCTCGGGACTGAGGGTGGCGAGCTGCCTCACTCCGGCCGCCAGCTCTTTGCGATATTCCTTCCAATCCAGCATCATCATCAGAACCTCAGCGGTGATTACCTCGGGATGATAAGAAGCGATGGGACGCCTCGAAATGGCAGCGCGGATCATTCGCATGGCTGACCGGCTCAGCGGGGCCGTCCCGGCGCTCGAGCACATCGAGGGAATGTATGGATGATGCGCTCACCGGGCTCGCTCCGATGCTGCGCGTGCAGCCGCAGCTGCAGATCGTTTGCCGTTTCGGCGAGCAATGGGCCTCGGAACATGCGCCGGAGACCGATCAGTGGGCGCCGTTTCATCTGGTGACGGAAGGATCCTGTGCGATCGACCTGGCCGAGGGTGAGCGCTCGATAACACTCTCGGCCGGCGACATAGCGGTGCTGCCGCACGGCAGCCGGCATACGGTGAGGGGGGCGGGCACGCCGGCTGGTGCGCGGAATAACTTTGGAATCCGCGCGAGCTCATTGGGTCCGCTCACACTGAAAACCAATACCGACTCCGAGCCGGAGGCGCAGCTGATCTGCGGGCGCCTGCGCTTCGAGCTGGCGCATCACAATCTCATCCTGGCGGCGCTGCCGAAGATCATCGTGGTGTCCTCCTCCGGCAGCAGCGCCGCGGCGTTGCGCCTGCGCACGTTGGTCGCGGTGATCAAGGAGGAGATTGAAGGCGGCCGCCCGAGGGCTCTCGCCATCGCCACCGACCTCGCCAGTGCGCTCTTTGTCATGGTAGTGCGTGCGCATCTCGAGCGCGAAGGCACTCATGGCGGGGTCCTCAGGCTGCTCGCACACAGGCAGGCGGGACGGGACGTCACGGCCATGTTGAGCGATCCGGCCAGGAAGTGGGTGTTGGATGACCTTGCGGCTTGCGCAAACACCTCGCGCGCCAGTCTGGTGCGCATGTTCCACCAGGCTGTGGGGCAGTCCCCTCTGGCTTTCCTCGCGGAACTCAGACTCGACCTCACCAGGTCCAAACTGTCCACCTCGTCCTTGCCGGTTGCATCGATCGCCGCCGAGGTCGGCTACGGATCGGAAAGCGCTTTCAGCCGCGCCTACCATCGCCGCTTCGGCTCCCGGCCCGGCGAATTGCGCAGGGGCGCACCGGTTACGGCGGCCGACCGGGCGGCAGGCCGGGCGGCAGGCCGGAAAGCGCGGTAGGCCTCGAGTGCGTGAAGCTCCCGTCCGCTCGGTATCGTATCCCCGGCCACCGCGGAATCTCCCGATGGCGGAAAGGGCCTCCCGAGCTTTGCATAGGCACGATCGACGCGTGCGCTTCGAGGCTCACGCGTGCGCCGAGTCGAAGTCCGTGCCGAGACACACCGGTTTCCACGCCTCGAGTTCAGCGCAGAACGCGTCAAGGACCTCCCGGGTACGCTGATAGGCGTCAGATCCCAGGACCAGATGAAGGGGCGGGCTCGCCGATCGCACCGCCTTGATGATGGCCGCCGCGGCGCGCGCCGGATCTCCCGGCTGCCTGCCGGCCATCGTGGCGAGCCGCCGCTGAGCCGCGCCCGCGGTCTCGGCGTAATCCTCGAGGTTCGCGCCGCCGCGGCGAATCGAGTGATCGGAGAGAAAGTCCGTGCGGAAGGCGCCCGGCTCGACCAGGGTCACCCGGATGCCGAGCGGTGCGACCTCCCGGGCGAGACTCTGCGACATCCCTTCGACGGCCATCTTCGCCGCTGCGTAAAGGCCGGATCCCGCCGCCGGGGCGACGCCGGCGATCGAGGTGATGTTGACGATGTGACCCGAGCGCTGCGCACGCAGAAAAGGCAGCGCCGCCTGGATCACCCGGCGGGGACCGTGAAAGTTGACGTCGAACAGGTGCGAGACTTGCTCCTCCGTGGCCTCTTCCACGGAGCCGAGCAGGCCGTAGCCGGCATTGTTGACGACGACGTCCACCCGACCGAGGCCGAACGCGGCAGCCACGGCCTGCTTGACTGCTCGAGGATCGGTCACCTCGAGCGGCAGGATCGTGAGGCGACCCTGCCGCTGAGCGATCTCGGCCGAGCCGCTGCGGGTGGTGCCGATCACGGTCGCGCCTTCGGAGAGAAGGGTTTCCGCGAGGACCTTGCCGAAGCCGCGCGAGACGCCGGTGATGAACCAGACTTTCGATTCATGAGCCATGAGGGTTTCCCTGTTGAGATGGATGGAAAGGCACGGATGGGGTTCGCGGCTAGCTTTGCCCTTCCGGGAGCCGGGAACGGGCATGCTGGAACTCGATCATCCAACCGGGATACTCCTGCGGCAGCGCGCTCACCGCGTCGAGCTCCGCCAGTTCCTCGTCCGTCAGGCGAAGCCCGGCGGCGGACAGGTTGTCATCGAGCTGCTCCAGGGACTTCGCTCCGATGATCACCGACGTGACGAACGGCTTGACGAGCACGTAGGCGAGCGCGACGCGTGCCACAGACATTCCGCGGGCGTCGGCGATTCGGCGCATGACATCGACACAGTCGAACACGCGCTCGCGATTCACCGGTGGGAAGTCGAACGAGGCCCGGCGCGCTCCGGCCGGAGCGGCTCCGTCCCGGGTGAACTTGCCCGAGAGCAGGCCGCCGGCGAGCGGGCTCCACACCATCAGACCGAGACGCTCGGCCTGCAGCAGCGGGACGATCTCTCGCTCGATGTCACGGCCGGCGATCGAATAGTAGGCCTGCAGGGTGGCGGGCCGTATCCAGCCGTGCCGCTCGGCGACTCCGAGCGCCTTCATCAGAGCCCAGGCCGACCAGTTCGAGACCCCCACGTAGCGAACGTGGCCCTGGCGAGTCAAGTCCTCGAGCGCACGCAGGGTCTCCTCGACGGGCGTCACCTGGTCGAGAGCATGAATCTGGTACAGGTCGATGTAATCGGTGCCGAGGCGCTTCAGGCTCGCCTTGATCCCGTCCATGATGTGTCCGCGCGAGGCGCCGCGGTCGTTCGCTCCCGGGCCCGTCGGACCGAACACCTTGGTGGCGAGCACCAGATCGGTGCGCGGACGCCCGCAGTTGCGCATCGCGCGGCCGGTGATTTCCTCCGCGAGGCCCTCCGAGTAGACGTCGGCCGTATCGATGAAATTCACGCCGGCATCGAGCGCGCGGCCGACGATGCGATCGGCGAGAGATTGATCCAGGCCGCCTATGGCCGACCAAAAGCCGCGCCCACCGAAGGTCATGGTGCCGAGGCAGATTTCCGAGACGAGCAGGCCGGTGTTGCCGAGTGTTCGATAGCGCATGGGTTCTCTCCTGGGAGGAGCGCTGCGCACGGCGCAGGCGCTCGATTCGTCCACCACAAGTGTGTCTTCATTGCATGCGCCGCCCGGGTCGAATCGATCTGTCCGGAGGTCGTCGCCGCAGATCATCCGCGTCGCGCAGCGATGCCCGCATCAGTCTGTCCGAATTCCTCGCCGCCCGCTACCGCCCGGGAAAGCCGACCACGGGCTTGACAGCGTGCCGGCAAGGCGCCGCCGCCCCGCGGACGGGACGAGCGCCGCCGCCGATCCCTGCAGGATCTCCTTCGCGCGGCGGCCGCGGTCCCCGCGAGCCGTTCCGCATGGTTGCCCGGCCGCTACGAGCCGAGCGTCCCGTGCGGGTCGATGACGAATTTCCGCGCTACGCCGCGATCGAAGTCGGCGTAGCCCTGAGGGGCTTGCTCGAGCGCGATGGCGGTCACATTGACCGCTTTGGCGATCTCAATGCGCCCGTGGAGGACCGCCATCATGAGACCGCGGTTGTATTTCATGACGGGAGTCTGTCCCGTCACGAACGACAGCGACTTGGCCCAGCCGAGACCGAAGCGCAGGCCGAGACTCCCGGTGCGGGCGGCAGGGTCCTTGGCGCCCGGATCATCCGTCACATACAGACCCGGAATGCCGATCGCTCCGGCGGCGCGGGTCACCTCCATCAGTTGATTGAGTACGACGGCCGGCTGCTCCGCGCCGCCGTGGCCCTTCGCTTCGAAACCGACGCAGTCCACCGCGCAATCAACCTCCCGCACGCCGACAATCGCCTCGATCCGATCGGCGATGGCGCCGGCCTCGCACAGGTTGAGCGTCTCGCGGCCGAACGAGCGCGCCTGGGCAAGCCGTTCGGCGCTGAAATCGGTCACGATGACCACCGCTGCGCCGAGGAGCAACGCGGACGCCGCGGCCGCCAATCCTACGGGGCCCGCCCCGGACACGAGGACGGTCGAGCCGGTGGTGACGCCGGCGGACACGCACCCGTGGTATCCCGTCGGCAGGATGTCGGTGAGGCATGTCAGGTCGAGGATCCTTTCCAGCGCCTGGGCTTTGTCCGGGAAGCGCAACAGATTGAAGTCGGCGTACGGGACCATGATGTATTCGGCCTGGCCTCCGACCCACCCGCCCATATCCACATGGCCGTAAGCACCGCCGGCGCGCTCCGGGTTGATGTTGAGACGGACGCCGGTCGCGCCTTCCTTGCACGTCCGGCAGCGCCCGCATGCGACATTGAAAGGGACCGACACGAGATCACCAACCGAAATGAACTGCACGTCGCGCCCGGCTTCGATGACCTCGCCGGTGATCTCGTGCCCGAGTACGAGCCCGGGCGGCGCGGTTGTTCGGCCACGTACCATGTGCTGGTCGCTCCCGCATATGTTGGTGGTGATCACCTTTAGGATCACGCCGTGATCGCACCGCCTTCCGCGCGGGTCGATCAGTTTGGGGAAGTCGATGCCGCGCACCTCCACGTTGCCCGGCGCGACGTACACGACACCTCTGTTGCTGGCCATGTTTCAGTGCTCCTCGTGGTTCAGCCGGATGTCCGGGCCCCGGCCTCGGCGACGGCCTGGTCCTGCTCGCCTGATCCGCCGCTGACGCCGATGGCGCCCACCACCTTGCCCTGTCGCTCGAGCGGTATTCCGCCTGCGAAAACCATCACGGCGCCGCCGTTTGAAGCGTGAATTCCGAAGAAATCCGCGCCGGGCTGGGCAAGCCTCGCCAGATCCCGGGTGCTGATGTCGAAAGCCCCGGCGGTGAGCGCCTTTTTGATCGAGATATCGATGCTGCCTATCCACGCTCCGTCCATGCGGACATGGGCGATCAGATGGCCGCCTGTGTCGGCGATCGCGATGTTCATGGGCTGGCGAAGGTCCTTCGCCTTCTGCTCGGCGGCGGCGATGATCCGGCGCGCGTCGTCCAGAGTGATCATGCGGAACTCCTGCGAAGGGTGCGGCGAGGTCGCCGTGCTCCGAAAGGCTAGGTAAGCAAGAGCGCGAGAAATTGAACGACCATGGCCGAATTGCCGATTCGAAGCGGGAAATCGTCGTAGCGGATCTGCGGCTTGCTCCGCGCACCGAGGCAGTCGCCCGGGACGTCGCGCACCGGTCGGCTCGCAAAGGCATGACTCGGGAACGTCCTTAGCCTAGACGTCGAAGCGCCTACGGCCGAACCGGCGGGCATCGACGGACCATGCTCCGGGCCCGAGCAGCAGGAGGGCCGCGCAGATCGCGGCGCGTGTGATATGGAGGTAACCGTGTGGCCGTGGCCCATGGATAGGTGCCTCGCGCGAGGAGGATGATGAGCCCGTCGTAGCGAGAACGTACGGGTGTGGCGCAGATGGCGAGGATCAACGCGCAAGGCGGAGAGCAAGGACCGCAGTGGGTGCATGCTGTCGTGGACCTTCTGCGAGTCGCAAAGGATTCGCTGCCCAATGGCGAAACGCGGGTGAGAAGCCTGCTTGTGCAGGCCGCCGCGCTGATTCTTTCGACTGCTCGCACCGCCTCGGAGATGCCGAGCCTTGCGGACTGCTGCTTTCGCCCCGCCGGACTCACCCGATGGCAGGCGAATCGGGTCGACGAGTACATAGATACGCATATGTGCGAGACGATTCGGATGGCCGCCCTGACGACCGTTGCCAGGCTCAGCACGAGTTGTTTCTTTCACGCCTTCCGGACGTCCTTCGGTGAATCGCCGTACCGCTACGTCGTGCGGCGGCGTATCAAATTCGCCAAGACCCTGATGATGGCCAGCGGAAGATCGCTCGCAGACATCGCGCTCGATTGCGGGTTCGCGGATCAGCCACACATGACGCGCCAGTTCAAGCAGTTCGTCGGCATGACGCCGGCTGCCTGGCGTCGAATGGGCCGGATGTCGGAGGATGCAGCATTGGGCGGTACGGAGCCCTGTAGCGACGGCGCCGACGAGGACGACTCGCCCGACCCGGGCGGCGGTCACTACGGCGCACTTGAAGGCCGCCACGGCAGAACGCGACAAGAAAGAACAGCAAGCGGCATTTAG
>OFHJ01000543.1_pt1 | contig 13943 bp, 15 predicted proteins | sample 1522001 | NCBI WGS metagenome assembly OFHJ01 (sample SAMEA2464838, study PRJEB22497) | soil metagenome | biome: Grassland; feature: Farmland; material: Clay | place: Australia | collected 2013-02-01 | depth 1.2 m | reverse complement strand
CGTCGTGGGAGCTTTCGGTCACACAGAATTACCAGAAGCCCTATACGGATACGCCATCGACGGTTACGCAGGTTGCACGTCAGGTCTCAGCCTATGACACGATCAATACGCAGGCGTCCTATTCCGGCCTGCGCCATTTCGACTTTACCATCGGCGTGATTAACCTGTTCAACCAGAACCCGCCGTACACGAATTACGGGTCGATCGCGAATAATTTCGTCGGTGGCTATGACCTGACCTACGGGGATCCGCGAGGCCGTTACGTATATGCGACGGTGCGGTATCACCTGCACTGAGCCGAACCAGTCTAGCCGGCCATCAATGCGACTAGCCAGCGGCAACCGTCCCCCGGATGCTGCCGTTGAATGCACGGCTCGGGGTGATTCGACTGATGCGGTTGTGGCCTGGGAATGCTTCAGATCGATGATCGCGGCATCAACCGGCCCCCGCGCTCACCAGGTCAGGGCGAGCTCAGCGTGGCTGTGCGTCACTCCGCTGAAAGGCAATCCTCAGGGAGAGGAGGGAATCTGGTGGCTGAGCATGTTGCCGAGACCAGCTGCTTGGGGTCTACGCCTGGGGCGCGCTCTGCACTGATGTATCCGAATCTGCGTCGTCTGCGTATGCGGCAAGCGGCGGCTCCAATGAGGATCGCATACTCGTAGAACGGCGCGGCAACTGAACCGGTGCGATGGTTTGCGATGGCGCGGGCAACGGTGGCCACGGGAGGGCTTGCCGCCGACCTTGCGATCGCCGAATTAAGGCCGATCTGGCAGGCCGAGTTCGTTGACGGGTGCGTTCACTGCTCGCGATCGATCAGCTGCTCAAAACCGAGCCACAGGGCGGCGAAACAACGTGCGTCGCCGTTTTGGAGCGACACCAAGTAATCGGCTCCTTCTGGGGGTGAACTTTGGATTTAACATAATATATATTATGCGCACCGGGATGGCGACGTTACACTTGGAGTACCCGCATTGTGGGCCTTTTGAAACAGATACTTAGAAGCCTGCCCGGATCGGGCTATTTCGGCCGTTTTGGCTCGGCTGGCGGCTTGACGACCCGCTTGAACGCGCGCTCGAAGGCTTCCGGGGATTCGTCTGCGCCCGTCGCTCGGGCCGTCTCGACGAACCTGCGGTATTCGGCCTCCGGCGTGTCTCTGGGTTTGGTGGGTTTATGTGCCATGGGTGGAGCATAAGGCTGTGGCGCCCTCTTGCTCAACTCCAGATCATGTAGCTGATGATTGCGGGAGCATTCGGGCTGCACGAGAAACGTGTGGAAGGATCGCGCGGAAAGAAATCCTCGCAGAAGAAAATTGCGCGGAAGAAATCACGGCCGAAATGATCGAGGCCGGCGCGCGCATGCTCTGTAATGGCTGTATGCCGGATTGGCTGGATTGCGAGAGGGTGGCGGAGATTTACGTAGTCATGCGCGCGTGCGCCCTTTCTGGGCCGGATTCTGCGCCGCTTGCAGCATCACGTCCCTAGTGACAGAAATCTCTGCCGCGAGAGTGTGTACTGGGTCCATTAGAGAGATAAATTGAATGCGGAAATAGTTTATTTCTGCTGACGTGTAGCAATAGAGCGGGTATCCCTCTGGGGTACGCTCTTTGAAATATCCATACGTAGGGAAGAGCGCGTGCCCCATCTTCCCGGCAAGCCGCCGCGCGGCCTCTATGGTAAAGGCCTCAGGAATGAAGGCGTCAACAACCCCATGAGCAATGTCATTCCTGCGTTCGTTGTATCTATTTGATGGATTTACCATCGACATGAATTTTTTGACGAGGCGGTTGTCGTCCTTCATCCCCCATCCGTGAAAGAACGATTGGGAAGCCGCCTTAAGCATTTCCATGCGGCCCTGAAACGTTCTGACTGCGCAATAAGCGCGTATTGCTGGCTGAATCGAACTTGGACCGCCAGCGCAGACAAATTGAGAGAACAAGAACGCCAGTTCTGACTCGTAACGTTCCCACGCTGTCAGCGCGCATCCGATGGATGCGTACAGCGTGGAAGCATCGTTATCTCCAGTTTGCGGCCACGGTCTGCGATCCCATGGCCTGAGTTGCTTTTCTTGTTTTGTCATCGGAGGTCTCTTGGCAGTCGCCGACACGGTTGAAGTTGATTTAGCGACTCTTAAACGCCTTCTCTATGATGGATTTAATCGTCGCCGCCGCCCCCTCGGTGGCTTGATCACAGAGGTCACGGTAAGTCCCGAGATCCGCGCCGCAATTCTTGCAGGCGATTTTGGTACTTTCGACGGCATTATCGGGCCAAGTAACCCGGGTCCTGCAAATAGGGCATTTGAAGCGAACGGGAAGTGTATCGGCCATATGACCTCCAAGACGGATTAATCTTCTCCGTTGATCCAGCGCATATAACAGATTTCTCTGATTGTCCATTTAACGGCTTTAACTAGCTCCTCCGTGGCGACAGCCTTTGGATTAGTTAGCTTGCCGGTACGTTAGTCGCTTGCCCTTCGCGCCAACGATCGCGAGTTTGGCGCGCTGCACATCGTCTATTTCCAGACGCTCGCGGGTGTTCTGACGAAAGTCGAATTCGGCCAAGTATCGATGCAAATGCTGCTTGCTCATGTGCTGGTATGTGCCGACAAGGCCACGCTTGAAGATGCTAAAGAAGCCTTCAAGGGTATTGATATGCACATCGCCGCGCGCCCATTCGTATTTTGAGTGATCGACGGATTCATGTTCACGGGTCTGGAACTTGTAGACTGGCGAGCCGTCGCTCAGCAAGCGGGTGCGCTCGTCCAGATGCACAGTCAGATGCTGGCGGACGGTCTTTTCGGTCAGGGGCATCGAACGGATCTTGCCGCCCCGCTCTACCAGACTCAGGACGCCCGTTGCGGGCCGCGCATTTGCCGGCAAATCGGCAGGCTTGCGGGTTTTAGGAGACTTGGCAAGATAGGTTTCGTCGGCCTCCACGGTCGAACCAGGACCGCCCAGAGGGCCGCAATTCTCGCCCGGCGCCATGGCTTCTCGGATTCGATGGCCGAGGAACCACGCGGTTTTCATGGAGCAGTTGAGCATCCGCTGAATCTGGCGCGTTGAGACGCCCTTCTTGCTGGCGCACATCAGGTGGATCACCTGAAGCCACAGATGCAGGGCCAGATGGGACGACTCAAAGATCGTGCCGACGCGCACGGTAAAGGGCTTACGGCAGGCATAGCACTTGCGAAGTCCCGGACGGGTGGTCTTGCCCTTGAGGGCGCCGATTTTTGTGCCTTCTGCGCCACAGTGAGGGCAGACGGGGCCATTGGGCCAGAGGCGCGCTTCAACGTATTCGAAAGCGGCTTCTTCGTTCTGAAAGTGCTTGGCGGAAAGGACTGATGCGGCCATTGCTGTTCTCCTATGGCTGCATTGTCCCCCTATCAGTTGGGTACGTCAAGTGTAACGTCGCCACCGGGATAAAGGCTAGTGATCGAGGCCTCGCGACAGTTAAAGCACTCGGTCGGGATCACCTGTCGGCCATAGGCTTGAACCGGCCCTCCGTCTTCCATGTGTTTCAATTCTGCATCAAATTTCCACGCTGAGACGCCATCGCCGTACGGTGGACTGAAATCACTCCTTCTTGCGCGCATTTTTTGTGCTCCATCGAGGAAGGCTTTGGCCTACCTTCATGCACGCGAAGACCCAGCCGCGTAACGTCCACGGCCGACTCGGCAGCCTCAAACGCGAGGCGCGACGGGTCAAACGCCCCCCATTTAAGCTCCAGGAGACGATCATGCAATTGACCTTCGGTTTCTTGCGCGTCTACGGGCGCGCGCTGATCACAACTACTATTGTCGCGAGCGTCTTCACCTTGACCGGTACACTAACTCACGCGAGTGATTTGGGATCTGACGACTTCCGTGCGTCAGAGACGGTGTATTACGGGGATCTCGATCTACATGTACCCGCAGGACTTGCCGCGCTCTACCAACGCATCGTCGCGGCTGCGACGCTGGTCTGTGACGGAGAGTTCGCGCATCAGTCACTCGCGGAATGGTCGGCCTTCCGGACCTGTAAAGCGGACGCAGTGCACCGCGCGGTAATGTCGGTGCCAAATCATGACTTGGCGGCGCTGGTGGCCCGCAGGAACGTTCGCCCGACCGTTCGCGTGCGGAGCGACTGACACCTAGGGCACACCCTGTAGATAATAAGATCCCTGATACGCATTCACCCGGGCGCCGGCCACGCTGCCGGCCAACCCGGGTGAAATCAGCAGCCCGCTGAACGACTGAGGTGCGCCACGCGGATCGGCACAGCGCCGATCCGTTGCAACCGACCAAATCGCTCTTGCTCCCTGGCTAGCCAGATCTGATCCTCGGTCTGAATCGCCCGGAACCTCGGATCCGAATCAAGTTCTCTCAACGCCGGATTACCCTCGATCCTGTCCCACCAGCCCAACCGATTCGTGTGCACGAGACGCTCGAGCTGAGCCATGGCTTCCTGCTCGCGCCCCAGAAGTGCTGCCGCGTTGGCGCGCGCCCAATGGTCGGCGCCTGCGGGCCCGAATGTGCCGCCCCGATCGAGGAACTCGAGAATGCGCCGGGCCAGCGACTCGCCGAGCGCGCGCCGACCTACCAGAGACTCTAGAATCGCGAGCTGCACTACCGCCGGATAGTTGATCACCGCTACCGCAAGTGAGCGACCCTGCCGTTTCAGACCGGGAAGCGAGACGATGATATTACGAGCTGCGACCGGCTCCTTAAGCGCCACCGCACGCGTGACGATCGCGTCGGTGACCAGGGTCACCGCCAAGGTATTCCGACTCGCACTATTTGCGTTCATCGCCGCCGCGAACAGATCCGCAGCCTGCTGTACCCTGCCGGTGCGATAGCAAATCAGGGCTTCGCTGATCGTTCTTTGGGCTGAACCCGACTGATACCCTCGCACGACAGCGCGGGCGGCCCGTATATCACCCAAGTCCACATAGAACCATACGAGCCGATCACGCACCCACGCCAAGCCCGGCTCGATCGCGACCGCCTTTTCCCCCATGCGAAGCGCTTCCGCCAGCTGACCCTGAGCAGCGAGAGCCTCACCGAGCCGCGCATAGGCCGGGTAGAACCGTGGCGCGGCCGCAATTGCCTGACGATAGAACGTCGCAGACTTCGCGCTGTCCCCGAACGCATTGCGCATGATCTGGCCCTCGAGGTAGTCGCTCTCAGGGTCGCGCGGATCGACACGCCGAGCTCTATCGATGGCGACCAATGCCTCGGCAGGCCTGCCGTTCGCAATCAGTGACGCGCCATAGGCGCGAAAGCCCGGACCAAAGGCTGGTGCAAGTGTCGTCGCGGTGCGGAAGTCCGCTGCGGCACCGGCGGCGTCGTGCTCAATAGCGACCCGATACCCCGCTCTGAAGAAGTAGAGTTCCCCAGCCCGCGGGTTCGACGCAATTGCTCGCTCCACCAGGGTATTGCATCGCCGCAAGATTCGACGGACCGTGCTGGCACCGTCATCGAGCAGATCCGCCAGGAACAGCTGTGCCGCACACAATCCTGCAATCGCTTCAGGGAACGTGGGCGCAAATTGCACGGCCCGCTGGTATTGGCGAATTCCCGCTCGTACATCGTCAAGCCTGCCAGTCGCCACCAATCCCTGCGCCCGCAGAAACGCCTGAGTGACAACCGCGCCGTACCGTGCATAGGCGGTGCTACGACCCTGCATTGCGACGTCAATCTGGTGCGCGATTTCGTCAGAGATCTGGTCCTCAAGCTGGAACAACGCGCCAATCGGTCGGTCGCGCTTGAGCGACCAAATCTCACGATTCGCGCGCGTGTCGATCAGATGGGCCGTAACGCGCAGTGTATCGACCCGACGCTGCACACTACCCTCGACAATGTAACGAACCGCGAGCGCGCGACCCACCGCAACTGCATTAAGCGTGTGATCCGCCCGATCCAACACCGAAGACCTAGCCACGACAATCAATCCTGGAGCCCGCGCGAGCTTCTGCTGAACGGCATCGGAAACGCTCAGTGCAAGATAGTCGTTGCCTGATGCTGGACTCAGATTCTTAAAGGGCATCACGGCGACTGCATGCGTCCGAACCGCTGCGGCGTTGGCAGTCGTCGCCCGCCGGCTGGTCGACATATGATGCTGAACACCCACACTCCAGGCCACGGCGACGATCGCGATAATGAGGGCTATGGCGAACATCGCGAAGAATATCGCGGCTCGTGAACGCCGGGCGGGTACCCCAGACTGCGACGCGATGACGGCGTCTGGCCGCGGCGATGACACCTCCACGGCATCATCGAGCGGCGCCGCACCGTCATACGAAGCCGGGCTGCCATCCGGCGCCGGATCAATACCAGGGGCGACTGACGCTGGAGTCCCAAGCTCTAACTGTACAGGAGGAATCAGCCGATATCCCCTCCCCCGAAGTCCCTCAATGTAGCGCGGGTGAGCGGAATCATCGCCGAGGGCGGCGCGCAAGAGCCTCACGCGCTGGTTGAGCGTCTCCGGGTTGACGACAGATTTTGGCCACACCTGCTCCAGCAGATCATGGTTCGAAACCAGATCCGGGGCCGCGCGCGCTAGTGCCACCAGCAAATCGAATGACAGTCCCGGCACTGGAATCACTACGCCGTCGCGCAGGACCTGCTGCCGGCCGCCATCGATCTCAAGGTCGGCAACTACATAATGCGGCGCCCGTCGAGGTAAAGACGACGTCGCATCGTGCGTGTGGGACTTTTCCATCATCCGCCCCTTGACCCCTGGGCAGCAGCCAGCGCAATACCATTCCTCCATCCACGGCAATGCGAATGGGCGCGCGCCACGACCTCGCCTGTTATTGAGAAATGGGTTCCTAGATTGAATTGACCGCGACTTCTTGAACTTCCCAGCTCACGCCTCGCCGTCAACAGTACGATCGTCATGAGTACCGGGGCAGAAGACCTAATGCTGCCGACCCCAAAAAGTACTGACGCACCTCTACGGTGTTGGGCAGAATCTGCGCACTCCAAGCGACTCCCTGCCTGATGCCGATCTATCCACCGCTTCGGAAAACGTCCACTTGCACACGCGCTCGATCCTAATAGACACATCGGCCTACACACGCCAATCGGGTCGCAGGAACGGACGACAGCGGTATGCCGCACCGCACCATCTCGACCAACGGCATCAGTTAATATCTATGCCCTGAGCGCTGCGACTGACTCGCTCGCTGCAACAGCCCGCCTGACAACAAAACATTTGGAGTCCGCCTTCCCGCTGCGCGACTTCACGCGCGCAGCTCCGAATAAATCTGTAACCTATATACTCCAAATTTCGCACGGGAACGAATACCAATTTTCCGCACAATCACTCGACATTACTTAGTGAAAATACAAAAGCCGATGACTGCTAAAGAATTACCTGTAAAAAGCACACCTATCTCTCGATAAATTTTAGCGGAAACCTAGAAATCGACTCCCCGCGGGGGGATTGCCACTTCCACTCATCGGTGGCCAGAACCGGAGTAAATTTCTCAGCTACAACAAGAGGACAGCTTAGGCTCACGGCTCCCGAGCCAAGCTTAGACCACCTAGCTGGCACTTTCTTGGCAGCACTGGCATTACCAAGACAGATACACAACGCACCTGCTAGGCCGAAGTCTTAACAGTTATCTGAGTGGATGCGCACCAAAACTCGCCGTGAAACCCATATGGGACACTATTTGCTACATCACGAGCCGTCGAACTTCCTCTGTCGATCCATTCCCGTCAGTCGCCAAGATACGGAATCGGGCGACCCAATCAAGATTGCTCTTTATCGTGTCAAATATCCGAATCTCTGTTGCGCGTATTGAACAAAAGGCTACTTCGTGCGGTGTTTGACGCTTACATCATCGTGAGTGGTTATCGATCAGGTTCACGCGGTGTGCGCAAGCACAGAAGGCCACCCGCGGCGAGACCGAAGAAGCAGCGACAGCGCAACGGCTAATCAGTTTGCTCGTAATCGTCCGGCCCCTGCAAAGGGCCGATCACGCAATCCTCCTTGTCGATCAGCAACTCGGACGCAGGTGCTAGGTTCTACAATGCGGCTTCTACCCCGACCCCGTCAGTTGAGGGCTTCGCCCACCGTGCGACTTGACATACTCGAAGCGACCTCCCGGATCAGACTCCAGAGACTCCACTGATCGACCACGGTCAGCACCCGGAATGGCCAACCGTTGAGGAGCACATCGTGGAGAAAATCCATACTCCAGCGTTCATGCGCGCGGCTCGTTGCCGACGGGATGCCGCGGCGCAAGCTCACATGTTTGCGTCGGCGGACCCGGTGACGCAATTGGCGGGCATCAAGTCGATGGAGTCGCCGAACCCACTTCAGGTTCACCTGCCAGCCGTCCTGTCTCAGGGGCACGTGGATCTGTAGGTGGCGGACGCTCCTGGAACACCGACAGGGGCAGCTCTGGGCCGGGAGAACCCCATCGCAAAGTAGGCGCTGTCGGCCAGGAGGGGACGTTGCGACGACCCGGCACATCTCCCCCAAGGCGGACATTCAAGCTAGCCCGTCTATTCGACGCCTACGAGACAGCTTCCTGTACACTTAATTTGCCGCATTACGGAGCACGCGCGAAACTTTCCGGGACCGATCTGGCATCTGTCGAGGTAAACGCATGCGACAAACCGCGAGAACCGGTTTAGCCAATCACGCCAGATCCCGGCGAGTAGCTGTAGCCATGAAAGCTGCGTTATTTATCACTATCGGATTATTCTTGAGTGTGCGGCAGTCGGCTTCGATGGAAGTGGTTGTCTCTACTCCAGGAGAGAACCCCGACACGTTGGTCTCGGCTAAACTGCAGGTGCGCGTCGTTCCGACTTCTTACGGTGCTGGGGGAAGCGACCATAAATATCCGCAAGCGATTTCGTTGAAGATTCCGAAATCGTTGAAAGATGCCATATCAGCGTATGGGGCCGCAGATCGGGTTTGGCTTGCACCCAAGAGCTGGGGCGGCACGGCGGCACAGGGTGCGGATGGTTCCACTGATGTCGAAATCCGTCCCCATCTCGACCGCTCGCAAGCCGGATCGTATGTCGTCTACAAAGACGCGGGAGGCTGTGCCGGCTGCGCGATCCTTGACGCAGCGCGCTACTTTCCCGACGCCAAAGGGCAGGCCCAAACATTGTTCCCTGAAATGGCAAAGAAGACTCCTGCTGGGCTCAAAATTCAACGCATCTCGCCGCACCTAGTGACTTTCAGCTTTGTCGATACTGCTGGGGCTACTGTCCGCGGAGTGGCGTTCTACTCAGGCAATTCTGATTACCATTTTGCACAGATGACCGTGGTGCTACCTCGCTCGGATGACGTCATAACGCGATTTCTCTTGCGGCATTACGCCGCGGGGTTCGGCTCCACGGATAAACGCACGATTTGGTAGACGGAGTTCCTGGAACTATGGGTCCCGCCCGGGAAGCGGTCATTGGAATGTCCGCTCCATCGGTTCGGCCATCATCCTGACAGTGTCATCCGAATGACCGCAGGGGGTCGACAGCGGAAGTTACTGCGGCTTTTCATTCGTGCACGACCTCCGACACATTCTTCCCGCCCCTTCGGATACTCCCGGCTGATGGCATAATCAAGGTCGCGCCCTAGCTGCTGGTTGACCTAACTATCTCCTTAATACCGGGTCCGTCGCGAAATACCAGATTCGTGTCCAGATTCCTTCGCGTATCAGATTCTTGTCCTGAAGCTAGGACAAGAATCTGATAGCCATTCAGTTCGTGCATCGATAAATCAAAGAGTTAGGGCAGCTTCTTGGGCTTTAATTTCGTGCCCCCGAGCCAGTTAGTTCTTGGAGAAGAAATCGCCACTGGTGCCGGCTGGCCACGCAGCAGCCGTTCGCTCCGTTCGATGCAGCCCGTCGTCCTCTCTGAATCCTTACGACGATCGCGGCGGCTGGATCAGGCGTGGATCGAAAGAGAAAGGCTGTGGGTCGCCGATATCGAGCCCAGCAAAGTCCGGATGGCGGGGATTCAGCAGGTAATTGAACTCGCCGCCGACAATGATACTCGGTACTCGTAGTACGGCGGAGCGGGATTCTGCGACCCAGCGTGATCCGAATTCTCGGGTGGATGGCGGAGCCGGCAGTTGACGCCAATTGCCCGGAAGAGAATTTGCGATCTCGATGAATGACTCATCGATGCGAACTGGAATCGTCACCCATTTGATAGCGGAGAGCACCCGCGTGTCCTCGGTGTGCACGAGGACCTCCAGCGAAGCGAGCGAGCGGCTTTCGGCGGTGTAGACGACCGCGACGCCCGGCCCGTTCCAGCGTCCGGGGTTTTGCGCGGCACCGCGACCGTCGAATGCGCCGGTGAGCCGCGATTGCTTACAGATGCGCCGCGCAGTGGTCAGGCGAAGATTCCGTGCTCGATGCGGCCGAGGACCCGTTCGACCTCGCGCGCGCCGGGCTCGGTCGCCGCCATTTGCAGTGGTGTGCGCCCGTCGAGTTCGCGCAGCGGTCGCTTCAGCCACTCTCGTGCGAATTCTTCACTTTCGAGAGCCGATGTAGCCAGCGAGATGATGCGCATGAGACGTGCGACGCGCTCGGACTCATCGGGCTTGAGCCGTCCGTGGGCCTTGAGACGCCGCTCCAGTGTCTTCTCATTTATATTGACGATCGAGCCAACCTTTGCCGGTCTGAGGCCAAGGAACGCTCCCACGCGTCTTAGTACCGCCGCGGGCAGGCCCGCGACGATCAACGCCGCCATCTCAAGGTCGTTCTCGAGCGGATAGGATTTGAAGACTGCGCTGATCATATGTCTATTTTACATGGACAATTGTCTAAGAGCAAATGAGCTACGTAGCTGCCATAGAGATTTCCGCTCATGCCCTCCGGCAGCCTCGCGGTCTCAAGGTACGAATGTCGGGTCCGGGTCGACACCGAAAGTTACGGGGGTCTTTGTCATTCGTGGACGATATCCGACACATCCTTCCCTCCCCCTTGGGATACCCACTGATGGAATGGTCACGGTCACGCTCTCGCTATTGGTTGACCTAGTTATCTCCTTAATTCCGGGGCCGTCACGGAATACCCGATTCGTGTCCAGACTCCTTCGAGTTCCAGTTTCTTGTTCTGAAGCTAGGACAGGAATCTGATACCCATTCAGCTCGCGCATCGATAAATCAAAGAGTTACGGCAGCTTCTTGGGTTTTAATTTCGTGCCCCCGAGCTTCCTCACGGAATGCGCGGCTCTGCCAAATCACGGCTGCGAGACTCGGCTTTGGACGGTTCGGGCCTTGCGACGGCCGTCGTTTGGCAAACAGATCGCTGTCTTGGGCTGCGCGGCGACTCGTTGGCTGCGTGGGTGTTACTACGGTCCGCTTGCCTCTCCCGGAACGCTTCCCGGGGCGAAGCGTTGCATTTGGGACCCTAGGCGATGCCGGTTGGACATCTCGGAACGTATATTGTTGGCGCTCACGCAATAATCGTGCGCAATGAACGAACCCGTTGGGGTCTGTGAACGGCAAAAAACTGTCTTCTTGCCCTGAATCTTTGGCTGATAACCCATATTGAGCGCAAGCAGCATGAGCTGTGGCGATACGTCGTAGTGTCGAGCCTGGGCCTTCACGAACGCCGTCACTGTGTGATTCCGACCCGACCGCACTCCGAAGTGCGCGCATCCCGCCATGCCAAAAGCGACGGCAACACTCACAACAATTCGATAGAGCTTCTGTTTGCTTGACATGAATCCTCCTGAAGTGTCTCGAAGCATCGCAGGTACGAATAGCCGACAGAAATTCCCGCTGCGCAGCCAATGCCAATGAGACTCAGCGCCATTCCAATATCCCAGGGCACCCGTGGTGACCGACACGATCCCCGCTATTACGAACAGTCCCTGCCAATCAGCGATCGGCTTCCGACTTGTCTTTCGGCTTACCACCCTCAATTACTTTGCGTGGGCCAGTCTTAGTTCGCTCTCGCCATCGACGCTTGACGACAATATAAATATAAACGCCCGTCAGCAACACGAATCCAATCGAAAATATGTCCGTTGGAACAGAATCGATTGCCAAATAACCACCGAGAATCGGGCCATTCATCGGTATTATCTCGGAACCATTCCCGAAAAACGCGCTGCCATATTGAAGCGCAAGAACAATGACGACACATGCCATGGCAGTGGCAAGCATTTCTCTGATGAAATGCATGATTGACTTCTTACTCTCAGTCGTCTTCCCTTGGTCAGGGAAACTGCATTAATTCAGAATTGCACTGCTCGACGGTACCAATACAGCGTGTAACCAATCACCGCGGTCAGAAGACCCAAACCGATGGGCGCATGTGAGGGAATGTCCAGATTCATTCCGACGCCAACCAATACTTCTGGTCCGGAGACTCTTCTTATAGTCTTGCGTCCATCATGTCACTGCTGTTGAGCTTTCTGCTCGAATGTTTGTCGGCACATTGGATCGAACGACCGAGGCCAGACGGGGCATAAGGTGAGCCCAGTTTGAGCCACGAATGACGCAGCGGCGTTCCAGGCAGCACATTGCCTCACCCATTGCCTCAGCACCCGCCAACCCATAATCCGACAGCAGAATGTACGCGGCTGACTCCACTGTCGAGCCGCGCGACTCCGCTGTGCCCCCGAGATGACGTCCGGAATATCGGGTTCGCGATTCGCTGCGTTATCTGAATCCAGCAGACGCCGATATCCCGGACTTCCTCTGCAACTCCGAGGGCTCCTGTCGCTCCAGTGTGCTCGTTCCTGCATCTCCTTCGCTCGTCAGGACATGCCGATGCGCAGATTCCACGCACCCTGCATTTCTCGCTCAGTTTCCGATGGGTGATCCCTCATTGTGATTCGGATACGGAGGATGAGGAACGACGTGAAATGCATGCCCTTTCAATTCACGCATCGCGATGGCGACAGCGCGTTGCAGCTGGGGATCCTGCCCTTTCCGCCAGAGTTCTGGATTCATCCGCACCTGAACGTCAGGTGTCACCCCATGATCTTCGACGTCCCACTTTCCATTGGGAAAATAGATGGCGACGTCCGGTGCAGTAACCAAGCTGCCATCCATCAACGTGGGATATTGGCTGATTCCCACCAGTCCTCCCCAGGTGCGGGTGCCCACCAATTTGCCCACGTGTTGGTGCTTGAATATATAAGGCATGTAATCGCCACCAGAACCCGCAAAGTGATTGACGATCATCACTTTCGGACCAAATATTGCCGTGGGCGCAACCTGAACGTGGCCATAACGGTTCAGTTCAAAACTCAGCACCGGCTGCTTCAACTCGTTGATCACGTAATTGGCGAGCAGGCCGCCGTGATTGAAGCGCTCGTCGACAATCGCGCCCTGCTTGCCGATCTGGGAGAAAAAGTATCGGTTGAAATACGTCCAGCCACCAGCTTCCGTATCCGGCAGGTAGATGTAAGCAAGCTTGCCATGGCTCAGCTTGTTCACCAGCAGCTGATTGTGATCGATCCAGTCCTGCTTGCGCAGCGCCATTGCATGACTTACTGGCACCACGGTGACTTGATGCGACTTCGTCCCGTCAGGATTGGCGGAAACGGTCAGCACCACCTGCTTCCCGGCTGTGTTTTCGAAGAACGAATAGATGTTGTCCGTACCGTACAGCGGCCGTCCGTTGACGTCGAGCAGGTAGTCCCCCACCCTCACATTGACTCCCGGCTGTGTCAGCGGCGCATGCAGCTGCGGGTTCCAGTTCTCTCCCGAGTAGATGTGCGAGAAGCGGTAGCGATCGTGATCGATCGTATAGACCGCCCCCAGCAGACCGACGGAGATCGGCTCATGCCCGGAGGGAGAGGGAATGAGGAACATGTGGGACACACTCAAATTGCCCACCATGTCGTGCAGGATGTAGCCAAGATCAGAGCGGCTCTCCACCCCGGGCAGGAACCGCGCATAGTATTTCTCCGCCCGCGGTATGCTCAGTCCATTGAAGTGCGGTGAATAGAAGAAATTCTGCTCGATGCGCCAAACCTGGCGATAC